>Ga0310697_10005029_pt1 | contig 12866 bp, 12 predicted proteins | sample 172DNAGHGlowgp2_FD_203883 | JGI IMG/M metagenome (GOLD analysis project Ga0310697, IMG submission 203883) | Sheep rumen microbial communities from Palmerston North, Manawatu-Wanganui, New Zealand - 1728 DNA GHGlow gp2 (v2) (version 2) | ecosystem: Host-associated > Mammals > Digestive system >...
GTGTGGGAAGGGGTCCAGGTGTAGTTGATCTGCGCGCCAACGGAAAACCACTCGGTGATCGCGTAGCTGGCCGAAAGTCCGATGGTCTGGTCGGTCAGCTCCGTGCCGCCGGACGAGTCCGTATAGGCATGGTCGCCGAAGCCGATTTCCGCCTTCGGTGTGAGGGTCAGCTTGTCAATCGGGTTGAAGTCACGGGAAAGCCCGAATGAGAAGTAGACCGCAGAGACGTCCGTCCCCGCCGAATCTGAATAGTTCCAGTAGGCGGATGCGGTGGGCGTTGCGATGTCGTTCTTGTATGAGACGGTCGCGTAGAGTTCCTGGTCGCTGTGCCCGTTGTTGTTCGGGAAGGTGTACCAGACGTGACCGGCCTCAAGTCCCACAGGACCGATTGAGTTGGCGTAGGCGAGCGTGTAGTCAACCTCCTGCAGTCCGCACGACCGGCGGCTGGTGTTGGACGTCCCTCGCTTGTGCGTGAGATCGTAACTCTGCCAGACATTTGCCGAGACGGCACCGAGGTCGCCCGCGTCGTAGCCGAGCGTGACGCTTGGCTGCCAGACGGGATTGCCGTTGCAGATCATGCCGCGCCAGACATAGTCGCTCAGCACGTCCATGGACGCCTCGATTTTCAGGCCGCCGTTGTCGGTCTTCTCCAGTTCGTTCGTCTCGGACGCGCCGACGGAGAACGCGAGCGCGGCAGAAGCAAGAAGAGAGGTTAGGGTTTTGGTTTTCATTGGAGTTTGGTCAAGGTTGAATGGTTGGGTAATGTTGCCAGTGAGGAATTGTTGCCAGTTCCAATGTTGCCAATTTCCAATTGGTATTGGTAATTGAAACTGGCAACATTGGCAATATTGGCAACATTTCTCAAGTGTTGCTGAAGAACTGGAAGGAGGCGTAGGCGTCTTGTCCGTGTTCGACGAGGTCGAGGCCCTTCAGCTCGGTCTTCGGCGAGACGCGGAGGATGCCGAACTTCTTCAAGGTGAAGAAAATCGCCGCGCCCATGCTGAACGCCCAGGCGGCCGTTGCGCCCGCGCCGAGGAGCTGGACGCCCAGGAGCTTGAATCCGCCGCCGTAGAAGAGCCCCGCAAGTTCGTTGCCGTAGCCGTACGTTGTCGGTGCGGCGAAGAGGCCGACGGCGATCGTACCCCACACGCCGTTCACGCAGTGTACCGACACCGCGCCGACGGGATCGTCGATGTGGACGCGGTCGAGCGCGAACACGGAGAGGACCACGAACACGCCGGCGACGAGTCCGATGACGATGGCGGCGTTCGCCGTCACGAGATCGCAGGGCGCGGTGATCGCGACGAGTCCCGCGAGCGATCCGTTGAGCGCCATCGTGAGGTCTGGCTTGCCCATGATGATCCATGCCGTGACGAGCGCGGCGATCGTGCCTGCGCAGGCGGCGAGGTTCGTGGTCATGGCGACGCGTCCGATGGAGCCGACGCCCGCCGTGTAGCTGCCGGGGTTGAACCCGAACCAGCCGATCCACAGAAGGAACACGCCGAGGGTACCGAGAACGAGCGAGTGCCCGGGAATCGGGTTCGCCTTGCCGTCGTGGCGGTACTTTCCGATGCGCGGTCCGAGCGCGATGGCACCGGCGAGCGCGATCCAGCCGCCGACGGAGTGGACCACCGTGGAGCCGGCGAAGTCGTGGAAGCCGAGCTTCTCCAGCCAACCCTGCGACGCCTCGCCCGCGAGACCGCCCCACATCCAGTGTCCGCTCACGGGATAGACGATCGCCGAGATGATGACCGAGTAGATGAGGTAGCTCTTGAACTCGATGCGCTCCGCGACCGCGCCGGAGACGATCGTCGCGGCCGTCGCGGCGAACATGGTCTGGAAGAAGAGGAACGTCCAGTCCCATGCCCCTTCGCCGTTGGCAAGGGTAGGCATGCCGAGTCCGCCCCAGCCGAACCAGCCGGCCGCCTTCGTGGCGCCGAACATGAGCGCGGCACCGAGGATGTAGAATGCGAGCGAGCCGGCGGCGAAGTCCATGAGGTTCTTCATCATGATGTTCGCCGCGTTCTTGGCGCGGGTGAAGCCCGTCTCGACGAGCGCGAAGCCCGCCTGCATCATGAAGACGAGGATGGCCGCGACGAGCGTCCAGACGACGTTGAGGTTGGTTTGCACTGCTGGTGCTGTGATTTCAGGTGTCATTTTGAGGTTCCTTTTAAGTTGAGCTAGAAGTTCTAGAGGTTCTAGCAATTCTAGAATCCCTAGAAACTCTAGGCTTTTATCCAATCGCTGCCGGGCCGCGTTCGCCGGTGCGGATGCGCACGCACTCCTCCATCGGCAGCACGAAGATCTTTCCGTCGCCGATGTCGCCCGTGCGCGCGCCCTCTATTATCGCCTCGATCGTCTTCTCGATGTAGTCATCGTTGACGCCGATGGCAAGGCGCATCTTCTTATGGAGCGTAACTTCCTCCACCGCGCCGCGATAGAGATGGAGGTATCCTCCCTGCTTTCCGCACCCGAGCGCGTTGGTGACGGACATCTTGTAGATTTCGCGGGCGAACAACGCCTGCTTAACGGCATTCAACCTTTCCGGTTGGATGTAGGCTATGATCAGTTTCATCTTTCTTTCCTTGCCGTCGCGTCCATCGCGGCGACGCAGAGAGAATAGCACAAGGCGTGCCAATGAAACAAAACACACTTTGCTGCGTCAGACCTTACAAATGCTGAAACGTCGGCAGGGTTTCAGTGTCTGAATTTGTAAATGGTGAATCGCGCATTCAATCTGCGGCGTGAGCTTTCTACTCAGAAATTGAGTTCAGGGTGCCAAGTGAAGGCGGTGATGTTGCGCCAGCGGACGGCCGTGGGTGCGCCGTCAAACGTTGAAAGTACTTCGACCTGTGGCGCGACTTCGGTGATAGCAGGTGCGCGAATGAACGTCATTGGAACGTTCGGTTTTCCGTCGAACGTGCCGACGGTTCTGAAACTGCCGAGCTGGCGTCCGTAGGCGTTGCGACGCACGGTGACGGGCAGGACGCCGAACCACCGCTCGGGACGCGTGTCGGTTCGACTGCCGGGATCGTCGATCTTCTCCGCAAGAAGGATCAACCCCGCGCAGACGGCGAACACGGGGAGTCCGCCCTCGATCTTCTTCTTCAACGGCGCAAAGAGGCCAAGGTCATTGAGCAGTTTGCCCTGCACGGTCGATTCGCCGCCGGGAAGTGCCAGCACATCGATGCCGCGCTCCAAATCCGCAAGCTGCCGGATCTCGAACGTCTCCGCACCTTGCGCGCGCCAGTACGCCGCCATCTCAGCAAACGCACCTTGAACAGATAAAACCCCGACTTTCATTTCTTCTTTCTGTTGTATTGATTGTCCATGAAGAACATGAAGAACATTTAGTACGACAATATCCTTTACATGTTCTGCCTGTTCTACATGGACAAATCATTCGATAATCCTGTAAATCTTGTCAAAAATCACTTCCCTCTTTCTTCCATGATTGTCTCGATTTCGTCGGCGTTGATGCCCACCATCGCCGGGCCGAGGTTCTCAGAGAGCTTCGCAAGCAACTTCGCATCCTGCCAGTTGGTGACGGCCTGCACGATCGCCGCCGCACGCTTTGCCGGATCGCCGCTCTTGAAGATGCCCGAACCCACGAACACGCCCTCCGCGCCAAGCTCCATCATGAGCGCGGCGTCGGCGGGCGTGGCCACTCCTCCCGCCGCGAAGTTCACGACGGGCAGCTTGCCGTTGTCGTGGACGTAGCGCACGAGATCGAGCGGCGCGGCAAGCTCTTTGGCCGCCTCGTAGAGCTCGTCCTCGCGAAGCGACACCACGCGGCGGATTTCGCTCTGCATCTTGCGCATGTGCCGGACGGCCTGCACCACGTCGCCCGTGCCGGGTTCGCCCTTCGTGCGGATCATCGTGGCGCCCTCGCCAATGCGCCGCAGAGCTTCGCCAAGGTCGCGCGCGCCGCACACGAATGGCACGGCGAACTTCGTCTTGTCGATGTGACGCACGTCGTCGGCGGGGGAAAGCACTTCGGACTCGTCGATGTAGTCGATCTCGATCGCCTCGAGGATTCGCGCCTCGGCGATGTGCCCGATGCGGCACTTCGCCATCACGGGGATTGAGACGGCCGCCTGGATGCCCTTGATCATCGCGGGGTCACTCATGCGCGACACGCCCCCGGCCGCGCGGATGTCGGCGGGAATGCGCTCCAATGCCATCACCGCGCACGCGCCGGCGGCCTCGGCGATCTTCGCCTGCTCGGGCGTCGTGACGTCCATGATCACGCCGCCCTTGAGCATCTGCGCAAGGTTTCGATTCAGTTCCTGTCTGTCGTTCATTTTCTGCCTCCTGTGGTTTCGACGCGGAACAGTATAGTAAATCGCTTCCCAATTGGGTAATTGGAATTCCTGTCATTTGGCAATAGGTATTCCCTATGCCGATATCCTAGGATAGACTTTTATGTGTTCGCAGCCCACTCGTGGAGGTTTCGACACACTGCTTGATCGTCTCGGCGGAGCGCCAGAAGTCGGAAGAGATCGGTGAATGCATGGAAATCCAACTTGGAACCCGGCACATCCGACCAAGCATGAAGAGGGTGTTCAATCACCATGCTTTGCAGGCGGTGGCGTCCAATCCGCATGAGAAGTTCAACATCGAAGAGCCATTTTGTGCGGAATGGCCTTTTGAATGTTTCCTCGGCAAGGGCCCGGGTAAGAATCTTGGCACCGCACTGTGTATCCCATATTGGCACGGCAAGGATGTGCCGAATCAGGGATTTCATGATCCACCCCGTCAGATTTCTCATTGGCCTGCGGGTGATTTCAGCACCAAGATGAGGCCAACGTGATCCAATGACGGCCTTGATGTGTGGACGCTCTTCGAAATGACGCATGAATGACGGTATTTCGCTCAAAGGCGTAGCGAGATCGGCGTCCCAGAAGCCTACGAAATCGGAACATTGATTTTCGCAGAGATAGCGGATTCCCGTTCTAACGGCTTCGGCCTTCCCGATGTTCCTTGGCAGATAAAGCGCGTGCGCTGATGGCGAGAGGCGGGATAGGTGGGCCAACAGCTCGGCAGTTGAATCGGTCGATCCGTCATCAACAAAGCAGAAACTCACCCATGGCCAATTCAAAAGAGCTTCAAGAAACGCTGACTTGGACAGTCGTGCCGCCTCGTTGTAGCATGGAATCACGAGGGATAGCGTATTCATTTCGCATCTCCTTTGGGTGCGCCCTCTCCCCAGGGCCCATTGTAGAACTCGTATGAGAACCTGTTGTGGCGCGCAGTCGGCCGTGCCGCTTTCCCCGGCATCCGTTCGGGCGTAATAGCGATGACGACCGTCACCGTCGCGGCAAGTACAACCGCTGCGGCGACAGTTGTGAATGGCAAGGCCCGCCAGGCAACGGAACGGCATGTCTCGTCCGTCGTTCCATACAGCGCAAGATGCGCTGAGAACAACGGAACGACGGGTAGCAGATAGGCTAACGGTACCCGACTCGTCAAGCACCAGAAAGCGGTGATGGCGACGGCGGCAAGCATGGGGAAAGATGTCCGCAACGCGGAGAGGCGCATGCACTGCGGGCGAAGCAGCGCGAATAGTGACCAGGGCAGAGTGACGACAACGGCCCATATCGCCGCCATGCCGCGGAACGTCTCGCGTCCGCTGCCGTACCTGTCGCCGTAGTCGTGGACAAGAAAGCGCATGATATTCTCGTTCACGAAGAAATAGCGGAGAAAGCCCGGCTGGGCTGTTTCCATCTTATAGAACCACGGTGTGGAAATGGCAAGGAAGAGAAGAATGCCGGGAAGCCAGCGCAGGGAGAGGATGTGCTGCCACTTGCGGTTGATTGCGGCATCGGCCAGGACGGGAAGCCCGAAGATGGCAAGCGCGACGGGACCTTTGACGAGCATGCCAAGGCCAAGTAAGGTCGCGATGCCGCAAACGATCAGCGGGCGTGGCTGAGGAGAATCGTTTCTGTGAAGAAGATACAGCAGTAATGCGCCGGACGAGCAGAACGTGAGCGGAACGTCCATCATGCAGAATCCGGCGGTGGCGTAGAGCGCCACTGACGTGGCGCACATGCCCGTCGCGAGCATTCCCGCTTCAGCGTCGGCAAGACGTCGCACCACGAGGAAAAGAATCGCAAGTAGAGCTAGAAACGAGAGGAACGGCGTAAGCCGGACGGCAAGTTCGTTAATGCCAAGGATTCGGCAGAACATGCCGGACGCCTGAAAAACGAGAGGAGGCTTGCCGGCAAATGGTCTGTATGTGCCCTTATAGGTGAAGCTCGGCACGAGAAAATTGCCCGTGCGGGCCATGTTGGCCGAGATGGCGGCATATCTCGCCTCGCTCGGTTCAAACAACGGCGTACAGAGCATGATGGTCACTCGTACGACCATCAGGCAGGTCATCGCGGCCATGAACATGATGATAGTTTTTTTCATGACGCACATTGTATCTCATCAACATGACCGTATCATTGTTGCAACATTAACATTTGGTAATCATTGCGAAAGGCAGCAAGAATTTTGGTAAAATATGGCCCATGCACATTCTCGTGATAGAAGACGATGCCAAGACCGCTGAATTTGTCGCTGGAGCGTTCGCGCGGGCGGGATGCAGGACTACGGTCTGCGCCGATGGGGAAACAGGGTTCGCTGCAGCAGCTCATGGTTCCTTCGATGCGGCGGTGATTGACATCATGCTCCCTAAAAAGGATGGTCTCGCAATCATCCGCGACGTCAGGAACATGGGTCGAGCGCTTCCCATCATCGTTCTTTCGGCAAGAGGCAATGTCGATGCAAGAGTTCAAGGGCTGGAGGCTGGGGCGGACGACTATCTTGCCAAGCCGTTTTCAATCACGGAGCTCATCGCTCGTATGCAGGCCCTTCTGAGGCGTTCGTCCATGCATGGCACCGTCACGACGGTGCTGAAGGTGGAGGATCTTGAGATGGATCTTGTTACGCATCAGGTGACGCGCGGCGGGGATCGGATTGAGCTTCAACCGCTTGAGTATCAGCTTCTTGAGTACCTGATGCGGAACAGAGGGCGCGTGGTGTCCAGAAACACCATTCTCGAACGTGTATGGAACTATGACTTTGATCCACACACCAATGTCGTCGAGGTACGCGTCTGCCGACTGCGCGAAAAGATCGACCGAGGTGCTGCGCGCAAGCTCATCTCGACAGTCAGGGGTTTTGGCTATGTTCTCGGATAGGTCTCGTCGCCGTCGCCCGATGTGGCGCCTGATTGCATGGAGCGCATTCCTCTCGTTTGGCGTTCTGCATTTGCTTGTCGGCGCACTTGTCCTTGTGGTCCTTATCCGCCATCACATTGTGGAATGCGATGAAATCCTCGCACTCGCCACGGAAGACCTTGTTCATGAATACGAAAAGTTCCGGGGGAACCCTTCGTTGATACAGCAGGAGATGGACAGCGACGTCGGATCGCATGGGACGGACAACCTCTTCCTGCTCATTTCAAGTCCTTCGGGACATGTCGTGGCATCGGCGTCGGCGAGCAAGAGCATTTTGCGAAAGATGCTCGTCGCCGCAAAGGATGGGACACAGGGAACCTACCGGTTCAACAGGGGGCGCAGGAACGACCTTGGTCGGGCGATATCGATACGGGCGAAGAAAACCGCACTCTACGACGGCAACGTCCTTTCCGTCGGTTACAACGTGACCGACGCGGAGTACAATTTAATTCATGTGGCGATGCTTCTCGGTGCGGCAATGTTCATGACCCTGTTTGTTGGTGCATGGTTGGGAGCAGCGCTTGCAAGGCGCTTCACGGCACCGCTGCGCAATCTTGCCGCAGCCGCGGAAAGGATCGCCGACGGTGACTATACGGCGAGGGTTCAGGCGTCGGCGGCGGGCTGGGAGATCGCCCAAGTGGAGGATGCCTTCAATAGAATGGGAGACAAGAACGAAAAGGCGATGTCTGATCTCCGCGCGCTCACCGACGACATTGCCCATGACCTTCGGACGCCCCTGACTCGGCTCAAGGCGGCGGCGGAAGTTGCGGCACTGGAAAGCGCCGATCTGAACAGACCGCTTCCTGAAACGGTCACGGACGAGGTTTCCGCCATGCTGGAGATGATCAACACGATGCTTGAGATATCCCAGACGGAAAACCGCATTGACCGGACTCCGAAGGAAGATGTGGAGCTATTGTCGTTTGTCACGCGGGCGGTAGACCTCTATTCCGTACTGGCGGAGGAGGCCGGCATCAACCTTGAGATGCAATTGCCGTCGCAACCCGTTGTCTTTTCGGGGCACACGGGGAAACTGCAGCGCTTGCTCGGTAATCTACTGGACAATGCCATGAAATTCACGCCGGAGGGCGGTAAGGTGATTGTGTCGCTCTCGTCCGACCCCGTCGCGTTCACAGTGTCCAACACCGGCCCCGGAATCGCGCCGGATGACCTTCTGCATGTGTTCAAGCGATTTTGGCGCGCCGAGAAGAGCCGTTCTTTGCCCGGAAACGGTCTTGGACTTGCCCTTGTGAGGGCCATCGCCACATCATACGGCGGCACCGTGTCTTGCAGCTCCGTCCCGGGGAAATGGACAACCTTCCACATTGTATTGACGCCACAGCAGTGACCAAGTGACTCGCCAAGCCCGGCGCCCCTAACATTTGCCACCGACGGCGTAACCGGCGTGAAGGGCCAATTCGCGGTCGTCGTCGAAATCCGCGCCGGGGGTCGTGAGAAGGGGACCCGCGATGCCGGCGGACATCCCCACGTAGATGCACTTCGCCGCCGTCTCGTCGCTCATGTCACGTCGCCCGCCAGCGAAACGAAGTGGAGTCGATGGATTGACAAGGCGCAATACCGCTACCGAATCGACTACGCGCTCCGGATCAAGGATGCCACGATTGCCAAGGGGAGTCCCCTCAATCGGATGCAGCACGTTGACGGGAATCGAATCGGGCGCAATCTCCTTGAGCGCAAAGGCGAATTCCACGAGTTGTTCGTCGGTCTCGCCCATGCCGATGATGCCACCGCAGCAGATTTGGAAACCAAGCCGCTTCGCCGCATGGATCGTGGCAAGTTTATCCGCAGTCGTGTGCGTGGAACAGAGCGCGGGAAAGAGCGAAGGCGCCGTTTCAAGGTTGCAGTGGACGCGCTGGAGCCCTGCGGCCTTGAGTTTCGCGAGGTCGTCTTCCGAAAGGAGTCCAAGCGAGGCGCAGAGACAGATTTCGGGCACGGCCGTGCGCATCGCGCGCAGGGCCGCGCATACCTTCTCCACATCCTCGTGTGAAAGGCATCTGCCCGACGTGACGATGCCGATGCGGTCGGCGCCGTTCGCCGCCGCCTCCTGCGCCGCCTTCACGCACGCCTCGGTGCCCACCCAGCCGTATGTTTCGCAGTCGGTCTTCCAGTGCGCGGACTGCGCGCACCATTTGCAATTCTCGCTGCAACGCCCTGAACGGGCGTTTATGATCGAGCAGAAGTCGAAGCGTTTTTCCACGCATCGCTCAGTTACCTCGTGCGCGCGCGCGCGCAATTCCTCACGTCGTTCTGGTTTCAGGAGTACGAGCGCTTCTTCTCTGCAAATTCCTTCTATCATTTACTGATCTCTTTTTCTTTAGGAGCAAGACTCTTATTAGCGCTTGCCTGCGGTTCATTCCTTTCAAGCGTCTCATTCAGGCTTCCCGTGCGGTAGCCTTGGAGATCGAGCGCGGTGTAGGCGAAGCCGAATTCCTTTAACGCCGCTGATATTTCGGCTGCGTGCGCGGCAAGGCGCGGAATATCGCCCGACGGCACTTCGATACGCGCGAGATCTCCATGAGAGCGCACGCGCAGCTGCGAGAGCCCAAGCCCCGCATCGCGCAGCCACCGCTCGGCGCGTTCCACGCGCTCGAGCCCCGCTGCCGTGATTCGCTCGCCGTAGGGGAAACGCGAGGCGAGGCAGGCGTACGACGGCTTCTCCGCCGTAGGAAGGCCCATTTCACGCGACAGCGTGCGAATCTCCGCCTTCGTGAGACCGGCGTCGTGAAGCGGACTCTTCACGCCGAGTTCCTTGATCGCGCGCATGCCCGGACGGTAGTCGCCGTCGTCGTCCATGTTCGACCCCTCTAGCACCGCCGCAAAACCATTTGCCTGCGCAAACGCCATGATCTCTCCAAATATCGACTTCTTGCACAGGTAGCACCGATCCGGCGGATTCTCCGCGAATCCAGGAACATCCAGTTCGCTCGTGTCGATTATCTCATGGCGGATTCCCTCCGCGCGGCAGAACGCCACCGCCTCGTCGAGCTCGCGACGAGGAAATGTACTGGAACGAACCGTCACGGCTACGACGCGGTCGCCTAGTTCCTCATGCGCCACGCGCAGAAGAAACGTGGAGTCAACGCCTGCCGAGAACGCGACGGCCGCGCTCCCGATCTCGCGTAACGTCGAACGGAGGCGTGTCAATTTCTCGCTCAGGCCGGGGGCTTCCGGCATGGAATTCTCTGGGACCTTCATGGTGGTTACTATTTTATCATATCTTGCCGTGGAGGTGCTATAGCCGCGCGAAGTTCATGTACACGAGGCGGTAATCCTCCGGGTTGTAGATGTACTCGTTGCCGTGTGGCGGCGACGTGCGGACGATCTCGCCGTCCTTCGCGGCGACGAGGCTCGTGAAGGATACGGGGTCCCACGTGCCGACCGAGAGCGGTCGCGTCGAGAACGTCACGGCGTCCGCTTCGCGCCAGACGTGCAGCGTGTCCCTGAAGTTGCAGTGCGCGTACAGCACCTCGCCGTCGTGGATGAGCAGGTTGAGCTTGTTCCCCTGCGCCAGTTCGGCGATTGCGGCGGCGAGCACGTTGAAACGCTCCGTCTCGTCCAAGGCATGGCGGCGGTGGTTTTGCGCCACGTTGATCTGGTCGACAAGATGGAGCAGTACGCGTTCGGAATCCGTGTCGCCGTATTGGATGCCCATGTAGTCGTTCAGGTGTGCGCCGTTGAATATCGTTCCGTTGTGCGCCAGTGTCCAGGTGCGGCCGCTGTTGTCCGCAGCCGTGAACGGGTGGCAGTTCTTGTATTCGATATGGCCGACGGTAGCCAATCGGATGTGGGCGATGAGCGTTCGTTCCTCCACCGGATCGGCGAGCAGTCGCTCGAGACTCGTGCTGCAGGTGGCGCAGACAGGCTCCTTCTCAATCGACGGCGCGCCGCCGTCGAGGAAGCGTGCGAGGCCCCACCCGTGCGGATGCGCCTCCGCATGGGAGTAGAACTCGCGCAACAGGTCGTTTCGCCGTCGCCTCTTCCGCGATGAAAATCCGAGCAACTCACACATGGCACGCCTCCATGCGGGCATAGCGCCTTTCGGGTGAATAGACCTTCTCCGCCTGATACGCGAGGATGCGCTGAAATGCCGCGGGCCACCCCGCGGAGGCGGCGAAGAACTCGTCCATCCGCTCCAGCAGCTCCCCGACCGGCGTCCAATCGAAGTCGAGCCGGGCGGCGGCCTTGAACGCCGCGACGCTTTCGGCTTGCTTCTCGGCGGACAGTGTCTCGCGCTCCTGCGCGGCGCACCAGAGCATGAACAGGTGGATGAACTCCACGTCACGTACATCAACCAATCCATCGGTTAGCGGGTTCAGGTCCACGCACCGTATCTCGATGTGGTCGATGCCGTTTTCTGCGAGCGTCAGGAGATTGTTCGGGCCGCGTGGCTTGAGGCGCACGGGGTAGTAGAGTTCGCTCGGCGCGATGAGTAGCCTGTCTTGGACATATCGCGCAATGCTTTTTGCGTATGCCCGCACGCTTGAAAAGTCCAGCACGGGCACGAAACTGTTCCAGTAGCCACGTTCCGAACACCGCACGCTCGCATACTGTCCTGCCGGGCTGGCGGCGGTCAACGCGACGATCGCCCATCCCCACTTGACGCACTGCGCGGCCACGTGGAGATAAAGCGCGTCGCGGTCCACTCCCGCCGCCGCGACCAGCCTTTCGCCGAACGAGAAGTTGAAGTGGATGCCGCAATACGCCATCAGGCGCTTGCCGTATTTCGCGGCGAGGTAGTCGCGGTAGGCCGATTTCCCGGCGAGCGCGCCTTCGAAACGGGCGGGGACGATCTCAGATTCGTCGGAGATCGGCGGCGGGTTGGAGTTCGTCCACAACTGTTCCCCTTGCGGCGCGATGGCCGCGCGGATCGTCGCGTCGATTTCCTTCAGTTCCGCAACTGCCGCTTCCGCCGTTGGATGGACACCGGTGTTGATCTCCGTCTGGTTCTCGCAGAAATCGCGGACGATGCGCGGGTGGTCGGGCGGAAACGGATGTGGCGTCTGCGCCATCCGTCCCTCGGCAGTCACGCGCAGGGACTCGCGCTCGAGCCCGAAGTTTCCTTCGAGCGCGTACGGGCGCAGTCGGGGCTTGCGAACGTCAAGCATGGCGTTCCTCCTCTGCCGAACCGTAGTCGAGGGCGATGGATTCAATGGATTCGCCGCGTTCGAGACGCGCGAGGTGTTCACGGGCTGGGCTTGTGAGCGTGTCGGCGCGACGGCGCAACGGCGCAAGAAGCGGTTCTTCGCCGAAACCGCGCCGGGCAAGTCCTTCCTCCGCCACGTCCAGGATGCGGTGAAGCTGCACGGACAGGGCCTTGCGGTCGATGAACGATGGCCAGTCGCGGCGGATCATCAAGCTACGCAACTCCACCGCACCGTAGCCATGTCCGTAAAGGATGGTGTCGCCCGCCATGACATCGGAAAGTTTCGTGATGCGTTCGGCAAGTCCCGCATGGAACGCGGCGGAGGCGAACGCCTCCCGCACGGGCTGTTCGCAGACGGAACGGAACTCCACCGTCCCGCGTTGGGTGAGGTCCTCGAACTTGAACGGACGCAACCAGGCGACGTCGGAGGGGAGCGGCGAAATGAGGCATTTGCGATGGATATTCGCCGTCGCATC
>Ga0310697_10005031_pt1 | contig 12859 bp, 13 predicted proteins | sample 172DNAGHGlowgp2_FD_203883 | JGI IMG/M metagenome (GOLD analysis project Ga0310697, IMG submission 203883) | Sheep rumen microbial communities from Palmerston North, Manawatu-Wanganui, New Zealand - 1728 DNA GHGlow gp2 (v2) (version 2) | ecosystem: Host-associated > Mammals > Digestive system >...
GACTACCCAGTACGTAACCGCCTATTGACGCTTCACATGCGCCGCCGCAGGTACATCAGTCCGGATGACAAGAACACCATTCTGTGCATATATCCCCTAAATCCCGTATTTAACCATATCTCCATGGTTAAATACGGGATTTAGGGATAAATTAGGTATAGATGGCGCGGAGGGCTTGACTTTGCCGTTACTAAACCCCAGGTTTGCTCGGAGCAATCCCGGGGTTTAAACGGAGCAAAGCCAGCCGTTCAGCCAGGCGCCATTATCCGGCAGTAATATTCGCCGAAGTCCTTGCAGCCCGCCGGCAGCTGGTGATGCTGCAGGCCGGGCAACACCTGCTGCAGCTGCATGAACAGCCGCTCGCCGGGCTCGTCGCGGTCGGGGAACATGTGGAAGGTCCCTCCCTGCCTCCCCCAATTGGGCGAGGAGTCAAGGCTTTTCAGCAGCTCCACGTCCTTCCTGCTCAGCAGCGTGGCAGAGGGGATGGCGATGGCCTTGTGGCCGGCGGAGAGCATCGCGGCGCAGTCTGAAAACCCTTCGGTTATCCACAGCTCGTCGCCCGGCTTCAGCAGGTTCAGCACGGGCAGGTTGTAGATGCCGCACTCCGAGCCCGTAGGGAAGCGGAAACGGGGCGTGGCACCACGCACAAGGTTGCGGTTCTGGACGCCCACCAACTTGCCTTGACGGTCATAATATGGAATCTGCAGCCACGGCACCCCCTGCCGGTCGCGCCAAGAAGTCAGCCGGCACCACCGCACCACCCTCGGGTCAAGCCGCCGCTCGTCAAACAGAAACCGCCGCGCCTCGTCGCTCAGCCAAGGCCGCTCAAAGAACCGCTCGTAGCGCGAGGCGTCGAAAGAGGGCTGGTGGGTGAGGGCTGAAGGATGAGGTCTGAGGGATGAAGGCTTCCACTCATCAAGGATGATGTTGTGCTCGTCCGCCAGCCACCTGCAAGCCTCCTTGAAGTCCACATGCAAGTGTCGCATCACCAAGTCAATAGGACCTATTGATTGCGTCATGCACACGAAGCATCGGCATGTGTTCTTGCTCACTTTGAACGACATCGATGCATGATGGTCGTCGTGAAACGGACAAAGGCACTTGTGCCGCGAAACCCGGAGCCCGAGCCGCTCTGCGACCCCCTCAATGGGAAGGTCGCGGAGCTTTTGCAATTCAAACTTATCCATAACCGTTAACTCTTAACCGTTAATTCTGAACCCTTTAAGTACTCTTCAGTCTTGCTGTACAGTCCCGTCTGGTTCGAGTAGGTGATGAACTTGCGGAACAACCACTTGCGCAACTGTCCGTTGGTACCCTCCTTGCTCTTGCCAAACTGCAGGCGAAGTGCTTCCAACTGCGCCTCGCTGAAGTCATTAGGCAGGTTGTCAAGCATATTTTTCGGACCACGGCGCTGAGCCTCACTCACCTGGTCGGCATCTTTGCCCAACATATCGGCAAAGAGCTGCATCTTGCTCCATAAATCCCGATATACCAGCCATTCTACAACGTCGCCTATCGAGCGTGTATAGGTCTGATTATTGAGAATCCAAAGGATGCAACCCGCCTTCCATGCCGACACCAAGGCACGCTTAGAGCAGTCCCACAGCACATCGTCGTCCACCAGATCGGCCAGCGAAGCCATATCCTGAGCCAGTTTGTCGGCCAACTTGTTCAGCGGACGGATGATGAAGCGACCCTTCGTGATGTCGAGGCGCACAATATACTCGTCCAACTTCTGATAGAATTCGTCGGAATATTTGCCCTGTCGGGGTATGCGTCCGTCGCGACTGGTACGGGCCTTATAAGAGAAAACCATTCGTCCGAAGGTTCCGTTGAAAAGGTCGTTCTTGTAATACTTCCTGACGGCAAAGGGTGTGGCCGAGAGCGTCAGGTTAGCCCTGAGAATCGGATTTCCCGTGACTCCATCGGCGGTGGCACGCAAGGCTCCCGCACGCTGGCGGTCGTAGATGTTGCGCAGCATCTGACTCACCTGCTTGTGACCTCCACACATGCCGTCGGCCATCTCCACCTCGGGCATATTAAGGTATTGCGTTCGACCACCTTGTGCTTCGAGTGCCATAGCATTTTGCAAGAATGCCGGAAGTGTGGTGTCGTTAGGCGGGAAATAAAACGCCACGTCTGGGCGCGCCGGCTTCTCTTTGGTGCTGGCCTTCGACTTAACCTGTTTCGACCATTCCACGAGTTTCTTCAACTCGGCCTCGTCGTGCTGTCGGAAGTCGCGACAGATAGCCTCCACGAGGTTGGACAACTGGCCCTTGTTACAGCCCGAATCGCCCACCAGATTGGCCATCATGCCCGTCGGCTCCTTCCAAGTGAGGTCGGGGTACTGAAATTCCGCACCGCTCACATGTGCGCCAAGAACGGGGAAGAGCATCGGAACAAGGGGTTCGTGCATGTCTTTTGACGTTTGCGAGAGCAGCAGACGGATACATTCTGTGCCTTTGCCGAGGTTCGGCATAGCGGGCGCAGTCGCTTTTGAAATATCGTATTTCATTGTATAACAGCTTTTTAGATGAAATAATAATTGCCGTTTGTTCCAGTTCCAGTTGTTCCAATTACTTTCCTGGCAGTTCCATTACCCCCTATTTCTATATATAACTATCTATATATTAGTTAGTTATAAAGTTTAAAGAAGGAGCTCTGTCCCTCGATTTTTAACTGGAACATTTGGAACTGGAACAGAACGGAGGTTTCAGGGTTCAAGTTCCAAGTAACCTTGAACCATGAACCCTTGACCTTTAACCGTTACTCTTCTACAAGGCCCTTCAGCGCTTGACGAAGTTCACGGTACACCTCGAAGGCGTAGTAGTCAACACTCAGGTTGGCCCCTAACTTCGGCATCGGCTTGAAGTTCGGACGCAGGCTTCCGTCATCTCTACGAGTGACCGTGATGTACTGTCCTGCGAACACGTGCGGATTTCGCTTGCCAGCCGTCATGGGAACCGTTTCAGTGAACGTCATGTGAGCATCACGGCAGCGAAACTCGTCGATGTCAGCTTCCGAGTCGAGCCTAAAAATACCCTGATACTCTTTGCCTACTTTCATGCGCACGTCGCTGCGCAGCAGCGTCTTCACATCCACGCCCAGATGCGTGTTCGGGTGCCAACCTTGCTCCTCGGCATTCCCATTCTCATGAGAAGCGATGTACTGTCGATAGCCAACGGCAAGCGGTGAGTTGCCATGAAGCATCTCCTCTACGATGCTTCCGAGCAGGCGAGGTTCGTTAGATTTCTTTGAATCTGCCTTAATGGTTATCTTTTTAGACATAACCAAAGTCCTTTCCGGGAAAGCCTCCGTCTCACACGAGGGTCCCTCCGCACAACCGAGAAAGTGAGACAGCCTACGGACCACGCATGGCATTTTTCTCGTCGTTTGGTGGTGCAAAATTACGGCATATTTCTGCATTCTCCAAGAAACAAATTGGATTTGAAAAACGCTTTTATTTTGCTGATTTTTAATAGTATATGAAGTGTCAGTCTGCTGATTTTAGATTTTACGATATGGTTTTAGATTTGCTGTTTTCGCGTTTTAGATTTCAGATGGCGCTTCTAATCTAATACCAACCATTTTGAATCTATTTCGAAGTTGGTTTGATTGCGGCTTACGATATTATATAAACAAAATATATCGACCCTTTTGAGGCCGATATATTGTCGTGGGTTCAGGTGCTGTTATTGCGATGAAGAAATCTAATTTCTACGCGCTTTGAGCCTTCATTTCGGGCATCTTGGCATTTTTTAGTAAGGTTTCGATAGCAGAATGGAATTCTATTACTTCGGCAGAATGTTGGTCATAGTCTTTTCCGTGACTGTTTACTGCTGCATATTTTGAGACTTTCCATTTACCATTATAATGCTTGATAAAGTATTTGGTGGCATTGCTGATGTTGCCTGGAAGTGCCCATTTGCAGAAATAATACTGAAACTTGCCCATCATCTTATGAGTGAAATTGCTTGGAAGCAGTTCGTCAAAGTGCTTGATGACATACTTGATTCTTTTTACCCACACAGGATTGTCGCCCCAGTTAGCGAGTTCGTCATTCTCCAACTGATTCTTCTGCTTGGCTATGGCCAACTCTATCAGGCAGAAGTGATCCATGTCTGTTATATTGTGCCTATGGAACTCTTCTTGAGCAAAAGCCTCGTCTGTCGCAAAATTTTTGAAGCATTGATAAGCTGGTGTAATTTCTTTGAGCGTACTGATCATATCGTCAGAAATCAGCATAATCAGACCTCTCAACTTCTCAAAAGCCTTACGCCTATACTTGTCAAGAACGTATTTACTCTTGACTGGATCTTTCCGAATTTCAGCTTCTTCTTTCAACACTTTCACACAGATTTCCATACATTCTTTTTCGTCGGCAAAGAATTTTTCGAGCTCTCGAAACAGACCAGACACTTGGGATGGAGTAGTTGGGTCATCTATGCTGAAAATGGGTTTCTGATATGTCTTGGCAGCCAAGACAGATTCTTTTCTTACCGATTTTGGCTTGATATGATGACGCTGACATGCCTTTTGGTTGGGATGCTTATGGCTGCAAGTCTTCTTGAGCAAATTTTTAAGCGGACTTGTATGACTCCTGATGCGTTTTAACATAATTTCGACAGAATTATAGTAATTATTGTGGTCGGTCGCAAACATGTCATTAAAATCTTCTTGGTATTTCCTGAGTCTGTTTAGTTCTGTTTCCATCTTCTGGCGAGATTGTACGATATAGACAGCCAAGCGCTCTATCTCGTCAAGATCCCATTTGCGCATATCCATAGCACACATCAATCTGTCGCCACCTTCCTTTTTGAAGATTTCGCAGATTCTAATAATCTCATGCAGATTCTCAAGCGTCGGCTCAATGTCTGTGTAGTAATAAGCCTGTTTGATTTCGTCTTTTTTGTTATCCATAAGCAACACACATTTATATTCTCTTTATTTTATATTTCCTATTTTAATACTTACCCTCTATCTCATAGATTCCTCCATCGAAGCTATCAGCTCAAACACCTTGTGCATCTGGCTATACGCTATTTTGTCCTCGGGAGTTGATTCGCTCAGGCGGGTCAGTTCCTCGGCATAACTGATAGCTCGTTGTAAGTCGCCGTGCTCAGTCAGATACTTGTATAGGTTGTTCTTCCTGAAATAACGGGCGGTCTTTTCGTAGCCAGGCATATATCGCTGGAGGTCGGGCAACACATCATCGCACGTCTCATAATGCTTGGTGGAAATCTGCGGCAGGAAATGGAGCAGGAACCAAAACTCGGTACAAGGGTTGGTCTCAATCCAAATCACATTCCGGCTGCTTTTCTTCTTCAGTTTCTGATAGGTCGCCATTTCCGCTGGCACCCTGAGCAGACGATCCATATCCACGAGGCAAACCACGTGGTCGGTCTCGCGCTTCACATAGTCCTCTGCCAGTTTTGCCATGTGAGGAATATCCGAATGCTGAGGGAAGTCGGGTGCCACCTTAAACTTATAGCGGCAAGCCACGCGGAGGGTGTCGAAGTACCACCACTCAGTTTCTCCCTCGCCAATGATTGCTATACTTTTCTTGACCGCCATGTGCTACTCTGTTTCAAGGTAAATACTTCCGAGGAATGGCAGGTCCACCAACTTGCCCTGCTTGTAGGCATTGTATGGATTCATCGTCTTGTGGAGTCCGAGTGAAGAGAGTCGCTTCAGCTGCGTAGCCCCCAGACTGCTCTTATCGGTAAACCATACAATATCCCTGCGGATGAAATCCTCGTTCAGCAGGTTGATGTCGTGGGTGGTCATCAGTAGTTGCGACGCCCCCTCGCTATTGGCCAAGAACAGTTTGATGAAATAGGCAAGGAGCTCATAATGGATGCTGGTCTCTATCTCGTCAATCGGAATAAAGTTGTTCTCATGCAATACATAGTACAGCACGACGGACATTCCCAGGAACCGATGCGTACCGGCAGACTCCAGCCCTTCGTGCAACTCATATTCTCCCTCTTCACCCGTATGCATGAACATTATATCATCGTGCTTGATGGAGCCACGCCTAAGCATCTCAATCTTTGCCTCCTCAGATATAGGGGCACTCTTGATGGTCTTTTCCATTTCAGGCGTAATAGATTCTTCGCGCTCGTCGAGCGTCATGTCAACGATGTTGAAGTCGCTTGCCTTCAACAACTGGAGCAGGAAACGTTTCTTCTTGCCATCCTTATCATTCTTGAGTTCGTTTTTCACATCGAACGACAAATAATCCCTTGGGGTCAAGATGTTCTGCATGCCTGAAAGGAAGAAGTCAAACACATCGTTAAGCTTTGAAACGTGAGCATTCGATTGTCCGAAGGCAGCCATCACCGTACAGTTGTTGGTGGTGTTTCCCTCGATGGCACGTCTGGTATCTTTGTCTATTCCTGCCTTAGCACCGAAAGACACCTCAGTATGGTCGGACTCCAGCTGATAAATACGTTTGTAAAGTGTAGTAGGGCGAGCGCTGGTATATACTATCAGCGACTCCTCGTATATTCGTTTGCTGTCAAATTCCAGGCTCATGATATATTTTTCTCCATTTACCCAGAATGTCATCTGCATGTGCGAATGCTCATCCCTGCTGTGCTTGTCGAGTAAGAAGGGGAAGTACCTCATACCTTCATTCTTGGATTCCGGTTTGTTAAGCATAGTGCTACGGAAGTACGATAAGGCTCGGAGCAAGGTGGTCTTACCGCTGGCATTGCTACCATACACAATGCCAATCTTCAGGAGTTCTACTCCCTCAGCCACTTCGTGAACGTATTGTCCACGCATATTACTATCGTTGGTCGGCACAAAACTGATGGCTTGCCGCTCCCTGATGCTGTAGAAATTCTGTACTTGAAACTCCTGTATCATTGTCGTCACGTTTAAATGAAAGATTTTCGGCGACAAAGATACAATAAAAAAGTTAATATACAAAATATAATCAGCAATTTCGTGAAAAATTCACTAATTCTCCATGTTTAGGTGACCGTATTGGGCTCTAAAACCTATAAGAACGATGATGTTACGACTTTTTCTGTTTTTGAGCTATTTATGTTTGTATTCTATTATTCTATCAAATTTAGTCGAATTTTAGTTTTGGCAGATTGTTCACGATGTCAACTGTCTGGACGCTGACATTGATGACACTCAGCAGGAGGTCAAGGATGTAGCGGGGCTTGTGATGTTCGCGGGCCCAGTCGTTGGCATCGTTCTTGATGAGCGACTTCTTGTCCTGGGTGACGGCGTAACGCTCCACAATCCATTCGATGGCCGATTTGCCGTTGACGATATAGTCGTAGGCTTTCTGCGGGATGTTCTCGATGGTGATGTTGCCGTTGTAGATGATGGTGCTCTTATCGTCCTTGACCTTCGGTCGAGCCTGCTCACGCTCGGCAGAGTCCAAGTGTCCTTGGCTCTGCTCTCGCTTACTCGCAGCCTTGGACTTGAAGCGCATCTTATCTATCACGCGGAAGTAATCGTAGGCACCATCATCTGCTGGAGCCTGGATATAGCCGCCAGTCGCTGGGTCACGCTTCACGGTCAGAGGCACTTGGCGGTCGCCATGTACTATCACGTCTGTAAGTTTTCTTCAAATTTGAGGTGATTATTGGAGAATTATTCGTCCTGCATTATGTTTTGAAAGAGGCTGAAATTATATGGCGACTTCTGCCTGCACCTTCTCTTCCAGCGCCTCTTTGATATACGCATTCAGCGTCTGGCCAGCCCGACGCGCAAGCATGGCTATCTGTCGGTGTATGGCAGGAGTAAGCCGTACGTTGAGTACGCCAGTATAACTCTTATCGGGCTCTATGCCCTCATCCTTGCAGTAGGCCAGATAGTCGTCAACGGCCTCATGGAAAGCGGTGGTCAGTTCCTTAACGCTCTCACCCTCGAAGTTCACCAGTCCGTTGATACCCTCTATCTTGCCGAAAAACACATTGTCCTTCTCGCTGAAAGCAACCGAGCCGAGATAACCTTTGTAAGTCATTGTGTTCATATAGTTCGTCCTCGCTTATTTAATAAAACCTGCATCTTTCAAATCCTCAAATACCTGCTTCATGGCATAGCTCTTCACGATGTTGCCCGGGTGCGGCTTATGCAGCATGATAGGTCTCTTGTTGCCGTTTTTGAAGATAACGCGTGAGCCCGACGTCCTTCCCTTGTCGCTTTTCTCATAACCGTAGCCTTCAAGCAACCGCTGCATTTCCTCGAACGTGAAGTCCGACGGCATCCGCATGAAGCGTTCTCTAAGTTTCTCCTTTGTCCCCATGTCGAGATATTCCAATTCTGTTGCAAAAGTAACTAAATTTTAGTTGCAAACAAAATATTTCGCTTTTTTTTGCACATTTTTCCTTTCAAAATAGTTTATTCCCCAACTTTTTAGTATCTTTGCCCCTTGAACACCGCCAAGATGTCCAAGCGAGGGCGGCGGTGCGACTTTCGTGGGTGAATAGATAGTTGTATCTATATTCTATAGAGGCTCATCCTAAAATTCCGACCAGAATTGTAACAGGGCTTCGTGGAATCGGGATACACCTTATGCATAAGGTGTACCCGTTCCATATATGTTCCTGTTACGGGTTCTTTGGTCGGATACCTGGGGTGAAGCGTATATGTGAACGTGGTACACTTTCTTTATATCTGCACTTTGATATCGTTTCACGCTAAAATCCGACCAAATGACAGTAACGAACGATTCGAGTAAGCGAAGGCAGAAGGAGTCAACTCATTCTGCTGAGTGTGAGAATCGTGGGCCAACGGCCAACGATGAACAGGAAAGGCAGGTAGTTTCGAAGCAGCGCGTGGCTGACCATGGCGAAGTATATACCGCCAAAAGGGAGGTGAACGCGATGCTCGACTTGGTGAAGGATGAGACGGAGCGCATTGACTCCCGATTCCTGGAACCGGCCTGCGGTAACGGGAATTTCCTCGTAGAGATACTGAGCAGGAAGATGAAGGCGGTACGTCGGCAATATAGTCGAAACCGCTATGAGTACGACCAGGCTTCGGCTGTGGCCGTCAGCTCGATGTATGGCGTAGAGCTGCTGCCCGATAATGTGGAGGCTTGCCGCCAGCGCCTAATGGATCAGTATCTTGAAACCTATCAGGCGCATCAGCACGTGGATGCCTCGCCGGAATTGGAACGACGCATCCAGTTTCTGCTTCGCAAGAATATTCTTTGTGGCGATGCTTTGACCATGCTACAGTCCGACGGACAGCCCATCACCTTCTGTGAATGGACGTTTATCGGCATGGATGGCAAAGTGAAACGCCGTGACTTCGAACTGGCAGAGCTACTACGCAATGTGGAATACGACAAGCCAAAGGCTGGCGAGGAGGGCCTGCTATTTGCAGATACTGGTGAACCGACTTTTGTGCATCTGCCCAAACGAGAATACCCTTTGACCGACTACCTAAAACTGCCCGACTATGAATAATCATTTGAATTACAACCCCGACGTGTTGTCATGTCTTGCTAACCTTAGCAACGATGAGGTGTTTACGCCGCCGCAACTGGCGAACCAGATGCTGGACATGTTGCCGCAGGAGCTATTCCAAAGTCCCGACACCAAGTTTCTTGACCCTTGCACCAAGAGCGGCGTCTTCCTCCGTGAGATTGCCAAACGGCTGATTGAAGGATTGGCCGATACCATTCCCGACCTGCAGAAACGTATCGACCACATCATGCACCATCAGCTTTACGGCATCGCCATCACCCGCCTGACCTCGATGATGAGCCGCCGCAGTCTCTACTGCTCGAAGAATGCCAGCGGCAAGTATAGCATCTCGCAGTTCGACGACGAGGGTGGCAACATCCGCTTTGACGAAATCCAGCATACTTGGCAGAATGGAAAGTGCCGCTATTGTGGCGCCTCACAAGAAGTTTATGACCGTGGCGACGAGTTAGAATCCCACGCTTACGAGTTTATTCACATAGAAAATCCTAATACATTATACAATAATATGACTTTCGATGTAATTATCGGCAACCCGCCGTACCAGTTGAATATTGGAGTTGAGAAAGAAAACTACGCAATACCTCTATACCATAAGTTTATTCAACAGGCTAAGAAATTGAAACCACGATATATAACAATGATAATTCCATCACGATGGTTTACGGGAGGACGTGGGTTAGAAGAGTTCAGGTCAGAGATGTTAGGCGATGATAGAATCAAGTACATAAAAGATTTTATTGACTCTAAAGAAGTTTTTCCTGGAGTCGATGTTTCTGGGGGTGTCAATTTCTTTCTCTGGTCCTCAAACTATAAGGGACCATGCAAATATGTTAATGTCATTAATGGAAGGGAAACAACATCAATCAGAGTGCTAAATGAATACAAGGTTTTTCCAAGATACAATCAGTCTTTGTCACTAATTAAGAAAATACAAAAGAAGGAAAAACACAATCTATCCCCTTGGATTAGTTCTCAAACTCCATTTGGATTTATAACTACTTATAGGGGGGATAAAATCTCGTTTAAAGGAGCAATAAAACTGTATTCAAGTGGGGGTATCACATATGTAAAGAAAGAAGATGTGTCTCGACATCAAGATTGGATTGGAAAATATAAAGTTGTTTTTTCTAAAGCAACTTGTGAACATGCAGGAACACCAGACAAGACTGGACGATATAGAGTGTTTTCAACTATGTGGATTCTTAATCCGAACGAAGTCTGTACACAAAGTTATCTTGTCGGTGGAGTTTTTGAAAGTAAGACCGAGGCAGAGAATTATATTTCATATCTAAAAACATCTTTTGTGAGGGCGTTAATGCTTCCGACCCTAAGTTCACAAGACATTTCTGCTGATAAATTTCAGTTCGTCCCCCTCCAAGACTTCTCGAAACCTTGGATGGATGAGGAGCTATATAAGAAGTACGGGCTGACGGACGAGGAAATCCAGTTCATCGAGTCGATGATTCGCCCGATGGAATAAACAAAAATCAGAATAATAACACAGGCGCTCTTTGACAAGTTTTTGATTGGAAAGTTTTGTGGTTTCAGAAAAACTATGTATCTTTGCATCCAATAAATGGTACAACGATGTTGGAACTTCGAGACTGTATTGATAAGTTGGTTGCCTTTAAGCAAACTTTTGGCAAGCAGTTTGGTATTACAAAACTCGGTATTTTCGGTTCTGTAGCAAGACAGGAGAATACTGAGGATAGTGATATTGACATCGTTGTTGAAGTTGAAAAACCCACACTTTCGTTGATGTATGAGCTGAAAGAAAAACTCAAGGATCTTTTTAATTGTGAAGTTGATTTGGTTAGGTTCCGGCCTACACTTCGCCCTCTATTTAAGTCGAATATCCTAAATGATGTCGTTTATGTATAATGATGAGTTAAGAATAAAAGATCGCTTAGAGGAAATCCTTGAGTCTATTGAACTAATACAAGAATGGAGCAAGGGAATGACCGAATTGCATGACTTCATGATTTCGCCCGGTCGTGTTATGGCTTTTAATGCTTGCGTGATGAGATTGCAGGTGATTGGAGAGCACGTGGGTAGGCTGATGAAAGAAGACAGCAAACCTTTAGACAAATATACCGAAATACCTTGGCATGCAATTTATGGGATGAGAAACATCATTTCCCACGAATATGCAAATATTGATGAAACGGTCGTTATTTCAGCTATCAAAGAGGATTTACCTAAGCTGAAAGATGTTGTAGAGGAACTTCTAAGACATTATTCCTAATCAAAATCTTTAAATGAGCGCCATAACAAAAACGATAAGGTTATGGCAACAACACAGAATTATTTTCCACGGAAGTCGGATTCGGCTCCGATGATTTATGCTTACGAGGATAAATACGACCCCAACCTGAAAGGACTGCTGAAGGTGGGCTATACCACTATTGGCGTGCAGGAGCGCGTGCGCCAGCAGTATAACATTGTGCGGCCTGGCGAACCTCCTTACCGCATATTGGTGGAAGAGAGTGCCATGCGCCAGGACGGTACGGCGTTTATGGATCACGATGTCCACCGGATGCTGGTGAAGATGGGGTGCCGGAACATTGAAGGCGAATGGTATCGATGCACGCCGCAACAAGTAAGGGCGGCCATCGTTGCCGTCAGGGAAAGGATAGACGTGGCGTGGAACCGCGACAAGACGTTCGGCATGCGCCCCGAACAGCAGAAGGCGGTAGACAAGACTGCGGCCTACTTTGACAGCTATCAATCGGAAGGTGGTCGTGTGCCTCACTTCCTTTGGAACTGTAAGATGCGTTTCGGCAAGACTTTTACTACCTATCAGCTGGCTAAGCGCATGGGCTGGAGCCGGGTGCTGGTGCTGACATTCAAGCCTGCGGTGGCTCATGCCTGGGAAGAGGACTTGATGACGCATGTGGATTTTGAGGGGTGGCAGTTTGTTGCCCGCAGTCCGGAGGCTACCATTGACTATCAGTTCGAGCATGCCGACCCGAAGAAGCCGATGGTGGTGTTTGGCTCGTTTCAGGACTTCCTTGGAAAGAATACGGCCAATGGCGGCATGAAACTGAAGCACGAATGGGCAAGGGCGTTCAACTGGGATTGCATCGTACTGGACGAATACCACTATGGTGCTTGGCGTGAGAATGCCAAGGAACTGATTGGAGTCAGCGAGGATTTGGGTAGCGAGATTGAGAATCCCGACTACTTCGACGAAGACTTGATTCCCATCACATCGAATCACTATCTTTATCTGTCAGGAACTCCTTTCCGTGCCATTGCCTCTGGCGAGTTTATCGAAGAACAGATTTACAACTGGACGTATTCCGACGAGCAGCGGGCTAAAGAGGAATGGGGCGACAAACCAGAAAATCCTTACGCCTCGCTGCCGAAGATGGTGCTGCTGACCTATCAGTTGCCGG
>Ga0310697_10005036_pt1 | contig 12853 bp, 8 predicted proteins | sample 172DNAGHGlowgp2_FD_203883 | JGI IMG/M metagenome (GOLD analysis project Ga0310697, IMG submission 203883) | Sheep rumen microbial communities from Palmerston North, Manawatu-Wanganui, New Zealand - 1728 DNA GHGlow gp2 (v2) (version 2) | ecosystem: Host-associated > Mammals > Digestive system >...
GAATCCATCCGTTAGTTTATACTCAACAATATAGTCGCGTAGTTTCAGACGCCATTCCTTATTTTGCAATAGAATCCAAAGAGCCTCATCAAAATAAGCATAATCAACATTTTCCTTCAGCCACGCTTTTGATGGTGTATGCCCTTTGCTCTGTCGTTCACCATAATAATTTAGATGCCAAAAGCCATCCGATTCCAAATGCCAGAAAGGTTTCTCTATACCAGTTATGTCTTCGAACTGCGATTCATTGGCATATTTCGACATTAGCATTTTATACCGGCCTTCAAGCCAATCGTTGATTGCGAACTGATTATTTCTAAACACATTAGCCTCAACGCCATCAATAATAGCTAACAACAAGACAGGTTTGGCCACAATAGTTTCACCATGAATCTTGGCCTGCCTAATACTCATTATCTGCTTGGTGTAATGCTTAAAACATTGCTCATAGCTAAAAAATTGAATCACTCTATTCATAGGCCCTACGTTATTGGTTTTCGTGGGCAAAGATAGCAAATTATTCTATTCATAGAGCATAATAATTCAAAAAAGTGACAAACTCAAATGAATTTGCCACATATTTTTATAACGAATCGGAAATATCCTTTGACACTATTTTCGTTTAACCTTGGGATTCTTATGTTATCTACCTTTTGGAACCTAATATATCGCCATAGTAGTCATACCATATACCCTTAACTTTTATCTTGTTTGCCTCGCGCTTATCTCCCTCAATGAAGTCTTCTATATCGTCAATGAAATTTGAGCGAGAAAGTTTGGGATATAAGTCAGATTCTGAATATGCGACAAGCATCTTACCACCCTTCACCCACTCGCCATCAACTCGTTTAACATCTTTGACCGTCAGACACATCGATTTCAAGTTGAAGCGGTAGATCTTGTCATTGAATATCTTCAGAGGCGCTTCGTCGGTATATATAACCTTGCCAGACTTGTTGATTACGGTTCCTCCATTTTCTGTATTTTTAACGGTAACATTAAGAGGCATCCTCATCAATCCTAACAGCGACAGTTGATATTGAACCGAATAAAGAGATTTGCCCAATCTTTCAGCTATTTTTGCTGGTTCCATGCCATGTTCAAAGAACAAAGTCAGCCTTTCGACGTCGTCTTCATTCCATGGTTTCTCAGCTTCAGTGCGCATAGATTCTTCATCTATAGCGCTATCTTCTAATTCGCCATTTCCCAATTCGTCACCTTCAAATGATTCTATATCTTCCTCGAAATTTTCAACATCATCATTTTCTTTGTTGTCATCAGAGATAAATGATGTGAATATTTTAAGAAAGGCCGAGTCCTTAAACAAACTATTAGGATCATCTTCCAACATTTCTTCTAAATAATGAAATCCGTAATTTGCATACTCTTCCATTTTATTCTTTAGGGAATTAGCAGCATCGTTAACTGTTATTTCTCCTTTTTCTAACGATATGAAGTCAATATCAGTTTTTGCAACAAGTGCAGCAAACATGTACTCTTGAATTTTTTTATAAGATGTTCTTCCTAATTTGGTTTTACCTTCTTGGCTACCCCAGAACATTATCGGATGTCCAAAATCCTTACGTTTGGATTTGTCGTCAGGCAATTTTCTCGTCCTATCAAAATACAATCCAATGAAAAATCCAATAATAAACATTTCATATCCTGCGCCAAAGATTTTGCCTCTTGACACAGTGTACTGACTTGTGCCTCTACCATAGTCTGTAAAAGGTTCCATGAGCAACTCTGCATATTTTTTCTCCCATTCTGGGTTCTTCTTGCTCCAAGCATCAAATAGAGTTTCCATATTTAATCCTCCGTTTTAATTTCTTTTACTAATGTTCTAATAGTTGACAAATCTGAGTTATTGAATCCTTCAGCCTTCTGTATTCGATACACACGACATGTGAGTTTATCAACATCATTCATTCTAACTTTTCCTCCAGAGATAAAGTCTTTAGTAATTACTATACATTGCTTATTCACATCGTTGATAATGTTATAGAAATCTTCTTCTTTCGCATCACCAAAAGAGGAAGTAGCAGCATCGAATATGAGAGGATATTCTTCATCTGTCTTTTTATAGGCGAAATCAGAAACAGCAAATAATATAGAGATATACATTACTGTTTTCTGAGAATCTGATGGTTTTTTGATATAGGTTCCATTGGAACTTTTCAATCTAATTCCAGCCTCTTCTGTATCTTTTTTGTAAAATAGATGAACTTCGCCATGAAAGTCTTTGGTACTAAGACGATCCATGTATAAGTTTGCACCATTTTTAAGCGCATTAAGGAAATTGTAGAGGTTCTTTTCTTTTGCCCTTATCGAAGCTTTTGCGATTTGATCAAATGCAATATGAACTTTCTGGTACAATCTAGATAAGGAATTTCCCGGCTTGAGATTATCCATTTCCTTTTTTATTTCTGCTTGGCGAGCCTCCTTTTCTTCAAGCTCATGCTTAAGATTATTCATTTCCAATTCGGCTTCGCCTTTCTTTCTGAACATGTTATTTACGTCAGAATTGTTTTTCTTCATCATTTCCTCGGATATATTACCAGCCTGTATTAATAGACGCGAAATATCCTCTTCTATTTCCTCTATCTCTTTTTTGACTTGCGAAAGTTCTTCAGACTTTCTTCTCACAACCTCAAGCCTATTATTGATATCATTTGCTATTCCTGCAATTGATGCCTCTTCTGGTCCAGATAAACGATTTGCCAAGACATTGATTTCGTCTATATACTCTTCGGTAAAGAGTTGTTTCTTGTTTAACTTAATCTGTTCTTCTTTAATTCTTGCTCGTTCACTGATATGTTTCTTATATTCATTAAGTTTATTAACCATGAAACGATATGCATCAGAACCTTCTGGAGCGGGAGTATTGCATACTTTGCACCTATGAACCTTTATCATCTCCTCCATATATCTATCATCCGGCATATACCAAGGCAACTTGGCTTCATCATTTAACAATGCTTCATTTTCTTGTTTTAATGCATTTAGTTCCCCTTGTTCTTTACCTCTTTCTAATAGAAACTCATCGTGTAATCTTTCTTTCTCTAGTCTCAATTGGGCACATTTATCCTTGAAGGCAGAAAGAATACTAGGAAAGGCACACATTATCCAGTACTGGTCAAGAAGACTTGTGTTTAAGTTTACCTTTTCAATGCTCGCTTTTAAACTTGTTGCATCAGATTTTTTTGTTACCAGATTTTGCGACAATTCATTATATCTGTCTCTTGTATCTTGATTCTGTTCCAAATCTTTGAGCATATTTTCATAAGAGCTCACTGTAGATCCCAATTCCTTGATTTCTTTACGAAGACTCAGTATTTCTCCGCTCAGTTTGGTTAACTCATTATCGTATGCTGTTGCTTGTCCTCTTGTTTTCTCATCATTCTTACTTTCCTTACGGTATGCCTTATCTGCCGAACTTTCAAAAGTTGAAGTCAGGTTCACCAGTTCATCAAAATACTTAATATCAGAGTATTTGTCAACAAGCATTTTTAATGCTTTTGGTCCATCAAGCACATCAAGTCGAGACTCTCCTTTGAACATTGAGAAATGTTGCATTTCAGCATCAAAGCAGCGGGCTATCAATCTTCTTCCGTCTGGAGATAATCTTCCATCGGCTGTATCTTCCTTTCCTTTGAACTTTATGTCACTTACATCAAAATTATCTTCACTTTTTTTAGTAATGACAAACAATTTCTCCACAGATTTACGTCCATCATGTTCAAAGTCCATCTTCACTCTAAGGTTGGCAGATTCGCCTATTTCAAGTTTAGACTTTCTCATTTCGGAGAAGTTGTCTAATGCACGACTTTTCTGAACTTCATCAGTGTTAGATATGTCAAGTAGCCACTGAAGAGCCTCGAAAAACGTTGATTTGCCATCGCCGTTGTCACCAATGATCAATGTTAGGCCATCTCCGAATTCAAAATTATTTTCGTTACCATAATAGCTTCGAAAATTCTCTATTTCAATTCTACGTATAATCATAGCTTCTTCTTAAGTAAGTCATTTACAGTATTATAAATCTCTTTTTCCGAATAATCTTCGCTTAGTCCTTCAACGATAGTTGCAACAGCACTAACAATAGCATTTTTAGAACCAAGAGCACATTCAAGAGAAGAAATCTCAGAAGGTTCATATTGGGCGTACTCCATTAATTCCTCATCAAGTAGAACTGCCTCCAGAATCTTATTATAATTCTCGTTGTATTTTTTATTTCTCGCCATAGTAAATAATGTTTAGGAATTTAATTAATCTAAAAGTGGAACATTATAGAAGTTTAGGACCTCTTCTAATTCTGTGTAAGAATAGTCAAGGTTTTTTGACAACGAGGCAAAATCTCTTACTCTCTTTAGCTCAGAAAGTATAAGCTTTCGCTCCATTTCATAATCAACACAGTCTGCTCCTATATCAGGAACAACCACAAGATCGTGAATATAAGCATATTTCTTTTCTTTGTGCGTTCTAAGAATACGTCCTCTTCGTTGTATAAATTGGCGTGGATTACCTGTGCTTGCACAGAATATCGCCATTTCACTTCTTGGCACATCCACACCCTCGTCAAGGCATTTCATTGACGTCAAAACCTCAAGGTCACCATTAGCAAAATCTTCAAGGATGGATTCCCTGTCTTTTTGCCCCGAAACAAATTTCCTGACTGTAGTTGTTTTACTGATATTCATTACAATCTGTGTATATTCATCAATTAGCTTGTCTGATTCTGCATCATCTTCAAGAACATCAGAACTATCATACACGTCAGCAATAGAATCTGGTTTTAGGCCTTCTGGGACATATACCAAAGTATATTTAAGATTTCCTTTTTCTTTGTAACGCTCTTCAATGATGTTTTTGAATGCATCTTTTTTGTTTCGTGCCTTGTGAATAATGCGTCTTCTTTTCAAGAGTAGAGCTCTTACTATTTCATCTTCAAGGTCAAGATAACCACCATTGTACCTGTAAATTTTACCAAGTTTCTCAGATATTTCCATATAGTCGTACATTTCATCGTCGCATAGACGCACGACATGCGGGAAATAGTAATATTCACAAAGGAATTTATTCTTGATCGCTTCCTCCATTGTATACACAAAGGTATAACCATTTTCAGAGTTAAAGAAACGTCGAAGTTCTCTATTGCCTTTATCATCAAACTGACGTTCTGGAGTTGCAGACAAGCCTATACGCCGTTTAAATCTATTGCTGACACCATCTATTCTGTCAAGAATTCGTTTTGAACCCATGTTGTGAGCCTCATCTGCAATTAGCAAACACTTCTTTGATAACGACATCAAATCATGAAAAACATTATCTCTTGCAAAAGATGCATATGTCGAAATAACGACATAGTTAATTGGCGAATTTGTTGGATTGAAATTCTCTTTCATCGTGAGCCTATCAATCTCGCCTTTCCAATCCCTGTTTTTTGAGCAAACTTTTACGATATGCTGAAAATTAAACTTTCCACATTCCTTCTCCCATTGCTCAACCAATGTTACAGTAGGAACAAGAATTATTGCCTTATAATAGCCAAACTGTTTGTAAATTTGCAACAAACAGTTGAGAGATGTAAGCGTTTTACCTGTACCCGTAGCCATATTGAACAAGCCACTTTGACTTCTTTTCCAACTATTGAAAGCTTTTATCTGATATTCACGTGGACCACTAGGAAAGGGGAAGTGAGGTTCAATATTTTTAATATCTTCTGCAACTATCCACGGATTTTGCGAGTTTTCACCTATCTTCCGACTTTTATATTCTTTCAGTTTTTCTTCCACGTCAAGCAGTTCTTCAATATCAGAATCGCCATAGTTAGCGCTAATTGCTTCTACCAAATCCTTGGGTGAGAGATAATCTATTCCTTTCTTTTCACCAGACATAATGGCATCAAAATCTTTTCTTTGCTTTTCGATTCTCTTCTGCACCATTCTGTCAACAGAATCACTCCTATCAATCTTTATCTCCTCAATATTGTTAAAGAACCCACTGATTGTAAAATTGGCAGAGCCAGTAAAAGCAGTTATGCTATCTCCATCTCTGAACTGACCAGATTTTGTATGTGCAATTCCTTTTTGGCCTTTGGGCTTGATAATCCTGATGTCAATACGTTTCTGCGATATCATATAAGCCAGACAACGGAAGAACTGTTCTTGATACTCATTGAACGTTGTCTTGAGATACTGAAAATTCGAGAGGTCAGAACAATCGATAACATACCCCATCACACCATTTGTTATTGCTTCCTTATCCTTCTTCGATACAATATGGTTGATGATGAGACGCATAAAACCACCTCGTGAGATAAATGTAGCAAAGCCTTCTGCAAGCACACTAATTGCCGCAGAACTGAAATAGCCTAGTTTCAAGTCAAACTCTGTACTATTCTTCAGCCCATCATTGAAGAAACGTTCAGGTGAGTATTCTTCACCTGGTACATACGTTCCGTCATCTGCCCAATCTACCTCGTACAGCATAAGCGTTTATATAAAGCAATTCGTACACATTATATCATCACCAAGGATTTCGGCAAGGGTGGTACCCTTGTTGTTTGCCTTGCTTTCCTTCTGGCGACGGATGATGTCGAGTTTAATTTGGCGTATACGCTCTGGTTTGATGAGGTCTGCTAAACTCTCATGTTGATTCCAGGTATAGCCGTCTTTCTCGAATTCCATCGCCTTCTTAAAGAGATCAGGATGCTGCTCGTAGAGCCATATCCATTCTATCTTCTGCTGGAAGAAACAGAAGTAGCATCCAGAACGACTGCGGCAATATGTTCCCTTCTCGCCATCAACTTCAAATGGGATTTCTTCATAATAAGCAGGGACACCCACTCCACTCTCTCTTAGTAACCTAAAGATGTCGTCCTTAACCAATATGTCTGTATTATCAAGCAATGGGAAATCATCAAGTTTACCCACTGGATAATCTGTAGTCTTCAAGAATTCAAACACAGCATGATTAAACAACTTTATGTCATAATCAAGTAATGCGTTCATCTTCTTGGAATAGAAGAATTGTTTAGTGATAGGCTTCTTAACCGTATCCAAGATTTCCTCTCTAAGGAATCCCTCTGGGCAAAGACGCTCGTATATTTCTATTATCTGGTCTAAGTTCTCGTTGTGCAAGAACTTGTTTATCACGTCGATACTCCATATATTCTTACGGAATGGGAAGACTGCCTGGATATTTGGTTTAGAAGAGATGTAACCATCACGATCCTCGTCGCCACGAATACCTACATACGAAACAGCATAATCGTCACCAACATATTCCTCGAACTTATCGAGTTTCATTTTCTTAGTGCACCAACGTGCCTGAGGAGAAGGTAAGAACCCACCCATAGCCTTTAAGAAGTGATGGAATGGTGTAGGCTCAGGGCTACCTTCGGCAGCTCTTAGTCTTTCAATTTTACCCAGATAGGCTTCCAGACGGTTAATCAGCGTTTCTGTTTCTGCTAGTTCACAACCTGTATCCGAATTATAGTACTCAATCTTTAACGATGGGTACGTTTTCTTCAGATAGATTGCAAGAGCAGCACTATCCTTACCGCCTGATATACCTAATATATGTCTTACTTTTGTCATTTCTTCATTTTCTTGTTTAATATCGACAACAATGTGCATACGTCGACGTTATTATCACCAGAAAGCAACTGATTGATCTTCTTTTCTAGGTCAGACGCCTTCGATTTATCCTTTGCCGGCAGAACATAAGTCTGAGTTCTTATACTGTTACCCTTACTGGTAACCATATCGAAAGAATATGCCTCATTCTGCTCATTGTCGCCAACCTTCTTGGAAATATCAGAGTATTTCTCACACTCGCGGAAGAGGTATACCAGATCATCAGACAGCTTGTCTTCTTGCTCGTCTCTCAAAGAGTCCAGACGCTGTTCCAATATTGTATAGCAGATTGACTGATACCACAATGTACGGTTATCATATTCTGTCATCACATGGTGATAGAACTCGCGCTGTTTACCTGTCAGCAAGTATGATTTGACATTGGCCAATCGCTCACGTATCTCGATGATATACTCGGAATAGTCGTAGCTCTTAAGTCCAAACTCTTCTACTAGTCTTTCTTCTATTCTATCAATCAGGTGAGAATAGCATGAACGAAGCTCCTTAATTGCACGCTGTATAATCATGCCATACTCATTGATAAACTCTTCCTGCTTCAGTTTATCCTGAGTAAATCCTAGTGCCTCAGGCAAATCCTCAAAGAATGCTTTTTCTGGATCCTTCGCATTTGCAAGTACATCGCGGAATCTCATTGTCGACTCATGGTCGAACTTGCGAGTATGTTTGGTGTAATCATCAAGTCGGACATAGAAGCTAAGGAAAGGCTTAATCGTTTCGATAAAGCTAGCCTTAGTGATATTAAACTCTTCACCAAGATTAATAAAACGACGATACTGATTGAAGAATCCCAACTTAACTCCATCTACAGCAAACTTCTTAATCGCAAAGTCGCCAGGATGTTTTTGGAGTAGATCAAAGAACTCCATATTAACATTTGGCATGAAAGCGCCCTTTGATGCATCATATAGGGCAAAATCCTGACGCTTTATAAAGAGATATGTAGGAATCCAGAATTCAAGGAATCCTTGCTTCAATTTATATGGCTGAGCAGACAAGACCTTTATCAATTCTGATATCTTTCTTGCCTTGTTTTCAGAACTCTTCAAGAAATCCTCACAAGCATCCCACAACGGCATGAAGCCCTTATTTGATGGTTTATCAGCGAAGTCGCCCTTAACATGCAGTCCTGTATTCTGCAACAGTGATGCATAGATCGTCTTTTCTGGTGGGAACTTGTCAGCTGGAAAACCCATGCCATCCTCAGAATAGTGTTCAGTAAGATATGTGAGATAGCTCTTACGTGCAGCAGTAATAGTACCACTTAGTTTATGCCTATTAAAGAGCTCGTTAATCATCACAGGCGTTTTACTATACACCTCATTGCAGACTTTTGACAGCAATTGATTGAAATCACGATGCGATTCTACCTTTTGCTTCTTGCCTCCAAATATCCAAACCACTCTATTCTTATATGAGAAGAGATTATCGCTAATCGCCTTATTCAAAAGGTTCTCCTCATATTCCTTAAGCTTCTGAATTTCATTCACAGCCACCCTATCGTTCTTGTCAAGCACATGCTCAAGCAAGTACATATACTTCTTTATATTATAAAGGTGGTCAATGATATCCTCCGTATTGGTAAAGTACGCAAAAATCAAAGCATGATCTGTTTCCGCACTGAACTTCTTGATTTCCTCTAATGCCTTCTTGTTAGTAGAGAAAATGAGCTCAATAAAACCATCGGTATCTCCTGTCGGAACCAAGTCCAAAGGCTCTTCACGAATAATATAGTCGAAGAATCGAGGAGTACCCTTCTGATAGAAATGTGCTTTTACAGGAGAAATCCTTCGATTAAAGAAAACATTAAGTTCGTCAACAAATGTCACTGGACGAGAAACCATCATGCCAGCCTCACGAATTTCTGCTTCGAGGTCAACGTCAGTACCTTCAAACAGCATCAAACGCTCTTTATATATAGCATAGCGAATAATTTTCTTTGCAGACAGTTTCTGAAGAATCTCCTTGGCGTTATCTATAGCCATTGCCTCTCGAGCGTAATCGGTAAGATTCCGTTCTGTGAGTTTAAAGCCAGCAGTACCAAATAGGTTCAGGAGTCCAATTGCCTTAACCAACTTAATGGCATTAAGCATCTCCTCTTTATCTGTCCAGTCCTGCCCCTCAACACGTTCTATTGACACCTGAATAGTACTCCAACTCATAGAGTCAGCATTTGCATCTTTCAGATATGAATAGAAGTTGTAGAGTATATAATCGTAGACACATTGAAGATTATAAGTAAGATTATCGCCTGGTTTGAATTCAGATATGGAATTTGTTCCTTTAGCTGCCAAGAATGTGAAAAGCGAACGCTCGTTCTGACCATATCGACGAATAGCAGCTGTGATGGTATAAGCAGAGAACAAGTCTAATGGATATAGCTGCAATGCTGTATCAATAGAGAAGTCCTTAGCTACGAAACGGGTTTCTTTAGCCAGTTCCGAAAGTTTTGTTACATTGTCTGATGGTTTGTGGTTCTGTAGCTCTTTTAACTGTATAGATGCCAAATGAAGTAGCTGTTCTATTGGCTCAACAAAAGTTATTTCCTTAAAACGTCCCTTGACTTTAGTCCACTCATTGGCCTGCGCTTCTGTCAGTCCTTTTGCATATGCACCAAAATTCTGGTGCAACGTTGTAAGAAGCATCATCTGGCGTGTTGGTACATTCACCAACTCTGATAGTTTCTGCAAGAAATACAATTCTTTCTCAGGATTATTCTTAGCCGCATGCTCAAGCACCTTGCCAAATTCATCCACAACGAGCAACAGGAATTTTCCACTCTTCTGGCATTTATTATAGTAATTCCTCAAACTATCAAGAATGCTCTCTGTATTTCCTTCAATACCCAAAGCCCTACTAAGTAAGGTTGACATCTCAGCATAATCGCCCACGATGTTCATTATTTCAAATGACTTTGCGTCAGAAAGATTCTTGGCATCTAATAGATACTTTTGCTTACCAGTTTTCTTTAAGTCAGCCTCAAGTGCCAACAGGAAACTAGACTTACCAGTACCATACGAACCAATGATAGTGAAAGAATGGATGCCAGAATGGAAATCGTTCACAATGTTATGAATAGCATTCTGAGCATTTGGCGTTACCAGGTATTGCATACCTTCAGCAAAGCCGTTTTCAATATTTGCGGATAAACTAAATGTCCGTGCCATAATAATTGTCTAATACTTGTTTTGCGTCCAAATCCTTAACGAACTGAACCTGTTTGATACCAGCCACATCACTATAAGCGAAGTACTGGCTATATTCACTAGCTAACTGCTTTAGCATCTCAATCGTTTCATAATCCTGCATGCAGAAAGCTAATCCTACCCTCTCCTGAATTGTATCGAAGGATATAGTGTTATCTCCTTCTTCCTCTTTAAGTTGCAGCAAACCATAAAGGAATACCTCTTTTGTCACCTGACGTTTACCATCTACATTGATATAGTAGCCTTTTCCTTCCGAGTTCTGACGAATCAAATCGAGATCCATCAGAAGGGATGAAAAATCTTCGTTAGACTGTGGTTTGCGAGGCAGAGTATAATTCTGCAGCAAAACGCCGATATCCTTCTTTACAGTGTTTTCATTAAAAAGCGTCATCTTGCCAGCTTCTGCCATTCTCAACTTTACATATGTGAGAACCTGCTCACGCTCAAAATGGGTTCGCTCGCGCTGAACACCACAGAAGAACATCTTGTACAATGTAGCTTCCTCAGAAAACACCAGATTAAAATGGAGCAACCATAAAGTGGCAATATCTTCTAGATATTTGTCTTTACCACTAATTTCATCAAAGAGATAATCACCCAGCCAGGTCATCTTGTCGTTTTCGGTAATCCCAAAGACCTTAAGCCAAAAGCGGATAGAAGCAACCATGTTTTTGCCTACTCCCAATCCAACAACAGCCTCTGGGCTATTGAAATCATTACCAGAAACCACAAAATCATATCCTTTCTTCAACCATAGCGTTTTACAAGGAAATGACTCATGCCCTGAAAAGGTGTATTTCATGCCTTTCGTTTTATTCACGACATTCATTGTTCTTAGTTACTAAATAATGGGGAAATAAAAAAGCGCACCCTCATCCCTTGTACACTTACATCCGAGCCGTCGGCAAACAGGCCCTAACACGATATACAAGGAAAGGGTACGCCCATATAGGCGTATCCCAATCCCAAGAGGTCGTGTTTCAAACTAGTTTTGCCGACTATTTGGATGTAAACCTCATCAGAATTTTGAATACTCAATTTCTGTCCCGCAATGTCCTGCAAAGCTTCCCGCACTCCCATTGGAGATTGGTTTCTGCCATGAATAAGCACTGGGCTCAATCCGGCATATACCGCTATGCAATTGCAAAGATACAAATAAAATTGGAAATAAAGAAGAACTTTGCAAGAAAAATCGTCTTGCAACAAAAAAAGTCCCAAAATATTTGGAACTTTCGAATATACTTCTTTCTAAGGCAAGCGGCAAAAGCCGAGCGCGTATCTTTAATACTAATCATCATTTTGTATAAAACCAATCCTACGCCTAGGTTTGGCTTTGGGTTCTTTAGCCTGAAGTTCAGATAAGGCTATAGTTATATTTTCCAGTTGCATACGGGTGATTTCGTTTATGTCATTCTGAACATGCAGGATATCCTCTATGTCGAGTTTCAAACCCATCTTCACAAAATTGGATGTCGCAATTTGCGATTTCCAATTGCTATCATCCTGATTATCAGCAACATTGGATGTCACAATTTGTGTATTGTCTGTATCTCGTTCATTATGGTTATCAATAAATCAAGTAATCAATTGCAAAGATACAAATAAAATTGGAAATATAGAAGAACTAAGCAAGAAAAAACGTTTTGCAACAAAAATTTCGGGCTGAAATCTTAATAAAGATTTAATAACGGACAGGTTTTAGGCGTTTTTGAGGGATTTCGTGAATATTTAATGTATTTAATTTGCATATCTACCACATTATGGGTAATTTTGTAAGCGATAATAGATCATAAATTAAATTACAAAAAAATGAAGATCAATAAGAAAAGAGAACTATCTATCTCAGAAACTCTGTGGCCTCAATTTATCAAGGCCCTTATGACAAGATTGAAGGATGACATCAACAATGCGTACTTCACAATTCTTCGATTCTGCCAAACTAGCGAGGTGTTTATCTACTTTGATTTTAACCACATCAAACCCAAGGAG
>Ga0310697_10005038_pt1 | contig 12851 bp, 6 predicted proteins | sample 172DNAGHGlowgp2_FD_203883 | JGI IMG/M metagenome (GOLD analysis project Ga0310697, IMG submission 203883) | Sheep rumen microbial communities from Palmerston North, Manawatu-Wanganui, New Zealand - 1728 DNA GHGlow gp2 (v2) (version 2) | ecosystem: Host-associated > Mammals > Digestive system >...
GAAGGGCAGCTCGCCGAGGTTGAAGTCGTGGAAGCCGACCACGGTGGGGACGGGATCCTTCGAGTTGTTGCCCATCGTGTAGGTGCCTGGGACGATGTTTCCGTTGAAGACGATGGCGATGCCTTCATTGTCGTTGTCGGTCATCTCTTCGGAGGCGAGGACGATGGCACTCTTTTGCCCATACTTGACGGCTTTGGCCGTGACGATGTTTTCGGTGCTGTTGCCGATGGTCATCGTACCGGCTTGCACTTCGGGTGTCACATTGCTGTTTCCATTGTTTCCGTTGTCTTTGTTACAACTGGTGCTGAAGAGGGCTAAGCCGCAGAGGAGCATCAAACTAAAAAATGCTTTTTTCATGACGATTATGGTTTTTGATGTTGTTTGCGATGGCATATAAAATATAATACCGCAAAAACTGTGCCGATATGCTAAATATTCAACCTTAATTGTATCTCTTCCACCTGTCGTTTCAGTTCCTGCACGGTCTTCATCAGCTGTTCCTCGCGGAAGTGGTTCTCGCGTTGTTCGGGCATCTCGGCACTGATGTAATGCACAAATTTCCACACCTCCTTGATGTCGGCGGCGGGCAGGTCGTAGGGATGGTAGAGCGGATTCAGCGAGCTGAGCGTGAGTTTGCCTTCATGCTCGATTTTGTTGTCCACGATCTTGAAGACGATGCCATCGTCCTGCGTGAGCACGATGTAGGGCTGGCCGCTGCGGATGTAGGTCCAGTCGACGACATATTCGCCGGTGACGTAGGAGCCGTCGGGGATGGGGAGCATCGAGTCGCCGCTGATTTGGAAGGTGCGGTACTTGCGGTCGTGCGAGAGGAAGGGCATGGTGAAGGTCGGCAACACCTTAATATATTCAGGGTCGGCGAAGCCCGTGGCATAGCCTGCCTTGGCTTTCTCGTTGACGAGTTCGATGTTCTCGTCGTTGTCGTTGTTGACGGTGGTGGCCAACACACGCAAGTTGCTGCCTTTTAGGTGAACGTCGTAGCCGCGCTCCAGTTGCAAGAGCTGGCTCGGGCTGATGGTACTCAAGTCGACTTTCACCAAAGTGTCGATGGCGATGCCGAAATACTTGGAGAAGGCGACCAAGGCGTCAAGGTTGGGTTCGGAGACGCCGTTTTCGTAGCCGCTCAGCGTGGAACGTTTCATTTGCAGGGCAAAAGCCACGTCGTCTTGGGTGCGGTTCCTGTGCTTGCGCAAAAATTTTATGTTCGAATTGAAGTACATATTGATAATTTGATTAAATTTACGGCGAAATATTTGATTAAAAACTCGTCAAAAGTACAACTTTTTTGGAACATGCAAGCATTTTGAGCAAAAAATAGGGGAAAAAATGATGGAAAGGACGATTTTGCATTTGGATTTGGACACGTTTTTCGTGTCAGTGGAACGGCTGGTGAACCCTTCGCTGGAAGGCAAACCTGTCATCGTGGGCGGCATGTCGGATAGGGGAGTGGTGTCGACTTGTAGTTATGAGGCAAGAAAGTTCGGCGTGCATTCGGCCATGCCGATGCGTATGGCGCGGCAGCTGTGCGGGCAGGCAGTCTTCATCCGTGGCGACATGGAACTGTATAGTCGCTATTCCCGCTTGGTGACCGACATCATCGCCGACAGCGCGCCCGTCTACGAGAAGATGTCGATCGACGAACACTATCTGGATTTGACGGGCATGGACCGCTTCCACAACTGCCAGCAGTGGTCGCACGAGCTGCGGCAACGCATCATCAAGGAGTCGGGGTTGCCGATTTCGTTTGGGCTTTCGGAAAACAAGACCGTCGCGAAGATTGCCACAGGCCAGGCCAAGCCCAACGGCGAGCTTCAGGTGCCTACACCTTATATTAATACGTTCCTTGACCCGCTTTCGGTGCAGAAAATCCCGATGGTGGGCGAGAAGACCTACGCTTTGCTCCGCTCGATGGGTGTGGAGAAAATTGGCACCTTGCGCCGACTGCCGCCCATAGCTATGGAACGCGCCATGGGCAAGCACGGCCTCGACATCTGGAAGAAGGCCAATGGACAAGACAACACGCCCGTATGTCCTTACCAGGAGCGGAAGTCCATCAGCAAGGAAAGGACATTTGAGCAGGACACCATCGACGTAACGACCATCAAGCAATGTCTGGCACGCATGGTGGAGAGCCTTGGCTTCGACCTGCGCTCGCAAGGCAAGCTGACGGGCTGCGTGACGGTGAAAATCCGCTACTCCAACTTCGACACGCACGACATGCAGCAGCGCATCCCCTACACCGCCTTCGACCATGTGTTGCGCGAGACGGTGAATGGCATCTTCGACAGGCTCTATAATCGAAGGATGATGATTCGGCTCGTCGGCGTGCGCTTCAGCGAATTGGTGAGCGGCGCGCCGCAGTTGGCCTTGTTTGACGATAATGCCGAACTAACGAACCTCTATGCCGCGATGGATAAGATCAAAATGCGGTTTGGGGAACAAATCATACATCGGGCGGCGGGATAAATATAATGCGGCTGCCACGATGTGACAGCCCTACACGGCAGACTGTAGGGCTGTCGTATTACGGCAGCCGCAAAACGGAAAAACATTGTTACTGAACGTCCATTCATATAACAGCCTGTGCTACGGCACGATGCCGATTGCGGAACTTGTCGAAAAAGCCGCCGCGATGGGCTATGCCACCTTGCCATTGACCGACATCAACACGACGATGGGCGTTGCCGATTTCGTGGTGGAATGTCAAAGAAAAGGCATTCGGCCCGTCGTGGGTGTGGAGGTGCGCAACGGCAATGAACTGCTCTATGTGGCCTTGGCCAAAAACAACGCAGGCTTCGCTGAACTGAACCGTTTCTTGACCCATCATAACCTCACCAAACAGCCTTTTCCCGAAACAGCGCCCGATTGGGAAAAGGTTTTCGTGATTTACCCTTTCGGGAAACGAAAACAGAACTTGTTGAAAAATAACGAGTTCCTTGGCGTGCGTTTCTCCCAGCTGACCAAATTGTACAACTGCGAATCCTTTGAGAAGTTGGTCGCCATGCAACCCGTGACCTTTGCAGAGGCCGACGATTTCCAATTGCACCAATGCATGCGCGCCATCTACGAAAACGTGTTGATCTCGCGCTTGGAGCCTTCCGCTTGTGCCGCGTCTGATGAGATTTTGTTGCCCGCCGAAAGGCTGAAAACCACTTTTGCGCTATATCCGCAACTCGTTGAAAATGCGGAGCGTATCTTGGATGAGTGCGAAATCAACTTGGACAACAGCGTGAAAAACAAGCGCACTTTCACGGGCAATGTCTATGACGACCGCGAACTGCTGCGCAAGCTGGCTTTCGACGGCATGGCTTACCGCTACGGTACGGTCAACAAGGCCGCTTACCGCCGCATCGAGAAGGAGTTAGACATCATCGAGAGGATGGGCTTTTGCGCCTATTTCCTTATCGCTTGGGAGATTGTGAAGTTCGCCATGTCGCAAGGTTTCTATCATGTCGGGCGAGGTAGCGGTGCCAACAGTGTGGTGGCTTACTGCTTGAAAATTACGGATGTGGACCCGATAGAACTGGACTTATACTTCGAGCGTTTCCTCAACCCCAAGCGGAGCAGCCCGCCCGACTTCGACCTCGATTTTTCATGGAAGGACAGGGACAAAGTCATCGAACACATCTTTGAGAAATATGGCCCTGAACATGTGGCGCTGCTTGGCGCGACGGTCACGTTCCAAGGCAATTCGCTTTGTCGCGAGTTGGGCAAGGTGTTCGGTCTGCCCAAAGGCGAAATCGACCTAATGGAGCGCAACCCCGAGGCTTTTGCCCGACAAAGCGAAATCGGGCGGCAGATTCTGGCCATTGCCGAGCGTCTCCGCGACTTCCCGCGCCAACGCTCCATCCATGCTGGCGGCGTGTTGATTACGGAAGAACCCATCACCAACTTCGCCGCCCTCGACCTGCCCCCCAAGGGCTTCCCGACGACGCAATACGACATGTATTCCGCTGAGAAACTAGGCTTTGAGAAAATCGACATCCTCAGTCAGCGCGGCATCGCCCACATCCGCGAGGCGGTGGAAATGGTGGAACGCAGACAGGGCTTGCGTATCGACATTCACCAAATTAACGCGCTGAAGCAAGACGAGTTGATTCGCCGCCAGCTGCTCAAGGCCGAGACTTGTGGCTGTTTTTACATCGAGAGCCCTGCCATGCGTGGATTGCTGCGTAAGTTACGTTGCAGCGACTACAAGACCTTGGTCGCAGCCAGCTCCATCATCCGGCCGGGCGTGGCCAAGTCGGGGATGATGCGCGAATACATCCACCGCTTCCATCATCCTGAAACGGTGGACTATAAGCATCCAGTCTTGAAGGAACTTTTGGCCGAGACTTACGGCGTGATGATTTATCAGGAGGATGTGCTCAAGGTGGGGCATTATTTTGCGGGTTTGGACCTGGCCGAGGCCGATGTGCTACGTCGCATGATGGGGCACAAGATGCGCGACAAGTCCGAATTTGAGGAAGTCACAAAACGCTTTTTCGACAACTGCAAAGCCAAGGGCTATCCTGACGCTTTGGTGAGCGAACTTTGGCGGCAGATTGAGTCGTTTTCGGGCTATTCCTTCTCCAAGGCGCACTCGGCCTCCTATGCTGTTGAGAGTTATCAAAGCCTTTATCTGAAGAGCCATTTCCCGTTGGAGTTTCAGGTGGCTGTAATCAACAATTTCGGCGGCTTCTATCAGACGTGGTTCTATTTCAACGAGGCGCGACGCATGGGCGCGAAAATCCATCTGCCCTGCGTCAATCATAGCGATTATCTTACCACTTTGAATGGTCGGACGGTTTTCATGGGTTTCGTGCATCTACAAGGTGTTGAGCAACATTTTGTGGAGTGTTTTCTCGCCGAACGAGAAGCCAGAGGCCCTTTCAAGAGCCTTGACGACTTCATCGCCAGAGTGCCGTTTAAGATAGAGCAACTCATTTTGCTCATTCGTGGTGGCGCTTTTGGCTTCACGAAGAAAACCAAAGCTGAGTTGTTGTGGCAGGCGCATTTGAACAAAACCGATGGCAGGAAAGAACAGCCTGAGACTTTGTTTCAACTTGAAAACCATCATTTCGAGTTTCCCGACTTCACGGCCAACGCCTTGCAAAATGCCTATGACGAAATCGAGCTCTATGGCTTTCCCGTCTCTTTGACCTGGTTTGACCTGCTGAAGACCAACTTCCGTGGCGAGCTGATGGCCTCGCAGATGCTGCATTTTGTAGGGAGTCATTACAGAATGTTGGGCAAACTGGTCACGGTGAAATATGTCCGTACCTGCAAAGGCGACACCATGGCCCTCGGCACCTTCGTCGATGCCACGGGCGAGGCCTTCGATACGGTACATTTCCCGCAAATCTTGAAACAATGGCCCTTCCAAGGCGACGGCGTGTATCTGCTTTTGGGCAAAGTGACGGAAGAGTTTGGGCAGCCGTCGTTGGAGGTGGAGAAAATGGCGCGTTTGGGATATAAAATCTTGGAGTGAAGCGGATATAAGCCCTTTCGCATCAAACTTATTTTGTATTTTTGCCCAATTTTATCACTACTACGATGCATAGAAAAACCATTCTATCGATAATTTGCCTTTTCATGCTGACATTCAGTGCGTTTGCCCAGCAAAAAGGACGGATTTCAGGCACGGTGAGGGATGCCGAGAACAGCGAGACCCTGATTGGCGTCTCCATTTATGAAGAAAAGACACAAATGGGCACCACCACCGACGAGAAGGGCCATTATGACTTGGACTTGCCCTTGGGCGAACATACGCTGCGCATCTCCTATGTGGGCTACACCACAGTCAACAAGAAAGTGAACGTGACGGTCAAACCACAAACGGTCAACATCAAACTGAAGCCGGAGTCGGAACGGCTCTCGGAAGTGGAAGTGACCAGCGAACGCAAGGACCGCAACGTGACTGCCATGGCGATGAGTGTGCAGACCCTCGACATGATCACCATCAAGAAGATTCCCGCGCTGATGGGTGAGGTGGACGTCATCAAGAGCATCACGATGCTGCCGGGTGTGCAGTCGGCTTCGGAAGGCTCGTCGGGATTCAGCGTGCGCGGTGGTGCCACCGACCAAAACCTCATCCTTTTGGACGGAGCTCCCATCTACAACGCCTCGCATTTTTTGGGCTTCTTCTCGGTGTTCAACAACGACGTGGTGAAAGACGCCACGCTATATAAGGGCGACATCCCCGCCAATTTCGGAGGCCGACTTTCGTCGGTGCTCGACGTGAACGTGAAGGACGAAATGCCCAAGCGTTTCGGACTTCAGGGCGGCATCGGATTGGTCACCAGCCGACTGATGATAGAGTCGCCTTTGTTCAATCACCAGACCTCGGTGATGGTGGCCGGAAGAAGCACCTACGCAGGACTCGTCCTGCCCTTCGCCGGTGAGGACCTGAACAAATCCAACCTCTATTTCTATGACGTGAACGCCAAGGTGACGCAGTCGTTGGGCAAAAACGACCGCCTCTTCCTGTCGTTCTATCATGGCCACGACGAGTTCAACATGCAGCAGATGATTGGCTTGGGCTACGGTAACACTAGCGGAACCCTGCGTTGGAGCCATATCTTCTCCGACCGTCTGACGTCGAACCTTGCCCTCATCGGGTCGAGGTATCGTTATAGAATAGACCTGAACTACAGTCCTTACGATTTCACCATCAAGGCGGGCACCGACGCGCTTAGCCTCAACTACGACTTTGCCATGCATTGGAACGATCAGCATGTGTCGAAGTTCGGCTTGACGACGGGCATACAGTCCTACCTGCAGGGTGAGGTCGACGACCGTGGTGGTGCCTTGTCGCAGTACCTGCAAATCGACCAGTCGAAGTCGGTGGCACGCAAGGCCTTGGAGCATGGCTTGTATTTCACGCACGACTACATGCCAACGGCGCGCCTCACTTTCCGCGCAGGCTTGAGGCTTTCGTGCTTCCAGAACATAGGTGCCGAGGAGTTTTACGTCTTCGACCCCGACCTGTATCTCGTCACCGACACCATCAATTATGGAAGGGGAGAGGTGTTCAACACCGAATTCAACCCCGAGCCACGTGTGGCAGCCATGTATCAGCTGGACGAGCACTCGTCGATCAAGGCGTCGTATTCGCGCACGGTGCAGTATGCCCAGGTGGCCTCGTCGGCCACGGGCGGCTTGCCTTTCGACGTGTGGTTCCCCGTCAGCCCCAACGTGAAGCCGCAGAAGTGCGACCAGTTTGCGCTCGGTTATTTCCGTAACTTCCTTAACGATGGTCTGGAGACCTCGGTGGAGGTGTATTACAAGGACATGAAGAACGTCATCGACTTCAAGGACAACGCCATCACCTATGGCTACCTGCTGCTTGACGGCGAACTTCGCACCGGCAAGGGCCATTCCTATGGCATCGAGTTCTTGGTAAGGAAAAACATCGGCAAGTTCACTGGTTGGATTTCCTACACCTATTCCCGTTCGTTCCGTACCATCCCGGGCATCAGCCACAACAAGAAATACCGCTCGCCATACGACCGGCCGCATAATTTCGTCATCGTGGCCAACTATGACTTTACGCCCCGCATCAGCGTGGCGGCCAACTGGATCTACAATACCGGCCAGCCTGTCACCTTCCCCTGCGGACAATACACCATCAATGGCTTGACCTATGCCGTCTATAACGGCTACCGCAACGAAAGCCGCTATCCCGACTACCATCGCCTCGACCTTTCGTTCTCCTGCAAACTCGGCAAGCTGGACAGAAGGTGGCAACACGAACTCAACCTGTCGGTGTATAACGCCTACGCGCGCCACAACACCTGGGCCATCACCTTCGACGAGGCCGACGACGGCTCCATGATCACCAAGAACATGTATCTGTTCTCCGTGGTGCCTTCCATTACCTATAACTTCAAATACTGAACGCCATGAAGAAGATTGTTGACAGACTGCTTGTTGGTGTATTTGCGATGATGCTGGCGTCGTGTACCGAGGAAATCGTCATCGACGTGGAGAACGGCGATAGGCTGATAGGTGTGTCAGCCTCGTTTACCGACGAGGTGAAAAGCCATGAAGCCGTTTTGAGTTATACGGATGATTTCTACAACAATGTTGACGATATCCGTATGGTGACGGGCGCCACCGTTTATGTGACCGACGGCATCGACACGGTTTACTACGTCGAAGATGCCGCCCTGCCTGGACATTACTTCACGGCTCCCGTGGCAGGGAAAAAGAAGACCATGTATCGCCTGTGCATTACGGCTCCCGACATCAATGGCGAGACAGTGGACCTCTTTGCGGAGAGTTATCTCCCCGATAACGTGAATAGTATAGACAGTTTGGTGCTGAAGCCCTTCAATGGGGGCAACGACTCGATTCCCACAGTGCTTTTTGGCGACACCATCGAGTTCCTTTATCCTTATTTCCAGAGCCTCTCGGATACAACCATAGTGTATATGCCCATGATTTCGAAAAACGATACCCTGTTGACAGACACCTTGGGTGATATGAGGCTGGTGATCCCCATGGCAGGCTATGCGGGTTATTACGTCAATGGTCCGGAAATGCAGATGGCCAACAAGGAAATCCCTGTTTACTACTTCCAGAAGTCAAAGCTGAGGTATGGCGATGTGATTCGCATGGACCTCAACAGCATTGGGGTGGATTACATTTATTTCTATTATAGTTTGATGATGTCGACAGGCAGCAACCCCATGATGGGTGCTCCTGCCAATGTGTCTACCAACATTCAACCTTCAGGCAAGGCCGTGGGTTGGTTCTTGACAGCCTCTGTCGTATCGGCTGAGACCGTGTTTGATGATAGGTATTGATTTGTGTATAATGCTTGTAATCAAATGACTATGAATCTATTAAAACATACGTTGCGCTTGCTGCCATTCTTAGGATCCCTGTTGGTTTGTTCGTGCACGGAAGAAATCGTCATGGAAGTGCCTGAAGGCAGGAAGAGGCCTGTCGTGGAAGCCTATCTGACGAATGAGGTCAAGCAGCACGAGGCCATCCTTAGCTATTCCTCCGAGTTCTATTCCAGTGACCGCGAGATGATTACAGGTGCCGAGGTGTATGCCGTTGGCGCGGGCGATACCATCTATTATCATGAACAACTCGACAAACCGGGCCACTACCTGACCGATTCGGTGGCGGGACGCAAGAGCCATACCTATCATCTTGAGGTGCGTGTCGAAGACAACACGCTTTACAGTTCTGCCCTTCGCATGAACTCCGACACCTATATGCCCAACAACGCGAGAGGCATCGATTCCATTGGCTTGTTGCCTTTGCTGAATGAGGAAGGTCTTCCTTTTGTCGACGAAAAAGCTGCCGTGTGCATTTGTCCTTATTTCCAAACCTTGTCGAATCCCGACATCGTCTATAACGTCGAACTCTATCTAAACGGGAAGCGTTTCAGGAACAGGCCTTCAAAGCTGTTCCAACTTTTCCAGATGCAGGGCTATGCAGGCTATTATTTCAATGGCCCTGAGATGCTGAATAACAACATCCCGATACCTGTGGGCATCATGAACAAGGAGTATCTCCACGAAGGCGACAGGGTGGGTGTGAAGCTGTATAGCATCTCAAAGGATTATCTGTATTTCCTTATTGGTCAAAAGCTGGCCATTGGCGTCAATCCGGCCATGGGCGCTTTTCCTGCCATCACCACCAACATCTTTTCCAATTGCAACGCCATAGGATGGTTTGCCACCACCTCAGTAATTGAGGGTGAGGGCATCTACCACGAAGCGATATTCGAAACTGAGTAAACAAAAAAGGAGACCTCGAAGAGGCCTCCTTTTTTGTTGAATAGGTTGGTCGTGTTATCTCACGACGACCTTTTCCATGTGGACTTGCATGCCGTCGGTGAGGCGGATGAAGTAGACGCCCTTGGCGAGGCTTTCCACATTGATTTGTTCAGAGCCTTGGGCTTTGCCGTTGGCCACCACTTGTCCCATGCCGTTGTACATCACATAGGTGAACTCGGTGTCGCCGCCGTTGATGTAAAGGATGCTGTTGGCAGGGTTGGGGTAGAGTGTGAACGAGCTGGCGTTTTCGCCGATGCTGGTGAGGTCAGCGGTGAGGCATTCGGGCGTCGAGGTGCCGCCTTCATACTCGGCGATGACACAGTAGGTGTAGTTGATCAGCAACGCGGTCTCATCCACATAGGTGGTGTCTTCGGTCTGGCCGATCTCGATGCCGTTACGCATGACGATGAAGTTGATGGCACCTTCTGGAGCCTCCCAGGTCAGCGTGACGGTCGGGTCTTCGACGTCGGCAGTGAGGTTCTCGACGGGAGCGTAGTCCATGACAGGAGTTTCGCCGCTGGTGCAGTTGCAGTCGAATTGTTGGATGACACCTGACTGCGGGTTGTTGGCCGAGCAAATGGTCTCTCCCGATTCGTACTTGATGGTGAACGAGCACTCGTAGGTGTATTGGCCTCTGATCCAAGACACGGTGACATGGACGCCATTGCCGATTTCGACATTCTCTGTGCGTTCAAAGCCGTCTTCGATGGTGAGCTGGAGGTCGGGAGTGCCATCGTCGAACGAGAGTTTCAGTGCGTTGCCGTTCCAGCCGTCACCATAGCTGTCAACCATCTCCACGATGACGATGCAGGAGTTCTTCAGGACGAGGGTGCCTTCAGCAGTGAGACCACCGTCGGCTTGCAAGGTGAAGTTCACCGTGATTTGTTCGGTTTCAGGACACTCTTCGTCGATGGCGATTTGGAAGGGGCAGATGGCCATACCTTCGGGGTCGATGGTGCCGATTTCAATGCTGTCGTTGAGGATGGTGACATGCTCATTGTCGCAGCTGATGGTGGCGATGGCGTTGGTGGCCATGTAGTGGCCGATGTTCTTGAAGTTGGCCACCAGGTTCTGTTCTTCGCCAGGGACGAAATTGCCACTCCATGTGGCATCAACGAAGTCAAGGACGGCTTGGCCTGCGGTGACGTAGACTGAGCCTTGCCAGGTGTGCGAGTTGTCGGCCATGGTGACGTTGATTTGGAAACGCGTGCCGTCAGCGACACCCTCGGAGATGAGGAAGCTGAAGGCATCCGTCAGTTCAATGGTTTCGTCAGCATTCAGCACATCGAAGGTAGCCGTGTCGTTGAGCAGGGTGAAGCTGTGGCTCGGGCACGACAGCGTCACCGTGGTGGTGCCGTCGGTCGGGTCGACGCCGACATTCTTGAAGCTCATGCTCAGGTTGGTTTCTGCGTTGACAGGAGCGAAGGTGGGGTTGCTGCCGTCGACGACGATGAAGGGGCCTTCGGCAGGAAGGACTTCGATTTCCATGACTTCCGTCACTTTGTTGTATCCCATCACCGTCAGGGTGGCGATGCCCACGTTGTTCAGTGCGTCAAAATGGAGCTCGCAGGTGTTGTTGGAAATGTTGCTGGAGCAGATCACCTCGCCGTCCATCATCAGGGTGGCGATGCCAAAGTCAGTGTTTTGTGCCGTGATTTCCAAGGAGGTCATACCCAGCATCAACACAGCGGGCGAGCAACTGATGTTCATTCTGACGGGGTTGTCGGTACGAACCATCAGGGTCGGGTCGCCAAAGAGGATCCAAGTGTTATGGGTGGCGCCGTTGTCGCTTGGTGCGGCATCCAAAACGTATGAGTTACCATTCAAGGAAGCGCCGCCGAAGGTGTGGCAGAACTTGTCGCTCGAACGCCATTCCGTGAGGATGTCGACCATCTCGTCCTGGCCGTACATGGGAGGCGTCCAGGGTTGTGAGATCCAGCTGAACATGCCACCGATGGCGCCGGTAGGAACACCAGTGACGTCGTTGGTGGCTCTCAGCCAGGCTTCACCGAAGCAGGTGCCGTCGAATTGACCATTGTTGCAGGCCACCGACCAGATGAAGGGCCATTTGTTGTCGTTCACCAGGGCATTTACATGGCTGTTGCTGTAGTTGGCCACAGCCCAGCTGGTTTGTGAACCGTGGTTGCAGTAGTTGATGATGCTGGCGCCATTGTTGACGTCGTTGCTGATGGCATTGGCGCTGGTGCCGCTGCCTACGCCGCTGTATTGTTGGCTGACGCTTTCATAGGTGTAGTGCAACAGGGTATCGCGGATGTAGTTCATGTGCACATAGTCGGCTTCGCCAAAGTGACCTTGGCCAGCGCCTTCGTTGGCGCCGATGCCGATACCCTTATTGAGCCAAGTGAGGCCTTCGGGCATGTCGCGCTCGTAGTACAACACTTTGTCGACATGGGTCTGCACGTCTTTGAAGCTCTGCACCGAGAAACGGCCGACAAACACCTCAATGTAATAGTCGTTGCCTTCAAGCTGGCCAAACCAGTTGTCGGAACGGCCGTTGCTCATGGCGTGGGGCGTGATGTTGCTGTAGTCGCCGACGAGGAGCACGTAGCACAGGTCGCGCGCGGGATCGTTGTAGATGTTCTGGATATAGGACTTGATGGCGTTGTCGTTGTTGCCACCGGCTTCGGTGACGCTTACCATGGTGGTGGGACGACCCGATTGGTTCTTCCAGTCTACGAAGGGCTGCATGGCTTCCATGTAGGTCTCGGGGCAGATGACCAGCATCTCGCCGTGGTCCTCAAGGAAGGTGTATTTTGCAGCGCTCTCTTGATAGTTGATGAAGCGGTGCTCATAGGCGGCTTTCATTTCAGCCGACATCTTACGGTTGCCTCTGTTGGCCACCTTTTGGTTGACGCCGTTGTCGCTCACTTTGCGCATGGCGATGGTCATGCTGTGGTAGACGCGCAGGGTCTTCGTTACGGGGTTGTATGCGAAAGGACGCACCATGATGTTCTGGCCACGGAAGTCGCGGATGATGTAAGGGGCTTCCAGATAAGCCTGTGTGGCAGGATAGAAGGCGTCTTGGCTGTACATGGC
>Ga0310697_10005039_pt1 | contig 12848 bp, 10 predicted proteins | sample 172DNAGHGlowgp2_FD_203883 | JGI IMG/M metagenome (GOLD analysis project Ga0310697, IMG submission 203883) | Sheep rumen microbial communities from Palmerston North, Manawatu-Wanganui, New Zealand - 1728 DNA GHGlow gp2 (v2) (version 2) | ecosystem: Host-associated > Mammals > Digestive system >...
GCACGCAATTCGTTTTGAAATTCTTCGAGTGTCATATTATTATTTGTTTGTTTATCGTTGAAAGTAACATTTTCACACATCCAAATCAAAATGCAAAAATACGAATAATTATTGGAACAGCCAAAAATTTTCTTCTCATCCTCCATCGGAGGCGGTGGCGCTCCCCGCCGCCGCACTACCTTTCTTCCTTTAAAGCCCCCGCTACGGGGGCTCGCCGTCTATCCCCTCGGCGGTTCCTGGCTTCATGCCTCCAGCGGTTCGCTCACGCCTTTTCTTGCTCACGTTCAGCGGGGTGCTGTATGGGAAGGCCTCCGTGTAGGCCTCGTCGAGGGCTTTCTCGTCCACCGCTCTCACCCCGATGCCCAGCCGCACCGCCACTACCGCGCGGAGCAACTCGCGGCTCGTGCGCGGATACAGCGACGGCACAGGCAGCACGTTCAGCCCATACACCGGCTGCTCGTCGTTGTAGGTGGCCAGCCGGCACACCTCACATATCATATCGTCGCTCGCCTCGGTCCCGAACCACGATTTCAGCACATTGCGCACCGAAAAGCGGCGGTACTGCATCCCGAGGAGCCGCCTCGTGTGCTCCAGCTGCCGCCAGAGCGCCACGAAGCTTTCCTTGTTGTTCGCTATCGCCACCATCCCTACTTCCCCCTTGTGCCGTATTTCTTCAAATACCCCTCGGTCTTGCAGTAGTGGTCGGTGGAGGCATCGTAGGCTATGTATCCGCGACTTACCCATGTGCGCAGGGTACTTTCGCCACCGCCGCTGCGGCCTTGCTGCTGCCGCATCTGGGCATATTCCATGCGGGTGAACTCGTCGGGCAGCAACTCCAGCAGGTTCTGCGGCCCCGACTGCCGTTCTATCTCCACCTCATCCCGAAGCTCCTTCTCCAGCTGTTGGCCGAAATAGAGCATCTTGCACCACAGGTTGTATTGCTGGCTCCACTGCACAAAGTCGGCTATCGTCTTGTCCCACCGGTAGCCCCCCGCCACATACAGCACCATCCCTTTCAGCCACGCTATCACATTCGCGCGGTACGACAGTACCCTGTATGCCTCCGAGTCGTACAGCCTCGCCCTATCGCGGTTCTCCTCTCTTATCTGCTCCGACAGCCGGTTGGCCTGTGCGCATTCTATCAACCCGTTGGCCCACTCCAACCGGTCTATATAGGGCTTCAGGTCGGCGGCAAACCGGTGGTCGTATATGCCCATCACGGGCACCTCGTCATCGTCGTCGTTCAGTATGATGGTGCTTACGTCCAACCGGCTCACCGTACCGTCGTTCACCATCTTCGAAAAGAACTTGCGCGCGTTCGGCGGTGTGGTCGAGGCGTTGAAGTTCCACCGCAGTGGGGCGATGCCGCTCACCGAGTCCGCCCCCACTCTCTCCTGTCCGGCCAACGAGTTGTCGAACGCCTTCCTTATCAGCAGTCCCACCTCGTCACCACTGCCTTTCGAGGTCACCTTCTTCAGTGCGTCAATCTCGTCCACTATGGTGTATATAAAGCGGCCCCCGTTGTTGTTGGCGTCCACAATGCGCTGGTTAAACACCGCATCGGTCAGGTTGTCTATCAGCATCTGTATGCAGATGTCCGTCGGCCTTGGGTCTTTCTTCTGTTTTGCACCCGGATTTTTCTGCTTCCACTCCGCCTCGCGTTGGCGGTTGGGGATGTCGCGTTGGCGTATGTCCTCCATGATATACTCTATGGGTTTCTTGATGCTGCCCTTGCCTATCGACTGCCTGCCTATCAGCACATTCATAAAAGTCGCCTCGTGCTCCACATTGTCCCAGTAGCGGAACCGCACCCCGTGCAGATGGGCCGCCAAAGCGGGAAACACCGCCGAGGCCACAGCGGGTTTATACATCGCGGGCACATTCTTCGTCAGCAGCTTCACCAACGGCGGCAGCCGCTTGGGCATCTCCGGCGGTGTCGTCAGGGTGCCGCCGCACGCCCTGATGGCCGACATCGAATGCAACGCCTGCAACACCTGTCTCATCCTGTAGGGCATCCCCTCGCTCTTGGCCTGCAATGCGTTCTCTATCTTCTTCCGCTTCTCCTCGGGGGCAAAGCCGTCATAGCACGGTATCACCTGGTCCAGCCACTCTGCGTTCCTCCCGCATATATGGCGCAAGTCGCATGCCAGCTGGTAGGTCAGTGTGTCGCGGTCGCCCATCGCGGGCTCCTTGCCGTTGTTAAACAGCTCCCAATACTTCTTGATAATGTCCGGAAACGCCACTCCGTGATACTCTTTCGGATATTCCCTCCGCTCCCCGCCGTCGGGTGTGTCATCCTTTTCCGAACTGTAGCACTGTAGCACTGCAACGCTCCCCTCGCGGGCGGGATGGCTCGATGCCTCGGGCAGTGCCACCTCCTCAATCTCAAACACCCCGTCGTCCAGAAATAGCAAATCCTCCTCGCTGTCGGTGGTGGTATAGAACACCCTTGTAATGTCCTTCGCCCCCTTGTCGAAAGCCACACCCAGCAACTCGCTCGCCCATTGCAGGTTCTCCTCTTGCGTCAGCTCCGCCCTGCGGCGGAACACCAGGTGGTAGCCCGCACCCCGGGCACTCAACTCCAGCATCAGCAGTCCCAGCTCCTCTCTCTTCTCCAGTATGCGTTCCCTCACCTTCGCCAGCTCCTCGTGGGCAATATGGTCTATATCCATCCCCACGCTGCTGCTCAGCCTTGTGGCTCCCTTCAGCGACCCGTCCTCATTGGGCAGGCACGAATAGTTCATCTGCAACAGGTGCGGCTTCTGCTTCTCGTCGCCCTCGCGCACAGCCTTCACCATAGCCCGCTGCTTTGCGCTTCCGCGCAGCATCCGGTACTGCTCCCCCGACACCACCGCACGCATCATCTTCACCCCGTTCTGGTAGTAAATCACATGCACACTCATTCCGTCGCCTCCTTCCCGTCCATTATCATACGCTCCACTTTCTGGGCTATCGCCAGCGACTGGTGCACCAGCATCTCCGGCAGCGCCTTCACCTGTTCCGCAGGCAACGCAAACACGAAGTAATACCTTCCGTCCCTGCCCAGCGTCAGCGAGCTGTTATCCTCACGGAAAAGGGGCTTGTTGCGCACCCGTCTGGGCAACTCGGTGATATACACATTGCCGTCCCTCATCGCCTGCACCTTACAGTTTGCCACAAAAGACTCCATCTCCACAGCCTCAAAGCTGCTAAAATCAAGGGCGTTCAGCCCGTTGTCCAACTTTCCGAAAGTCATCATACCATCCAAAGTGGTAGTTTTCTTTGTGTTTACTTTATTTGATATTTTTTTCATTGTTTGTTGAAATTTGCGAGCTTTGGAAGAAGCGAAGGTAGTTTGAGCTCAATTAATCCGGATACTTCTCCGCTCGTTCTTTCAACTCAGGTTAATAACTAATGAGACTTCTACAAATCACCCCAAAGGGGTGAGACCATTGATAACACGGTACAAGCCGAAGGCGCAGTGCCGTGATACCCATACATCAGCGACTGCGTCCCGAGGGGACGCGACATGAATACTATTTGGCGAAACTCAGTCATACTTTATACTAAAGCAAAATACAATCAATTCGCGTGATACGTGGAATACTTAGTTTAATGGCACTATTTCTGTCACCAGGATATCCTGGAAGCAACCGCCGTTGGTCTCGTGTACCGAGAAGCGGAGACCTACCGCCACCATACTGCCGGGCGTGAACCTCGACAAAGCCATATTGCCCCACAGCGTACATTGGTACTCGTTCTCGTACTCCCCGCCCAGCTCCCGCAGGCGGATGTAACACTTGGCCACCTGGCCGTTCTCACTCTTTCTCGACTGCACATTTACCGTTTCGGTCTGTGCAACAACCTTCAAAATTTTAGTTTTCATAAGACTATATTTTATAGTTAAACATTAGGTGAAATAAACTGCGAAATCAAATAAGCCTGACCCTTACCCGTCACGCGGGTCGTGTGGTTCACATACTCCATCCCGTCGACACCGTAGCCCACGTTTGTCTCGATGCGGAACAGTCCCCTCTCCACCCATATCTGATAAGGCGTATTAAAGAACTGCCCCCTGCGGGTGCACAGGTAGCCGTTGTTGCGCAGCCACTCAAACAGACGTTTCTGTCCCATCGGGCAGCCGTTGGCCTCAATCATCTTCGCCATCTCGGCCACGCTGCAAGTGTCGTCGCTCTCTGCCACGCAGTCATAGAAAAGAGCCTTCGGCTGCTGCTGCTCGATAGTCTGTTGCTGGCGGTCGATAAGCGACTGCTGCTGTTCTATCGTGCGCTGGGAAATTTGCAATGCCTTCGCCATAATCTCCTCGTCGCTCAGCTGCCTCCCTTGGCTATCCTTAGTAGGGATATACCCGCCCGTTTTGCGTATCTGCGGCAGCACCTCCGAAGTCACCCACCGTTTGAACCGCTTCGCCGACTCCAGCTTCGACGAAAGAATCAAGCCATAAAGTCCGCTCTCGTTGATAACCATGATGTTAGTCTTGCTTGCACAAGGGGGGTCCAATTTAGACCCCCTTTGAGTCTCAGCAAGTTGCACCAGCATCTTATCCTCCTCAAAGACCCGGTCTCTAATGGCTTTGGTTGGATTACTATACCCAAGAATGCCAGCCACATCTTTACCGACAAACCAAGGTTCGCCATCCTTGTCCGTCAGAGTCCGGATACTCCCGAACTCCTCACTTTTGAAAATTTTGATGTTTGATTTCATATATTATATTTTTACATTTAGATTTTCCCTTTCGGAATCACGATGCAAAAATAAAACAAAAAAATTGAATACAAACAACGTAAATTACTAATTTACAAATAATTCCAATAATTCTAATTACTTTGTTGGTTTCTATCTAATCAATCTAATATTTGTGTCTAATGAGAATAAAAAAAAAGAGACCCAAAATGAGTCTCTTTTGAGGAAAAACGATTACTGATTCCCTATTTTATACTTTCTTTCTCCAATTCGTTCCGAAGTTTCCTTAATCCAACTAATAAACTATATGCAATTGGTTGTACATATTCGACTTTCTTTTTATCTAAATGAAGTCTAGAAAAACGCGCCCACATATCTTCTATTTTCACAACCTCTCCTTTGTTTATCCTCCAAAGAGATTTCTCATGAGATATTGACTTACTCATTCTATTGAATAGCTCTTTTCTTTTTCCTAGTGATTCAAAATCCTCAAAAGCCAACGGGTACCATCGATACATCTGATCCAAGAAGTCATTCACCGAATGCCTTTTTACTATTCCCGATTCTGAAATAGCTTTAATTATGTAATACCATTCGCTTTGAATCTCTGGATTTATCCTCTTTCTTGTAGGATCACCAAAAATGGAATTATAATCTTTCAAATCAATACTTTTCCTTATTTCATTTCTTAGACGATGAAGTCGATGATTTTCGTAGAACAATTTATCTGAGAATATCAAATTTGTTAGAACTTCCTCATCTTCAGAGAATCGTTGAGATTTTACATCTTCAACTTTATTATTTATTATAATATTACCATGATTGACTACAATCTGACTTGATAGTATTTGTATAATATTCCTTGAAGTTTCCTGCGACTTCTCCAATGACAATACATGAGCCAAAATATTATCTATGTTCTCTGTCAAACAAATATAAGTAAAAGTGTCATTCAACTCACTTTCATTGGTTTCCTTGTCAGTAGAAATATAATTGATTTTCTTTAGAAATTCTCCTCCATCAAACATATTCTTTTCGAGGACAAAGCACTTCTCCCAGATATAGTAACAACCCTTGCTTTTATATGTCTTAAGAACAATATCCCTTTCATTTCGGAGAAACTTTTTCAATGCTTCCAAATCTCCTACAGCAACTTGTTGTTTCATTTCGCGAAAAAAGCCATCTAACTTTTTACGCCAAAATAAAGAATTGATAAATTTTAGTTTCTCTAACTGAAATTTACGCCCATAGTCATCCTCTTTCCATAATACAATAGATGACCCATTCTCAATTAATTCCATACTGCTTATTCTTTGACAGTGATTCAAATTCTTGCTTTAACTTAAACAATTCCGAATTATGGTCGGCAATCTCTTTCCGATAGTTTTTATAATAACCAAGGACATTTAATAATCTAGGATTATCTGTTAAAGATTCAATATGGTTAAAATCATTCTTATAAATGATCGGAAGTATTTCGCTCCGTTCTTTTTCGTTTAAGTCTTGGTATGCAGCTCTCCATTCCTGAGTATAACCAATATGTTCAAAAAAGAATCTGAAAATCAGAAATGTTTCAGGCATGATTAGCAACTCCATATACTCCTCTTCAGTTTTACCAAATGCCTTTTCGAAAAAACTAACTCCTCTACCAATTTTGCCCTTAGTTGCATTAAGTATGGCTTGAACCGCCCTAATATATTTTCTATTCCAATGTTCTCCAATATAGTCTCTGTCGTGGCTATGTTCACTTCGTATGGGATGATATTTCATCGGAAAAGAGTAAATGCTTACATCAAGTTGTTCACATAAGTCCACATTGATTCTTAAACGCCTGTACAAATCAATTGGTTCATCGTCAAAATTATAAAGCAAGTAATTAGAAAAGTCCCTCATCCCCTTAGACACACTGAGCTTTATGGCTTCTGTGTATTGAGGTTCTGTTTTGATATTATCAAATGCAATGCGTAGAGGCTTAATAGGTATTTCCGACAATAGATCAACCCGTCTTTCGTTAAACAGCCTTGCATCCACACCTTGGTTGAAATCCACATATCTTAATCTTCCTCCACCATTACTCTTTTTCTCGATTTTATCAAAATAAGAATAAAAAAATCTATAAGATTTAATCAAAGACTCTCTAGTACATGTTTCAAGTGTTAGCAATCCATACTCTTCTCTCAATTGGTAAATGGTTTCTTTTTCTTTCGGAGAGAGCCGTTTAGATGTATTCAGTTTTTCTAATAACTGATATCCTTTGCGTGTATATGCTCTATCGTTCAAATGGATGCGTAGGTTTCTAATTGTAAGATTGTATAAATTCTGCTCTTGGAATTTGCTTCCTTTTGTAAACCCACATGACTTAATGTCTTCTATAATATCTGCCAAATGGCTTGATGCAAGCACATTATTGTCCATCAATAGCAAGTTTTGCTGCTCCCCGAAATAACGTCGAGTTTGTTCAATTCTCTCATGAAGTGGGAGGTAATCAGAATATTTAGGCTCTAATATAGGAACGGCACAGAATGGACATTTCCTTATGCAACCTCTCGTCGAATAACTAAAGTATGCATTGTTGTCCGGATATTTGTAATCAATCTCATCGAGTATTGAGTAATCTAACGGTAGGCTATCTATAATATATTCATTGTCGGGGTCAATATCTGGGGCTTGCCCTTTCTTGGCGTTATGAATAGATGTGCCTAATATACCGACATGAGGTTTTATTCCAGTTTCTTTCTCTAGTTCACCTGGCTGAATTGATGCCAGCACACCACCAACCATTATGTTTTCCGGATCTTTCACTAACAATTTGGCAAAGTTGATAGTTTCAACCGTGATGTCCCAATAAAAAGTGAAAAGAGTTGTCACACCGACCCAATCCCACTTTGGGTGTTTCTTCCACGTTCCTTTATGATATTGGTTTTTGAACTCTTCTAGCCAAGGATAGAGCAATATGGCATATTTGGAATTATCAAGACCAATTTGGTCGAGATAATCCTTCTTACGGTATTTGATGTATTTAATTATCTTATCAGCACTTAACCGCCAGTCAATAGTGCTGTCTATTGATATCAGTTTGTTTACACAGTCATCAGTAATGCTATGAAGAACAAACTCATTAAGGTCACCCTTATAAAAAACCACATCGTCACCTCTGAGTTTAAAGTATGTGGCTAGTTTCATCAACCCTATGGGTGGAAACTTGTTTTTATAGTTAGGCTCTAGTAATAATACCTTGCGGTTCATTTAGTAAGCTCTTCCTCTATCTTTGTTATTAAAGCCTCTCTCATCTCTTCAATTGGCAAGACATCACCAATTACCTTATACACAATGTTGATAACATCTTTTGTCTGTCCATTATACTTGTCATAAATTGGCTTGGATGTTCTTACATAAGATAATGGCCTATTGTCGTCTTCTGTTAACTGATGTGAGTCTGACACTGTATCATGTTCTTTCTTTTCGTCTTGGTTGGAGAAAAGGGAAGGTTGCTCATACTGCTCCTGAACCCCTAGGGAATCAGGATTATATGCATCTTGCATAACATCTGCGATTGGTGAACCAATGTCACGCATCTGTCCCATCCTCTTGTCCAGGCTTTGTTTTGCCTTTTGTGCTTCTCGTTGCGATTTTTCAAACTCTTCTTCTTCCCTTTTTAACTGTTCTTCACTTGCAAATTTTTGTTGTTTCTTTTTCTCTTCTAATTGTTCACCTTTCTTCTTGGCATCGGCTATTTTTTTGAAATCACCTCTATATCCAGAGGCCTGATAACATAATGCTTTTAGCTCTGAAAAATCCTTTATAGCCATTCTTTCAAAAGTATCTCGAACAGCATCAACTCGAAGGTAGTTCCGATCCATATTAGGAATAAGAAACTCGGATAAGACATGTATTTCACCAAAGAAATAGTCATTAAATCTTTGTTCCTGTTTGTTTGGAAGAAATCTGCGGCAGCACGTTTCATCACCAAGTTGAATATTCTTACATCTCAAACGGATTCCATGAGCAATATTATAGTAATCAATCATTCCGTCTAACTTACAAACGCTATACCATCCCCAATAGAAGGGTTTACCATCTGAATCTTTTCGAACATAACATTCAACGTCACGAACGGTATCTTTTTCTATACCTTTTTTGTCGTATATCGTTTTGGTATACTTTTTATATACTTGGTCTCCATTGACATACACATTATAAGTGTCAAGAGTCAAGTGATTCTCTTCCATGAACTTTTTTATTTTGTTCTTGAAAGGTAAAAAAGTGTTGGCTATCTCTACAGGGGCAACCATGGAAAGATAGTCTCGAATATCATTGACATTTAACAACCGGTCATCATTGACTTCCTCTAAGATAACCCTAAAATAATGCTCATCAGCTTTCTCTGGTTCGAAGCGCAGTGTTGTTACTGCAGAAACCACTTCACTTGCACTGCGTTCGTCTTCTTCATCATCAATCATTCGCGACATCTCAGCGGCATTCCATCTTAGAATACTCCTTGTTTTTTCGCCTTTAAATGTGGTTATGAATGTTAGTGTGTTACAATAACCCAAGCCCCCAAGTCGACCAATGCCTCGAAATCCTTTTCGTGTATTGCGGTTTTTTCTAGAACATGCAACATTTCTTAATACAGGGTATATCTCTTCCGCCCTAACCCCTGTGGCATTGTCCTCGATTTCTATGTATTTGTTCTGTGGGCGAATGTCTAAATGGATGGAGTAGTCATCATCTTCAGACAGATGCTGCTCTCTAGCAATATCGATCTGGTCGGCGGCATTTTGCACATACTCCCTAAGTATGCACCTGCAATCGTCGTATGCACTTCTAGTTAGTGATTCGAGGACATTCTTACCAATTTTTACGTCCTCTAAAGATGTAATATACTCGTGACTGTCTGCCATAATTATTCGTAATATTTGTATATGGGCTTGGGAAATTTAATGTTCAGCAAGGAACGGAAAATTGGGTTTTGAATAATGTACTCACCCTGTTTGAGCCTTGTTAGCATAGTCTTATAAACAGATGGTACATAAGAGAAGTCGGGTTTGGTCATTTCTATAGAGTTAGTTCTTCCAAAAGCATGGGTGGCACAATTGCCTTTGATCCTCTTGTGAATATCACTTACAAACTGTTCTGCACCAAATAAGATTATACCTAATGAACGACCTCTTTCTGTAATATCAAGTAAACTATGCAGGATAGGTGAAGATTTTGGCACATCATTTGAGGCATATTTGTTCAATTCATCAATAAATAATATGACTCTGTCAGGTATTTCTTCGTCAGGACGGTCTGTAGCTCCTAATTTAAGATTATATACTGCCCTCATTACATCTCCAAAAACAAACCCTTGGGACTCTTCATCAAGTTTAGCCACATCTATAACGTACACGTCGTTTTTCTTTATTCTATCAATCTCTTCGCGCAGCCTTACTCCAGAATCACCAAGCCCATTAGTGAACATTTGCTTGTTTTTCTGGTAGCATTTGTTGAAAAGCCGATAAAATCTTCTCCAACTCATAACAGATATTTCTTTGCCAGAAGTGGCTTTTTCCGAAGGATTTGTCTGTTCTGAAAGAGCTCTCTGGAAATCCGACCAACTATCAACTCCATTAAACCTACCACTACCCGCAATTATATAGTTAATAATGGATTCAATCGTATCATTCGGGTCATCCACATTTGCAAAGAGTAAGTCTAAGCATTCCTTATCTTCCGTGGTTTCAAAAAGATATTTATATTGCGCAGCAGTGCCGGTCTTAAGTCTTCGTTCTATGGTTCCATTCTTTTCGTAAGTGTAAGTGGTCTTATCAGAAGAATATGGGTAAAAATACTTTACGTGCTCGAATGGTTTCATATCCAAACCCAACAAGTCGTATACAGGCTTTATTTCATCTAATTCATCTTGACGCATATTTCTTTCGTCTATCGATAATAAATCAGTACCTTTCACATTCATAATGATAAAAGCCACAGATTCATCCTTGTCCTTCATAGCTCTGTCCTGAATGGCCTTCATAAGGAACATGGCATAAGATGTTTTAGAAGCAAGTCCTGAGATGCCTGAAATGTTCAAATGCGCTCCCTCAGGGCCGATAAGAAAATGTGAATTGAAATTAACTGGTATTGTCTCTTTGTTTGCACCTTCATACATTTCAATATATCCAGCGGGTAATGGATTATCAATATTATCCAAACCTAAAGCAGCTTTGATTTGTTTTTCATCTGCAAGGTATACTGCTCGGCCTTCTTGTACTGGAATATAAATATTTTCGGTATTGCCAACCACTTTACACTTTACATAGTTCATACCTATTCTTTCCGTGTAACTAGTGGCTTCAACATCTCCAAAGTCGCTTGATATGAAACCAGCTAACGCACTAGGAGAATCCGTCATATGCGATATCTCTTCAACAACTCCATATGTCAAAGATTTTTGAATGTGGTCTACAACCACCACATCAAATGGCTTTAGTTTTACATTCTTGTCTGTCCAGAAGGTAAAATACTCAATAGTTGAGGGTTGCTTTTCCGTTGCAATAATTTTCCCAATCTTTTCCATAATTCTTTAGAACATATTGATGAAATAAGGGTCGCTCAAAAAACGACTCTTACAATAGCTTTCGGTCATATATACTGGATACAAGTGATTTGCCCACCTAGAATCGTTACCATAACAAACTGGTAATCTCTCATTGATGATATTTGCTGTAATGAGGTTTATCTCGTCTGTCTGCAATCCATGTTCATGTTCTGCACCTGTCATAAGCATTTTTTCAACCTTTACTATTCCTGAATAAGGGGTTGCGGTGTATTTTCTATCTCTTATTCTGACATACCAGATGGCAAAATTCACATCTCCCCACTCAGAGCCAGGCTGCCATAAAAAAGCCGGGGTTCGATGAAATAAAGGAAGCCGAGCAATCTCTCCTGCATTGCTTTGTCCTCTTCTGTCTTTCATCAAATTGGGATTGAAAGATTTAGAAACTCCAACAACATGGCGATAGTTGCTGCGGATTTTACTTATTTCCTTAAAATCTCCTGTTTTCATTGGCTTGTATTGGATAGAGCCATCTTTAATTAGGAATTGGTCTTCTGTTAGTAAATGTTTGGCTGTCAGTTGGGCAACAATACTTTTCTCACATTCAACCATCTCGTCTTGTACTTTTGCTATCGCATTATTTTCCAAGGTCTGTTTGCCTTGAATCTGGGTAGAATAATAAAGTATCTTCTTTAATTTAGGCCTATTCACAGCAGAGAGGTTCTCGTTAATCTTATTACACAAATTGTTGAAGAATAGATTATCGGGGTTGCCCTCCATATTTGCCTTGACTGGCAAGCATAGAACAGGGTACACCTCTTCAGAAATATGATGTATAGCGCCAAATGTACAATCATCTTTCATTATTCTTTCACAGCAAGCCACAGAGATCTGACCTGATACAACCGGGTACACTTTATTGTCATATTGGATATCGTCTATCTTATAGACTTTCCGTGAACCATCTAGAAAAAATCTAAATAAGGGCGCACAATTAGCTAATTCTTTTGACAATGGACCCATGTCGCGTGAATTTGGATCATGGGAACTTTCGGCATAGTCTTTTAAATTGATATACGAACTTTCCGCATCGTCATACAAAATGTGAGGAACGGTTTCCGTATCAAAACAATACTTGTAGGAAGTAAAGCAACGTCCTTGCGTTTCCTGTGCTATATAATCCAAAATCTTTCCCATATCACATAATCATCTATCGTACCAATCGTTAATCGCACTATTCTCAACAAGACACTTATTTCCAATCAACTGATTTCTTGGGAACAAATTAGCCCCGCCGGCACGGGGTTGTCCGTGCGCGGCAGGGCTGGTATTGCGCTGCAAAAGAACGCTATAACTTACACTGCTACAGTGTGATAGGGGGGGGGTATTTCTCCCTCTGCGTCAGCGTGTTATGTCTTTCGTTTTGCATGATTGTATCTTGCTGTTGTCTTTGTCTGTCGTTGGTGTATAGCCTATCATGGGAACACCCCAACGACGTTGCAAATTTACACAAAAATTTTCGATTTATACACAGACGAATAAAAATAATTGGCAACGCGGTCAAGGTCAGGCAAAAGAAAGCCGCATGTTTGGCGTTTTATATGCAAAACGAGCTTAGTCCAGA
>Ga0310697_10005041_pt1 | contig 12842 bp, 8 predicted proteins | sample 172DNAGHGlowgp2_FD_203883 | JGI IMG/M metagenome (GOLD analysis project Ga0310697, IMG submission 203883) | Sheep rumen microbial communities from Palmerston North, Manawatu-Wanganui, New Zealand - 1728 DNA GHGlow gp2 (v2) (version 2) | ecosystem: Host-associated > Mammals > Digestive system >...
ATCTTGCCGCTGAGGTCTATCGCTCTGGCATTTGAATCGAGATTTGCGTAATAGATCTGTCCGCTGATGTTTGATGAGACTTCATCGCTGAAAGTGAAGCACTCTGCTGTCAGCTCCTCAACAAGTGACATATTGTTGGGGAGATACGACGCCTGTGAGGCATATTTCCTGAGATTACCGGTGTCGAATACGGAAGCCCTGATGAGATCGCGCGAATCCGTCATATTGTCCGATTCGGGGTTGACGGCGAGCATCGTGCCGCCCCAGTAGTATGCCTGCGGACCGTTGCAGACTGCCCATTTTCCGGACATATCACCGCCGGAGATACCCATGGCGAAGCTTCTTTCTTCAAAGCCCCATGAAGGCACGAAATATCCCATACAGCTTCCGTCAGTGCCTGCTGTGTACCAGTCATCGGTCCACTGACCGTTGTGTGTGACACCGCCGCAGTCCCAGAGCTTTTTTGCCATATCGGCGAAATCCTTTATCTCATCGGAGAGCTCGAGCGTTCCGCCTGAAACATAAGGAGCGGAGCGCCCGCAGCTGTATGCGTTCCACATACCGTTCAAAGAATCAGCAAGCGCTGTCTTTTTTTCGGACTCTTTTGCCACTCTTTCGGCAGTATCCGCAAAATGTCCCCAATCGCTGACAAGCGACTGCATCTCATCCGGAGTTTTAACACCGAGATACTGATCGGCAAGGTCTGTGCGGTACATAAAGCAGCCGGGCGAAGCGTCCCATGCAAGAGCCTTCAGCACGCCGTTGATGTCCCGGCACTGTTCAACAGTGTACGGGTACATATCAGCTATATCACCTGATGTGACGTCAAGACGGCTGAGCGGGAGCGAGCGCGAATCATCGTTGAGGAATCTCAGTGCCCAGTCCGGCTCGCATAAGTAGACATCTATGTCATCGCCGGAGTTGAACATTCTATCATAGTAGTCCGGAGCGTCATATCCGCCGGTATTAAAGCATACGAACCTGATGTCCGCACCTGCCGGAGATCTGTATGGCTTTTCGCTGTCAATGAAGTCATCTGCGTCTATGCCGAGCCAGTTCGCGATAAGTATCGGAGCGTCCTCGGGATTCCAGCCGACTATGGTAAAGGTATCGCCCTCAGCCGGCTCATCCTTCTCGGTGACGGGCTCTGTTGCTGAAGTGGGCGCCTCAGTTGGTTCAGCTTCCGTTGTTATCTCGGGAGCATCGGGAACGATGACCTCTTCCACAGCGTCATCAGTGAGAGGATCGTGTCCGCAGGCGCTCAGTGATACGGCTGCGATGAAGGAGAGTGATGTGACGAATGCTGCTGTTTTTCTCAATTTCATAGTAATGCCCTTTCCCGGCTCAATAATAGCGTTTCAGACCGATGACCTTGCCGAGCACCTCGCACTCGTCCACGATTATCGGTTCCATTGTGTCATTTTCCGGCTGGAGACGGTAATATCCCTTTTCCTTGTAGAATCGCTTCACGGTAGCCTCCTCGCCGTCGATGAATGCAACGACGATGTCGCCGTTCTCAGCATATTCGGTGCGGCGGACGATGACGATGTCACCGTCGAGGATACCTGCATTTATCATACTCTCGCCGCGGACGCGGAGAGCGAAGAGGTCGTTCGGGTCGCAGCCGGGAGCCTCGAATCCGAGGTAGCCGGTGATGTCCTGAACAGCGGTTATCGGCTGACCGGCAGTAACTGTTCCCATTATCGGTACAGATGCCGACGAGCAGTTCGGGAGCCTGAGCGAGCGGTTGAGGCTGTCTGACTTTTCGATGAGTCCCTCGTCAACGAGCGCGTTGATGTAGCGGTGAGCGGTAGAAGTCGATTTGAAGCCTGCCGCGTCCATTATCTCGCGCACGGAAGGGGAGATGCCTTCGCTGAGACGGCTTTTGATGAAGTTGAAGACTTCAAGTTCCTTTTCTCTTGACATATTATTCCTCCTCTGCCAGCTTTCTGAGTACCATTTTGGCTATTTTATAAGCGTCTCCGCAGCCGAGCGTGATAACGAGGTCTCCCTCCTGAGCGTGCTCGCATACGTAGTCGCAGATCTGCTGGAAATTGGCGTATTTGCGTTCATCGGTCCACTCTGCGGATTCGTCCTGCGGGAACCAGATACAGCCGGGTATCTTCTCCGCGAGGTGGCGTGTGAAGATGCCGTAGGTGTTCTTTTCACGGCTTCCCATAATATCGGTGAGCACAGCGTAGTCAGGTATCCGGAGCACACGTGCGAAATCATCGAGCAGGAGCTTTGTGCGGCTGAACGTGAAAGGCTGGAAAACTGCCCATACCTTGCGGAAATCCATCTCCATAGCCGCATTCAGCGTTGCCTCGAGCTCTGTGGGATGATGAGCGTAGTCATCGACAACGGTTATTCCCTTTTCGCAGCCGAGCTTCTCAAAACGGCGCTTAGCTCCGCGGAACTCTTCAAGTCCCTTCTGTATAGCCGCAAAGTCTGCACCGACGTATCTTGCGGCAGCGACAGCGGCGAGCGAGTTGAGCACATTGTGTATGCCGGCGACGTGGAGAGTTATCGTTCCGAGCTTTTCACCGCGGAACATAGCATCGTAGGTCGTGAGCAGCCCGTTTTCGTGCTTGACGTTTTCAGGGTAGTAGTCGCAGGAGCTGTCCTTGCCGAAGGTTATTATCTCCTTGCCGGTTATGCCCTCGAGCGACTTCATCGAATTCTCGTCAGAGCCGTTGATGATGATGCATTTCGAGGTGTTCTCGTTGAATTTATGGAATGACTTTATGATGTTTTCGAGTGTTCCGAAGTAGTCGAGGTGGTCGGCGTCGATATTGAGGATAACAGATATATCGGGGAAGAATTTTAGGAAATGGTCCTCGAATTCGCAGGATTCGCACACGAGTATGTCGCTCGTGCCGGACTTTCCGCTTCCGCCGATGCAGGGGAGCTTTCCGCCGATGTATGCGGAGAGGTCGATACCTGCGGTGAAGAGTATCTGAGTTATCATCGAGGTCGTGGAGGTCTTGCCGTGAGTGCCTGAGACGCATATAGCGTTGTCGTACCAGCTCGTTACGATACCGAGGAGGTCCGCACGCTCAAGCACGGGTACACCGCTTGCCTTTGCTGCCATAAGCTCGGGATTGTCAGCCATTATAGCGGCTGTGTGGACGATGAGGTCAGCGCCCTCGATGTTTTCAGCACGCTGACCGATGAATACGGGGATACCCATATTTCTGACAGCGTCGAGGGTCTCGGTCTCGTTGTTGTCCGAGCCTGTGAGGTAGTAGCCCTGTCCGTGGAGTATCTGCGCGAGCGGATACATTCCTGAGCCGCCAATGCCGATGAAGTGTATATGCTTCTTTCCTTCGAGAATATTAAGGATATTTTTATCCAAGATCTATCACCTTTTCATTTTTTTGTATAATTAGCGATATTATACCTATTTTATTATTATACTATATCCGCGCAAATATTTCAATAGCAAATTTGAATAAATGTTCGCTTTTTGCGCAAAGAATGTTGGAACGGTGAAAATGTCACCGCTTTAGCAATTGAAAGGTTTACATCGTTGAATATTTTTTTAATTATTTCAAATTAGTATTGCATTTTTTAGATTAATGTGTTATAATAACCGCGAGGCATAAATTTGATGTATAAACATACGGTTTTGAGGTTTTTTTATACATTTGAACAGAAAGAAAATGCCACAGAGGAGGTACAGACATGGACATTACAGATGTAAAGATCAGGAAGATCCTGTCAGAAGGCAGACTTCGCGCTGTCGTTTCCGTAACTGTAGACGATATGCTCGCTGTACATGACATCAAGATCGTTCAGGGAGATGAGCGCCTGTTTGTTGCAATGCCGAGCAGAAAAGATGAAAACGGGGTCTTTCGTGACATAATCCATCCCATTTCACCTTCGGCAAGAAAGCTCTTTGAGGAGACTATCCTCGATGCTTACGACAGACAGATGGCAGTTCTTGCCGCAGAGGAGGCTTCTGCTGAAGCAGTCGCAGACGGCGAAGAGGAATGACACACCGCGCAAAAGCTGAAAAGGCAGTATCGTAAGATACTGCCTTTTTTCATCATATACCGAGCATACGTGCAGCTTTCAGCAGGACTATCTGGGTCTTGCCGTCACGTATCGTGCCGTCCATAACAAGGCTGAGCGCCTCGGAGAGCGGCATCTTCACAACATCGAGGAATTCGTCGGGGTCGAGGGACTGCTTGTCGAAGGAGAGTCCGCGTGCGAGATACATATACGTTATCTCGGAGTTGTAAGCAGGGGTGGGGAGCATCTGTCCGAGGAAGGTGTATTCGGAGCAGGTGCAGCCGGTCTCCTCAAGGAGCTCGCGTCTGCCGCATTCAGCGTGGTCCTCGCCTTTTTCGAGCTTGCCGGCGGGAGCCTCGACTGTGACCGTTTTGAACGGATAGCGCAGCTGCTTTACGAGCAGCACCTCGTTGTTATCGGTGACGGGAAGAACGCAGACTCCGCCGTGGTGGAGCAGAACGTCGCGGACGGCGGTCTTTCCGTTCTCAAGCTCGACCGTATCGTGTGTTATCGTGAAAATAGGACCTTCGTAGACGGTCTCGCTCGTGAGTGTTTTTTCTTCAAGATGCATAAGTATACCTCATTTCTTTTCTTCGTTTCCGGTGCGTATGAAGCTTCGTGTGTAGACCTCTGAGCCGGTCACCTTCTGGAGCGGCTCGTAGTCGTAATAGTGCCTGATAGCGGTATCTCCGCGGCGTCTGCGGTCAAATATGCGTATTATTAGCAGATATGCCGCAAGGACGATGACAGATATGAGCGATATTATCGCTCCGCCGAGCAGACCGGGCGTCCTGTAGCGGAAAACTATCTTGTTTTCGCCTTCGTCAGCCCTGACCGCCATAAAGCCGTATGAGACCCTCTCAACATCGGCAGGCTTGCCGTTGACCTCAGCGGTCCACCCCTCACTGTACGGGACACTGAAGAAAACGAGCTCAGGCTGTTTCAGCGTTATGCCAGCATTGAAGCCGTATGAATCGTAAGTGAAGCTGTCGGCGCAGTTCCGCCTTTTTTCGAGACAGAAGCGTTCGTAGTCGAACTTGTTGAGCCCGACTGCACTCTCATTGGGCAGCTCTGTGAGAATATCGCCGTATTTCTCTATCTGCTCGTCATTGAGCACGAGTGCCTTCATCAGGAGCTTTTCACGCGATGACTTCGCCATGCTCTCGGCAGTGCTCTCTGCAACGTACTGGCTGTAGCCGAATCCCATCGGGACATACAGCGTATTCTCATAGACCTCGAAATACGGGTCTGAGCGGACGTACTCAAAGCCGGGGAGATACTCCGTGATGTCAGCCTTTGCTGCCTCTATCTCGTTATTTTTGTTCTTTATGTCGCTGTCGCTGACCCTGCCGGATCTGATGTCATCGTAGGTGTAGCCGTCATTGATCTCGCGGTAGTAATACTTCACCGAGAGAAGTCCGCGGAGGGTATAGTGCGTAATATCGGCACGCGATGCTACATCGCGCTGTACTCCGACGCTGTCATAGAAATCCATTATTGAGGTGCTGACGACGCTCTGGAAGCAGCGCATACTCGGAAGCCCCCACAGCATCGGATAGTTGTCGCAGTTTTCGGAGATGTCGGCGCGGAAGAAGTTGTCCTCCGAAACGTTCTCGTATACGTATTTTTTTCCGTTTATCGCAGCGTTAATGTAGGTCCTCGCATCGTGCGGAGTAACGGCGCCGTAGACGACAACTGCAAGCACGCAGACCATACTTGCGATGCCGGTGCTGACGACCGAGAGCCAGCCGCAGGCGAGACCGTTCCGCCTCCTTTTCAGTATGTATACGGCGTAGATGAGGAATATTGCCGCTATCGCGAACTGCACCCAGAAATAGGCAGTGTCGAGCGGGAAAGTGAACCAGCTGAGCTTGCCGTCCTTTGATTCGGGGATGAACGACATCGCTGCGAAGATGATGAGCACAGCTGCGGTGAGCTTTACTGCCGGGCGGAAATCCGCCTTTTCATCGTCGAGGGAAACAGCCGTCATCATCGCAAGAATGAGTATCGGCATAAAGAACCAGCGTGCGTAATATGACGCATTGAAGGTGTAGAACATACTGTTGAGTATCGGCACGAACGAGCATACCGCGCAGAATACTGTCAGCTTGACAGCCCAGTGCCTGCGGTGAGCGCGGATAAAGGTGATGACGCCGAGCATCGAGAACAGCGGGAAATATCCGCCTACCGATGACCATTTCGCACCCTCGCTCTTGAAGAGGTTAGGTCTTGCAGGAGCGTCCGACGGCATAAAGAAGGTCTGTATCACGCGGAGAACACGCGAGGGCTCGCGGTAGAATATCCAGTCTGTGCCCCAGAGACGCTCGTTGACTCTGTAGTTGCCGAGTATCGCGAGAGCAGACGGCAGCAGTATCACGCAGGCGATGCAGCTTCCGATGAAGGCTTCAAACAGCAGCCCGAGAAATTTCGTCCACGTTGCGCGGAAGTCCTTGCAGGGGAGGCGTATGAAGAAGTAGGCGATGAGGAATACCACCTCGCCGGTGAAGAAGTAGTAGTTCAGTGCCGCCATAACAGCGACTATCACCGCAAACCAGCCGCGCCGCCGGTTGTTGATGTTCTCCTCCATAGCGATGAGCATCAGCGGAAACAGCGCTGTTACGTCCTGAAAGTGGTTGAAGAAGAGGTTGAATATCTGAAAGCCGGAAAAAGCATACAGCATCGCTCCGACGAGGGAAGCCTCCTTGCTCCGGACGAAGCGCCGTATGTAAGCATAGGCGGTGAGTGAGGCGAAGCCGTGCTTTACCGCGAGCAGGAGCGGTATCGAGTAAGTGACTGCGAAGCGCGGCAGCAGAGTCGTCAGCCAGAAAAACGGACTTGCCGACAGGTAGAACGAGTAGGACGTGAGCAAGTCCGAGCCGAGGTCCGTATACCAGTTCCAGCCGAACTGACCTGAACGGACGGCGTTGTTGGCGAGATTGTAGAACGGTATCTGCTGAGCGTTGAAGTCGCCGTAGTAGATGAAATAGCCCCTCTCGCATACCATCACGGGTATCAGCGAGACCAGAAGCACTGCGAAGCCGAGCAGGAATGCAGCAAGATAGCGCTCCTTAGTGTATTTTGTATATCTTAGATACTTCTGTTTCATTGTTTTCCTCCGGAAATGATGCAATACACCTATTATATCACAACATCTCAGAAAAATAAAGTCTTTTTTCACCCTCCGGTGCGCTCTGACATATAATATAGCGGCAGGGCGACCTGCCAGTAAAAAAGGAGGGAATACAATGGCGACATTCTACAATCAGGCTACGCTCTCTTACAACGGGAACGTAACTGTTTCAAATATCACTACAGGCGAGCTGCTCGACACAGTTTCCGCGACAAAGACTGCTCTTTCCGATACCTACACTCAGGGCTCGGATACAGCATATGCGGTGAGTATCCTCAACACCGGAACAGCCGACCTGACCAATATAACTCTGACCGACGACCTCGGCAGCTACACCTTCGGCGAGCAGGCGGCTGAATTAGTTCCGCTGACCTACAATGAGGGCTCGCTGAAGCTGTTCACAGGCGGAGTTCTCCAGCCTGCCCCGACAATTACGTCAGTCTCGCCGCTCACTGTGACAGGTATCTCAGTGCCTGCCGGTGAAAGCACAATGGTGCTGTATGAAGCGACTGTGAACCAGTTCGCACCGTTCGGAGCAGGTGCCGGGATAACCAACACTGTCGAAATATCGGGCATCAGCAAGGCTGTACTTGCGACAGCCTCAGAGACTATCACACCTGAGGAGGGCGCTGAGCTCACTATCACGAAGTCTCTCACACCTCTCACAGTTTCAGGCAGCAGCGAGCTGACCTACACCTTTGTTATCCAGAACAGCGGTTCCGAAGCAGTTTCAGAGACCGACAGCGTCGTATTCACCGACGTATTCGAGCCTGCGCTTGCTATAACGTCTGTGACCTACAACGGCGCGCCGTGGAGCGAGGGTACGAACTACACCTATGACGAGACGACCGGTACCTTCACTGCTCCCGAGGGACAGATAACCGTTCCGGCGGCTGAATATGTACAGGATCCCATAACCGGTGCATGGAGCATCCAGCCCGGAACGAGCACCATAGTTATAACAGGCACAGTCATTAGCTGAGCCGGATAATCGAGTCATAAGTCCGCAGATCTCATGGGACACCGGGTCCTGAACGCAGGTTCAGGGCTCGGTGTCCCGTTTTTTCGTTTATCTGAGAGCGATACCGAGAATGCTGACATCTCCGGAGAGCGTTACTGTGAGGCGTCCTGACTCAGTAAGCCCGTCGGGGAGGGGAATGACGTACTCGCGGAAGCAGTCGTAGCCGTCCGCCGGGAGCAGTCCGGTCTCTGCCTTCTTGTCCACGAAGGTGAGAGTGAGCTTTCCGCTGCCCATAAATGCTGCGGCAGTAATGACTATCTCCTTCTTTCCGGCAAAGTCGCAGCCGTCGTATACTGCCTGACCTCCCCAGCCCTTTGTGCGGACATAGAAGCGCTTCAGCCGCTTTGACCATACGGTCTCGATATTGAGGTAGTCGTCGAAGCTCTGAGCCTCGAAGCTGTCGTGGCGAAGGGGAATATCGCTCCCGTTCACGAGGACCTCTCCGGACAGCGGAAGTGAGTCCGAGCAGCCGCCTGCCATAAAGCGGTAAACGCCCTTCTCAACGAGCATTTCTCCGCTGTGTGTGTCGTATATCTCAAGGAATGAGCGCGGGACTCTGAGCGTTACTGCGGCAGTTTCGCCTGCTTTTATGTGTACTCTTTCAAATGCGCACAGCTTCTTCCCTGCACGTCTCACAGCCGAATCAGGGACGGTGAAATAGAGCTGGACGACCTCCTCACCGTCGACAGCGGAGATGTTCTTCACCTTCACCTCAGCCTCCGGCGTGTCACCTCCGCTCAGTTCAAGGCTGACATACTCGAATTCCGCGTAGGAAAGCCCGAATCCGAACGGATACAGCGGCTTGCCCTTGAAATACATATACGTTGTGCAGCCCTTTTCGATATCGTAGTTCATAATGTCGGGCAGGTCGAGCTCTGAGCGGTACCACGTCATCGCAAGGCGTCCGGCAGGCACATTTCTGCCGCTTATGGTCTCTGCTATCGCCGTGCCGAGATAAGGTCCGGCGTGAGTTGTGTAGATGAGGTTTGCCGCATCTGTTACCGCATACGGATAGCTTGAAATGAGGACCGTCACAAGCCTGTCCCCGGCATTTGCGAGCACCTTGCGGCACTCCTTCTGTATATTCAGCGAGAGAGTATCGCGGTCGAAGCACTCCTTCGCGACCTGTACCGGGTGATTGCCGGTGCAGTAAACGATGAGGTCGGAGTTGCCGATGATAGTCTGTGCGCGCTCAGCCGCACGCGAGACTGTCTCGATATGCATTGTCTGACCGTTCATGCACGGGTCAAACGTCACATTTCCGGAGCTGTCGGCAGTCATGCGTCCGCCTGCCATAAGGTCGCGGAGGTATTCGGTGCCGGTTGCGTCATCAAGGACATATTCAAAGGATTCGCGCGTGAACCAGTCGTATATTGTCCGCTTGTTCAGTCGGAGGACGCCGTTTTCGCCGAACTGCACAAAGCGTCTGTGCTTCACGGAGAAGAAGTTCGTCCACCGGCATATCCGCCGCCTGCCGAGGTCCTCTGTGCGCTCGTCCCAAATGTGCATCTCGAACAGCTCATTCTCGCCCTTTTCATCGGCATCTGCCAATACCGTTCCGTCCTCGTGGACAGAGAGGTATTTCCCGTTGTCCGCTTTTACTGCGACGATGTCCCAAAGGCTGTCGCTCACTATCTCTGCGTCGGGATATTCCGTTATGATGCCGCTCAGCGGAGATACCTGCTCTCTTGAAATACCGGTGTACCAGTCCATAAGGTCCTCATCGCAGAGTGCTCCGACAACAGCTATTTTCCGCGGCTTTCCCTTTACCGGGAGCAGACCGCTGTTCTCGAGAAGGACGACCTGTTCCCTTGCAGCACGCAGGTTCACACCGCGGTGAGCAGGGGAGTCAACAACGTCCATACCGATGCTGTCATAGGGGCAGTCGTCCGCGAGAAGTCCGAGACGAAGCCGCGCATACAGCACGTTTTCAACGGCAGTGTCGATGTCGGCTTCTGTGAGGACACCGGAGGCGAGTCCCTCACGTGCGGCGTTTTCGGTGAGCTCCTCGCTGTCTGTCATCGTATCGCAGCCGGCGCGCAGAGCGTCCGCGAGCGTTTGCGAATGCCTGTCGGTGAATTCGTGATATTCCACATTCTGCGAAAAATCGCCGCCGTCAGTTACTGCGAACCACAATCCCCACTTGTCCTTGAGTACTGTTTTCAGCTCCGGGTTGCACAGTGCAGGGAGGCGGTCTATCTCGTTGTATGAAGCCATAACGCTCCTTGCACCGCCGGATTCTATGGCTGTACGGAAGGCGGCGTAGTAGTATTCATATTTCAGGCGCGGCGGCAGGAAGGCATTGCAGCTTCCGCGGTCCTTTTCGTTGTTGTTGGCACAGAAGTGTTTGAGCGTCGGGACAGTTTTAACGTAGACCGGGTCATTTCCGGCAAGTCCGCGCGTGTATGCGGCAGTCATTTCTCCGGCAAGGCAGACGTCCTCACCGTAGGCTTCCTCGGTGCGTCCCCAGCGCGGGTCACGCTCCATATCGACTGTTGGTCCCCATACGCAGAGGTCGCTGCCGGAGCCGCTGTTGAAGTACGCACGGCATTCGTCGCCTGCGATAGAGCCGAGCTCGTACATAAGCTCCTTGTCGAAGGTGCCTGCGAGACCTATAGGCTGCGGAAAAACGGTAGAGTATCTGTCCACGCTCCGTCCTACGAAGCCGCGTGCGATCTCCGTGCCTATGCGGAATTCGCTCAGCCCGAGCCTTTCAACAGGTCTGTGGTGAGTTGTGAGAAATCCGAGCTTTTCGTCGAGGGTGAGCTGGCTGACGAGCTCTCTTGCTCTCACGCGGAGGGTGTCGCGTTCTTTCATTTTTATCACTCCGTTTCCGGTATCAAGGGCGCCGCATTATGAAAAAAGCAGGCTGCCGGGCTGTATTTCGGTCAGAGTCGGCGACCTGCACTATCGGATAGGGAACGCCCTTCCGTTTATTTTTCGTACTGTGAGATTATGTGCTCTGCCACTTCGCGGCGGGTCTGACGGTTGTTCATCGCCTGCTTTTCGATGTAGCGGTGAGCCTGCGGTTCGGTGAATCTGAGATACTTCATCAGAGCTGCCTTTGCTCTGCTGATAATGCGTATCTCCTCTATCCTGCCGAGTATCTCCGGTGTCTCCCTGAGACCGGACATACGGCTGAGGTCTGCGCTGATAAGGCGTATATTGCGGCTTAGCTCCTCTTGGCTCACGGGGCGCGCGAGCACGGTAACGCCGTGATCGGAGAGCCTGTCTGCGAGCTCGTCGGCTATTTCGCTGTGGCATATCAGTATGATCCCGGCGGCGGTCTCCTCCGCCGCTGCTTCAGCGAGCTCCTGCCCGAATTCGTCCTCGAGCGGAGTGCTGATAACTATCATATCCGGTACAAATTCGCCGCTGATGAGACGTCTTGCCTCGCTTCCGGCGGAAATGACCGCGACCGAGCCGAAGCCCTCGCTGCCTGCTGTCTGCTCGATGACCTCAGCAGCCTTCGGGTCGGCTGAAACTATCATAGCTCTGTTCATTTTCTGCTCCGTTTAGAGGTACATAAAGTACGCCTTTTCCTCGAAATCATCCTTGTCCTTGGCGAGGTTGTACTCCTGTATCTGAGTTTTCAGACGTGCGAGGATACTGCTGCTTATCCCGCCGGGGAGAGTGCGTCTGACGAATTCGCTGTTTTCGGCGATGCTGACGGCTTCCTCGAGCGACATCGGCAGAAGCTCGAAGCCGGAAGGAGTATCGCCCTTCATCGTGCAGTCCATAAGTGAGCAGTCGCCGGAGCGTATGCCCTCCATACCTGCTGCAAGAATCAGCCTGAAAGCGATATATGGATTGCAGGCAGCGTCCGCAGAGCGGAGCTCGATACGCGGAGAAACGCCAACAGCACGCGGCAGCCGTATGAGCTGAGCGCGATTCTCGGACGACCAGTCAACGTATTTCGGCGCATATCCCATACCGAAGCGCTTGTAGGAGTTAGTGGTCGGGTCGAGGAAGGCTGTTATCTCGCGGATACGGCTGAGAACTCCGGAAATGAAGCATTTTCCGTCGTGGGACATCTCTTCCGGTCTGCCGTCAAAAATGAATTCCCCGTTCTTTTTGAGGCTGAGCGATATGCAGAGAGCGCTGCCGTGCTCGTTGCTCAGCGGCTTAGGCATAAATGATGCGAAAAGCCCGTTCTGTGCGGCGATGGACTTGACTACGGTCTTGTAGTGTACCATATCGTCGGCGGCGGTAACGGTCTCGTTTTCGCGGAACTCTATCTCGTTCTGACCGGGACCGTGCTTGTGGCAGGAGCTCTTCGGGCTGAGTCCCATTTCCTCGAGAGAGAGGCATATCTCGCGCCTTGCATTCTCGCACTTGTCGAGCGGTGCGACGTCGAGGTAGCCGCCGTTGTCGTGAGGTATCTTGGTCGGGACTCCCTTTGCGTCGAGCTCGAAGAGGTAGAATTCGCATTTTGTTCCCATTTCGCATGAGTATCCGTCGAGGCGGAGCTCATTCATCGTGCGGATGAGGTCGCTGCGTATATCACCAACATAGTCGCTTCCGTCGATAGTTTTCAGGCTGCAAAAGAAGCGCACGACCCGTCCGGATTTCGGTCTCCACGGGAGAACGGAAAGAGTGGATATATCGGGGACGAGCAGCAGGTCGGAGCAGTGCTCGGCAAAGCCCGAGGCATCGAACGGGATACCGCAGGAGAAC
>Ga0310697_10005042_pt1 | contig 12841 bp, 19 predicted proteins | sample 172DNAGHGlowgp2_FD_203883 | JGI IMG/M metagenome (GOLD analysis project Ga0310697, IMG submission 203883) | Sheep rumen microbial communities from Palmerston North, Manawatu-Wanganui, New Zealand - 1728 DNA GHGlow gp2 (v2) (version 2) | ecosystem: Host-associated > Mammals > Digestive system >...
CACTGCAGCTGATAAACGGTTCCCTTGCGAGTCAGCTGAATGAGGCAGAGGATCGCGCTGACCGTCTGCGATATGACCGTTGCGATCGCCGCCCACGCCACGCCGAGCCCGAATACGCCGACGAACAGCCAGTCGAGGATGACGTTCAATACGGAGGACACGATCAGGTAATACAGCGGACGCTTGCTGTCGCCGACCGCGTTCATCACGCCCTTCATGGAATTGTACATCACGACCGGCACGCATCCGAGAAAATAATAGCGGAGATACTGTACAGAATTCGGAAGAACGTCGTCCGGCACGCCCATCCAGTGCAGGATCTGCGGCGTCATGGTCACGCCGAAAACGGAAAGAACGACGCCGCAGAGCAGCGAAAAGACGGCGTTGGTGTGCACCGCTTTTGAAACACGCTCAAGATCGCCTGCGCCGAAGTAGCGCGAGATCACGACGCCAGCGCCCATCGAAGCGCCAACGAAGAAGCTGATCAGCAGATAGATCAGACTGCCGGAGGAATTGACAGCCGCAAGCGCTTCTTTGCCGAGATAGTTGCCGACAATGAAGGAATCCGCCGTGTTGTAGAGCTGCTGAAACAGTTGACTCAAAAAGATCGGCATCGCAAAGGAGACGAGCACCTTGGAGGGCTTGCCTTCGGTCAGCAGCTTTGCGGTTTGATTGCGATGCTGAAACAGCTTCATACAGCGGATCCTTTTTGCAAATAAAAGCGCCGCCGCGAACGGTTGAAGTTCGCGGCGACGTGGCGCGGAAAGTGGGATTTGAACCCACGCACGGCTTCAGACCGTCTACTCCCTTAGCAGAGCGGACGCACCACGTCGAATTGTCAATTAAATTCGGTATCTGAATGATTGCGAGATAGCTACACTTTCTTTTCCTCCGTACCTTTCTTAATGGCGTTTACAGCTGCAAGAGCATCCTTGTCTTGCGGATGCGCGTAACGGTCAAGCATCTTCGTGGACGACCACCGCATAACGCGCTTGATCGTCTGCGGGGCTATGTTCTCTGTGATGGCAAGCGCAGTCGCGGTTGTATGGCGGCAGCTATAGGGCTTTAGCTTGCGGCAGCCCGCGGCTTCGAGAACAGCATAGAAGTCCTTGTAGAACGCATCTTCACTGTGCTTTATGACGTACCCTGCTTTTGATTCGCTGCGTTCAATCAGTTCTTCTATGACGGGTACTATCGTGTCCGGTATATAGACCGGGTTCTTTTTTCGGACTTTTGTCTTTAAGCCTACATCATTTATCTGTTGCTTGTCAAGATGAATCATGTCGCATTTCAGTTTCAGCATTTCGCCCGGCATCATGCCTGTGTAGATCATCACAAGAGGGACCGCAGCGCGCATATCGCCCGATTCATATACACGCCATAGCGCAGCTTGTTCTTCTTCCGAAAACGGCTCCGGCTCTGTTTCTTCAAGCGTAGGCAAAACGATGTATTCCGGGAGATCCTTCTTCACCCAACCGTCTGCACCCGCAAGTTTGAACAGATGTTTTAGGACTGTTTTCATATCCTTTGCGGGATAATAAGTTTTCGCCTTTTCGGAAACGACGGATCGCAGCGCGGACACTGACAGCACATCCACAGGCGTATAGTGAATTGCTTTCATCTTCTCCCACGCGATCTTATAAGCGCATTGCTTGGCATCGGACAGCTTTTCGAGCTCTCCGCTCTCATAGATGTTCCAATAATCTATAAGGTTCGGCGGTGTTTTTCCTTTTTGACGCCCGCGACGCAGTTCGTCACAGTATGCAAGCGCTTCCGTTTTTGTTTTGAAACCACTCTTTGTAATTCGTTTCTGTATCTTCTTTCCTGTTTCAGGGTTCATGGCCCATCCAACCGTATATACAGCTATCCACCGATCGCCGCGGCGATACGCTGTCCCCGTTCCGTTCAGCCGCGTTCTTTGCTTTGACGGCTTCCGAACGAGCCAACGACCGCAGTAACAGCAAAGGTTTGCATCATCCGGTATTTCTCTCCCACATTTGGGACAAATCATGGATCTTCCTCCTTTACAGATTAGATCGCGCATGATATAATATCAACGCAGATCAGACAAAATGAGTGTTGGCTAATTTGCAGATCGCCGTCGCCGGAAACGGGGGCGGCGTTTCTTTATACCGCTTTTGCAACTACATAGTATAACTCTTTGACTTTGCCGTTATTATCCGTAGTCTTAATATAAGTCAAATAATAGTCATAATTTCCGGAATACAAGAGGACATCCGAACGTTTTGCTTTGCTCCATATATCATTATCTAATTCAAATAAAAATATAGCTGCTTCAATCGCATCTGAATAGTCGCCCAAACCATATTCATACTTAAATTTTATATCATCCTCTTTGAGCACATCAAATTCGAGAGCTGATATGGCAGCGTATGCACAGTAAAGCCGCCTTTGACCTCTTTGATCGTCATCATCCATATCTATAAAATCAATCGTACATTCATCAATAGTTAAATCGTTTGGATTAAGCTGCATCAAAACTCCGCTTGCGCTTGCAGATATATAGTTTCCATCAACAGATGCATAATAGAATAAGCCCTTATAGTCATATTCTTCCACTTTATCTTTTAGCCAAGATAATGATGCTTCCGCAAGTCTGGAAGAATATAATTGCGCATATTCTATAGCATTGCGTGGCGCTGTTCTTGAATATGCCTTTGTTGGTATTTCTGTCGTTATCGGTGCGCTTGTAGAGACAGGCGCTTCAACAGCCGAAGGAGTAACGGAGGTTTCTTCTTGTAATTTAGGTATTGCAGACGAAACATCTTCTTTAAGTGATGACGCAGGACTCTCTACGACATTACATCCTAAAAGACAGAAAGCAGTAATGAATATCAGCGCAGTTATGATCCTTCTCATTATTATTTACCTAAAAACTGATTGTTATGATATTGAGTTCTTTTGTATAAGCCCCTCTTGCGCAGAGGGATTCCCGGCAAATGTTATAGCAACTTGAATAAGCATCTTTTTTGATTCAGCATTTAAAGACCTATATAATTCAAGGAGCTGCCTTTCGTCTTGTGAAAAACGTATTGTTTCCTGTTCGCATTCATCGTCTTTACCCATAATGTAGTCAACAGAAACGCCATACAACCTTGCGAGTTTAATATAATTTTCAGATGAAGGTTTTTTAACGCCTGCTTCCCATTGGCTGACTGTTGGCGGTTTAACTCCTATCTCAATCGCAACTTGTTTTTGACTATATCCGGAATGCTCACGGCAAGAACGAAGTCTATTCATAGAAACCCTCCTTTTTCTCTTATTATATACCCGCAGGGTATTATAAACAAGAAAAATAAAATAGCCACAGGGTATTGACAAATAGCGTCAGGGTATGCTAATATTTACCTACAAGCTAATTCGGAGGTTGTGGATGAGAGTTTGGTTAAGAAAAAAACGGCAAGAAAGAGGTCTTTCCGAACTGGAAGTGTCGAAAAGAGCGGGGATTGCACAGCCGTTTTATCATAATATCGAATTTGGAACAAAGAATCCATCTGTTGATACTGCAAAGAGAATCGCCGCCGTGCTTGACTTTGAATGGACGCGCTTCTTTGATGAAAAGTCAATAGATAGTCAAATGCACGGCAGCGTAAGCGACGCCGTGTGAGAATAGGTTTGGCGCTCAATCCTCCTTGAATACTCCGTTGACCAAGAAAGAGCGCCGCGGCGGGACGATATGATAGGGGTCGTCCCGCCGATCCCTCGAACCCGATAGATGCAGCGTCGGAATGCATGGACGGTACCGGCGAGCAGGCGTGATTCCGCCGCGAAATCTGCGTCATGGTGATATGGTTGGGCGGTACAACCCCGTCGCCCATCCATCGGAAAGGAGAACGGTATGACGATTGACGAACTTGCAACATATCCGAAAGCGACGGTCGGTACGAAGATCGCCGCGGAATTTCTCGGATGTGATCGCTATGCGCTCAATATTGCGGCGAAGCAGAACCGCTTGAACATACCGTTCTTCTTTTCCGGAAACCGCCTGCACATTTCCCGAACCGGTTTATTGGATTTCCTCGGTTATTACAAGGAAAAGACGCTCGAAGCGGCTCAATCCGGAAAGCTGCGGATCGAAGAACCGACGCCGACGCATGGCGTCAGATGGTTAAAACAGGAGGATAGCCGTGAAGTCGTATAGAGGTTGGTCGTTTAAGCCAGTCGGCTATCATGTCGAAGCATACAAAAAAGGCAGGGTTATCAAGGCACACAATAAGCACGAGCTTATTCAAAAGATACATGAAGCGGAGCGAGAAGCCGAAAAAGAGAAGGAACAGGCGTTCCGAGATTATCATTGCAGCTTTTGCGGGAAGAAAATGACACGGGCAGAGCAAGAATGCGCGATATACACATCAAGCGGAACCGGACGTCGGATCTATATCTGCCCCGAATGCTATAAGGAGAACTATCAAACATGAGCCTCGAAACTGCTGCAGAGTTGATAGTGCTTGCAGAACAACTCTTTTTCCTTGCGGTCATTCTGTTTGTCATATCGATTGCATTGGATCGTGTAGCGTACTGGAAGGAGCGATACCGAAACGAGTACGACGCTGCGTGGCTGAAGGAACACCGGAAAGCGGAACAATACAGGCAATCTGCCGAGGAAAAGGATGGGATCATCTACGCACAGGAGATACGGATAGATTTACTGCACCGTTTTAACCTGAAAAGCGCAAGGAACGTCGGTAATCTGAAATGGAAGTTATCGGAGAAACAGAAGGAGTTGGACAATGAGCGTTCAGAACGAGGAACAGGAGCAGATCAAGATATTCCAATGGGCGAGCTACCAGACGGGGCTATACCCGGAACTGAAACTTCTGCACCATATCCCGAACGGCGGAGAGCGGAACCGGATTGTCGCAGCGAAGCTGAAAGCGGCGGGTGTTAAACGTGGCGTTCCGGACATTAGCTTGCCGGTTGCGCGCGGCGGTTATCACGGGCTGTACATCGAATTGAAATATGGCGACGGACGCCCAACCACCGAGCAAAAGGCGTGGCACGATGCGCTGATAGAACAAGGTTATAAAGCGGTGTTCTGTTGGGGCTTTGAGGAAGCAATCGAAGTAATAAAGGAGTATTTGAAGCTAAAGTAATCAAGCGGGTGTAGTTCAAAGGAAGAACAGTAGCGAAGAAGGTGGCGTTTTTCCGTTGGGACGGTTTCGGAGAGACGTTAGAGGAAAACCCGTAACCACGCTGCAGGATGCCGGTTCAAGTCCGGCCACTCGATCCATATTCTGGGTAAGCGCCCGCGCGCATGATTCGAGTCGCCAAGTGTCATGCTCGGTGGAGACCTATGGGTTTTAGAAACGCTGTGAACGAAGCCCCTCAAACCGTGATGCTGTAATTGCGGACGTGACAGTCGCCCAAAAGCACGGTTCCTCTGTCTGGCAGCCCGGAAAGACGGGCAATATGTGAGCGTGGATCTAACAGTTGAAAGGACGCGCAATAAAACATTGCGAGATATGGGTTCAAATCCCATCGCTCACTCCACGGCTTTTTGGTTAAGCAAGCCATCTATTTGCGTGATGGTCCGCGCCCAGATAATAGAAAGCGTGAGAAAAACCAATGACGGTTGGAAAGACAACTGGCAGTTCGGAAAGACGGGCTTCGATGGCAAAGCGGAAAGGAGACGCTTGACTGCCAGGACAGGCTGGCAAACCTGTGGACGTAACTTAACGGTAGAGTGCGCGCTACATGGCGGAATGTGCAAGCGAAATGCGGGTTCGATTCCCGCCATCCACACCAACGGGGTTATGTTGACTTTACGGTTTCAAACGCGCCCGGTCAATGCGGTAGAAAATCGTTGGCAACCCGGAAAGACGGGCATTTACTGGAGGTAATTCGATGGAAAAGGAGAACAACACGGCGAAACTCCTACTGTTACCGCCGAGGGAGGGTACATGCCCTGAATGCGCGGTAGCGCACGATCCGAAACAGCCGCATAATCGCGATTCGCTGTATTATCAGTACCACTTTTATGCGGAACATGGACGGTGGCCGACGTGGAACGACGCTATGGCACATTGCGATCCTGCCGTACAGTTAATCTGGACTGTTGAGCTTGCAAGTCGCGGCATAAAAGTTACGGACGAATCCACGAAATAGAGATTGGTTTCGGTATGTGGCTCTCAATGTCTCCTTCACATACCGAAAAACGGGTAGTGCGCCCTTTGTTCTTTTCTGACGTGCTACCCGATAGTTTACAAAATACGCGCTTCGCGCGATATACAAGGAGGAACCCTATGAACGAATTAGCCAACACTCAAAGGCAAGAAATTTCTCCGCTTGATACACTTGCGGAAGAAGCACAGTTTTACAGTCAACGCTTCATTCAGGACACCTTGCAGCTCGGCAGAGTGTTTATCGAAGCAAAGGCACTCGTGAAACACGGCGAATGGGGCGCATGGGTAGAAGCAAACGCCGGGTGTAATGAGCGCACGGCACAACAGCTTATGCAGGCATACACGCGCTTCGGCGGTAACGCTATTTTTTCCAAGATCGAAAAATCGAAAATGTTCAAACTGCTTGCCTTGCCGGTCGGCACGGAAGAAAAGTTTATTTCCGAAAACGACATCCAGTCCATGACAGCGCGTGAAGTGGAAGCCGCTGTTAAGCGCGTCAAGAAAGAAGAACAGATGGCCAGAGAGGAAGCTGTTCGAGAAGCAGAAGAACGTGTACGAGGGCAGTTGCGAAACGAGATCAAGCGCCTGCAAGGAAGTGCGACGTCGGCGACAAATGCACGGCTCGACGCAGAAAAGCAACGTGATAAGCTTGCACGGGCGAACGATCAGCTGCAGCAAGAAATCAAGGAACAGGAAACAATGATCGGCGATCTGCAATCCGGTTACGATGCCCTGCAAGAGCAGCTTTTGAACAATGAGAGCGCAGCGGCAAAGGGCGACGCCGAGAGGATCCCCGCAAGCACACTGGCACCGGAAGTGTTCGCATCTGCTGTGCGTCAGTTCATCGGCATCGTTGCGCGTATGCCGCATATGTCAGCGTCCTTCGGAAAGATGGATCATGATACGCGGGAATCGTACAGCGAATTGCTTTCTACTGTGGAAACATGGTGCGCAGGAGCACGGGCAGCACTTGACCGTTTCGAGATAGAAGGGGTGGTTGTCGATGCTTGAAGATGTCAGAGAATACATTAACGAAGCATTTGGCACCCCTGATAAGGTACTCCCTCCTTTTAATCCTCAACCGCAGCGCCAGGAATTGCAGACGGTTGTTCAAGAGATCATGCAGCCGCTTTTCGAGAGCTTATCAAAGATCCTGACAAGCAATGCCGAAGCGCTGCAGCAGATCGCGGCGGCGCAATCCGTACAAGCGGATCGCCTTGAAGCGCTCGAACTGCAAATGCGATTAAAGACGCCTATGACGTCGAAACAGGCATCTTTTATCAATGATGCTATCAAAGCCAAAGCGCGGGATATTCTCGATAGACACGGCTTATCCGACGATAAAAAGGCGGTTATAAAGCTTTCAAACATCATCCGCAGGAGCGTCCTTCTGCGCTATGGCGTCGGCGGCGTTCGTGAGATCCCACAACATGAATATAGTGTTGTTTTGTCACAAGTTTCGATTTTTCAAAACGCAATCCAGATAAAAGATGTCGTAAAGGAGGCGCGAAAACGTGAAGAAATTCCTTCGGAATAGGTTAAATTCACTTCGGATTTTCCTCTTGCGGCATCATTTTTCTGCCAAAAAAATCAACCGCATCAGCTATCTTTGCGCTGAATTGTCAAGGCGGTGATGGTATGGAATGGCTTCAAGTGGAAACGACTTTGCCGGATCATCGGAAGATCGCGCGCCTTGCGTCGGAGCTAAAGCTTTCGCGGGTACACGCGGTTGGTCTTGTTGTCTGCTTCTGGCTTTGGGCCGTTCATAATCGAGAAGATGGCGTTCTGGAAGATATAGACACAGACACCATTGCCCGCGTAACTGATTTCAAAGGGAAGCCGGAAAAACTCGTTTCCGCGCTGTGTTCATGCGGTTTGCTTGACCGATTGGACAGCGGCTACGTTATCCATGATTGGGAGGAGCGCGTCGGCTTACTGATCGACAAGCGCAATCAGCAGCGCGAACAGACACGCGACAGGGTTCAAAAGTACAGAGCGCGAAAGAAACAAGAATCCGAAACGGCATGTAACGACGATGTAACGCGTTACGGTAACGATGGTGTAACGCGTTACGGTAACAAAAGAGTAACGCGAAACGGTAACGCAAGTAACGGTGATGTAACGCCCCTTACACTACATAACACTACAAGTAGTATAGAAGATGATGAAGATGATGAAGATGAGTGGTATCGCGCGCATGCGCGCGAGGATGAAGACGCAAAAAATGAAATTGCATCAGCGATAAAGCGCGAATGCGGCAGAAACGCAACTCCGGCTGAATGTCAGGATATCTATACGGCGTTCACATGTGCGGATATACCGATATGCGTTATCCCGGCTGCTATCAAAATAGCAGCATCAAACGGTGTAAAAAACCTTGCGCCATATGTCATTCAAATCGCATCTTCTTGGAGACCTTATCACCCAAAGACGACCGATGAAGCGTATTATCTGAACGATCTTTTACGAAGCTCTGAAACAGGGAAGACGGGTTTATATGGGCTCGAGCGTGCGCAGCAGATTCTTAACGACATAAGATCCGGAGATCGATCAATTTTGTAGAGGTAAACATGCATTACGACGAAATCTTTGTTGACAACTTCGCGGGCGGCGGCGGTGCGTCAACCGGAATTGAGCTTGCTATCGGAAGAAGCGTTGATATCGCGATCAACCATGATCCTGCAGCGATCGCTATGCACAAGGTCAACCATCCGAACACAAAGCACTATACCGAGGATGTATGGGCGGTGGATCCGGTAGACGCCTGTGCAGGGCGACGCGTGGCGCTTGCGTGGTTCTCGCCTGATTGCAAGCATTTCAGCCGTGCGAAAGGCGGTAAGCCGGTAGATAAGAATATCCGAGGTCTTGCGTGGGTTGCGATCCGGTGGGCGTACCTCGTTAGACCGCGCGTGATTATGATGGAGAATGTTCCGGAAATCGTTACATGGGGGCCGCTTGATAAGCACAACAAACCGATCCCGGAACGCGCCGGAGAGACGTTCAACGCCTTTGTAGGAGCGCTGACGGTTGGAATATGGGACAAACACCCTGCAATCAAGGAAATGTGTGATGCGCTGCAAATTGACCGTGAATCGTCTATGGCGAAAGATATTATCGCAAAAGGTCTCGGTTATCAGGTGGAGTTTCACAAAATGCGTTCTTGCGATTACGGAGCACCGACGTCACGGGAACGGTTTTATATGATTGCGCGCTGTGACGGTGCGCCGATCCATTGGCCGGAGCCGACCCATGCGCCGAAGGGCTCGTTTGAGGTCCTTTCTGGTGAAAAGCAACCGTATCATACTGCAGCGGAATGCATCGACTGGTCTATTCCGTGTAAGAGCATTTTCGAGCGTGAAAAGCCGCTTGCGAAAAACACTCTGCGCCGGATTGCCCGCGGTATCAAAAAATTTGTGATCGACAATCCGAATCCGTTCATCGTTAATTACAAATTTGACAATGCACCGGAGAGCGTCGAAAACCCTCTGTCAACGATCACAACAGTAAACAGTCATTATATCGTTACGCCGACGATCACCGCCATCGGACAAACAGGAACAAAGGACAGATCGCGTGAAATCGACAAACCGCTTTCAACCGTGTGCAGTAAGGCGGAACACCTTCTTGTTGCCCCGTCTCTGATCCAGTACCATTCTGAGCAACAGGAAAACGAAGTACGCGGTCAAGAACTGACCGAGCCGATCCAGACGCTTGACACATCGAATCGCTACGCGTTATCCGTCGCAGCGATTATGAAGAACTACGCGGGCGGCTACTCCGGTGCGGGCAGCTCGGTCGAAGATCCTTTGCATACGGTTACAGCGACCGACCACAACGCCCTTTTGACGGCGCATATCTTAACGTTACGCAACAACATGGACGGACAGGAGCTTGACGAGCCGCTGTCAACGGCCACGGCGGGCGGCTTGCACCACGCAGAGGTCGAAGCGTTCTTGATAAAGTATTTTTCAACCGGATCCCCGAAGCCGATCGACGAACCGCTTGATACGATCACGACAAAAGACCGCTTTGCGGTCGTGACGATCCACGGCGAAGAATACGTTATCACGGACATTCGTATGCGAATGCTGCAACCGAAGGAACTGTTCAAGGCGCAGGGGTTCCCGGATAATTACATCATCGACCACGACGCAGAAGGAAACCCGTACCCGAAGAAAGAACAGGTGGCAAAGTGCGGCAATGCCGTCACGCCGCCGACCGCGGCGGCGCTCGTGAGGGCAAATCTGCCGGAGTATTGCGAGAAGGAAAGCGCGTAATGAGTATTGTTTTTGAAAACCGGGACTGCATGGACGCTATGCGAGAGTTTGAAGATGGTTTCTTTGATCTTGCGATCGTTGATCCGCCTTATGGAATTGGGCTGCTGTCCATGACGTTCACGAAAAACGATACCAGAATGTTCGGCAATATGGCGACGCAGCGCCGCGATTATCGGAAGCAGGGCGAATGGGACAAACGACCGGACCGGCAGTATTTTGACGAACTGCGCCGCGTATCAAAGCGGCAGATCATATGGGGCTACAACTACTTCACGGACATGCTTCCACCGGCAAGGGGCTTTATTGTATGGGATAAGCGCTGCATTGACAGCATGACAAACGACTTTTCGGACTGCGAGATTGCATACCTGTCTAAAGGTCAAGGAGTCGCCCGGATATTCCGGTACATGTGGAACGGAATGATCCAAGGAAACATGGCGAACAAGGAGGAGCGATTTCATCCGACGCAAAAGCCGGTGCAGCTGTATCAATGGATTTTAGAGCATTACGCAAAAAAAGGCGACAGGATCCTTGATACCCACGTCGGAAGCGCATCGTCATTGATCGCCTGCGGGCGGCTCGGCTTCGATGCATGGGGTTATGAAATCGACACGGACTACTACCGACAGGCAAAGGAACGGCTCGATAGAGAGCTTGCACAGGGGACTTTATTTTGACAAAAGGAGATTTGAGAAATGGAAAATGGGTTTTTCAAATTATTACAAAGACTATTTGAATGCTTCCCGGATGGCTTTTTGAACAGAAACTTCGAGTTTATTGTTGATCGACGCGCTAATTCGTATTTTTCAATGAACGGTGTAAATGATGAAACGGAGATAGGCGTCAGATTGCTTTCTGCATTGTCTCGTGATGCGTATAAGTCAGAACCATTCGCGACTGATAGAGAAAACCGGCATTTCCACGCTCGTATCACGTCTGGACTTGAATGTTGGTTTCAAATGTCGTTCTCATACGACGATCTTGAAATGATCTATACCTACCTCGGAAACGGAATCCGTAACGATCTTGCACGTCGATTCATTACGGAAGGGAAACTGGACACGAGATGGCTCCTGTTGGAAGTACGCAAAGAAAAGGGGCTTTCGGTTTGAACCTCTTACACAAAGCGTTATTGCGTGAGGCAAGACGCAATACAAAGCGGATTACGATATTACCGTGCGAATGCGGGCGGCAACCGGAACTATTGCGCACAGGCGATAACCGACAATACTTTTCATCGGCATGCCCGCGTTGCGGAATACGGGCGGCACATTTGGGGAACGCCGGGCTTACGCCTTATGATGCGGTCAGAAAGTGGAACAAAGTGAGGGAGAAAGAGATGAGGACAGCAGTAGATCCAAGCGAATATGGAATCTGCCGTATTTGCGGATATGGACGCTGTAAACAGTCTAAAAAGAACGAAATGCAGCATCTTTGCCCGGAATACTTGTTTGATGAGCACGGAGAAATTGGCAGCGTAGAAAAATGGTGTGAATTTTTCATGGAGGAACCGAAAGATGCAAAATAACATGACGACAGCCAAGGAAATGGCAGATGCATTGATGTACGTCTCTAATATAGCCGCATTAAGGTTCAGAGAGGATGATTGCTATCATCCATGTGAAGCAGTTGAACTTATACACGAAAGCTCAGTTATGAAAGGTTATGAGTTTAGACATGACGGATTATTCGTTACGCTTCCGTGCCGTATCGGATGCGTTCTGTTTGAAGCTACAAACAGAGGTACGGTAAATGTCCATAAGCTCATAGGTTATAAGATTGTCAGTGATGATAGTATCTACCTCTGTCTGAAATTGTTAGAAGGTTTTTTAACCGGATCATTAGAGGTTCCCCTTCGAGAATTTGGGAAAAGGATATTTATCTTACGTGATGAAGCAGAAGCCAAAGCAAAGGAGTTGTTCTATGAAAAGTACAAAGGATGATTACATCAAGCGCAGCGCGGCGCGTCATGCGGTCCTGCACCAGAGCGGAGACGCAGCGCGGGCGGCGATCGATAACATTCCTCCAGAGGATGTCGCGCCGGTGGTATATAGTCAATGGTTTATTGATAATGATGGCGACGTAAGGTGTAAGCATTGTAACAGCCGAGGATTACGTGACGATATAGGCATCTATATCACGTCTGAATACTGCCCAAATTGCGGCGCGAAGATGTATCAAACTTGGAGGGAAGCAATATGAGCGTTGTTACAAGAAAGAAAGTCAATCGTTCAAGATTCGCCGTTGTTGTAACGTGTCAGGGGCAGTCATTTCTTTACGAGTGCAGAACATTAGTCGGGGCGCTACTCATGTATGCGAGACAGTATTTAGAAAAGCGGGAATATGGGACAATGAATTTCCAGTTAATTCAGTGGAGAGGAGAAAACAAATGAGACCGATTGATGCGGATGCCTTCAAAAA
>Ga0310697_10005043_pt1 | contig 12840 bp, 9 predicted proteins | sample 172DNAGHGlowgp2_FD_203883 | JGI IMG/M metagenome (GOLD analysis project Ga0310697, IMG submission 203883) | Sheep rumen microbial communities from Palmerston North, Manawatu-Wanganui, New Zealand - 1728 DNA GHGlow gp2 (v2) (version 2) | ecosystem: Host-associated > Mammals > Digestive system >...
CGATCAGCACCGCCTTGATGCGCGTCGAGCCGAACTCGACGCCCATCACGGCCTTGCCGTCCAATATGAAGTCCTTCATCATGTCCCCTTAGACGGCGAAGGGATTCTCGCCCGGGTAGAGCTGCCCCGCCGGCTTCGGCGTGTTGATGTCCTCGACGCCGAGCAGCCTCAGCGCCTCGAAGAGCGCCTTGCCGCACTTCGCGAAGCCGAACGCGCCGTGGTGCGGGAAGCGCTTCTGTATGAGCACGTGGCGGTAGAACCTCGCGAAGCCAGGGATCGCGGCGACGCCGAGCGACCCGAACGAGTGCGGGTTCACGTCGAGGAACGAGCCGTGCGCGATGTACGAGACGAGCTTCGAGTCGCTGTTCGACTGGAGGCGGAACATCGTCGTGTCGCTCGGCTTGATCTGCCCTTCCATCGTGCCGCGCGAGATGACGGGCTTGCCGCCGCCCTCGAGCCCGCGGTTCATGATGAGCTGGTACTTCATGCCGCAGTTCTTGAGGCACGAACTGCACGTGTTGCCGCAGTGGAAGCCCATGTAGAGGTCGCGCCTCTCCGCGCCCGCGAGCTTGATGCCCTTCGGCAGGATGTCGTCCGGCACAGAGTTGTTGATGTCTAGGAGCGTCGCCGGCTTCTCCGTCGCGCACTCCACCATGTACTCCGAGACCGCGCCGTAGAGATCCACCTCGCAGGCGACCGGTATGCCGCGTCCGGTGAGGCGCGAGTTCACGTAGCACGGGACGAAGTGGAAGCTCGTCTGGAACGCCGGCCAGCACTTGTTCGCGAATACTGCGTACTCAGCCGCGCCGCGCTGCTTCTCGTACCAGTCCATGAGCGCGAGCTCAAACTGCGCGAGCTGCGGGAGGAGGTCCGGGTAGGGGCACTTGGAGCCGAGCTCCTTCTTCATGTCCTTTACGATCGCGTCGATATCCGACTTGCGTGACGCCATCTTGTGGAAGTGCTCGAAGAGGTCGAGCTCCGAGTTCTCCTGCACGTTGACGCCGAGGTCGAAGAGCGGCTGGATCGGCGCGTTGCACGCGAGGAAGTCGTACGGCCTCGGACCGAACCCGAACACCTTGAGGCTCTTCATGCCGAGGACCACGCGCGCGATCGCGGTAAAGTCCCGGAGCTCGGGAATCGCCTCCTTCGCGCTGACGACAGGGTATTCCGGGATGTACACCTTTAGGCGGCGGAGCCCGACGTTGTAGCTGAAGTTCAGGACACCGCACAGCGCGTCGCCGCGGTCTGACTTGAGGACCGCCTTGTTCTCCTCCTTCGCGGCGAGGACCATCGCGGGGCCGCCGAACTTCTGGACGAACATGGTAGTCGGACCTTCGGGGCCGAAGTTACCGAGGAACATGCAGCAGGCGTTGACGCCTTCCTTGCGCGCCCATTCGAGGGCCTTCATTGCGTCCGTCTCGTTCTCGATGGTGACGGGACAGTCGACGACGTCGAGCTTCGCCTTCCTCGCCTCGGCCATCACGGCGGCGACGCGCTTCTTGGTTAGCGATGCGGGGAAGCAGTCGCGGCTCACGCCGACGATCGCCAGTTTCACTTTGGGTTGGTTGATCATTTTGTTTTCCTTTCGTTTCCTTATGTCTTAAAGTCCCATGTCCTGCCTCTGGAGTCCTACGCTAGTCGAGCCACGTCCAGAAGTAGGCGTAGGCGGCCACGACGCAGCCGACGACGACGAGCGACGCGGCGACGTCGACCCAGCACCAGCTCTCGCGGTTCGTCTTCCTGTACTCCGGCGAGAGGCAGCTGAAGTTGAGCCCGTCGAGGTGCCCCTCGTCCGGCGGCGGCGCCATGAGCGACGCGACGACGACGATGCCTACCGAAAGCATGAGCAGGATGCCGGAGAAGTAGAAGTCGGGGATGAACGCGCAGCCCTCCGCACCGCCCCAGAGGGCGTTCGCTGCGAGCTTGGCCATGCCGAGGATGAATCCGACCGAAAGTCCCCAGACCGCGCCCTTCAGGTTCATGCGTTTCCAGACGAGGCCCAGCACGAAGACCGCGACGATCGGCGGCGCGAGGAACGACTGCACGGCCTGGATGTACTTGTAGAGCCCGCCGCCGGCGATGGACTTCATTATCGGAAGCCACAGCAGCCCGAGGGCCGTCATGGAGACGGTCGTGGCGCGGCCGACGGTGACGAGCTTTTTGGGCGGCGTCTTGGGCCTCAGCTTCTGGTAGACGTCGACGGTGAACAGCGTCGAGACGGAGTTGAAGAGCGACGCAAGAGAGCTCATAAGCGCGGCGATCATGCCCGCCACGACGAGTCCCCTGAACCCGACGGGGAGGAGCGCCTGCACGAGCGTCGGGAACACCGCGTCGCCGTTCAGCGCGCCGCCATCCTTCAGCGGAATCGCGAACTGCGCCCCGTTGACGACGACGTGGTTGTGGTGGAGTGCGAAGCCGAGCATGCCGGGCACGAGGAACAGAAACACCGGGGCGAGCTTGAGGAATCCGCCCCAGATCGCGCCGCGCCGCGCGTTCGACAGGTTCTTCGCGGCGAGCGTGCGCTGGATGATGAACTGGTCGGTGCACCAGTACCAGACGCCGATCGTGACGGACGCCACCACGACGCCGAGCCACGGGAGCGACTTGTGCGAGAGCGAATGCCACAGGCCGAACTGCTCTACGTTGCCGGTGGTCTTGATCGTCTGCTTGAGGACGGCCCATCCGTCCGTGATTCCCTGCGCCGCCGTGCCGTCGGGGAGCGCGACGCCCGAGTGCCCGAGATGGTACAACGCGAACGCCGTCACCGAGAGCGTACCGGCGAGAATGATGAACGTCTGGACGAGGTCGGTGTAGACGACCGCCGAGAGCCCGCCGATGGAAGAGTACACGCCGGCGAGGACAACTGTCAGCACCGCGCCGATCCAGAACGAGCCAATGGTCGTCCCGCCGATAGTGAGGTGAACCTCCGGCATCATCACCTCGAAGAAAAGCGCGCCGGCGTAGACGGTGACGGAAATCTTCGTGAGCACGTACGCCGCGAGCGAGACGAGCGAGAGTATCCAGCGCGCCTTCGGCCCGAACCGCCGCTCAAGGAACTCCGGCATGGTCGAGACGCCGGAGTTGTAGTAGAACGGAAGGAACACCCAGCTCATCATGACGAGCACCCACGCGTGGAACTCCCAGTGCGCCATCGAAAGCCCCGTGGAGGCGCCCTGCCCCGCGAGGCCGATGAGATGCTCCGAGCCGATGTTCGCCGCGAAGATCGAAGCGCCGATGGCGAGCCATCCTACGCTGCGCCCGCCGAGGAACAGGTCGTCGCCCGACTCGATCCGCTTTCGGCGGAGCGTGAACCAGACCACTCCCCCCAGGACGGCGAAGTATCCCGCAATGACCAGCCAGTCTATTATCGACATTGTCTATTCTCCTTATTCTTCAAACTGATTTTGCCATGCGGACATTATACAACATGGCCGTGCCGGAAGTCCATCACAGATTTCCTCTTGGCAACCTGCGCCGAAATGTGCTAGAATGGCGGCATGAAACTGCGGAAATCAGGCTCTGACGAACAGACGACGGCCGCCGCCCCTACGGGCGGCGCGGTGATTGCGGACCGGTTCAAGCTGGACATGGACCCCTACGCGGGCAAGCCCGAGGGTGTCGGCAAGACGAGCGCGCTCATCGCGCTGCTCGGCTCGATCGCGGCCATCGCGATGCTCGGCGTCGTGGCCGGGCTCATGTACGTGAACTGGGACATGATCAAGGACTTCTAAGGCGGGCTGTCGCGTGCTTAAGGATGTCATGAGGTGCCCGCGCGCGCGCGCGGCGGTGCGGCTGGCCCTGGCCGAGGATCTAGCCTCGGTCGAGCGTGTTGTTGGCGCACCCTTCTGCGACGCCACGTCCGAGGCGCTGGTCGCCCCCAAGGCGCGCGCGACCGGCGAGATATTCTCCCGTGTGCCATGCGTGGTGGCGGGCGCGACCGTCGCTGCGGCCGTGATGAAGACGGTCGACCCGCGCGTCAAGGTGCGGATACTCAAGCCGGACGGCTCGTGCGTCAAGGCGAACGAGGACATCCTCGTGTTCGAGGGCCGCGCGCGGTCGATCCTCGCGGCTGAGCGCACCGCCCTCAACTTCATGCAGCGCATGTGCGCCACGGCAACCCTCACGAAAAAGTTCGTCGACGCCACGAAGCGCTACGGCACGCAGATCCTCGACACGCGCAAGACCACCCCCGGCCTGCGCGTCTTCGAGAAGTACGCAGTCCTCTGCGGCGGCGGCACGAACCACCGCATGGGCATGTACGACCGCATCCTCATGAAGGACAACCACCGGCGGCTCTGGCGCGGCGGCGATCCGGACGCGCTCGACCAGGCGGTCCTTGCCGCGCGCCGCGCGTTTCCCAAGCTCGAAGTGGAAATCGAGGTCGAGTCCATACGCGAGTGCGAGAGCGCGCTGAAGGCGAAGCCAGAGTGGATCATGCTCGACAACATGTCCTGCGCGGACATGAAGAAGTGCGTCCGCCTCTGCAAGGGCATATCGAAGACCGAAGCATCCGGCGGCATCACGCTCGACCGCGCGAAGGAGGTCGCCGCCACGGGCGTTACGGCCATCTCGCTTGGATGCCTAACCCACTCGGCGGGGTCCATCGACCTCTCCCTCGAATGGAAGACCGTCTAGCCGAAGGTTGTCAGGCGGTGAACGTTTTGCTATAATCCTTAAACTCAGAACCCCCCGAAAGGAAACAACAATGAATGACAATCAACAGAAAAGCACAAACTGGGTGGCCGTCATCACGATGATGTTCATCTACGGCATGATCTCGTTCGTCACGAACCTGGCCGCGCCAATGGGCAAAGTATGGCTTCTGCAGAAGGGCATCGACGGTTCCAACATGCTTGGCATGATGGGCAACATGATGAACTTCGCGGCATATCTCTTCATGGGCATACCGGCGGGCAAGATGCTCGCGAAAAAGGGCTACAAGTTCACGGCCATGGCAGGCATAGCCACGGGCTTCATCGGCGTGGGCATACAGTTCCTCTCCGGCAAGGTGCCGTTCGCGGCCGACGGCAGCGCCGTGGTCCCGTTCTGCGTCTATCTGCTCGGCGCGTTCGTGTGCGGCTTCTCCGTGTGCATGCTGAACATGGTGGTGAACCCGATGCTGAACCTCCTCGGCGGCGGCGGCAACAAGGGCAACCAGCTGAACATGATCGGCACCACGTTCAACTCCCTCTGCGGAACGGCGACCCCCATCCTCGTGGGCGCGCTCATCGGGCAGATCACGAAGGCGACGAAGGTCGCTGACGTCAACCTCGTCCTCTACATCGCTCTCGCGGTGTTCGCGGCGGCGTTCGTCGTACTCTCGTTCATCCCGATCAAGAACCCTGAGCAGGGCGATACCACCGAGGACATCCCCGTCCTCGCGCCGCTGAAGTTCCGCCACTGCCTCCTCGGCGTCATCGGCATCTTCATGTACGTGGGCATAGAGATCGGCATCCCGGCGACGATGGACCTCTGGCTCTCGTCCAAGGGCGGCCCGCTCATGACCTCTTCCGATCCCAAGATCGTGGCCAGCGCCGCAACCATCGGCGGGCTCATGGCAGGCTCCTACTGGTTCCTGATGCTCGTCGGGCGCACCATAGGCGCGTTCATCGGCGGCAAGATATCCTCGCGCGTCCTGATGACGTTCACGACGTTCGCCGCGATCTGCCTCATCATCGCCGGCACGATGACCACCGGAGTCCAGTCGAAGATGTTCGTCCTCGACTTCTTCCACAAGCTTGCCGACAAGGGGCCGATCATCCAGGTCGTCAACGTCCCGCTCACCGCGGTTCTCTTCGCCATCTGCGGCCTGATGACCTCCATCATGTGGCCCTCGACCTTCAACCTCGCCACCGAGAAGCTCGGCAAGTACACGGCCGCGGCGTCGGGCCTGTTCATGGTGATGGTGGTCGGCGGCGGCATCCTCCCGCTCGTGCAGAACGGCATCGCAGACAAGTGCGGCCACATGGTCTCGTACATCGTCCCCGTGCTGGCGCTCGCGTACCTGTTCGTCTATTCGGCGTTCCTCTCCAAGATTCCGAAGGACTTTAAGGCGGAATGACATTCCTGCAAGACGGGATATCCGTAAGAGAAAGGGCGCAGAGGTCAACCTCTGCGCCCTTTCCTCATGCCGCCGAGGACTTCTAAGGGGTCACTTGCCCGACATTTCGGGGACGTTTTCCCATATCTTCTCGAGGGCGTAGTAGGCGCGCGCCTCGGGCGAGAACACGTGCACGACCACATCGACGTAGTCTATCACTATCCAGCCGCTCTCCGGGTCGCCGGAAGTGCGGAACGACGCCACCCCCGCAGCCTTCATCGCCTGCTGCACGCCCGCGGCAAGGCCCTTGAGGTGCGGCGCGGCAACGCCAGATGCCACCACGAACACGTCGCACAGCCCGGAGACTCCGCGCACGTCGTACGTCCTTACGTTCTCGGCCTTCTTCTCGGCCAGAGCGTCAACGACTACCTTAACCTGTTCTTCAAGGGTCATTTTCTTTTCCGTTTCTTGTCCCGTCCACTGGGACGGATCGTTTTCGGTATTTTAGCAAACCGTCGTTCGCCCCGCAAGGGACGCGCGGGCTGCGTCTGTCCGACCGGCTCGAAGTCGATCTTACGCTGGGCGAAATCGACCGCCGCCACGCGCACCTTCATTCTCGTGCCTACCTGCCACGTCTGCCGCCCGTCGGTGAGCGCTTCCCGGAAGGAGTCCCAGCGCACGAACGTCTGCGAAAGCTTCGAGACGTGCACCATCCCGCCGATCGCAAGGTCCGGCAAGTCCACGAAAAGCCCGTAGGACGCGCACTTGCCCACCACCGCGTCGAACACGACAGCCTTTCCGCTGGACAGCACCTGCTCCATGTAGCGGTACTTCTTGATCTCCACGAGCATCCGCTCGGCCTCGTCCGCCACCTGCTCGCGCTCGCTCGTGTGCTGCGCGGCGCGGTCGAGCCATCCCTGGTCCATCCGTCCGCCCTTGCCTTCGAGGAAGGACGCCAGCTGGCGGTGAAGGACCAGGTCGGGATAGCGCCGTATGGGGCTGGTGAAGTGCGCGTAGAACTTCTTGGCGAGGCCGAAGTGTCCGATCTCACGCGCCGAGTAGAGCGCTCGCTTCATCGACCGCAGCACCATCACGGAAAGGACGCCCTCGAGCGGCGAACCCTTGATCTTCTCCAGGAAGCGCGCGAGGTTGCGCGGCTGGGAGATGTCGCCGCAGGAAATGCCGATGGCCGCGAGGTTGGCGCGGAGCTCCTCCATGCGCGCCGGGTCCGGCGGCTCGTGCAGGCGCGCGAGGATCTTGATGCCGCGCGTCCAGAGTTCCGTCGCCACCGCCTCGTTCGCGGCCACCATGCACTCCTCGATCAGCTGGTGCGACTCGTCGTACGGGCGCACCTCCACGCCTGTCATCATTCCCTTGGAGTCCAGCTTGATCTCCGCCTCCGGCACGTCCATGTCCAGCGCGCCCGCCGCGAACCGGCGCTTCCTCAGCTGCTGCGCCAGCTCGTTCAGCGCGAGGATCGTCCCCGTCGCCCGCTTAAGGTCCTTGCCGCCCTTGAAGTCCTTACCCCTAGGCCCCTTGGAATCCTTGATGAGGGCCATCACCTGCTCGTAGGTGAACCGCGCCTTGGAGCGGATCACGGACTTCGCGAACTTCCGCGCTATGCAGTTGCCCTGCGCGTCGAAGGTGAGGAACGCCGAGAACGCCAGCCTGTCCTCGTTGGGCACGAGCGAGCAGACTCCGTTGGAAAGCTGCTCCGGCAGCATCGGCACCACCTTGTCGACGAGATAAACGCTCGTCGAGCGGCGATACGCCTCCTTGTCGAGAGGGCTGCCCGGCGTGACGAAGTGCGAGACGTCGGCGATGTGGACGCCGAGCACCCGGTTGCCCTTCTTGTCGGTCTCGAGCGAGAGCGCGTCGTCGAAGTCGCGCGCCGACGCGGGGTCGCACGTGAAGATGAACTTCCTGCGCAGGTCAAGCCGCTTGCCCAGCTCGTCGAGGCGCGCGCTCGCGCGCTCCGCGGCCGCGCGCACCTGCCTGGGGAATGCGGACGGCAGCTCGTACTGCTCCATCACGGAACGCGTGTCGAGCGACGGGTTGTCGGCCGGGCCGATCACGTCCGTCACGATCCCTTCCGGCGCGAGGCGCGGGTTGTCCCAGCGCGCTAGGCGCATCACCACGCGGTCGCCCACCGCCGCGCCGCGCGTGTCCGGCACCAGGAACTCCTGCCGGAACGTGGGGCTGAGCGGCTGAACGCGGGCGAAGGGCGCGCCCGCCGTCACGGTGCCGACGATCGAGCGCGCCGCGCGCTTCTCGACGCGGTCTATGCGCCCTTCCGTCCCGTCGCGTCCCAGCAGCACCGTCACGGTGTCGCCAGGCAGCGCGGTCCCGAGATCCTTCGCCTCCACCCATATCGCCGCGTCGGTCTCGGGATTTATCAGGTATCCCGCGCCGTTCCGCGCCATGTGCAGCTCGCCCGTGAAGGACATCTGCCTCCGCTTTTCTATCTTTCTAGCCTTTCTTTTCATACTCGCCTTTCTTTTCATATCGGCGGACAGTATACCACAATCCGCCCCCCGCCCGCAAATGCAAAAAGAATCCCGACTTGCCGTAGCGCAGAACCCCTGGAACCTCTAGTCCCAAGTGGGCGCCCCCACGCGCGGCGCACACGCCGCGCGCTTTAGGCTCCCGTCAAAAAACGAAGGTCAGAGAAATACACTGCCGAATCCGCGTGCAAGCCAGGATCCACGTAGCAAAGATCAATTGTCGCGAACCTCGACCTGGAGAGTCGCCTTGAGCGCGTCCGTGATCTTCACGAACGCGCGGTTCACCTCGTCGTCGGTAAGCGTGCGGTCTGGCGCGCGGAACGCGAGCGAGTAGGCGAACGAGCGGCGATCCTTGCCGATGTCCTTGGACGAGAAGATGTCAAATAGCGCGATGTCTATCAGCTCCGGCGGCGCGGCCTTGCGGATGCACTTGACCACCGCCTCGTGCGTGACGCCCGCGCCCGCGACGAACGCGATGTCGCGCTTGACCATCGGGAACGCCGGCACGGGCGTCACCTTGCCCACCGCGTCGAACCGCTTCAGGAGCGGCGCGAGGTCCAGCTCCGCGAGCGCCATCTGGGTGGTCAGGCGGAACGGGTGCCGCAGCTTCGCGGAAATGACGCCCGCCACGCCGGCGGGACGCCCGTTCACGACAATCGCAAGCGACGCTCCCGGCGCGAACGCCGGATGCTCCGCCGCGCGGAACTCGAGCTTGCCCACGTGCACCGCGGCCGCCAGGCGCTCCACCGCGCCCTTGATCCAGAGAAGCGACTCCTCAACGGACACGGCGCGCCTACGATCGAGAGCGCTGCGCCCCACAGGCCCCACGAAGCCGAGCGAGAGGCGCTCGGCCTCGAACGGCGTGCCGTCCTTCGCCTTGCCGAACACGCGTCCCATCTCGAAGAGCTCCGCCGTCTCCATCTGGTGCGTGGCGTTGCGCCCGAGCGAGCCCATCAGCTGCGGCAGCAGCGAGTCGCGCAGGATCCCGTACTCGGCGCTCACCGGATCCGGCAGCGCGAGGCGCAGCGCCTTCGTCTCGTGCCGCGCGTCGAACGCGTCCAGTTCTCCGGCGGAGAGGAACGAGTAGTGCATCGCCTCCGTGAAGCCGAGCGCAAGGCACGTCTCGCGCACCTTCTCCTTCGCGCGGAACGGCGCGTCCGAGAGCGGCGATACGCTTGGCGCGGACGGCATAGTGTCCGGGATGTTGTCTAGTCCGTACAGGCGGGCGATCTCCTCCACGAGGTCCGCCTCCAGCTGGATGTCCCAGCGCCACGACGGCACGCCGAACGTGGCCGACTTGGCGGCGGCGTAGAGCTTGCCGGGCGCATCGTCGCGGCAGACAAAGCCGAGATTCTTGAGGATGACGACCATCGCGTCGTTGCCGATCGGGATGCCGATCAGCGAGCGGGCGCGGTCGAAGTCGATCGACACGTCCGCGTTCAGCGGCTTCGCGCGGTTGTCCACGTCCACCACGCCCTTCGCGACCACGGCGTTGCCGTACTTCTGCAAGAGATGCGCCGCGCGGCGGCTCGCCCAGTCGGCTAGATCCTTGTCTACGCCGCGGATGTAGCGGTAGCTGGACTCCGTGCCGAGCCCCAGCTTCGTGGCAGTGTACTTCGTGGACGTCGGCTCGAATAGCGCGCTCTCGATGAGCACGCGGTCAGTGCCGGCGGCGATCTCGGAGCCTTCGCCGCCCATCACGCCCGCCACCGCGCTGGGCTTCTCCGCGTCCGCGATCACGAGCATCGACTCGTCGAGCTTCCGCTCCACGCCGTCGAGAGTCTTGATCGTCTCGCCCGGCCTCGCGTCGCGCACCACGATCTCGCGGCCCGCGAGCGTGCGGTAGTCGAACGCGTGCATCGGCTGCCCGCACTCCAGCATCACGTAGTTCGTCACGTCCACCAGAAGGCCGAGCGACCTGACGCCGCACGCCTCCAGGCGCGTGCGCATGAAGTCTGGCGAAGGGCCGTCCTGCACGGACGTTACGACGCGCGCCGTGTAGCGCGGGCAGCGGACCGTGTCCTCAACCGTCACCTTCACCTCGGCGTTGACGTCCGTATCGGACTCCACGAAGTCGATCGCCGGCATCTTGAGGGGCCGCATCAGGATCGCGCTGAACTCGCGCGCGAGGCCGATCACGCTCAGCGCGTCGGGCCTGTTCCAGGTCACCTCGATGTCGAACACCGTCTCGGGCTTCTCGCCGCCCACCACGTCGCGCATGAACGCACCGACCGGCGTCTCCGGCGGCAGTTCCATGATTCCCGAATGGTCGCCGCCCGGGAGCGCCAGCTCCTTCGAGCTGCAGAGCATTCCGAACGACTCCACGCCGCGCAGCTTGCCCTTCTTGATCTTGAAGCCGCCGTCAGGGACCACCGCGCCGATCTTGGCGAACGCGGTCTTGAGCCCGGCCCGGCAGTTCGGCGCGCCGCACACCACCTGCCACGTCTCCTTGCCGTCCGTCACGGTCGTCACGTGCAGGTGGTCGCTGTCTGGATGCGGCTCGCAAGTCTTCACCTCCACGACAACGAAAAAGTCCGACAATGGCTCAGGCCCCGTCGTCTCGATCGCCTCAACCTGCAGTCCGCTCCTTGTCAGGCGCTCCGCGAGCTCCTGCACCGGGATGTCGGACACGTCCACGTACTCATTCAGCCAGCTGATCGGCAGTTTCATCTTTCTTGACTTCTTCCTGGGTTTCGACCTTGGGTTCTTCAACCGTCATCTTTGGTTCTTCAACCGCCATCTCGGGTTCTTCGACCTTCGGCTCTTCCTTAGATTGTTCAGGGGCCACCTCGTCCGCAACTGGCGGGACGCCCGTTGTCCCAGTGGGAGGACTCGGCGTCCTCGACGCGCCGTCCGCTCCCGCGGCAGGCGGCTTGCGGCCTGGAGGCGTGTGCTTCGGGAACTTGGCGGGGACAGTGATCATCCCGTCGCTGAAGCCTACGAGGTGCCCCTTCTCAACGAGCCACGCGATGTGGGACTTCACCTCCGCCGACTTCTTCTCGTCGCCCTCGGCGAGCGCGGCCAGCAGCTCGGCGCGCGTGACCTCGCCGTGCGCTTCCACGTACTTCACCAGCGCGGACAGCTCCGGGATGGCGTGCGTCGTGTCGAGCGGCGTCGGCTTCACCGCCACCACGAACTCGGGGCCGCGCGGATCGTTCGCGCGGAAAAACTCCAGCTTGCGGTGGTGGAACGCGCCGTGCAGCGCGAACGTGAGGTTGCGCGGGCGACGCTTCTCGAACTCGATCGCGTCGCGGCACGCGAACACGAACGCGCGGTCCGACGCCTTGAGCGCGATGTCCGCCGACAGGTCCACGGCCTTGGGCGTGGACATCATCGACGGCGCGATCTGCATGCGGAACTCCATCTCGGCGGCCTCGCGCTCCACCGCGGGCGCGTCGGCCTCGCCCTTCTTCTTGAACACCGTCTTCTTGGTGGCGGACTGCCTCCACGCCTCCACCGCCTCCTGGTCGCGAACTATCTCGATGCGCGAGCGGTAGGCGGACTCGCTCATGTTCGGATAGCGCGTGCGGATCATCTCGCGGATTCGCGCGTCGTAGCCGTGCAGGTTCGGCGGCCCCAGCAGCTCGCCGCTCAGACCGCACTTCGCCACGCAAGTGAACGAGCCCTTGGGCGGCTCGCACTCGACCTCCTCCGCTGTCCAGTAGTCGCCCAGGTGCGCGGCGATCAGATGCGCCGCAAGCTCTTCCTCCGAGAACGCCACGAAGCCGCACGCCTTGCACTGGTGGAAGCGGACCGTCTCCGCCGCCTCGCCGCGCGGGGTCACGCGCAGCATGCAGGAACCGGGGTTCTCGAGGAACAGGCGCTCCAGCTGGCGCATTGGATAGGCAAGGTGGGACGTCTGTATCTTGCGGATGATGCCGCCAAGGTCCTTCTGGCTCGGCAGGATGCGCACCTCCGCGTCGAGAGGCTTCACGAACGGACGGAACTCGCGGCGCTGGCCGCGATCGCCGTCACGGCGGTCCCCGAATGCGGGACGCCCGCGGCCCCCGTCGCGACGCTCGCCGAATCCCGGACGCCCGCGCGCGCCGTCGCGACGCTCGCCGAATCCCGGACGCCCGCGTCCAACGTCGCGCCTGTCGGTACGCTCATCGCGCTCCTCGCGCGGCTCAAACCGCGCGAATCGCGACTTGTCGTCCGGCTTGCCCTTGGCCCAATCCGGCGTGAAATCAAAGGAGCCGATGCCGCTCAGGTCAACAGCGCCCGCGTCTTGTTCTGTCTGTTCTTCTGCCATGATACTATCTCCGGGGAGAGAATGTCCCGTGAAACTTCCGTAAA
>Ga0310697_10005044_pt1 | contig 12840 bp, 9 predicted proteins | sample 172DNAGHGlowgp2_FD_203883 | JGI IMG/M metagenome (GOLD analysis project Ga0310697, IMG submission 203883) | Sheep rumen microbial communities from Palmerston North, Manawatu-Wanganui, New Zealand - 1728 DNA GHGlow gp2 (v2) (version 2) | ecosystem: Host-associated > Mammals > Digestive system >...
AACCAAACGCGGTGAGAAAATTCAAAGTCAATTTGTTGATTCTTATCTGCATACTAAGTTGCTTGACATAGGTAAATTGTGTCTGGCTGCGATATTTCAACTCCCCTGTAAAAGCAGGTCAAAACCTTCGTCTGTATATTCGCCGGAATACTACGATCAGATTTTCAACGGAAATCAGTCGCAGGTTGCCCAAATCTGTAAGGAATTGCTTTACATAGATTATTATTTTACTAAAAAATTTCTGCCCAAGTTTGACAGAGATAATAAAGATTTGCCCGACGCCGCTGATCGAATTTCTTTTGCACATATTTCACGAACAATTTGTATTGCGTTCACAGCTCTTGCCGCAAGATATTATCAAAATAACCTCACGGACAAAGATGTTACGGCATTAACTTCATCTCCAACAACTACAAATGTTTACAAAATGCTCTGCAATCTCGGCGACATGAAATCCCTTTTGCCGATAAACCTTTACACAGATGCTTACGACGAAGTTTTGGATAATCTTTTTGGTGCAATTATTGAAGAAGGAGTAACCATTTACTCGCTTAAACGTGACGGTAACGAGAATAATAATAAAAGTTTGACGGCAGCAAATTTTTTGAAAAATGACGAAAACTACTACCTCATTCTACGAAAACGTTGGTCAACACTAAAAAAGAATATTAATAAAATTTTTTCCGAGATTTAGACATAAAAAAAACGCCATGTGGCGTTAATTTTTTTAGGGCAATTCCGGCAAATTTCTAGCTACCGCTGAATTGTGAACAATTTCTTCTATTCTCTGGTCAAGTACAAGTTCTTGTTTGTGTAAACTTTCTGCCGTGTCCAGAGCCGTCGCGCTGTTTTCGGTTATGCCCTTAATGTAGGATTGCCACGCCAGAATTGTTACCTGCGTGGATTCCTGCCGCAGTTGAGCTAAAAATTGTGCACCCTGCGGAATTTCTACTTGATTTAATTCTGCCTGCCGATTTTCTAACAGCGGAATAACAGTGTTCGTTATGTAGTTAGAAGTTTCCGTGCGCTGATTCTGCGTCATAATTCCATACGGCGATTTTTGCAGGGAAATAAAAACGTCCTGCGCGATTTCAAAGGATTTATTGTAGCGGTAGACGATTTCCTCTGTGTTGTCGATATAATCCGCAAGATTTTTTCTAAGCAGTGGCGAAACGGCGTCCAAATAGCCGCGATAATTTTCCACACTGACAACTTTCCAATCACTGCCGCCCAGATTAAAAGTTAAGCCCGGGAATTTTATTTTGCGCCCGAAAATTTCTACTTCCTTGCCGCCGATGTTATAGCCCTCGTTCGCCAAATCTTTTAGCGTGACTTTTAAGACGAACGGCACTTGCGAATATTCTTCCACGATGCTAAAAGTTGCGGTTGCCTCGTCGCCGTGATGTTCCACTTCCTCCAAATCGATTAGCGAAGTGTGGCGAATCAAAGAACGGTCAAGCAAAAGGTCGTAGTCAATGCCAAGTTGCCGACCTTTTAGCATTTCGCCGGGCAATGTCCATTTTCCGGTATCAAGGTAGGTGTTTATGACTTTGACTGCGCCATTGCACATTTGCCGCCGAATCAGCACGTAAAAATTTTCAAAGAGCGTTCGTTCGTGCTCGGAAAGTTGCGTATCGTATTTAAAAAGGTCGCTTGTCAAGTCGTCGTAAGCTTTTAGCGTGATAGAATTTAAATCGACGTGGCGGCGGAAAGTGTCAGCGTCTCCGGATTTATAAGCCGTGACCATTTCGCGCATGGCGTATTCGGGCGTTTTGGTGTAAACAGAAAAATACAGGAACACACCGGTTAAAATCATCACGAATATAGCCAGCACAAAAATTCTTTCACGGCGGCGGCGGCGTCTTCTGGCGGCAAGTCTGCTCCTCCAAGTATAATCGTCCATAAAATCTTAACCTCTGAAAATTTTTTGCAACTCGGCAATCGAATTATAATTGGTGGCGTCGTCAGAAAGTGGCGTCACGGAAACAAAGCCGCAATTAACAGCGTGAATGTCCGTGCCGGAGCCGGCGTCCAGGTCGCAGATTGTCCCGCCGATTTTAAAATAAGCCCGCCCCGTGTCGTCGGTGTGGCTGGTAAAGGCGTTGATATAATCTCTTTTGCCAAGGCGCGTGCTTACGAATTCGGCTGTATCTGCGCGGAATTTTTTCGGAAAATTTATGTTGTGTAGGAATGGTTCATGTTTAATGTTCAAAAATTTTTCCAGATAATTAACGGTCGCCATTGCCGCTACGTTTAAAGGAATAGTAGATTTTTTATTAATGGAAACCGCCAGAGACGGAAGCGCGTGCAAAAAACCTTCCAAAGCTGCGCCAACTGTCCCCGAATACAAAACATCGGTTGCCAAATTCTCGCCGTCGTTTATGCCGGAAATAACCGCGTCAAAATTTTTGGCGTTGCTCATTCCTTCCAGATAAATTTTTACGCAGTCGGTCGGCGTCCCGTCAAAAGTCCACGCCTCGCAGTTTGGATTGTCAAAGCGTTTGTATTCAATTTCGCGCATAAGCCCCAACGCGTGAGCCATGCCGCTTTGCTGGTTTGAGGGAGCGGCAATTATGGCTTCATGCCCACGAATTTTCAGCGCGTTTGCCAATTCCCACATACCCGCGCCCGCAAAATTAATCCCGTCGTCATTTGTTAATAAAACTTTCAATTTATCACCCCGAATTTAGTTAGAAGTTAGGAGTTTTTTGATTCCTCATTCCTAATTGCTTTTAAAAGTCCGTCAATCGTAAATTCTTTGGCAACAATGGCGGGCGTTATGCCGAAACTCTCCAGCGTCTGCGCAGTTATCGGACCAATAACAGCGGTCGGAATTTTTTTCAGCGATTCAACGCCGCAAGCCTCAACAAAATTTTTCACGGTGGAAGAACTGGTAAACGTGATTAAATCCGGCGCGTCAAAGTCAAACGGCTCGTGACTTTCGGCAAGCGTTTGATAAGCAGGAACAACAATAACTTCCGCGCCAAAATTTTTCAAGGTTTCCGGCAAAACATCGCGGGCAATTTCTGCGCGTGCGATTAAAATTTTTTTACCGGTTACAAAATTTTTTAACGCCTCCGCTAAACTTTCAGCTACAAAATTTTTCGGGACAACGTCCGCGATTATCCCGAAGCTTGAAAGTTTTTCAGCCGTTGCCGCGCCGATTGCCGCAACTTTTTTTAAAGCGCGTGCGTCCAATCCGTGAATTTTCAGCCGCTCGAAAAATTTTTCTACGCCGTTTGCGCTCGTGAAAATTATCCAGTCGAAATTTTGCAGATTTTTTATCGCCGCGTCAAGACTTTGGAAATTGTCTGACGGTGCGGCGATTTTTATTGTGGGGAATTCGACGACCTGCGCGCCAAAATTTTTCAGTGCGCTTGAAAGTTTCGACGCTTGCGCCCGTGCCCGCGTCACCAAAATTTTTTTCCCGAAAAGCGGTCGCGTCTCGAACCATTTTAATTTTTCGCGCAGATTGACAACATCACCAACAATAAAAATTGCGGGCGGCAAAATTTTTGCGGCAGGAGCTTCGGCAAGCGTCGTGACAAAAACTTCTTGATTGGGTTTCGTGCCCCAACGTATCAACGCGGCGGGCGTATCGGGATTTTTGCCGTGCTCAATTAATTTTGCGACAATTTGCGGCAGATTGGCAACGCCCATTAAAAAAATCAGCGTGTCAACAGCCGTGGAAAGTTTTTCCCAGTTGATTGAGGATTCGGGCTTAGTCGGGTCTTCGTGACCGGTGACGACCGCAAAACTCGTTGCAATGCCTCGGTGAGTTACGGGAATTCCGGCGTAAGCAGGAACGGAAATTGCACTGGTGACGCCCGGAATTATTTCAAACGGCAAATTATTTTCGCGCAGATAAAGAGCCTCCTCGCCGCCGCGCCCGAATACGAACGGGTCGCCGCCCTTCAACCTGACGACGATTTTATTTTGCCGCGCCTCGTCTACTATCACTTGATTTATTTCGTGTTGTTTAAGCGTGTGATGCCCCGCTGTTTTGCCCACATAAATTTTTTTCGCGCCCGCGCAGAAATTTAAAATCGAATCATCAGCGAGCCTATCATAAATCACAACGTCCGCAATTTTTAAAACTTCGCAAGCTTTAATCGTCAAAAGTCCGGCGTCGCCTGGTCCCGCGCCAACAAGATAAACCATTTAATCATCTCCCAAATGCAATTCGTAATGCGTAATGAAAAGCACGATGAGCGAATCCCTGCCCGCCAATGAGAGCGAAAACCCGGTCGACAGGGATGTCTACCGCCGGCAACAGAAACAAGGATGTTTCTTTGCCGGTCTAAGCCCCTTTTCTTTGCTACTTTCTTTTGGGGCTGCAAAAGAAAGTAGAAGACAAACATAAAAAATAAAATTAAACTCAAATAAGCGAGCCGCTCGCAGAACTGCAACTCTTAATGCGTAATGAAATTCCTACTTACCTACTAGTTAGTAGTGATTCACCTTTGCCCCAAATAATTATTCACGAATTGTTGAGCCGTGCGCCCATTGCGTCCGGAATGTGACATTTCCCAGCGCAAACCCTCAATCCGCAAAGTTTCCGCGTCCAGCTCAATGCCGCGCCGCTTTAACATACTGCGAATTATTTCAAGATACTCCGCCTGCGTCGGCGCGTAATAATGAATTATCAGCCCGAACCTGTCTGACAAGGAAATAGTTTCGTTCGTGCTGTCATCGCGGTAAAGTTCTTCTTGCTCATCTGAACGGTCGCGCCACGTCTCGCGAATCAAATGCCGCCTGTTGCTCGTCGCGTAAATCAAAACGTTTTCCGGTCGAGATTCCACGCCGCCTTCAATCGCTGATTTCAAATGTTTATATTCCGCTTCCGATTCCTCAAAAGATAAATCGTCCAGGAAAATTATAAAACGTTTGCTCATGAATTGCCGCAACGTTTCCATTAAATCCGGCAGGGATTTTAATTGCGGCTTGGTTATTTGAACCAATCGCAAACCCTGTGCATAATATTCATTGACCAGAGCTTTTACGCCCGAAGATTTTCCGGTGCCGCGTGCCCCAACCAATAAAACATTATTCGCGGGCTTGCCGCTGACAAAAGCCGTCGTGTTCCCCGTCAAAAGTTCTTTTTGGTGCGCATAACCGATTAAATCATCAAGCCGAATCGTTTCAAAATGGCGAATCCCGACGATTTTTTTTGTCGCCGCGTCCCAACGAAATGCCCGATAAGCCGCAATGTCCCCGTAACCAAAATTTTTATAATGATTAATAAAAACGTCCGCAATTTCTTCCGCAACGTGAATATTTTCCAGCCGCCGCAATAATTCATTAAAAGATTGGTCTTTGTTCGCAAATGTCGGTTTATAATCGTTAAAAACTTTTATTTCGCTTTTAATTTCGCCGCGCAATATCGGCAACAAAATTTTTACGTCGCGGATAAAAATTTCGCGCAAATTCTCGCCAATTTTCCCGCCGCGCATCTCAATCGACGTGGAAATTAAATTCGGTTCATGCGCCAAAAGATAAACCAAATACGAACGATAAAGATTTCCGCTCAAACCGAGATTTTCGGCGCGTTCAAGCAAATTTGCCGCGCTTTTAAATTCATCAGCCGCATTATCGAAAATTTCTTCCTCAAAAACGTTTCGACACGTAATTAATTCTTGCAAATTCATTTTAATTTTCCTTTCGCCAATGTAAATTCGTCTAAAATCTCTCCACCAACGTTTTTTGAAGTTAATTTTATTTTTTTAGCGTCCACATTCAGCACAATATAACTTTCCGGCTCTTCGCGACCGCTTTAAAAGCGGCGGAACAGTTTTAAAATATTTATTTTCCTTTCGTCAATGTAAATTCGTCTAAAATATCCCCGCCAACGGTTTTTGAAATTAATTTTATTTTTTTAGCGTCCACATTCAGCACAATATAACTTTCCGGCTCTTCGCGCAGATTTTTAAACGCCACGTCGTCAATTTTTGAATTCGGCTCCACATATTTTTGGTCTCCGGCTCGCCCGCACAAAATATAAACCGTGCCGCGTTTTGACTTTTTTTTAGCAAAAATTCTCCCGCGATTCCTGTAAGTGTGCAAATGCCCCGTAAAAACTAAATCAATTTCCAGTTCATCGAATAAATCTAAAAATTTTTCCGCAATGTCGTTAAATTTATCCTGCGCGTAATCGTAAATATCTTTGTGCATTAAAACAATTTTCCACGGACGATTTGTATTTGCGGCGTCGCGGCGAAAAAAATATTCCTGCGCGGACTGCAAACCGGGATTTAACGCGTCAATTTCGGCAAATTGCGTATTTAAAACGAAAAAATGCGCCGCGCCATAGTCAAACGAGTAAAAATATCCGGAAAAAATTTTTGAATCGTTGTTCGGCAGATAAAATTGCTCCAAATAGCCCGTCGGCAACGCGTTAAACCAGTCCACGCCGTAACATTCGTGGTTTCCCATGACGGGCGCAAAAATTTTTCCCGCCAAAAGTTTCGTCGCCGCCAAATGCCACGCCCGCCATTGATAATCTGCCTGTCCATTGTCCACTAAATCGCCAACAACCGTTACAATTTCCGCTTCCGGATAATTTTTTTGCGACGTGTCCGCTGTTTTTTGCCAAATTTCGTAGTGTTCGCATTGAGAATCCGCGAAAATCAGCATTTGAAACGCTCCGTCGCCCGCCGTCAGCAAATTTTGCCACGATGTCGCATGTTCACCAGATAAAATCCGAAATTTATATAAACTTTCCGGCTTTAAACCGTTCAATTCGCACGAAAAAATTAAATTTCGCCGTTCAACTTCCGAAAAATACGCCGCGTCCTCGCCGACAAGTTTATATTCCACTAAAAAATTATTTTCTTCCGTTTCTGACTGCCACATCAACATTCGCGAAGTTTTTGAATCTTTCGTGACGATTTGCCGCAAAAATTCTACGGAATTTAGAGGTTTATAGCCGTCTTGCGGCGTGTGAAGTTCGTTTAATCGCTCCGCCGCCGCTATTTTCGGAAAATATGCGCCCAATCCCAGCGCAATTAATATTTTTAGAAAAAATCTGCGGCTCATGATAAACTTTTTTTCAGACGTGCAAAATATTTTTCCGGTAAACGGCAAATTTTCCCGTCGCTGGTGAAAACATTCGTCGAATTGCCCTCAACTAAAATTTTTTCCTCGCCAACTTTGCGAATCTCGTAATTAAATTTCATTTTTGCCTTAGTCAGAGCCTCTGCAGTCGTAAAAATCTCCAATTCGTCATCAAATTTTGTCGGCGCATGAAATTTCGCGCCAATTTCCACCAGCGGGAATAAGATTCCGTCGCTCATCATCTCGTTTAAATCAATTCCGAGTTTTCGCAAAAATTCCACGCGCCCAGTTTCAAACCAGCGAATATAATTCGAGTGATGAACCACGCCCATTGTGTCCGTGTCGAAAAATTTCACGCGGTGCAAAGTTTTTACCGTCATCGCGTCCCCTCCTTATTAAAACTATATCACATCGCCGCGATTTGTGCTATAATTTTTTTTAAACGCTAGGGGGAATTAATTTGAACGGAATTTTGTATTTATGCGCCACACCGATTGGAAATTTGGAAGATATGACGTTTCGAGCGATAAAAATTCTACGCGAAGTCGATTTAATCGCTGCAGAAGACACCCGCCGCACGCTAAAATTATTAAATTATTTCGATATTCACACGCCGCTAACACGTTTTGACGAAAATTGCAAAGAAATTGTCGGGAAAAAAATTTTAGAACAACTTTTGGCGGGAAAATCGGTTGCAGTCGTCAGCGATGCGGGAATTCCGGCAATTTGTGATCCGGGCGCAGATTTAGTTAGGCTGGCAATCGACGCGGGAATAAAAATTTGTCCAATACCCGGCGCAAATGCCGCACTCAGCGCACTAATCTGTTCGGGTTTGGATACAAAACAATTTTTTTTTGCAGGATTTCCGCCACGAACAAATAAAAATCGCCGCGAACTATTGCAAAAACTTTCCACAATCGACGCAACGATAATTTTTTATGAGGCACCGCACCGCTTGAAAAAATTTTTAGTGGAATTGGCAGAAATTTTCGGCGAACGGCAAGCAGTTTTAGCCAGAGAATTAACAAAAGTTCACGAAGAATTTTTGCGCGGGAAAATTTCGGAATTGGCGGAAAAAATTTCAGAACCGCTCGGAGAATTCGTGGTCTTGGTCGAAGGAAAAACTTTTTCTGAGCCTGTCGAAGCTCCAAACGAAAATATTTCCGATGTCGTGCAAAAATTTATGGACGCGGGGCTTGATAAAAAATCCGCCATACGCGAGGCGGCAAAAAAATTCAACGTCAGCCGCCGCGAAATTTACAACGCACTGATTTAAGCTGCAGAAATAAAAAATCATCTCGTAGCAAAATTTTCGTCGCGAGATGATTTTTTTCAAATTATTTTTCGCTGTTTAGTGATGTGCTAAGCGGCACCAAAATTTTCTCTTCGTAGCATTTGAAAGCCTCGTCAACCAGATTTTTTTCCGGTTTTGGAGTTATCGCGCTCAATATCGGCACGATTATTAGCCCCGCAAGCATTGCAATCGCGCCGGAATTTATCGGAGATTGCATTATCACCGGAAATGCCGGTCGAATTAACATATTTGCCGTCATTAACACGCTACCGAAGATAAAACACGCCCAACAAGCCGCCGTCGTGACTTTTTTTGAATAAAGCGAGTACATAAACGGCGCGAGGAACGCTCCCGCCATTGCTCCCCATGAAATTCCCATTAATTGCGCGATAAAATTCACTGAACTTTTATATTGAACCAACGCAAGCACCGCTGAAATCGCAATAAACACCACGATTAAAATTCTTATCAAAAAAACTTGTTTTGCGTCGCTCATTTCCTTTATAAAACTGCCTTTTATCAAATCCAATGCCAAAGTCGAGGCGGAAACTATAACCAGCGACGAAAGCGTTGACATTGACGCCGATAAAACCAAAATTACAACGAGCGCAATCATTCCTTCCGATAAGCCGCTTAACATTGTCGGAACAACGGAATCATAGCCGTTTTCAGCGATATTTATCTGGTCGGAAAACAATCTGCCGAATCCGCCGAGAAAATAACAGCCGCCTGCCACTACAAAAGCAAAAAGCGTGGAAATTACTGTTCCTTTTTGAATTGCCTGCTCATTTTTAATCGCGTAGAATTTTTGAACCATTTGCGGCAAGCCCCACGTGCCTAAAGACGTTAAAATCACTACAAAAAGCAAATTTAACGGGTCCGTTCCGAAAAATGATGCGAAAATTCCAGGCGTTGAAGAAACTTTATCATCAGTTACACGCGCTAAACCGTCCAAAGCAGCCACAAATCCGCCTTTGCTTTCTAAAACTGCGTAAATTACTGCAGAAATGCCCGCGAGCATGACGACGCCTTGAATAAAATCGTTAATAGCGGTCGCCATGTAGCCGCCGGCGATGACATAAATCGCCGTGAGCACCGCCATAAGCAAAATACAAACGGAATAATCAATATTGAATGCCATTCCGAATAATCTTGACAATCCGTTGTAAAGCGAGGCGGTATAAGGTATCATGAAAATAAAAATTATGATAGCCGCGCCGATTTTGAGTGATTTTGAGCCAAAACGCTTTTCAAAAAACTGCGGCATGGTCGCTGTGTCAAGATGACGGGTCATAACGCGAGTTCTTCTGCCCAAAATAAACCAAGCCATTAAAGAACCGATTAAAGCGTTGCCGATGCCCGCCCAAGTTGCCGCAATTCCATATTTCCAGCCAAATTGCCCCGCATAACCGACAAAAACTACTGCAGAAAAATAACTTGTGCCGTAAGCAAAGGCAGTGAGCCACGCACCGACGTTTCTTCCGCCCAAAACGAATCCGTCAACGTCTGTGGCGTGCTTTCGGCAGTAAAGACCGATTCCAACCAGAATTGCAAAGTACAAAACGAGTAAAAAAACCTTCATTGAAACAAAACCTCCCAAAAAACTTGCTGAAGGAGTTAAAAAACATGATAGAAAAAAAATCATTACGTATTGATTTTCACGCGCACATTTTTCCTGAAAAAATTTCTGCAAACGTAATTGAAAAGCTAAGTCGAGTAAGTCGCACGCCAGCATTTACAAATGGCACGTTGAGCGGCTTAAAAAAATCTATGGACGACGCGCAGATAAATTTTTCGGTGATTTTGCCAGTCGCAACGAACACCAGCCAAGTAGAAAAGATAAATTCAAGTGCCGCCGCGCTCAATGAGAAAAATTTTGGCGAAGGAATAATTTCTTTCGGCTGTATTCACCCCGATTTTACAAATTATCGCGAGGAATTGCGCCGCGTGAAAAATTACGGGCTAAAGGGTATCAAAATTCACCCCGTTTATCAAGATATAAACCTTGATGACGTAAAATTTTTGCGGATTATTGATTGCGCGGCGGAAAATGATTTAATCGTTGTCACTCACGCCGGATTAGACATAGGGTTTCCGGGAATTGTGCGTTGCAGTCCGCAAATGGCAAAAAAAGTCGTTGAGGAGGTCGGAAATTTTAAATTTGTGCTGGCTCACATGGGCGGTTGGAAAAATTGGAACGAAGTTTTAGAAATTTTAGCTGATACGGGAGTTTTTATAGACACGGCGTTTTCTACGGGCGAAATTATTCCGCGCTGTGATTTTATTTGGCAAAAAGAAGATTTACAGCTTTTGAACGCAGAAAAATTCCTAAAGTTTGTAAAAATTTTCGGTGCAGAGCGGATTTTGTTCGGAACTGACAGTCCTTGGACAGCGCAAAAGGATTCTGTAGAGTTTATAGAAAATTTGCCGCTCGCCGACGTTGATAAAAATAAAATTTTGGGCTTGAACGCAAAAAATCTGCTGTTTAAAGGTGCTCTTCCAATTTTAAAATAATGTCGCGCAATTCGGCGGCGCGTTCAAATTCCAAATTCTTTGATGCCTCTCGCATTTGGGCAGTTAAACTTTTTACTAAGTTTTTTTTCTGCGCGGGCGTCAATTTTTTTATCAGTTCGCTGGCGGATTTTGTTTTTTTGCCGGGTTTTTTCAGCGGCAATTCAATCAGCGGGGCTATTGGCTTTTGAATCGTGCGCGGTCTCACGTGGAATTTTTCGTTGTACGCCTCTTGAATTTTTCTACGCCGCGCAGTTTCGGTCATTGCCCGCCGCATTGAATCCGTTATCCGTTCCGCGTATAAAATAACTTTTCCGTGAACATTTCGCGCCGCCCGACCGATTGTCTGGATTAACGACGTGTCTGAACGCAAAAAACCTTCCTTGTCCGCGTCCAAGATTGCGATTAGTGAAACTTCCGGCATATCCAAGCCTTCGCGCAATAAATTTATCCCGACTAATACATCGAATTTTCCCGCCCGCAAGTCGTGGATAATTTCTGCGCGTTCAAGCGTCACAACGTCCGAATGTAAATATTTCACGCGAATTTTTACGCCGCTTAAATAATCTGTAAGTTCCTCGGCAAATTTTTTTGTCAGCGTCGTGATTAAAATTCTCTCGTTCATTTCGACGCGCAAATTTATTTCCGAAATTAAATCGTCAATCTGATTTTCAATCGGGCGAACTTCTACAATCGGGTCAAGAAGTCCCGTCGGTCGGATAATTTGTTCAACGGTGTTTTGCGATTCGGCAAGTTCGTATTCGGCGGGCGTGGCTGATACGCAAATTATCTGCGAAATTTTTTCGTTGAATTCATCGAAAGTCAGCGGGCGATTATCCAACGCGCTGGGTAATCTGAATCCGTTTTCTATTAAAGAATTTTTTCGCGAACGGTCACCGGCGTACATTGCCCGAAGCTGTGGAAGTGTAACGTGCGATTCGTCCACGACCGTTAAAAATTTTTCGGGAAAATAATCTATCAGCGTGAACGGTGGCTCACCGGCACTGCGTCCCGTCAAATGCCGCGAATAATTTTCTATACCCGAACAGTAGCCCATCTCCTGCATCATTTCCAAATCAAAGCGCGTGCGCTGTTCGATTCGTTGAGCCTCAATCAATTTTCCCTGCGCCGTGAAAATTTTTACCTGCTCCGCCATTTCGGCGCGGATATTTTTTTCTGCGCGTTCCAAATTTTCAACGTCCGTTACGTAATGGGACGCGGGGAAAATAAAAATTTCATCGCGCCGCCCGATAATTTTTCCCGTTAAAATCTCGAACTCGGAAATTTTTTCTACCTCGTCGCCAAAAAGTTCAATCCTCAACGCCCGCCCGTTATAGCCCGCCGGTGTCACTTCGATAACATCGCCGCGAACTCGAAAATTTCCGCGCTCAATAATCATGTCGTTGCGGTCATAGCGAATTTCAATCAGCCGCCGCAAAATTTTTTCACGCGAAATATTTTGTCCAACGCGCAAATGCAAAAGCAGTTTGTAATAATCCGCGGGTGAACCCAATCCGTAAATACAAGAAACGCTTGCCACGATAATTACATCGCGCCGCTCGAATAAACTGCACGTGGCGGAATGGCGCATTTGGTCAATTTCGTCGTTAATCGCGGCGTCCTTTTCAATGTAAGTATCCGTCGCGGCAATGTAGGCTTCGGGCTGATAATAATCGTAGTAGCTGACGAAGTAGCCAACATAATTATCAGGGAAAAAACTTTTGAATTCGGCGGCGAGTTGCGCGGCTAAAGTTTTGTTATGTGCGATAACCAGCGTGGGCATTTGAACTTTTTCTATAACCTTGGCGATTGTAAAAGTTTTACCCGTGCCCGTTGCTCCCAGCAAAACTTGAGAACTTAATCCGGCGTTGAGACCTTGAGCGAGTGATTCGATTGCTTGAGGCTGGTCGCCCGTCGGCTGAAAATTCGACACGACTTTAAATTTTTTATTCTTCAAAATATCTCCTCCGTTTAAAACTTGA
>Ga0310697_10005045_pt1 | contig 12839 bp, 15 predicted proteins | sample 172DNAGHGlowgp2_FD_203883 | JGI IMG/M metagenome (GOLD analysis project Ga0310697, IMG submission 203883) | Sheep rumen microbial communities from Palmerston North, Manawatu-Wanganui, New Zealand - 1728 DNA GHGlow gp2 (v2) (version 2) | ecosystem: Host-associated > Mammals > Digestive system >...
GCCCCATGCCATCGACCGTGCCGACACCGACCTTCAGGTCTTCGCCGAACACGACATCGCCTATACCAGCTTCGACAAGGTGAAGCACGTCGAGCAGGACGGCAACACCCTTGATTACACCTACGGCCACGACCGCCAACGCATCTTCATGGAAGAACACGTCGGCAGCACGACGCGGACCAAACGCTATATTGGCAACTGCGAACTGGTGACCGTGACCACCGACGAAGGCACGACCTCGGAGTGGCACACCTACCTCATCGGCCCGACGGGCGTTTATGCCGTGGTGGTCAGCGACCTCGACAAGCACACGCTACACTATGTGCTGAAAGACAACCTCGGATCGTGGACCACGATTACAGACCGTTTCGGCAACGTGGAGCAACAGCTTTCATACGATGCCTGGGGCACCCTCCGCGACCCCGATACGTGGCAGAACTATTCGGTGGCTGAGCCTGTCGAAACCCCGATGTTCGACCGTGGCTTCACCGGCCACGAGCACATGACCACCTTCGGCCTCATCAACATGAACGGACGTTGCTACGACCCGCTGACGAGCAGTTTCCTCTCCGTGGATGCCTACGTGCAAAGCCCCGAAGATGCCCAAAGCTTCAACCGCTATGCCTATTGCCACAACAACCCCTTGCGCTATGTGGACCCCAGTGGATGGTACATGCTGGGCGCTGGCTATGGAACGTCGTTCAACAACAACCCTGGCTGGGGCGAAAGCTATTCGCAGCATGCCTACGAGCCTAGGGAACTTGGTATGCTCCAACTGCCTGATTGCAGCGTGATGACATGGTGGATGGAAGGAGAGACGATGCTTGGCGGAGGAGGGGGCGGAGGAAGTTCTTCTTATGGTGGTTTTTATGATGAAAAAGGACGATATTTAGGCTCTGATAGACAAAATACTGGGAAAGTTTATGTTATACGTTCTGAAATAAAAGAAGTGATGGATAAGAAGGACGAAATCATTAGTTTCTTTTTAAATGAAGATTCCTCTCTTTCTTGGAATGATGTTTATGATTGTTTTGTTGAGATTGTGCCTTCTCGCTTCATGAGGAACATGATGTATACCATTGTTTCAAAAGACGATGGTAAAGGCGGAACTAAAGAAAGTAACAATAGAGAGTACGGTGGCTTTATCAATGAAGTTGGAATGGTTATTGCGGTGGACGCAGGTGAACCCAAAAATCCAAATGTACATGGAGATATTATATCTATTGATTTCCCATATGGAACTAAGTATGCCACTTTTCATAGTCATCCGAGTGGAACAGGAGAAAGTTATTTTGATGATTTAGGTGAACATACACCCATATTTCAACAAGAACCCACAAAAACTGATTTTAGTATTGCTGGCAATCACATTTGTTATGTTTTTGGACGAAGATCCGACCTTGTTTATGTATATAATAAAAATGGTATACAAACTATAATTCAGACATCTTGTTTTATCAATAAATTTAACCCATGAAAAGAATACTATTATCATCTATTATTATCATTTCATCAGCCCTTTCTTGCCTTTCTTGGGGACAATCGATCAATCAGATTAGTCAGATAATTGGAAATTGCATTAAAGCGACCAAACATAGCTATGAGGTTTTCGCCGAAATGACAAACAGGGCACATCCATTTATCCTCTGCTGCGATGGACTCCCAAGTACATTTGATGCAGATAATAAAGCCTTTTATGACAGTCTTGGTATGCAAACATTATCATGGCACAATTTGACCAAGTTTCAAAATGAATTGGAACATGGTATCGACGTAATGGAGGTTTATTACAAATTAGAAGGAAACTCTATTGTGGTCTATATTAAACTACTTACTGTTACCAAAGAAGAAGATAAGATACTTCATGCATATTGGTTCGAAGATATAGATAAATATGTTTACAAGTATTCTTGTGAGTCTAACGAATGGGAGTTGGTTTCTTCGCAATGAGATATCAACCTCATACACATAACCACACCACAAGCCGCCGCCAACAACAAGCAAACTTGGCACTCCGTTCCCCGCAGGGGAAACTCCAAATTTTAGGCGTTTTTCCCCGATACCGCTTGCCTTTTCGGGAAAAACACTATCTTTGTCCCGAAAAAAACTAATGCCATGAATGCAAAGACTCATTTAAAGGCGATTGCAAATCCCCATATTCAGCACCAGCGAATTGCAAATTCGCTGGAACGGGGGACTTCATGGCTTTCCTATAAACGCCAATGCAACGATTCCCATATTAATACCATAATAGTTATTGTTCCATATTGATTAAACTGCCATGAAAAAAAGACTGACATTTTTCTTTGCTTTCATGCTTACTTTGATGTGTTGTTTTTCTTCCTGCACAGATACTGACTGCGACTGCAAAAAAAACTGATTCGCCAAGAATTGCCAAAGGATTACAAGGCTTTAGTTGATTCAGCCGTCTTTTCCTATCTTGGGCGGTTTTATGCCGAAAAAGACACACTATTATTGGACTCTGCCATTGTATGCCTCAATAAAGCCTTACGCATTAATGAGAATTTATACCCTGCATATTACTACAAAGCGATTGTTTATCTCGCCGAGGGAAAACACCAATATGTTGTTGACGTTGTTGATTCTGCATTTGTTTTTTCTTACCCGACACCAGACTTATATTTTTTTCAAGGTCAGGCATTAGCCCAATCAAATAGGGAACAACAAGCCGAGGATGTTTTTCGGCAAACATCCCAATCATTTGCAGAATGGCTTGAATGTTACCCTGACAGCCTTGTCCTCATAACTGGGGAACTCAGTTTTATAGCATACCACGAGGGGAAAGACGCTGCTTCGGAAAAGCTGGAAAAGTATTTGAAAAAATTTCCAGACAATCCCATATTGTTGGGCTTCAGGAATATGTTGGATGATGAAAGCCTACTTGTGTACTGACTTTCCCATACCCCTCATTCTTCGATGCAAAACTCCTTCACTTCGCCTGAGGAATGGAGAGTTATGGTTTGGTTATCTTTGTCCCGAAAAAAATGGACTGGCATGAAAGAAAAAGCGCACACGAAGGGGATTGCAAATCCCCATACTCGCAGCCAGCGAATTGTAAATTCGCTGGGACGGGGAAAAAAAGAGCCAATATACCTAATGGTGCTGGCTTCAGGGTTTATTACTATGGAAAAGGACATTTAAATAGATGATTTTATGAAGAAAATAACACGTAAACCTATTCGTATAATCATTTTTGCTATAATACTATCAATGTTGGCAATATTCATACCTTGGTTATCTTTTTGGATTTCAGATTATCTATGTGGTAGTAAGAATAACCTAGGCAATAATATTTATATGGTTGAAGACGGAGATTTTCGTGAAATAGTGTATTGTACAAAACACAAAGGTAACACCTGCTACGTCGGAATTCCTATAATTCCTAAAATATCGAATGATGAGATTAGCGTCATTGATGCAAAATCAACAGATGAGTGGGTAATTGTCAAAGCTTGGCTACATCATGCTAATAGTAAAAACCATTGTTTTTATTTGATTGACAAGTCTTTTGATGTAGAGTGGGTAGATTTTAAGGAAAAAGATTTTGATAGTATAATTCAGGGTCATATTACCTATTTCGACAACGAACAAGACTTTGAAAACAAATTAAATGACATAGGAATAAAACTACATTTTTAATGAAAGAATTGTATGAGATTATCTTTGTCACATTGTTGTTGTTTCTATTGCGCTATTCGAGAAAAATGACAGACAAGTATGTTTTCAGAAAAGCTAGATAGTGAAAATGTGTATCAGTTCTTTTAAATCACCATGCACTACACCCTGAAAGCCCTGCCAACCGACACCATCGACTACGAACGCCTGCGTCGCTTGCAGCTCCTGCTCAGAGGCGGCGGCAAATGGGAGTCGGAAAAATGATTTGGATCGGGGATTTGAACCACTGCAACAACACAACACACCAAAAGCCCGCTCGCGAAAAGAGCGGGCTTTTTTGTGACGCATTGGGCTACATTGAGAATAAATGACTACCTTTGCGGCAACGAAATCAATCAAATCATCAACAACATGTTCGCAAAAGACGTTTACAGTGGCCGTCGCGCCACGCTGAAAAAAAAGCTCACGAAGGGCATCGCCTTCTTCCCGGCCAACAACGAGGCTCCCTTCAACTACCCTGACAACACCTACATCTACCGTCAGGACAGCAACTTCTCCTACTACTTCGGCCTCAACCACCCCGACCTGGTCGGCGTCATCGACTTCGAGACGGGCGACGAAATCCTCTTCGGCGTCGACGTCACCATCGACGACGTGATTTGGTGCGGTCCCCTACCCTCGCTCCAAGAGCAAGGCGACAGCATCGGCATCGCCGACTGCCGCGACTTCAACAAGTTTGGCGAATACCTCCAACAAGCCATCGCCAAAGGCCGCCAGATCCATATCCTGCCCACCTATCGCGGCGACACGCAGATACAATGCGCCAACTGGCTCAATTGCAACGTCAACAAGGTGAAAGACTACGTCAGCCTCGAACTCATCAAGGCCGTCATCGCCATGCGTGAAGTGAAGAGCGAACTCGAGATCAGCGAGATGGAACGCGCCGCCAACACCGCTTATTACATGCACACCACCGCCATGAAGATGTGCAAGCCCGGCATGATCGAACAAGAGATTGCCGGCGTGGTGGAAGGCCTCTCGCTGTCGGGCGGCGGCCCCGTGTCGTTCCCTGTCATCCTCAGCGTCGACGGACAAACGCTGCACAACCACGGTCACCACAACGTGCTGAAAGAAGGCCGCATGATGGTGTGCGACGCCGGTGCCGAAACGGAAAACTACTATGCCTCCGATTTCACCCGCACCACACCTGTGGGCGGCAAGTTCAACACGCGCCAACGCGAAATCTACGAAATCGTGCTAGCTGCCAACCAAGCCGTGGCCGCACAAACGCGCCCCCACATGCCCTACATGGTGATGCACACCCTCGCCTGCCGCACGCTGATTGAAGGACTGAAAGGCGTCGGCTTGATGAAAGGCGACACCGAAGAAGCCCTCATGAACGGCGCCCACTGGCTCTTCATGCCTCACGGCCTCGGCCACATGCTAGGCATGGACGTGCACGACATGGAAGGCCTCGGCGAGACCTACGTGGGCTACGACGACATCACACCTCGCAGCACCAAATTGGGATTCAGCGGATTACGTTGCGGAAAAACCTTGAAGCCAGGCTTCGTGGTCACCGACGAGCCAGGCATTTACTTCATCCCCACCCTCATCGATTTATGGAAGGCTGAAGGCAAGTTCAAGGACTTCATCAACTACGACAAGTTGGAAACCTATAAGGACTTCGGTGGCATCCGCATCGAGGACGACCTGCTCATCACCGCCGACGGCTGCCGCATCCTTGGCCGCCCGATTCCAAAGACAGTATCGGAAGTTGAGGACATGTGCGCCCAAGGCCGCGAATGGATTAAGATGCCAGGGCTGTATTGATTTTCACGCAAGACCTTTATATATCTCACGCAGAATCCGCAGAACCATGAGAAATAATTCTCACTTTAGTTTCGCAAGTTAAAAAGCAAATACTGTTGCTCATAGATACACTCGCCTTTCTGCCCATGTCATACCGACCGAGGCACGAGGGAGCGTATCTATGGGCAGAAAGTTTCGGTATGACATGAGCTATTATAACTTGCAAAACATGAATAACTCTCATAATTGACTTCGTCGAATCTGCGATTTAACTTCGTTGAATGCTTTGCATTTCTGCGGATTCTGCATGAAAAATCAAAACTCCATCACGAGTTTCACATTGACATAGCGCGGCGTCAAATAATTCGGCACACCGTAATAATAATTGTCGATGTATTTCACCCAGTTGTAGGAAATCACGTTGGGGATGTTCAACAGATTGAACACATCCACACTGATGTACATGTTTTTCACATAACGCAACGGATTGCCTTTGCGGAAGCTGCTGGCCTCGCTGATGAGCTGCTTGCTGAAGCCGATGTCGACACGCTTGTAGCCACTATAATTGCTGGTAGTGGAATAGAACCCAGAATTGCCGTTGCCAACGGGCAGTCCTGTTCCAAGGGTCAAGGTCAGATTCACGCGCCATGTGGGAGCATTGGGGATGTAGTCCTGGAAAAACAAAGAGAAAAACACCAACTGGTTGGAAGGCCGGTTGTGCCAGCCAAGAAACACAGTGTCAAACACTTGTGCATCAGTATGGTTATAGAATGGCAAACGAGAGCCAAGACTGTCGACGAGGTAATAATCGCCTCGTATGTCCTCGCGGGCGCGCATAAACGACAGGCTTGCCCAACTGTCGATGCCTTTCACGAACTCGCCGTTCACCTTGAAGTCGAGACCAGCGGTATAGGCTTTGGCCGTTTGGTCGGCATAATAACGGATGCGCACATTGTCGACATCGTAGGGTATCACATGGGTGAAATACTTGAAATACAACTCGGAAGTCAGGATGAAAGGACGGTTCCACGCACGAAACTTGAAGTCGTTGCCCGCCACAATCTGATACGACATTTGCGCTTTGGCATCCTTGAAAAGCGTACCATCCTGATTGCGGATTTCGCGATAGAACGGCGTTTGGTTGTAGACGCCACCAGAAAGGCGGTAGACTGTCTCATTCTTCTCATTCACAGGTTTATAGGCCACTCCAGCTCTTGGGCTGACGTATACCTTGTTGTTATAGCCCCAATAGTTCGCCCGCAAACCACCCGTGATGACAAATTCACCTTTATCTTTATAGGGAATCGTCCAAGAATTTTGCACAAACCCATCCAAACTATTGACGGACAAAACATTGTGAGAACGATGCATAAAGTCCGTACCCACATCGGGCAACACATCGGGCATCATGCCAGGATGATCGTAAGGGTGCGGCAAGGTGTAGCCAGCCGAGTCGAACATTTGCCACTCATCGACCACGTCGTCAATATCCTGATGCTGGAAACGCAGTCCCCATTTCAACAGTTTGTTGCCATCGTAGGCATAAAGTCCTTTATGGTCAAGGTTATACACCTGAGCATAGAAACCGTTTCGGGCATGTTTGAGAAGCGTACCAACCTCATGATCTTCAATCACTTCGCCCATGTCTTCGGAGCCGAAGGAATTGTTACGGATTCCGAAATGGTACTGCTCTTGGATGTCGTAGGTTTCGGTTTCGTAGGCCGAATAAGCCGAAGCTATCCATTTGAGGTTCAAGTCTTTGTTTGGCTTATAGGATAAAGTCAAGGCCCCGAGACCAGTCGAATAGTCGTCAATCTCTTGTCCGTCGAAATATACATTGGTCTGCAACGGAATATCGATGCTGCCGAAGTCGATTTTCGCGTTTCGCGGAACAAGCTTGTAACGATTTTTGGAGTAATAGCCCAAAAACGAGAGGTTCCATTTTTCGTTGAACTTATAGTTGAAAAGTGCCTGAACATCAGTGAAATTAGGTTGATAGTCTCCCTTGGTGTCCATCATGCCAAGGGCCAGGGCTGTATTCTTGTAGCGCGCCCCAATCAAATAACTGAACTTGTCGTTTTTCGTTGCTCCTTCCACATGGGCTTCGGCTCCCAGAAGGCTCAATGTCAGCGATCCAGCCAGTTCTTGGGGAGTTTTGTAGGTCACATCGAGCACCGACGACATCTTGTCGCCATATTCTGCCGCAAAACCACCAGCAGAAAACTCTATATTGTTGACCAACTGCGAGTTGACGAAGCTCAATCCCTCCTGTTGTCCCGACCCGACGAGGAACGGACGATAGATCTCGATGCCGTTCACATAAATCAGGTTTTCGTCGAAATTGCCGCCACGCACCCGATATTGCGAACTCAACTCATTGTTAGAGACCACGCCAGGCAACGTCTTGATGAGCGTTTCAACGCCGCCGCCTATCGATGGCAACAACGCGGCCTTCTTCGCGTCTAAGCGCGTCAGGCTGGAGGCATCGGTGCCACGATCACTGATGACGGCATCTTCGAGCATGGTTGACGTCGACTTCAGGGTCATGTCCAACTTGCGCTTCTCGCCAGGTTTGAGGCGCACCGTGGCATCTTTCGGCTCGTAGCCGACAAACGAAAAATGGACGACCAAAGTGGTGTCGGAAAGGAGCGACAACTCGTAATAGCCTTTCGAGTTGGTTGTTTGTCCAACAAGCAATTCGGTGACGAACACGTTGACCATCTCGATAGGATGACCTGTCTCGTCGGTCACCTTGCCGTAGACCGTACCTATGGGCAAGTGTTGCCCCCGGGCGGTAAAAGCCAACAACAGCAATGCTATGAGGAGATATTTGGCACGCATTACAATGATAACTAAATTTGCTCGGAATTATTATCTAATGAAGTTGCTTTTGAGACACGCTCCAGGTTCCAAACCTTCGGGAATCGCAAGTTAGCTACGCTGAAATCGAAGATTGGCTTCGCCGAATGAGATGCATTTCGACGTAGTCAATGACATGGGCTAAACGAAAAAAGCCGCTGCGCAAGGCACAGCAGCTATATGTTCATCGGCAATCCAATGATTACCAACGGTTGATGTGGCCCTTTTCGGAGGCATCCATGATGGCTTGGTAAACGCCCTTCTTGTTGATGGTACGCAAACCGGCAGCCGACACCTTCAGCACAACCCACTCGTCCCACTCGGGAACATAAAACTTCTTGATTTTCAGATTAGGAGCAAAGGTCCTTTTCGTTCTCTTGTTGGAGTGAGAAACGTTATTGCCGTGCATGACCTTCTTACCAGTGATTTGACAAACTTTTGACATGACTCTTATCCTTTAATGTTACAATTGTCTTTTATCTAACGGGCTGCAAAAGTACAACTTTTTTCTTTTCCAACCATCCAATTTTCATTTTTTGCCTTAAAAATTTCTCAAAAGCCTTTATTTCTTATCTTTGCGCCCTCAAAAATGAATTGAAAACCATGGTTATTGAAGATTTGAAAGTGGCCACTTTGGTCTATACTATCCAATGCGACAGTCCCAATGGGGCGATTTTGGAGCAGGCCACTCCTGAAAAACCTCGTGTGATGATGTTTGGCGTGGGCCGCATCATGAAGAGCTTCTCCGATGCCCTGCGGGGTCTGGAGCCTGGCGATTCGTTTGTGTTCACCATCCCGCCCGAGGAAGCTTTTGGAACGCCAAGCGCAACCAACCAACATCCTTTGGCCGGCCACAGCCTGTTCGTCAGAGGCGAAGTCGTCGACGTGCGCGACCCAAGCATCGAGGAAATGAACGCCGAGGTGGAATACCGTCGTGCCAACGGCCTGCATTTCCATCACGACCATAAGCATGAACATGGTCACGACCACCATCATTAATGATTAATGCATAATTTTCTGGAAGGCCAAGCGCGGGTTGCCGTCGAGCAGGATAATGATGCCGCAATAGTGGTAACCGTGCCGTTCCAAGCCCTTGCGCATGATGATGTTGGCCTCGTGCGTATCGATGCGGATGTTCGCAACTTGGCTCTCGCAATAGTCCAAAACCGCATCCAAGATGCCGTGCGAACTCGGTGTGCTGGCGATGCGGTGGATGACGTGATAGGGCGCGTCGTCGAGCCATTGACCGTCGTAAATCTTGTTGTAAGTCACCTCGGGGCTGGGCAAGAGGGCAAAAGTGCCAACAATCTCGCCTGCCGCATTGAGCATAACATGGCTACCGCCTAACTCTATGTCTTTCTTGAACATATCATCACGCGGATAGCCGTCGGGCCATTGGAAGGTGTTGCCATAGCTGCGCATGATTTCACGGGCTTGGTCGCGAAGGCTGAGGATGACCGGCAGGTCGGCCAAAGTCGATTTACGGATGGTGTAGCTCATTTCGGTCCGAATTCAAAGACAGTTAAATCAGCCACTCTCATATCTACCACCGCAATCAAATCCTGCGGATTCAGTTTGAATTGCAGTCCTCGCACACCCGCACTGACGTAGATGAAATCAAACAGTTCGCATGTCTCGTGGATAAAAGTCGGAAATTGTTTCTTCATCCCCACGGGCGAGCAACCGCCTCGGATATAGCCAGTCAAGGGCAGCAGCTCCTTCATCGGGATGAGGTCGCAACTCTTGTTGCCGGTGGCCTTGGCGGTCTTCTTCAAGTCGAGTTCGTCGTTGCCTGGGATGACGCACACGAAATGGCCGATCTTGTCGCCTTTCAGCACCAAGGTCTTGAACACTTGGTCGATGTCCTCGCCCAATTGGTCGGCGATATGCTGCGCCCCGAGGTCGTTCTCGTCCACCTCGTAGGGAATCAACTCATAGGCAATCCCCTTCGCGTCGAGGATGCGGCAGGCGTTGGTTTTGTTTATTTTTTCTTTGGGCATAAGTATCAGTTTTCAAATTAAGTTTGGGCCAAAACTGCGAAAAATTTTGAGTTTTGTCCCAAACTCAAACATCTATTTAAAGAAACAAATTATTCATATTCAACATATTGACCATTTTTACCAGAATACTCGCTTTTTCAATTCCGTTGGTCGTAATCATGGCAATGTTCACGCCTTTTTTCGTCTATTGCATTGGAAAGTTGAGATAAAGAACTTTCAAGCAAAAATGGCGTTCTCATATAGGTCTTCGAGGTGGAACTCCAAGTCATTACCCCAACAGACATTACCATATTCAAGCCTGCATTTGCGGAAATTCGATGGCTTCAGATATTTGTCGTATTGCGGATGCGGATGTTTGCGAATGAAAGCCCCAATATCCACAAGTTGATGGGTCCCGTCGCTAAACACCAAGTCAACGGTAATGTCATCGTGGCACACGAAACTCACTATTGTTACATAATCGACCGTCATAATCTTTTGGTTATCTTCGTGATACGAATCTTTTTTCTGTAGATGAAGAAGTTCACCCATTTTTCAACAATGTTGTGGGCATACTTTTCGACGAACTCCCGCGCCGTTCTCAAATCTTTTTCCGAAAGAGCGGGACCTTTTTGCTTCCTTTGCCTGATTTCGGACAATTGCCCATTTTCAAGTATCAACTCAAATACAGCCTCGCCACCATTGTGTTGAACATGCACATGAATGGGTTCGTGTTCATCAGAGAAGAACTTGAAGACAATTCCAAAGTATTCGTAGATTGTTGGCATAAATCTATTCCCATTTGTTTTGACCTTGCAAAATTACAACTTTTCCCGAATATCCAAGCGAAGAGTGGAAAAGCTGTTAAAAATCCGGGAAACGCAAGCGAAATGACGAAATTTTTCTAATTTTGCGGGCAGAAACAAAGTGATAATGATAGAAAAAAAGACTGCATACTGGAAGGATTTGGCCGACTATGACCTTGAAACCGCTGAAGCCATGTTTCAAACAAAACGGTGGCTTTATGTGGCTTTCATGTGCCATCAAGCCATTGAGAAGATGTTGAAATCCTATTGGTGCGCTACACGCGAAGACAATCCGCCTTTTATCCATAACCACAAAAGGATTGCCTCTGACTGCGGGTTGTATGAACAAATGGATAACGGCCAACGCGATTTCCTTGAAACCATCACAACCTTTAACATTGAGGCTCGCTATCCCGAACAGAAAGAAGAACTATTCAAGATGCTGTCGCCCAACACCTGCCGTGAATTGATTGACCACACTAAACAACTGATGCAATGGATAACGGAAAGACTTTGAGCCAAGAACAAGTCCTTGAATTGGTCAGGGAATACAAAAAAGTAATCGCTCCTCGTTTTGACGGAGCAATGCAAGTCTATCTATACGGATCGTACAGCAAAGGCTATGCTACCCCAAACAGCGACATTGATGTAGCAGTTATCGTCCCATCATTCGGCGACAAATGGTTCGTTTGGTCGAAAGGCCTTTGGCACGATGTCGACAAAGTCAGCTTCCTCATTGAACCTATGCTTTTAGCAGAAGACCAATGGTCGCCACTTTACGATGACGTGATGCTGACTGGCATTGCCGTGTAGCATCCTCCTCTACTACTTCCTATGCTCCTCCACCCAAATCCGTGCATTCACGAAGGCTTCCATCCAAGGCGAGACCTCGTCGTTCTTGCGGTCGTCGGGATAGAAGGCCCACTGCCAAGGCAGGAAGGCTCTTTCGAGGTGGGGCATCATGGCCAAGTGGCGACCGTCGTTGGAGCAGACCGCCGCCGTCGACCAATCGCTGCCGTTGGGGTTGCCGGGGTATTCGTCCTGACCGTAGGTCATCACGATCTTGTACTTGTCGCGATAGCAGGGGAAGTAGAAACGGCCCTCGCCGTGGGCAATCCACACGCCAAGGCGGTGACCCGACAGCGACTTAAGCATCACACTCTCGTTTTGGGCAATCTCCACGTTAAGGAAGCCTGACTCGAACTTGTGCGAGTCGTTGTGCATCATCACGGGGTGCTCCTCGTGGTCGGGATAGAGCAGGCCGAGTTCCATCATCAGCTGGCAACCGTTGCACACGCCAAGGCTCAGCGTGTCCTCACGGGCATAGAAGTCGTCGAGGGCTTTCTTGGCCTTCTTGTTGTAGAGGAAGGCACCCGCCCAGCCCTTGGCCGAACCAAGCACGTCGGAGTTGGAGAAACCGCCCACAAAGGCAATCATGTTGACATCCTTGAGGTCTTCGCGGCCTGTGGCGAGGTCGGTCATGGTGACGTCACGCACATCGAAACCGGCGAGATAGAGCGCGTAGGCCATCTCACGGTCGCATTGGCAGCCTTTCTCGCGGATGATGGCGGCATTGATGCCCGTCGGCTTGCGGCGGTGCAGGTCGATGCCCATGTCGGCAGCCTTGCCCGTGAACTTGTGGCCGAAGCTATAGTGCAAATACTGTTTCTTGTAGTTCATGAAACGCTCCATGGCCTTGCGCGGACCGCTTTGCTTGCGGTCGAGCAGGTACGACGACTTGAACCAA
>Ga0310697_10005048_pt1 | contig 12839 bp, 30 predicted proteins | sample 172DNAGHGlowgp2_FD_203883 | JGI IMG/M metagenome (GOLD analysis project Ga0310697, IMG submission 203883) | Sheep rumen microbial communities from Palmerston North, Manawatu-Wanganui, New Zealand - 1728 DNA GHGlow gp2 (v2) (version 2) | ecosystem: Host-associated > Mammals > Digestive system >...
TAACAATGCACTCATGAAAATAGCACCTGTACAAATTGAAACCTAAGATATTCTTATAAGATACTTCGCTCCTGCTTTTGCATTTTTCACACCTGATCAGCTCCTGCACCGGTTCACCGAAGAATGTTACGACCTCGCTCTTGTCTGGAACCTCCACCGGTATCATGTCGGTGTTGATAATGTACTCAGCCATTGTGCTTCCTTTCTCCATCCGCACAGTGGAAATCATCTCTGCGTTTTCCTTCCATTCTTCGCCATCTGTTGAAATTGCAAATGAACACATCACTGCCATCTCGCTGATCTCTTTCGTTTGACACGTGTTTGCAGTCTTTGCATCGGATCAGTTCGCCAGCATCGAAGCCCTTGACTATCCGCCCATCGGTTTCATAACGGATAATCATTTCTTTCAGCACTGTCATTCTTCTTTCCTCTCTGCCCAAGAACAATAATCTTCCGGTTCAACTCGTAGGTTTCTTCTTCCTTCGCACCAATATGATAGTTTCGGGCATCCGCAAATAAGTACCTTTGATTCATAACAGTGTTTGCAGTCCTTGCACCGTATAACAGGCACTGCATCGACTGTTGGCTGATCGTCTACCCATGCCTTGACTATTTGCGCATCCCACGAGTTGTATACATTGCAATCAGCAATCAGCGCATCCGCATCGATATACCGTGTCATTCTTCCACCTCGATTTTGTACCCGCACATTGGGCAGTAATTGAATTCTTCTCTTATGTCAATCAAATAGCCACAGTTTGAACACTCTCCATACGGATGTGCATTAAGCAATTTTGCGTGTCTGACAGGCACTGCATCGACTGTAGGAGCGCACTCTATCTCGCTTTCAGCACGTTCAATTCCGCAGTTGTAACCGTGATCCCAATCATTCAGCAAGCTCCCGTATGTGTCTTTTTTGATTTCGCATGATTCAAGTATTTTGTACACTGCATCCGCATCAATCAACCGTGTCATTGTTTGCCCTTTCTATTCCTTATGCGGTTTATTAAAATCTCAAACACGGCAGGCGCTAGCAATATCAATGCCATAATAAGAAATAGCAAGTCTATTAAATTAGCTACCACTATCATTTCTCTACCTCATACGGCTCTGGCAAAGACATCCATGCAACAACTTTTTTCTCGTCATGTTTGAACGGGAAACTGCCATGCAAAACCCAAACGTCATTTTCTGAGAAATCTGTTTCTGAAATATCTGTCAGATATCCGATTCTTGTCTCGCCGCGATACCATACCAATACAGTTTCATCATGTTTTGGTAATCTTTCACTGCACGGTATCCACTGTGGTTGTTTCAATTCTGCAACCGTATTTCTGATAACCTTTGTCCACCTAGGACAACAATGCCGTTCTTGGTCGTATTCCTTACAATCTGTACACCATTCAAATTCTTCGGGCTGTGCGGATGGCAACGTTGAAATCATATCGTGCAGTTCTGAATATATATTCCAATGTTCTGGAGATATGATCGGATGTAGCACCGTATCCAGATAGTTGAGAATGTCTTGTATCTCGGATGGCTGTTCTGGCTGTGCGGATGGTAGTGCATTTATCGTGCCTTTCATGTCCTCACAGATTGCTGACAGTGTAGTGCGAGACCGTGTGATGTATTTATGGTCTGCGTAATAATTTTCCACTGCACTCACTGCATCCGCTCTGCTGATTAAATCGTCCATTATAAATCCCCCATAGAACCAAATTCTCTGTAGTTTGGGCATAACTTTCTGGCCATAGTCTTTACCAAGCAAGTTCCATCTGGTAGTTGAAAATCGCATTGATTACATCGAAAAACCAAATCATCCTTAACACTTTTGTCTCTGCAATATGCTTTTGTGAAAAGGTCAAGATGTTTGACCGCCCGTCTGCTGATTAAATCATCCGTCATGACATCTTCTCCTGAAATACAACTTCCTCATCGTCTATGAAGATCCGCAGATTGTCGTACACGTCTACAAATATCGTGTCTCCCTGCTCCTCTATGCGGATTGTGTCTCCGCTTTCGATATCTTCAATAACTATCTTCTTCATCTTCCTGTACCTGATACCTGCCGTATCCGCAGATGTGATACTCGTTTAAGAACTGCGTTTCCGTTACGCTCTCAAGATAATTCGCTTTCGCAATTCGTTCGCATGCCGATGTCAGAGAAATAACCCCTTCATGGTATGCTTTGAACGTTGCTTTATCCGCATCCGCAGCTGTGTCATTTCCTAAGAACGGAATCCTGTCTATCGGATACTTGTACATGCGGTTCTTCTGCATTTTCGCATAATTAAACATTTGAGTTTTCCACCTCGTTTTCCTGCATCCTTTTCCACCGAACTTTCAACAGTTCCAATGCGGTAATGGAGTGCGTAATAATGCGATTGCAATCATCTTTTTCCTGCTTCAGTTCTGCAATCATTCCATCTATAACCTCAATCGGAATTGCAGATTTATCCACACAGTTCATCTTCTTCTTCTTTCAACTCCTCTTCAAGTCCTTTTTTAAACGTATTCTGTTTTGTGATTGTCATCATCATTCCTAATCGCAAAGATTGATTTGCAATCACTTTGATTCTCTGCATGATGACCGGGGATAACCCCTGCTGCTCAATCCATGCGTATGTACCGACTACCGCATCGTTTGCCAGCTTCATCTCATGCGTTAAGCCGTTAATCCTCGGCATCGTCTTCTTCCTCTTCGCTCATGATTCGCATGTACTCGATTTCCTGGCACGCTTCTGCATACGACATTGTGTTCACCCTCGGATTGTCTGTCAGCAAAGACATGAGATCTTTTATTTTGTCCTGCACCAACTCGTCTACAACTTCTCCGACAAGTTCAGGAAAGGAAAGCCATTCGTCAAACAGGAAGTTATCTACGATTGTCGAGTAGATATTCCACTGCTTGTCCTCTGGTGCGGATTCATTTCTGACATAGAATCTAGGCATCGTCTTCACCTGTTTTTGTCGGAATGAGCGGAAGAGCCTTTTTCAGAGCCGTACAGAGTTTTTCTGTTACGGATGAGTAAATGTTCATCGCATCCACTAATTCGCCCTCAGAACCGCTGAGAGAGTCCTGTACGGCGATTCTGTGCAAACTTTTAAGCGCAGACTGCAAATCTCCGTGATATGTGAGGGTGTCCATATAGAATTCTTTCTTCTTGCTATTCCATTTTTCTTCAACCACTGTGTAGTTCATGGAGTCTACACCGATGTAGTAGTTATCCATGACGTGATACATTCCTTCTGCCATGTGTTATCTTCTCCCTTCTGTTATTGCTCGTAATCCATCTTCCCTGGTATCGGTCTTGCATGTATCGGATTCGGTACTGCTCCTGTGGCTTGGCAGAGATCCCAGAACTTCTTCGGATTGTCTCTGCTGTGATCGTCTGCTTCTTCCGTAACAGGGATAAACTCTGAATCGTGTCCGTCTCCGTGCTGGTTAAACTCGCACAATGCCCAAGGGAATGCAGGATATGTTCTGCATTCGTGATAGACAGGGTTCTCGTCCGTGCCTACGTTGACATTGCAGTTAGACAAAGGTTTGTCTCTGTATCCTGCTCCTATCGGAAACGGAAGAACGGTGCTGTCTCCGTATGTGTTCCCGTCAGACATTCTGCATTTCCCCTGTCGCAATCATCAACACCTGTTCGGGTTCGAATCCCAAGGCAAGCATCTTGTCCTTGCTTGCGATAGCACCGAAGTTGCCTGTTGACATTGCGGTCTTAACTTCCGTTTCTCTGAGTGCGCCGTATGTCTTCAAGAATCTCGGCTTTTCGAACGATTCCAGATCCTTGCTGGGCATATCTGCCAAGCGGTATATGTCAGACATCGTGTAGAGCGTTCTGAGCAGGTCTGGAAGGTTTTCGTATACTTTCCTGTTATGCTCTGCATCCTCTGCGCAATAGCCCTCATACCGCCTGACAGACCGTGCTGCGCCCTTCAGTTGTTTCCATGCTGTCTCCGCAGCTGACTCTGGTGCATCGGTGATGAGATCCTTGATGCGATTGTTTACCTGCCCTGGATTCGGTGCAAAGTCTCTGCTGTCATGAGCGATGATGTTGTACACCGCCATAGTGACAAGCGGAGCAGGTGTGTTTTTGAAAATCTGATACCACAGATCCATCAGCAGAGTAGCTGATTCTTTCGTGTGATTTATGAAACTCTGAGGGTATGCAGTCCGCAGTACCGTCAGAATCTGTCTGATTTCTTCTCTTTCCATGTTCTCTCCTAGAACGGAAGATCTTCAAACAGGCTTTTGCGTTTAGGCTGTTTGACATTCCGTTGTGCTTGATCGTTCTTCTCCCACGTTCGTACCGCAGCTTTCCAATCCTTGATAGGCTTCCCTTTGCCTTGTACCCATCCATTTGCTGTGTAATGGTCTACAAACATCTCCGGGTCTACAAAGTTATGTCTTTCATCGCAGTAAGCCTGTACTTCTTCGACAGTAGGTGGAACGAATTTCTGTTTTTCTTTCTTAGATATCTCGTTAGAGATATCTTCTTTCTTTTTAATAATTGTTTCTTGGTTTAATGGTTTAATGGTTCTATTGTGTGCAGTCGGTTGTGCATCCTGTTGTGTACTAGGTTGTGTACTCTGTTGTGCATTGAGTTGTGCAGTCGGTTGTGCATCGTCTTCTGATAAATCTTGAAATTTTGCGTAATTTATCACGATTATTTTGGTTCTTGAGTTGTTCACTTCGAGCCTAATCTGATTGTCTTTTTCAAACTCTTTCAGATACCTACTGACTGTCCTTCTGTTCAAACCTAATTCTTCAGATATTTTCAGCTGCGAGGTGACAAATTCACCCCTGTTAATAGGCTCATTGCCACCCTTCCACCAGCCATCTTTCCAATTAGCTTTAACCAAGATATAAAGCCATAAAGACATTGCGGTTGGATTTCCCCACCACCGCCAATCTTCGATGCACCTGTCAATGGTGATGAATCCTTTACTTGGCATTGTTATTTCACGTATCCTCTTTTAGACAAGAACGGATAAAACCTTGAAGGGTCGTATTCGAACAGAACGTTTAACAAAGTGTTAAGGCAAATATTGTCTTCGTCATCCTCACGGATAAGCGCACTCGCAATATCAAGTTCTGACATCTCTCCGATAATAGTTCTCAGATCCAATGAATCTGCATTCGCAATAATAATTTTGTCTGCCATATTTTTCTTCCTTCCTATGCACTGATTTACCCTGCCCTGTAAATAACGAGCATGCTATCTCAGAACGGCAGTGCGTCCGGGTCGATGTCGGATGTGTCAACGTCATCGAAGTTCACTCCGTCATATTCCTGCGCTGCATTCGGTGCATTTTCTGCATGGTCTGCGCTGAAGATTATTTCGACAAGAGTAGCAGTTAACTTTGTGCTGTAATACTTTTTACCGTTGATCTCCATGACATTCTGAGAAGCGGTGGCATTGACGTTTACAAAGTCCCCCTTGTGTCCATGTTTGCCGAGATAATCCGCAACACCGCCAAACGCTACGAAGTTAACAAATTCGTACTGCGTTTTCCCCGGTTCATCGTTCTTGCTTCTGTATGCCTTTCTCTGAGAAATAGAGAAGTTACAGTATTTTGTGCCAGACTTTGCTGTCTTAACTTCAGGTGTATTCGACAGTTTGCCTGTATAAATTCCGATATTCATTTCTTAGTTTTTCCCTTTCCCTTTGTATTGCAGTATTTCCAATTCTCGCAACGGAATCTGTGCGGTATCCATCCCCTTGTCTTCTGAAAATCCAAAGGCTTCAATGCACGTCCGTAGACAAGTTCGCCATTGTCGAGATAAAAACGTTCGTATGCTTCGGAGTGCGATTCGACTTTGTGAAAGTACACAGGATTTTTTTCGACAGGAATCATTCTCCGTGTCGGTGTTGTTATAAACTCAATCTGCTCACCGCAGTATTTGCAAATTGCCATTATTGCTTTTCTCCGTTCATGTAAAGATCGTGATATGTCACGCACAAAGCAAACCCAGTCCATGCATCTGCCCGGAACTTATAGAAGAATCCAGGATTCTTTTTAGTACCCTTGCCATGATTCGTTTCATTCGGTGCAAACCTATCAACTAGCGCTTGCTTAATGGTCGCATCGGTGGCTTTCATGGAATGACAGATACACATTTTCTCTTCTGCCCTGTATACGTACTGCATTCGAACAATAGGTGTCTTCCCATGCTTGTTATATTCACGGCAGTGTTGCCATAGCCGCCCTAACCATATGCAACTATCGAAAACTGTCTGCCCCACGCTCATTCCGTAGTTTCTAAAGTTCTCCATTGCAATATGTATTTCGTAGTCGTTATACACTTCGAAGATATCTGTCAGTTCATCCAGAAGAGCATAGTTATCCATCTTGCCGAACAGGATAGGCTTGAGCGTTTCACCGTCTACAAGCGCATATCCTGTTTCTTTATTGCCGGGATCTATGCCAAGAATGAGCGGTTTACTCATTCGACTTCCACCGCTTCGACTTCGAATACGTCATCACTGTCAACGTATTCAGCAGATGCAGAACCATCGAGAGAAGTATTTGCTGTCATATCGGAAGTGAATGCTTTCTGCATTTCAATGCTCATTACTCCGTACTTGGAAATCAGCTGGCGGTACATTGTCTTAATCCCCATGCCATCGAAATCTTTTTCCCAGAATGTGTAACCCTTCTTTGCACGGTATCCCTGCGAGTAACGCATTGCATGCTGTTCCATCTTTTCCTTACTCCAATACATTTCTTTGCGGAAACCGTTGAGCAGTTCGAAGTATGCATAGTATCCGATGGTCTTTGCGGATTCTCTCTTCAGAGGGTCTGTAATCGGATTCAGAACAATTTCTTCTGTCAGAGGATTCCATGAAATAAGTTCCCCTTCTTTGACAGGTTCAGCTGCAATCTTCTTATATTCACCGCATCTCATCGCCAACTGATAGTAACCTTTCCACCCAATCTGGAAAGTTCCGACACGTCTTGCAGGTGCGACTACCTCTCCCTGATTGTTGACCTTTGCCTTTGCGTTGAACGGAACAATGTAGTAGTTCCCCAACTGCGGAGACGGAGACAGACCGAGAGATTCACCGAGCAGTGCAGCGGATACAACCGAAGCAGGGTCACATGTCCGAAGATCCGGGTTTACTGTTACTGCTGAGATAAGAGAAGACGAGAATGTCTTCGCTCTTGCGCTGTCCTGCAATGTGTTCATGATTGCTTTCTGAACAGCAGGAGTATTTACGAATGCCGAGAATGTAAGGTTCTTTGCCTTAGCTGTTGTAGCAGTCACTTCTGCTGTGTTTGCTTTGACTTCTTCCGCTTTCTTAGCGATAAGTCCTGTTTCTTTAGCATTTGCCATATTTAGTTTTCAATCTCCTTTGCTTTTATCTTTTTGACAGAGAATCTTCTGCCCTTGGATACTTTGGAATACTGTTCGTAAATGTCAGGATGGTCTTTCTTCAGCCTTGCGCTGTCCACCCTTCTCTGCTCATAGGAAGTCCATGTAATCATGCAGTCATCCACCATCGCTCTTTCATGGTTCTCCATGAGTGCTTTCACTTGGTTTTCCTGCGCTGTTACGATTTCCTTCATCTCTTCAATCTGCTGTTTCAGTTCGAAGTAAGTAGCAGGATTGAAGTATTCGTTTGTAAGCGGAACAATGTCTGTTCCTGTCTCTTTGAAGTCCTGTGCGGTATACACTTTTGCAATCGCTTCTGACGTGCTTTCAGAGCCATCCAGAGCAGGTGGATTGTCCGACTGAACATTTCCCCAAAACTCTTCTTCAGCGCTCACCAAGGCCTCAATATCGCCCTCGTTGCGCATAATTTCCCACCAATAGATATGTGGGAATGCGAGTACCGCAATGTATCCCTTCTCAAACCCTGTGACAGCCATGTAATGCGTAAGCTGCGCATAGTAATGGTCTGGAATAATGTCTTGCGAATACTTGCTGTTCTGATAACTGTTTGCCGTTTTGCATTCCAGGAATGCATTTTCTCCGACAACTCTGCGGTCAATATGACCGACTATGTACGGGTACTCTTTCAGCGAATAGCGGTAAGGATCTCGTTTAACCTTCTTCCCTGTCATCTCGCAGAAACGTTTTGCTACATAGTCTTCCAAGTCTCTTCCGATACGCATTGCATCGTTATCCTCAACTTCGGAATCCATTCTCCCGGTTTTCTCAAGCCATAGTGCATAACAAGATTTGTACTGATTCATTCCGAGTACCGCACCTGCATCTGAGCCACCGATAAACTGATTCCTGTTGGTTTCGATGTCTTCCTGTATGGATTTGACTTTCGTTTTAATTGGTGTGAGTTTCATTGTTCTAAAATTCCTTTCGGATTATTGGTGTCGTAGTGCCTTGAATTACCTTTCGGATAATTCGGAAGAATCGGATATTTCAGATCTTTAAGCATCTGTTTTTTCAATTTCCTGTCAGCGGATATATATATATATATATCTGTGCTTGGCAGTCCGATTTACCCTGCGCTTTTCATCCTTCAGGTAATGCCTGGAATGCCCTTCTGAATACTTGTCTGTTCTTTCTTTAGTCAGTCCTGAGTAGTACCAATTAGTTGCTTGATATACGTACCCCACATGCCCCCAACCGCCCCAATCTGCGTAAGAGACAACATATGTTCCATTGGGCAATAGTTTTAAGCTATGAGACACAAGGTACGAAGCATAGTTCTGACCGTTGAATTCTGGGTCAATTACTAACCTGTTCAATTCGACAACATGGTTCTTCCATTTATCCCCTGCGATTCCTTTGCAGAGAGACGGTGAAGCTGGTTGACCGTATGTAACGATGCCTATATTCTGACCGTCTAAGAACAGACCGTATGCGTACTGTATGTTTGGCATTCGCCTTGCGTAATGAATTCCAAGGATGAATGGTTTAGTTGCCCACGTAGGAATGGTTTCCACCCAAAGGGTCATTCTTCTTCCTCTTCCTTCAGAATCGGTTCACGCTCACGTTCAAGATTGCAATGAATTTTGACTTTAACAGCCATGTACGGAGAAGCTGAATCATACGCTTTCTTTGCAAAATCTTCTGCTTCTTCGTAAGTTGTAAAACCAAACCATGCTTCCTCTGCGTGCCCGTATTTTCCAGGAGTTATCTGCTTTACTTCAACCTCATAAGGTTTTGTTGTGCATCCCTGTTCCCTATACATTTTTCTTGTCCTCAAAGAACGCACCGCCTAAGTTTGTGGAATTGATTGTGTATGCATTCATTAACTTGTGCATATCTTCAAAGTGAGTTTTTGCGCCTGTTTCGCCATTGTTGTATGCGACAAAGCATCCGTCCTTACAGACACTTTTGACTCTTCCGAGTTCATATGTTTCACCGTTGCGATAAATGATGTATTCGCCTACTTCAAAGTCGGGAATAATTGCATCGTCTGTTTCTTCTTTGTTTTTTCTTGCGTACTCCTTAATGACTTGGCAGATACGGCTCTGCTCTTTATTGCTGAATTCTTTTCGCATTCTTCTCATGAATGTGTCGTAAGAAACACCTTCCAGCATTGCAACCTCATAGAGATAAACACCATACTCGCTCGCTGTATCACGAATAGATCTATTTGCCTGTTCTCTTTTCATAACTAATCCTCTTCCTCTTCTTCCGGTCTTATGTCATACTGCTCAATGCATTCCCGACAGTACCAATGACCGTCAATTTCTTCTGCATCGTAAACGTCTACGCTGTCACCGCATTTCTCGCAGATAACCCTGTCATCATCGTCTGAGAACTGCGGATCGTACTTGGAGTAATACCCATCTGCAAGAGCATCGAAGTTATACGGCATCTTCGGTATCCTCTTCTTCCTCTGTGTGTTGCGGAACAGTGTTGTACACATAGCATCTGAGACGTTCGTATTCGTGCTTCAGTTTACCCATCTCAGCGAATGCAGTTGGGAATGCTTCTGTGTGCGTATCGACTGCCCGTCTGATTCTCAGCAGTTCTTTGTCCATCTCTTTGAATCTTTCGCTCACGGCATCGAAGTTGTCTTCCAGGTTATGGAACACCTGCGTGAAATAAAAGATTGTGAGGATATTCGACACACACAGTGCCATGACAACGAGGCTAATCACCATATTCCTGTACCTCTGTCGCTGTGAGCGGAGACAGTTTGTAACTTTCCTGCAATACTGCTCCGAAGAAACATGCCGTTGCGAATGTGACGATCAACAATCCGATTGTCAGTTCTGTTAAAAACTTAATTACCTTTTTCATGTTTAATCTCCTTTGCTATAATGGAGATGGTTCATTCAAACCATCTTGGCGGTATGGTTTCTCAGGTCAGACCGCCTTTTTTGCTGATTGAGTGCCTATCCCAAGTACCTTGCGGACACTTGACAATCTCACCATGTTGATGAAAATTCTGCGATCTCCGAATGATTCGTTGTCGATTTCGGAAGCTGCTTCGAATGCCCTTTTTGCATTCGTGTTGCCGATGCCGTACAGACGTTTGATTTCTGTGAGCGTGATATATCCGCTTGCATAAATCTGCTCGTCTGTTCTCACTCGTCTCATGTCGTTTTCTCCTTTCTTCCGATCATCCCCAGCAAGTAGGACAACAGTTGTAGTTAGCGAGTATCTCATGCAGGATTTTTTATGAGTAAGAGTATGCCAATCGAGCCTATGACGAATTGCTTTAAAGGAGTAATCATCTTCATGGGGAGAAATAATAATGATTGGTCTGTTGCCCTACTCGCTAGAGACGATCTATTTGTTTGTCTTCGTTAGCCCGTTTCGATGCACTGTTCTGTATTGTTATCTACTGTAATTCATTGTCCTGTATTGAGATGACAAATATTATGGTGTTCTTCCGATGCCAATGCACCGAAAAGAGCCAACGAAGCGATACATAAGGTGGTATTTTATTCAACCTTCTTCTGAAAAAAAACTGGGTCTTCGATGGATACACCGATCATAGGTGCAAGGATACAAACCTCGGAATGTTTAAACTCGGATTTGTTGTTAAGTTTATTCAGAAATCCCTGCAAAGTAATGCCTAATTTTTCTGCGCAATCCCTGTTGGTGTAACCTGCTTTCTTAATCATGTAAGCAAGTTTTAAGGAATCAACCATCCTCATCCGCTCCTTTCTAGGTGGCATTTAATGCAACCTAAGTCCATTATATGCCATGTAGAACGAAAGTCAACAATTTTTTATAAAATAATTTTTTGTTGAATTTAAGTCCATGCGATTATAAGATGTGTATAGAGAGTTAAAGAGGTTAATAATATGACAAACACGCTTTATGAAAGGATAAAAGAACGTAGAAAAGAATTGCGCATGTCACAGGAAGCACTAGCAATAAAGATGGGGTATTCTGACAAAAGCATGATATCGAAAATTGAGAAAGGGAAAGTAGACCTGTCGAGTTCTAAAGTCGAACAGTTTGCAAATGCCTTGCAAACGTCAGCGTTCTATCTGATGGGATGGACTAGCGATCCCAGCGAAGAACCAGACGAAGCACAATGGAAGAAAGACCTTCGCTCAGTAGACATTCTGACAGCTTATTGGATGGCAGATGAAAAGATCCGCAAAGCCGTAGACTTATTGCTTGGTATTAGCGAGGAAGAATAGTATGCCGATATACAAAGACAAGCAACGGAACAGTTGGTACGTCAAAATCTTCCAGAAAGATGCAATAACAGGAAAAGGAAAGCAGATCCTTAAACGAGGATTTGCAACTAAACGGGAAGCACTCGCATGGGAAGTTGAACAGTACGAAAAAGATGCGCCGACCAGCGCAACATTTACGGATATGGATAACCTGTATATCCAATATAAGAATCCGAAGAAAGAAAGTACAAGGAAGCAGGAAACAAGCCGAGTGCAGAAGTACATGTCTGACTTCTGTCAGTTGCCGATTAGCGATATTACAAAGTCTATGCTGATGGAATGGCAGACAGATTTAACGAATAGCGAAGACATCGCAGTTAGCACGAAGAACTACTGCATTGGTGTTGTAAGATCCGTATTTAAGTTTGCGCATGAGTTTTACGGCATTCCAAATAACGGAGTAGTTCTAAAGAAGTTGAAGCGGGAAAAGAAGAAGGAAAAGTTTGAAGTATGGACACCAGAAGAATTCAATCAGTTCATTCAGTTCACGGAAGGTCATTACAGGAACATCTTTACATTCATGTACTGCACCGGTCTTCGCAGAGGTGAAGCACTTGCACTACGTGCTGAAGATTTCGACCTTCAGAAAGGCACTGTACACGTCTACCACCAAATAAAATATTTCGATGAAGGGTTTTTCGATCTGAAGACAGAATCGTCTGAGAGAACCCTTAAACTGCCTGAAAACGTACTTCAATTCGTAAAGCCGTTAGTAGAGGAGTGTACAGAAGAAGCACCGTTCGTTTTCGGATGTGACAGATCCCTGCCGATAACAAATCTGCAGCGGAACTTCACGAAGGGAATTAAGGCATCCGGGGTGAAGACAATCCGCATACATGACTTGAGACATTCCTTTGCGACCAATGCAATTGCAAACGATTGCAACATCGTAGCAGTCAGTCATTACCTAGGGCATTCTAAGATTGAACAAACGCTAGAAACATACACTCATCTTTTGGAAAAAACAGACGATGAGATGGCACAAAAAATGAACACCGTACTATCTCCCGTGATACACTCGTGATACACTTTTGAAAATATCTAAAGTTGGGAATGCTCAAAAATGGCTTAAATATGCGGTTTATAGCATTCTAAAAAACGTTAAAAACCGTATAAATCAAATCCCTGTTCCTGCGCCATATACGAAAACACCGCATGTTTATGCGGTGTTTCTTTGCTGTGATACATTTTTGATACATTATTTCGGCTGT
>Ga0310697_10005049_pt1 | contig 12838 bp, 22 predicted proteins | sample 172DNAGHGlowgp2_FD_203883 | JGI IMG/M metagenome (GOLD analysis project Ga0310697, IMG submission 203883) | Sheep rumen microbial communities from Palmerston North, Manawatu-Wanganui, New Zealand - 1728 DNA GHGlow gp2 (v2) (version 2) | ecosystem: Host-associated > Mammals > Digestive system >...
CTAATAAAGTTCTTCAACAGTTTTAGTTAATGTGCGTTCTTCAAAAGTTACAGGTACTCCTTTAAAAATGCCGTTGTCGCCGCACTTAATAATATTTTCTTGATTTTTAGCTAAATTACTATCTTGATTCTCTTGGATATAGTTAACCGTATAATGTTTATAATTAGTTATACGTTCAACTGTTGCTTCAATAAATTCTTTAGGAATCATTTCTTCGAGATTTGATTCTTCAATAATATAACAATGTCCATGCCCTATTAAAACTTCTACTGCAATGCGTGGATCTTTATTAGTTGCATAAGCATAATCAACTAATGCGCCAGCAATTCTATCAGCTATCTTATCAGGGTGTGAAGGATTTACTTTTTCAAACATAATATACCTCTTTGCTTAAAAAAATTCCAAAATGCTTTTTGTTTCGGTGCGGCGGATGAGACTAGTGTAAGCGGCCCAAGCAAACCTTGAGACCGTTTACACGTTCCTCATTTTAATGAATAGGCGCGTAACGCTCGCTATTCAACTTATCCATCACCAAACCAAGAGCAGTGACCCCTTTCATGATCTGCTCATAAATAACAGGGCTCATACCACTGACAAGACTTACTCCATCTTTTACAGTCATAGGGACGTTATTCTGACGCGCATCAACATTCCAATAAACAAGATTAGGCATTTTGTAACCAGCCTGCTCCCATTTCATTTCAATGTTTTCCATAAGAGTATTAGTAGATACTCCATAACGGCCACGCTGATAATCAAATTCCATGTCCGAAATAATAATAAGATTTTCAGGCATCTCACTCTGAGGAACATGGTTCTTAATGGCTGTATTGAGAACAAGATCAAATGTAGCTTCGATATTAGTGTTCTCACAAAGGTTAGTAGAATAGATTCTCTTAACCTTATCAACGAAGTCTATACCTGAAGTCTCGATCAGCTGAGGACGCGAGCTGAAAGAAATATAATGTCCATGGAAAGGTCCCTGCGCTTTCTCTGCACAATACAGTGCAAGGGAAATAGCGACGTTAATAGGTGCGCTTGCCTCGGTGCCCCACATACTTCCAGACGTATCACATACACAAAGTCCATTAAAAGAGTAACCTTTAAGCACATCTTCAAGATTATCCCAATATTTATTAATGGCAAGACGCTCAACATCATCAAGCTTACCAGTCAAATTATTACCTCGACCCCACCAATCGAATTCATTGCGGGTATAATTATAAGCCTGTGAAACTACTTCATAAGGATAAAGAGTCTTTGCATTAACCGTAGTCTTTTCATCCTTAATGAAATCTTTATAAGAATGAACTTCTTTTTCAGATTTCATACGTTCAATGTCATGCCGAGCAAATGCATTGCGATACTGCATACCTGCTTTAGAAGGAATCTTATCAAACTCAATCTCATCCCACTTGCCTGCGCTCATCAAACGCTCAAGCACGTTGATACGCTCACGAAGAAGTGAGAGAGTTTTGCGGTATTGTTTATGAGTCATTCCAAAAACAATACGAGTTTTATTTGCGAGAGAACGAGACTCAAGGCTTGAGGTATTTTCAGACTTCAGCCATTTTGCAAGAAGGCTAATTGCTTCCTTAGAGCTCTTGTCATAGCTCTGCATGTCTGCGGCAAGCTGACTCTTCATAAGTTCAAACATAGACTTTTCAAGAGGAGTCCCTACAAAGACATACCAGTCGTCATACCGACCATATTCAGGAACATACTGAAGGTTGCGCTTCATTGCTTCTGTTTCTTTAGCAGCGAGATATTTGCAAACTACTCTAAAGAAACGTCTCTCTCCCTGCCCACCACGCACGTCGCGCAGATAAAAAAGGCATTTAAGCGCATAGGTAGGATCTTCTTTAAAAGCTTTCATAAACAGATAAATACAATCTTCATCTGTGCGTTTACGATAAGCCGCACCCATCCCAAAAAGGTCAAGCAGCCCAGACATAGAGGTTTTATGAGTGAGCGCACCATTCTCAGTGTGGGTGTAATTAGTTTCATTTTTAAGATTATTAAGCAAAGTATTCATATTTTCTCCTTTTTCTCATTGAATCCTCTTGGACAAGAGGAATTTATTTGATTAATTTTTTATTTAAAATTTTATTAATATTATTAATTTCTATATATTATGGTTGTTTTTTTAATTTAATTCTAAAAGGTGAAGTAGTAGTAGTTTTTTCTGCTAAATTTGCACTACATAATGGGGTAATGCAACCAGAACAAGTACGACTACTCAATCCAGTGATTTCACTTAATTCACTACCCGAGAAATCTTTATTAGGATTATCTTTTAATACTTGTAAAATCTTTTCTTGATTTGGTGTTAAAGGTTTTACTTTTTTAGTTTCTATTACAATATTATTAGGATCAAAATTATCTAATCTTTCCTTGCCTAAATTGTAATATTCTTCATCAATTTCAAAAGAAATTGCTTTTCTACCAGTTTTAATTGCTGCCAATGCAGTACTCATACTACCGCCAAAAGGATCTAATATAGTATCACCTGGATTAGAACTATTTTTAATAAAAATTTCTAATAATTCTAAAGGTTTTTCAGTAGGATGTAAACGGTCTTTTACATTTTTAACTTGTAAAACAGTTTTTGTGCCGCAATCATTAATAGGTTTTGCAGCTCCTTTTCGTGCAAAAATAATATATTCACAATTTTTCATATACCATCTATTAGGAGTTGCATTATTTTTTTCCCAAATTAAAAGATTATGAATTTCAAAACCTGCTTTACGAATTTCTAACATATACTCTTCAAGATTGAGTAAATTAGTCATAATATATATGTGTGTGCTATCTTTAAGTACTCGATAACATTCAGTAATCCAATGACAAATACTAATATCATTATGAGCAAAAATTTTTCCATCATTCTTTGCTAAAATACCAGTTGGACGATTTACATATTCATTTTCCTATGCCCCACCAGAAATAGTTTCATATGGCGGATCAGTAATTATACAATCAATAGAATTATCTTTAATCTACTAAAAGAGATCTATTGCATTACCTAAATAAAGTTGATAATCTGTCATGTTATATACTCCTTTAATAATGTTTTAAAATTCTCTTTACAAGGAACAGAACGACTTTTTTCAACATAATCATAAATTTCTTTAAAAGGAATAGTCCCATTAAAAAAGATTGTGGCAACTTTATCAATGTGTCGTGTAGTATTTAATAAACGATAAAGTTCAGTAACTGAAAAATTTTTATAATTAATTGTAAGATTACTAATATCAAATATTGAAAATTCATTAGTATATTTTTCAATATAAGTTAAAAATTCTTCAAAAAATCCATTACATCTATCATCGTGAAAGACTTTATTTTTTAAAAAGTTTTCAATTTCTGCTCCATAATAAAGTTCATCTTTATTTAACATAGAAATATAATAATTTTTATTTTTAACAAAATCAGGATCAATAAACCAGCAGCATGAAAAATACTTATCAACTTTTGAAGCAATAATATTTTTCTTATTATTATAATTTTCAATTTGGCCAACTTTTTTAGAACTATCATGATCATCACGAATTTTTTGTTCAATTAAAAAAATAATATCATTATATTGAAAAATTTGATCACAATCTTTATGAGGAACAAAATCACGAGCAAGAAAAATTGCACCTTTTTCTTTTAAATATTCTTTAAAAGCATCTTCAAGCGCATCACCTAATTTAATACTAATAGAAGTAAGATAGCTACCAGATAATCTTTCTTCAAAAGATTTAATATTAAAACTAGTAGTAATACGTTTAAATGAAGTACTATCTTTAACTAAAGATTTAACAAAAGTAGTTGCATCATCAATAATTAAATGCTGATTTAAAATTTCTTTATAAGTATTATATTTCATTATTTTTCCTTTTTAATTAAAAAGTTTATGCGCCATTGCGGATTTGAACCGCAGACTCCTACATTAAAAGTGTAGTGTTCTTCCAACTGAACTAATGGCGCATAATTATAGCGCGATTCGCTGGAATAGTAAATCGCGCTGATAACTTTAATTAGAGAGCCATAATATCATCAAGGAATTTATGACCTGCATCTTTTTCTCTACGAGCTGTAAGACCAGGGTAATACTTATCAAGAACCCAATTTCTTACTTCAAAGAAATTAGTTGCACGCTCAACAGTAGTGCCATCTTTCTTTACAGTGGTCTTAGGAGCAGCACAGAAAGCCTTGAACTCCTCAATATCAGCACGGGGCTTAGTTTTCATGAACTCAAGAATATCTTCGCCTTTGAGTTCTTTGTAATCTTCATAAGTTTTCAAATTGTCAAAATTAACCATAACTAAATTCTCCTTTATTTCCTTTATGTATATTTTTTTTTATCAATGGTGAAGAAGTATTCTTTCTTGCCATCTTTTAACTTGAGGATAAATGTTAATATCCTTGGTGCGCGAGGCGGGACTCGAACCCGCATGGTATCACTACCGAGGGATTTTAAGTCCCTTGTGTCTACCGGTTTCACCACTCGCGCATTTCTTTATTTAATAAGTATTTTCTTTATATTCTTCCTCTGAGATATAATCCCATCCACAATGCTCTAAAGCATTCTCATAATATTCTGCTCTATCTTCTTCAGATTCCCAATCTTGATTCCATCCTCGAACAGCATATTCATAAGTTTCTGCATTATCATAGGCAAAATCAATAGAAGTTAGATTAATTTCATCTTCAGTTACATCATCATCAAAAACTTCATATTCTTCATATTCAGTACCACAATATCCATTAGAGCCATAAAATCTTATATATTGCATCTTTATTTTTCCTTTATATTATAACAAAATTTTTTTTAAAAGTCAACCCTATTCTTCTCTATATTTCATTTTTTTCCCACAGTGAGGACAATAAGAACTATGATCATCAAGAGTAATTGTTGCATGACATACTGAACATTCTGCTATTTCAAAAAGAACTGGAGTTATAGTATAACCATCTTTTGTAGTTTCAATTTTAAAAAGTTGTTCAGCTTCATAAACATCCCAATAACCTTCTTCCTCTTCTGAAGTATAAGGAAGTTGTGCCATTGCGTTATAAAGTTCTGTATCACCAAAATTTTTAGTGATTACTAGAACAGACTATCTATCAAGATATTGTGTCATCTTTATTTTCTCCTATAATGTAGAAAGGAAATAGCTTTAAGGTCAGCCAACCACCCATATAACTTTATCCTCGCATTTGTTCTGAGTTGGCGGAGGGCGTGGGATTTGAACCCACTCTCAACGGTTTTAGAGACCGCCGCGCTACCGTTACGCTAGCCCTCATGGCAGCCCCGACTTCGAATTGCACGAGCACCCCCTGGGTTAGAGCCAGGTATCCTACTATTAGACGACAGGGCAGTATATAATGGCTTTAAGGTCAGCCAACCGCACATAATTTATTTGCTTTTTCTTGTTATATTATAACAATTTTTTTTTAAAAAGTCAACCTTTAACCAAAGCAGAGATCATAGTATCATAAGTCTGAGCTGCCTCATTCATCGCGATATATGCATCACTCATATATTCACGCATTTTACTATACTTAACCTGTGCTGCTTCCAGTTCAGCTTCTGCTTCACGACATTTATGTTCTGCTCGTGCATATCGCTTTGCTGCAACTTTTTCATTGCAACGGGCTGCCGCAATTTGCTTACCAACTTCAAGATTAAATTTGTCATCAGGATGGCAATTAGCTACTCCTCTGACAGTCTTTTTTGCATAACGACTAACCGCAATTACTTTGTTGCCATTAACAAAGAATTTATACTTTTCAAGAGGAAAATCTTTCATATCATAAGTCCTTTCTCTTATGCGAGAGCATAAGCAGTAATCTTACGTGTTTTACCTTCTTCACCCGCCACACTAATGGTAGTCTTCTGTGCGCGCTCTTCATTCACAAGTGCGGTCAGCCGATAACCAACCTTACCAATTGTAATATCGGGATTAGATTCAACAACACGATTGAAAATCTCTTCGCGGGTCTGGAACTCAACGGTCAGACAATTATAAACTGTTTCAAGCAGTTCATCATTTGCCTTGCGCTTCTCTGCGGCTTTCTGCTTTGCCTTTTCATTTCGGGAATCAAGCTGTGCCAGCTTCTTTTCAGCAAACTGGATTAGAACATCCTGATCAATAGTACCGTCCAGGATACCTGCATAAACCATTCTTTCAGTAATAGCCTTCGTCTTAGAACTCATAGTAGTCACCTTTCTTTTTTTTTTTTTTTTTTTTTAAGTTTTCTTTTCTTTATCTTACATATATATTATAACATATTTTTTTTTATTTTTCAACTACGATCGTCAAGATCTTGGTTATTCCAATCATAATCAATGTCATAATCTCTTATTATACTCTTATAAAATTTATCCCAATCCCTTGGCCAAATTCCAAAAGCATCATAAAAGGTTCCGATTTCAGCCTGATTAACCATATCATATGTTACATAGAGATTACCATTATATGTTTTGGGCAACTCCATAAATACATCCTGGAATGCCCAGTTATCTGCGGGGTGATAAGTATATGCGCGATCATCATAGAAGATAGGAGTGCCGTATCTGTTATAACCAACCAAGAGATTAATCTCTTCCATATTTTCAATGAGATGAGTTGTTTGATCATCAAAATCATCGCAGCCGCATTCATCACTATAACAATTATAACAAATAGGTTCATCAAGTTCATCGACGTAATAAACATCATCTGAATCTATTGGATTACCGCAAATGGCACATCTTGGCAAAGACTCACATTTATTACAAAAAACAATACTACCTTCTTCCATATCGAAATCTTTTCCGCAACACATACATGTTACATTTCCTCCATATGGAATTGTTATAAAAGTTTCAACAGTATCTTTTTTTGGAGAAGCAAAATTCTGTGTATAATATTTTCCAATTTTTAATTTTTCAATATTAATTCTGCCAGAATGTTTATCCAATGTTCCAATATCTTTATACATATTGGTGCCTGCATCAAAACTTAAATAAATATTAGGCTTAACTTCTTTTGAAACATCTACTTCTTCATCTTCATAAGTCCATCCAAGATTTTTTTCTGCAAGCTCTTTAATCCACATGAGACTTGCCTGAGTCAAATTTTCATCTTGAAAAGGATATCCTTTTATTTCATTTATAACTCCATCTTGAACTATAAACAACTCTCTCCATTGTTTGCTATTCCAAGAATATTCTTCTTCATCAGAAAAAGGATAAAACTGATGTTTTTTATTATGAAGATATGCTATAACTATATAAGGAGAATTCATGCATTGAACTGTCCCACTGCGGTAATCGCCATGCCCAAAACAGTTATTATTATCTGTCCAGCGCATACAACTCTTCCATCCATTATTATTATCACTCATAGTGATATAATCCATTGGATGAATAGAAAGACAAAGTTCTCCGTCCATACGCTTTTGATTAAGCTGCATTGAATGCCAAATTCTAAATGCATCAAATGTATCTTCTGGACCATCAAATTCTTTAACTACAGTATGAAGAATTTTCATAGGCTTCATACCACGGAACATTTTCATACGATGTCCAGACTCTTTAAATTCAACAATTACTTCTTTTCCAAGATAAGCATTAGAAGCTAATGTCAACGGAGTAAGACAATCTCTTACTTCATACCATTTAGAATAGTATCTTAATGGATCATTATTTAAATTAGTGCCATTAAAATCATATATTTCTATATCATTTCCAACAGTTCTTACAGCTCTTTCAAACCAATTAAAGAATGCAGTTGGCTGAGGATCATGAAAATGTTTACCAATTTCAATACTCATAGCTTCTTGCTGAGCCATATAAGAATAAGGTCTGGACAAAATAAGTTGATTATCAAACAGTTTTAAAAGATATTTTTCTTTTTCAGTATTCCATTCTGCTAAAACTGTTTCTAAACCTTTCCAACTGTCATACAACTGAGCTGCATGCTCAGTAGGACCATATTTAAAAATATATTTTTGCAGAATTTCTTTGTCATAATTAGAAAGTAACTCAAAAGCTGACAATTATTATTGCCTCCATCTTTGTTTTTCTATATATATTATAACATATTTTTTTTTATTTTTCAACTGCGAACTGTTTTATTTTTCGTTTTCGAAGGCTACAGTTGGCCCTGCTTCCTTAATTTTGCTAAGAACTTCTTTTACTTTGTCTTTATTTTTTTTCTTTTTCATCATGCTCATCATAAGGATTGTGCTTAAATTATCTCCTTTACCGCCAAGCAAGAGCATCATCATAGGATCAATATCCTTATCCATCATCATCATAATCGGAAGAAGAGAATTATCTTTGTTATTTCCCATCAACATAAGAGGGAGCAAATTTCCAAAAGGATTATCTTTATCTGCGGCAGGCAGATAATCAGCAATAGAAATAATTGTTTCTACAAAATTAAAACCAAACGGAGAAGTCAAAGGAAGAATAGTCAGGAATGTCCCTGCAGACGGGTCTACTACATCAAATTTGCCATCTTCGCGCACGGTTTCAACAAAAACAATTTTTCCATTATGGAGAAGAATATCTCCTTTTTCAACTGAGTCAGTAGATTTAGGAAACTTATAAAAGATTTTACTAGTATCGATATCAAAATTGAGAATTTCAACATCAATAAGTCTACCAGATTCTTTATTATAAGTTACCCATTTACCATTATTATTTTTAACTGCAATACCATAAATAGATAATCTTAAACTATTAGAACTATAAGGGCCAAAATTAAAATTTGTTTCCATTTTATTATTTTCCTTTTCTTTTTCCTTTTCATAAGTATCAACAACTTCACGAATCATGTCTGTAGTTGTACGACCTGCTGTCGCATAAATATCACTATACAGCGATGAACCTGCACTTGTACCATAATTACTATAACTATTTATTAAATCTGCAGTAGATATTGTATTTACAGTATAAGCATTACTGGTAGAAGTAGTTGCTGTATTAGAATAATAATCTGACATTGCTTTCTACAAATGGAATATTAACTTAGAATCATCAAAAATAAACTCTTCCGTTTTTTCATAATACTATATAGTAATAACTAATGGATTTATTGTGCGTGCTATTTCTCCTATATTAATATTAGCATAAATTGATGACGGAAAATGGTTAAATCTATCACAAAGTTTTTTTAATGTAAGCTTAGCTTCTAAAGAATAAGAATCATAAAACTTATATAATTCTTCGATGATATGAAATAACCCTAACCTATCTATTGTAATATCATACATTCTTTTGTAATATTCCACCTTCTTTCCTTTCTAAAAATTTTTTAGTTAAAATGCCCTAATTCTTCATTAATTCTGCAACGTTGCAGAACTGTCTGTTTTGCATTTCTATAAGTAGTATGATCTTTCACAGTTCCACTGATCATATACCTATACTTTTCTTGAATATCTTTCGTGGAAGTAGTATTCCAAGTATAGATATTCCCATCATCATCTTCAAAAGTATAAAGTGTGCATTCACCATAATCATTCATGAAATGAACGATTTTTGTGCAAGTCAATGGAAGGATAAGACGTTCGCCAATATTACCATTCCATTCAGAACAACCTGCATCATAAACAAGAGTATCAACATATGCGCGCACCTCATTTTCAGGTTTGAGATGAAGATCATCTTCTGATTTTACACTATCCCAATAAAGTTTAATGGGAGTAACTCCTGCGGGAAGAGGAGTTGGCAGCTCTTCAGATGAAGGAAGATACCAACCAAACATACGGGCATATTTGGTAGGCTGATATCTAAACCAATCAATAGCTGCGTAAGTGTCTCCTTTAAAAATCCAGATATAACCTTCATCACCAAATCCAAAAATGGTGCGCTGAGACTTTGCAGGATGGATAATCTTAACTTCAGGGTTATATTTTCTATATTCATTTTCAGAATATGCCCTGACCTGCTTAATTGCGCCTTTGTTTGTTCTTACTTTTACATAGTTCTTGCCATTTACAGAATATACTTCAGAAACCTGTTCAAGATTCTGATAAGACTTTGCAACTAAAGCTGACATAAGATTAATCCTCCCTTTTCATTTTCTATATATATTATAACATATTTTTTTTTATTTTTCAACTACGACCGATATAAGGAACCTTTAAAATATGAAAAGTGCTAATAAATTCTTTTATAATTTCCTTAGATGTAGTTGCTTCTAAAGCTTCTTCATAAATTGAAAGAATTATTTCTTCCAAATCTCCTTTATTGTCACTGATAAAATATAAAATTGTATCGGTAGTTTCTCCACGCTTGCGCAGACAGGTTAAGATGTACATATCTCTTCTGTATCCTCTGTTTTATACCAACCGATACTTGATTCACCAGTTACAGAATTTTCCCATACTTCAACTGTGCAATTAGTGTATGTAGTTGATTTATCGAAAAGATTTGTTTCTACTTTTGTTACTTCTGGAACATAAACATAAGGAGATACTTCTACAATTACCACACCAGATTCAAAATCAGCGCAAGCATATTCCCAATATTTGTGGCAATCTTCGTGTGAAAATTCATGATGAGTAAACGTATCGTATGCCCAAGCCCAATCAGTATACGCAAATTCTTCTACCAAATCTAACATACATTCTTCAAGGAAACCCCTATCATTTGAGAGAAGATAATAATCTTCATCATCCCCCAAAAATTTAAGGCCATATAATTTAGTCATCGAACCAACACTCTTCGATACATCCATAACCATCAATTGCTCCAGTGTCAGCAACTTCATTATTGATATCCATTATAGTTTCTTCATCAGTAAATTCTGAATCATCAAAATATGATTCAAGCAAAAAAGCTGCAGCATTTTCATAATTTCTAAAGAAATTCTCCTGAGATGAGCTATAAAATGTTACTTTGTAAAAAGTATTTTCTGCCATATTTATTCTCCTTAAATTAATTCTGTTTCTACAATATAAATAAGTGATTCATCACCATAATATTTCATACAATAATCCCATGCCTGTTTAGCAATTTCAGCAGGAGTTAACGTATCATTATGGTAATAATTATAAATAGCTTCTACATAAAAATCATCCATAAATATATCACAAAGATATTCTTCAACATTAGATCTTAATTCAGAAACGCAGATAATCTCATTAGATTCTGCCTCAAAAAGTGCATATGCAGTTTTCATTTGCGCCATGCTCCTCTCTTTTGTTTTCTTAATGTAGCCTTGTCGATTGTCGTACGATGCAGGGGAGTTACTTCTGTAAGTCTGCCAGACTTAACAAACTGGTTGAAGTTAATTGGAGTATATCCTATAACATCAGAACATACACATAAGCAGCCTTTTTTATCTTCTTTCTGGGTATGCGTGTGCCCGTGAATGTTGAAGGCCCAATCAATTCCTAAAGGTTCATGCGATAAAATTATCTTTTCAGAAATCATAAGTGGGCCACCATATACATATTCAAAGACATCCTTATATGCACTTAAACCAATATCATGGTTCCCTGCTATAAGAATCTTATGTCCTCTTAATTTGCGTGCCCACTCAATGTTTCCAATATCTCCAAGAAGAATAAGATGATCTTTTTTACCAACCTTACTGTTGATCATTTTAACCTGCTCTTCTGCAGTAGGACGATGAGGGAAAGCAATTCTCAGATCTTCATCTTCATCAAAATGAGGATCACTATATAACCATACGGTTCCTTCTGCCGACCATTCAGTTTTGAAAGGTTCATACAATCCTTCAATCATTTTCTATAATGTTCCCTTCACTATCAAACCAAATTAACATTTCATGCCATCCATCCCAATCCCATACGGAAAGAACATTACTTTCTTCATTAGAATTAAAATTATCTTCAAAATTTACTATTTTATTTTCCTTAAGTTGCCTTAAAAAATCTAAATTAGTCATTGCTATCCCTTATCAATACAACATAACATCCAATAATTACATTCTGCCGTACTATTTGGGAAATAATAATGATAATGATTTTTTAACTCTTCAAGAGTTCCATCAGGATATTTTTTATAATCAAAATTTAAAGTTGTCATTTCACCAGGACCAATATTTTTAAGCTCAAGCCCAAAAAAATAATTAGTTGCATCATCTGCCCAACTATTTAAAGCCAAAGTATAATCATCTTCTTGAAATTCATTAAGTTTTTCTTTAGAGAGAGAAAGATATTCATCTTTTGTTACTATAAATCCATAACCTAGCTTGGTAGAATGATTAATAAACATATCTTTCATGTCTCCTTTTTTAATTATTTTCTATAATGTTTCCTTCTTTGTCAAATCGAATTAGTATTTCATGCCATCCATTTGAATCCCATACAGAAAAAATATTTTCATTAATATTATCATCAAAAAATACTATTCTATTTTCTCTAAGATATTTTAAAAATTCTAAATTAGTCATCTTCACTGTTATAATCATCAAGCTATAAAATACCTGGAGCAGTTGCAATCCATCTTTTAAACTTAATCAATGCTTCTTCTTTTGAAGAACCATATATCTAAATTAAACCAATAAAATCAATATCATACAATTCCATTTGAATATTTCCTTCTCAAATTTTCTATATATATTATAACATAATTTTTTTTATTTTTCAAGTGTGCGCGAACTGGTCATGCGGCCGGTTAAAGCAGTTCGCGCATATATCCAGTATGGGTAACAAAATTATGCATGTTCTCTCTTCCTACTGGATTTCCTGTATGATAGCTTACTTCAATATCCAAATCACGCATTCTGCCCATATTAACATAGGCATCTATCTACTTTAAGACATTGATGAAATCACCGCCGTGTTCACCAGTAAGACTATCCAGTCCAGCGTCATGATCTAGATCAAG
>Ga0310697_10005051_pt1 | contig 12830 bp, 13 predicted proteins | sample 172DNAGHGlowgp2_FD_203883 | JGI IMG/M metagenome (GOLD analysis project Ga0310697, IMG submission 203883) | Sheep rumen microbial communities from Palmerston North, Manawatu-Wanganui, New Zealand - 1728 DNA GHGlow gp2 (v2) (version 2) | ecosystem: Host-associated > Mammals > Digestive system >...
TTCCGACGCCGTGCGAGCGGATAACGACAGTCTCGTCCGGCTCGAGCTCGTCAACGGATTCGATGACCCTTGCGCCCTTCGACTTCATATCGTTCACGACGTCCTGATTGTGGATTATCGGTCCGAGAGTTGCTACCTTTGAATCCTTACCGAGCTCGCTGTAGACCATTTTCACAGCTCTGTCTACTCCGAAGCAGAAGCCTGCTGATTTAGCGACTGTTACCTCACGCATTGTCCTTTTCCTCCTTATCGGCGGGCTTCGCAGCGCCCTCTACAAGTTCCTTTATATCCGCCATATAACGGTTCTTCAGCTTTACGAGCTGACGCGGGTTCGGCTCGTCAGCGGGCTCAACGTACTCCTTCGGGTCGATGGGCTTGCCGAATTTAATAGTTACCCTTGTGCGGAATTTCAGCTTCTCGCCGAAAACGATACCGACAGGGACTATCCTTCTGTCAGCCTTTGCCGCAATGAGCGCAGCGCCGGAATGTCCGCGTCCGACCTTGCCGTCCTTTGAGCGTGTACCCTCAGGGAATATCATAAGGCTCCTGCCGTTATGAAGGCGGTCTATCGCGGTCTCGATGACCGTCATATCACCCTTTCCGCGCGAGACCGGAAAAGCTCCGAGAGTGCGTATAAGCCACGCGAAGAGCTTTTTCTGAAAGAGCTCCTCCTTCGCCATAAAGGCATATTTTCCGACCGCGCCTCCTCCGAGGAGCGGAGGGTCGGCGTTCGAGCGGTGGTTAGAAGCATAGATGACGGTCTCGCCGCGCGGTATATTATCGCGCCCCTCGTAGTGCAGGTTAAAAATTATGCGAAAAAACAGCCGCACGAAAAATTTAGCGATATAATACATCTGTTTGTCCCTTTCTGATGTGTTTTGTCATTCTGAAGCGGTCGTCCTCCTCGCCGGAGACCGCATAGCCGAGCCGCTGATACAGATACCTCGCCGCTGTATTTGAGCGCTCAACGTGCAGAGATGTCATAGGTACATTGCTGTCAGCCGCATACCGCTCGGCAAATTTTATCAGCTTTGTGCCGATGCCCTTTCCGCGGAACCTCTCCGTGACCGAGAGGTCGTCGAGGTATACAAAGTCGGGATACAGCTCGACCGAGATGTAGCCGACTACATCTCCGTCCGAAACTGCGACATAGATAACATCTCCGCCGCCGAAGAATTTATCGAGATATCCGCTCTCATAGCCGCCGCCCCCCTTATCGCCGACGCTCGCGAGCATCTCGGCAAACAGCTGCTCTATCGCCGGTATATCGGCAGGAACAGCTCTTCTGTATGTGACGTTCATCAGCCTATCTTGCTCTCGATGACCCTGATGATAGCCTCTGCGGACTCCTCAAGGCTGAGCTTGGTAGTATCGACGAGAACAGCGTCCTCTGCCTGTCTGAGCGGAGCTATCTCACGGTGCATATCCTGATAGTCGCGCTGTATGATGTCCTTGAGTATCTCCTCATACGGCGGACAATCGGGCTTCTCGGCAAGCTCCTTGTAGCGGCGGTTGGCACGCTCCTCAGCCGAAGCTGTGAGGAATATCTTCACATCTGCATCCGGGAGCACGACTGTACCGATGTCTCTGCCGTCCATGATTATGTTGTTCTCGCGCGCTATCTTCTGCTGAGTCTCGAAGAGGTAAGCTCTTACAGCCGGGATAGCCGATGTGCGCGAAGCCGCCATTGAGATAGCAGGTGTGCGTATGAGGTCGGAAACGTCCCTGTCCCCGAGAAAAACGCGCTGTGCGCCGTCCACGAAGCGGAGCGATACATCTGCATCGGCGAGTGACTTCTCGATGTCCTCGTCGGCGATATTATTCTCGGTGATATAGAGAGCTACCGTGCGGTATAGAGCACCTGTGTCTACGTAGATATAGCCGAGTCTGGCTGATACCATTTTTGCGATAGTGCTCTTGCCTGCGCCGGCAGGTCCGTCGATAGCGATGTTGATAGTTTTCATTGTAGTTCCTCCATTTATAATGATATTGCTTTATTGTTTCGCCTGAAGCAGTCCCCATACGGAAACTGCAAGGTCCGCCGTGACTGCTCCTGCCGCGAGCACCGAAAAGCCGATACACACAGCCTTCGGGAGCTTGTCGCAGAGCTTGCCGGACAGTGGGTGCAGCCAGAAGAAGTAACCGACTGCAAGTGCGCCGAAAATGGCGCTCGAGATAAGGCTCGCGCGGTCCTGTATCGAGCCCCACCAGCCGCGGTATGTCCAGAAATGCTTGTGGAATATGAACTCGAGCAGATAGGACGAGCCGAGCTCGAATGCGGTGGTCACCACTGCCGAGAATAAGAACACGAATACCGGATCTCTCTTGCGCTCACCGAGCAGAGCGAGCAGTATGAACGCTCCCACGGCGTATATCGGCACGATCGGAAGGTGCAGTATACCGCGGTTCTCAAATCGGTCAAACAGTATATATACCGTGACCACCTCGTATATCCAGCCGGCGAGACCGGCTGCCATAAATTCAAATATATAGCGGAATATCCGCTGCCATAGTTCTCTTTTCATAGCTTTTCACAGGCATATCGCCGCCGCATATGCGGTCGAGAACGCTATCTGAAGGTTGAAGCCGCCGGTGTAGGCGTCGACGTCGATGACCTCGCCTGCGAAGTATAGTCCCGGACAGAGCTTCGACTCCATCGTCCTCGGGTCTATCTCCTTCACGGAAACGCCGCCGCTCGTGACGATAGCCTCGTCTATCGGTCGGAATCCCGAGATCCTCACGGGGAAAGCCTTTATCAACTCACCGAGCCTGCGGCGCTGCTCCCTCGTGATACCGTTGACCTTCTGCTCGGGAGCTATCCCGGAAAGCCGCACGATAACGGGTATCAGCTTAGCCGGAAGGAGCTTCCTTATGCCGTTGATGAAGTCGCGGTTGAGATTCTCTGCGAAGTCACGCTGTATCCGCGCATCGAGCTGCTCGGGTGTCAACCCCGGCTTCAGGTCGATGACGAGCCTGTATCTTCCCGGCTCCATATCGCGTATATGGCTGCTCGCGCTCAGCACGAGCGGACCGCTCACACCGAAGTGGGTGAACAGCATTTCGCCGAGCTCCGAGAAAATACGCTTGTCGCCGTCGTACAGCGAGAGCGTGACGTTGCGGAGGGACAGTCCCATCATCTCCGCGCAGTATTTATCGGGCGAAACGAGCGGAACGAGACTCGGCTTGAGTTCGGTCACGGTATGCCCTGCACTTTCGGCGAGAGTGTAGCCGTCGCCGGTCGAACCGGTGTTCGGATACGACTTTCCGCCGCACGCGATGAGGACGCTTCCGCTGCGGAACTCCTCGCCGCCTGCCTTCACTCCTGCGCACGCTCCGTCCTCGATAATCAGGGAACTCACGCGCCTGTGAATTATCTTCACTCCGACCCTTTTCAGCTCGCGTCCGAATGCGGCGACGATGTCCTCGGCATTATCGCTCACGGGGAAAACGCGGTTACCGCGCTCGGTCTTGAGCGGAACACCGAGCTCCTCGAAGAAGCTCTTCGTCTCCTCCGCCCCGAACATTGAGAATGCGCTGTACATAAAACGCGGATTCACGGGGATATTGCGAAGGTGCTCCTCAGCCGGGGAATCGTTCGTGACGTTGCAGCGTCCCTTTCCAGTGATGCGGAGCTTCCTTCCGATATTTTCATTTTTCTCGAAAAGCAGCACAGACTTGCCGAACCTTGCCGCCTGAACAGCAGCCATACATCCGGCAGCTCCGCCGCCTATTATAATAGTATCAGTCATTCTCGCCCGTCAGCAGCTTGTGCAGCTTGTCGCGGACAGCGCTGCGCAGGTCCTCGGTCGCTTCACGGTCGACGGAATAACCGCCGTTGCTGTAGTTCACGACATCGCCCTCGCGCGCAGAGCTCGGAAGATGTGCGCGGTGGATATTCAGCATTCCCTCTTCAGTTTCCATAACGGCGTAATCGCCCTCAAATCTGTCGATAATCATCTGCTTCTCCTTTCCGTCGTGACGCTCAGACCGCTGCCGTCCGACGTGATAACTATAGTACCGCACAGGTCGGTGCGGAAGATATTGTCAGTGTATTGCGAAAGCCGCTCTATCGTGATGTCATTCGGGTGACCGTAGGGATTTCCTGCTCCGCACGATATAACTGCCGCATCAGGGCATACCGCTCTGAGGAAGTCCTCGCTCGTGGAGGTGTCGCTTCCGTGATGCCCTGCCTTGAGGACGCTCGCCTTCCCGATACGTCCCGAAGCTATCATCTCGCGCTCGGAAACGCCCTCTGCATCGCCGGTGAAGATGAAGCTCTCACTTCTGTGACGAAGCATCACCGCGACAGAGTAATTGTTCGGCTCCTTGTATTTTCTGCTGTTCGGCGCGACTATCTCACACTGTGCATCACCGACGGCAAATTCGCTCCCGGCAGCAGCCTCGGTCAGCTTAACGCCGTACTTTTCGGCAGCATCGAGGAAGTGTACGAAGTACGAGGCGGTCGGTATATCCTCGTCATCGAGATGAGGGATGATGAACTCGCCTATATCGAACGAGCTTATTATCATATCCATTCCGCCTATATGGTCGGAATGAGGGTGAGTTGCGATGACGTGATCGAGCCGCTTCACGCCCATGTTTTTCAGGTAGTATATGACCTTCGGCGTCTCGGACTTCTCGCCGCAGTCGATGAGCATATTGCCGCCGCTCGCTGCAACGTAAATGCAGTCGCCCTGTCCGACGTCGATGAAGTGTACCTTCAGCTCGCCCTCCGCCGGATAGACCGGCTTTTTCGGATAGAGCACCACCGCCATGCTTATCACAACGGCAGCAAGGAAGAATATCAGCCGTGCTTTTTCGTGCCTTTTCTTTTTCCTGTGCCGTTCTTCTGTCTGCCGGCGGAGGTCGCCGAGGAGGCTTTCCTGCTCTGCTGAGAGTTCCTTCGTCCGGCGTCTTTTTTCTGCCAATTCCTGTCACCGCCCTTCGCCGGTATGTCCTCGACAAGGCATTTCGGCGACGAGCCGATGAGGTCATAGCGTCCTGCCCTTTTCAGTGCCTCGAGCACTATCTCCCTGTTCTGCGGACGGAAATATTGCAGCAGCGCGCGCTGCATAGCCTTTTCCTTCGGAGTTTTCGGAACGTAGACCTTCTCCATCGTATACGGGTCGAGCTCGGTATAGAACATCGCCGTAGAGATAGTTCCGGGCGTCGGATAGAAGTCCTGCACCTGCTCGGGACGGATATGATTGTCCCGGAGGAAGAGCGCGAGCTCAATGGCTTCACTGAGCGTGCTCCCCGGGTGAGATGACATAAGATACGGGACGAGGTACTGCTCCTTGCCCATTCCCTTCGTTATTTCGTAGAATCGCTTCTGGAACGCCTTGTACGCCTCGATATGCGGCTTTCCCATTTTATCGAGAACGACAGCCGAGCAGTGCTCCGGCGCGACCTTGAGCTGACCGCTTACGTGGTGCTTTATCAGCTCGCGCATAAATTCGTCGTTCTTGTCCTGCATAAGGTAGTCATAGCGTATGCCCGAGCGTATGAAGACCCGCTTGACGCCCTTGACCTTGCGTATCTTTCTCAACATCGCAAGGTATTCGGTGTGGTCGGCTCTGAGCGCCGGACACGGTGTCGGTGCGAGACATTTCCTGCCCATGCACAGACCATTGCTGAGCTGCTTTTCGCAGGAGGGGTGGCGGAAATTCGCTGTCGGACCTCCTACATCGTGGATATATCCCTTGAAATCCGGCATTTTCGTGATACGCTCCGCCTCAGCGAGGACAGACTCCTCGCTTCTGACGGTGACTCTGCGTCCCTGATGAAGGGCTATCGAGCAGAAATTGCAGTATCCGAAGCAGCCGCGGTTGTGGGTTATAGAGAAGCGTACCTCCTCGATGCCGGGAACTCCGCCCTGTGCTTCGTATGAGGGGTGTACCGCCCTTGTATAGGGCAGACTGTATATGTAGTCGAGCTCCTCGGTCGTGAGACTGAAGGCAGGCGGATTCTGCACGAACATCATATTCCCGTGGCGCTGGATGATCGTCTTTCCGTAGACCTCGTCCTGCCAGTCGTACTGTATCTTTACCGCCTTCGCGTATTCGACCTTGTTATCGCGCACCTGCTCGAAGGACGGACACTGTGCCGCTCCGAGCGGAGTGTTCACGGGCTCGGTCATATAGCACGTACCGCGGACATCGTGTATATCGTTTATGCTCTCCCCTGCTGCGAGACGTGTACAGACCTCGCGTATCTGATGCTCGCCCATACCGTACATCAGCAGGTCAGCCCCGCTGTCCGCGAGAATGGACGGACGCACGTCATCGTCCCAGTAGTCATAGTGGGCGAAGCGCCTGAGAGAGGCTTCAAGTCCGCCTATCGCTATCGGAATATCGCCGAAGTATTCGCGCAGCTTCTGACAGTAAACTATCACAGCGCGGTCGGGACGCTTCCCGGCAGCTCCGCCGGGACTGTAGGCATCATCTGAGCGCCTGCGCTTTGCGGCGGTATAGTGCGCCACCATGGAATCTATATTTCCCGAGGTCACAAGGAAGGCATACCTCGGGGCTCCGAACCTGCGGAAGTCCCTGTCGGTATGCCAGTCCGGCTGGGCAATTATGCCGACAGTGTAGCCGAGAGCCTCTATCAGCCTTGTGATTATAGCCGCACCGAAGCTCGGGTGGTCAACATAGGCATCGCCGGTGATATATATGAAATCGAACTGCTCTATGCCAAGCTCGTCCATTTCTTTTTTCGTTGTCGGTAAGAAGCCTTCGTACAAGGTATCACCGCCTTTCTGTTATATTGCGGACCGCTTCCGGAAGCGTATCCCTGTCTCAGAATCTCTGCCAATGCAGCTGTTTTTCCATATCTGCGACGAGCTGCTTGGTGCGGACCGCCCCGTCAGCAGGTCTGCCGATACCGATGAAGCAGGGTATCATATATTCGTCCGGAAAGCCTGTTGCTCTCCTTGCCTGCTCCTCTTCGCCGTCCATAGGTATCCTCAGGTTGCAGCCGTATCCCTCTGCCGTTGCAGCGAGCCACAGATTCTCGATGCTGCACCAGACTGAAGCGAAGCAATTCAGGTGAGACAGCCCGGCAGGGCGGAGCACATCGACCTTTTTCTTCATAAGCGGTATTATGACTGCTGCCGCGTCCATAAGCATACTGTACTGCTTCGGAACGGCGAACTGATAAGCACCCTTCTGGACAGGGTCGGATATGAACGTCATTTTGTCGACGTCCTTCACGGTCAGGTTTTTGGGCACGCCGTCCAGCACCTCTCTCATTACCGCCTTGTCGGTCACAACTATGAAATGCCAGTCTCTGAAATGGTCATTTGTCGGAGCCTTGAATGCTGCCCCGATGATCCTTTTCACGGTCTCCTCCGGTATTGCCTCGTCCGTGAACTCGCGGACGCTGCTCCTTCTGTTTATGGCTTCATACAGCTCCATATCCCGACCTCCGTTCCGGTGTTTCAGGCAGGAGCTCAGAACTCGAACCTGTTCTCAAATATCATAGTGAGGAGTATCACCACGTTGAACATCATAAATATGGCAGCAATGGCAGCATTCCGCCAGAAATCGAATGAGGAAACGCACTCCTGACACAGCATCACGCGCTTTTCCTTCGGGACGGATATGCTTCCCATACGGCTCGTCACCTCTGCAAGCTCGCGCAGGAGCGCAAGGGTCTCGACCTCATCAGGGCGGAGAATGCCCATCGCCTCCTTATTCTGGAGGTCCTCCATTATCAGGTCGCCTGTGTCCGGCTCAGCGCGGTCAGGCACAAGTATGTCCACATTCTTGCCGGCAACGAGCTTCTTCGCAGCGCGGCAGGTGGTAGTTATCTTGTAGGTGAAGCAGTTGTCTGCAAGCACGATCAGCTCATAAGCCTTATCGCCCATCAGCTTAACGCTTCTGTGCGACGTGACCTTCGCAGACATCTTTTTTGTGTGCTCACGGTAGAATTTGCGCTTATTGTACGCGCTGAACGCCGCTATAGCCGCAAACAGTGCAGCTATGCCGCAGAAAATGACCAACAGCATAGTATCAATCCTCCTGCAATCTGAGCTTCCATTCATCGAACTGCATTTTCGACATAAGTACCTTTCTCGGCTTCGAGCCCTCGCTGGGACCGATAATGCCCCTGTCCTCAAGCTCGTCGATTATACGCGACGCTCTCGCATATCCAAGCTTCAGCTTCTTCTGGAGCATCGTCGTTGAGAGCTGTCCGTTGTTTACTGCGACCTCTGTCGCTCTTACGATGTAATCCTCGTCGCTCCCGACTTCAAATCCGCTGTCGGTAGAGCCGCTCTTGTCGCCCTTTCCGGTCTGGGGAACGTAGTTCTCGACAGCCTCGATGATGTTGCTGTCATACTCCTCGGACATCTGTGCGCGAATGAAGCTGAGGGTCTCGTGTATATCCTTCGGCGAAGCGAAGCAGCCCTGAACACGTATCGGTTTGCCGCTTCCTATCGGCATATAGAGCATATCACCGTTTCCGAGGAGCTTGTCCGCGCCCGCCATATCGATGATGGTGCGCGAATCGACCTGTGACATAACGGAAAGTGCGATACGGCTCGGGATATTCGCCTTGATAAGACCTGTGATGACGTCCGTTGTAGGACGCTGTGTAGCTACGACAAGGTGCATACCTGCCGCACGTCCCATCTGTGCGAGACGGCAGATGTAGTCCTCGACCTCTTTTCCGGCAACGAGCATAAGGTCTGCGAGCTCGTCCACGAATACCACTATCTGCGGCATGAATGAGAGCTCCTCGTCGTCCTCTGCAAGCTCGTTGTAGGACTTCAGGTCGTTTGCGCCGACCTCGGAGAAGATGTTGTATCTCCTCATCATCTCGAGCACTGCCCAGTTGAGAGCACCGGCAGCCTTTTCAGCCTGAGTGATGATGGGTATGAGCAGGTGCGGTATGCCCTCAAACACTTTGAATTCGACCATTTTCGGGTCTATGAGTATGAGCTTTACCTCGTCCGGCTTCGCGTTGTAGAGGATACTCATTATTATCGAACGCGTGCAGACCGATTTACCCGAACCGGTAGTACCTGCGATTATGATGTGGGGCATCTTCACGATGTCGCCGACAATGGCATTGCCGGTTATGTCCTTGCCGACCGCGAATGAGAGCTTGCTCTGCGAATTGCGGAATTCCGGCGAGGAGAGTATCTCACGCAGCGTTACAGTGTCCTTGTTGATGTTCGGCACCTCGATACCGACGGCAGCCTTGCCCGGTATCGGAGCCTCGATACGGACGCCCTGCGCTGCAAGGCTGAGGCAGATGTCGTCCTCAAGTCCCTTTATCTTCGAGACTCTGACGCCTGCGCCCGGCTGTATCTCGTAACGGGTGATAGAGGGACCGCGGTAGATGTTGCGTATCTTTACGTCGATGCCGAAGCTCTTGAGCGTATTGACGATGTTGTCCGCCTTTTCGCGCATCTCAGCGGCGGCTTCAGCCGTATTCGAGCGCACCTCCGGCAGAGCGAGCAGGTCGAGCCCGGGGAGGATATACAGCTGCTGCTGAACGGGCTCCTCCTCTTCCTCTGCCTCCTCCGTGACCTCGCCGTCGCGCTTGGCTTTTTCCTCGGCAGCCTTCGTGATAAGGTTTTCGAGGTCTACGTCTATGTCTATCTCGCTTCCGTCCGGGTCGGACTTTTCAGCCGGAGCAGCAGGCTGTACCGGTGGAGCTGACTCCTGCACCGGTGCCGGAGCACTCTCGTCCGGGAGCGGTATATCGAAGAACATACTGAATTCATCAGCCTCGGCACGCTTTGCAGCCTCCTCGGGAGTTTCCGGCTTCGGTGCAGGCGCCGGCTGGACGGGCACGGGCTGAGCTTCTGTGCTTACGACCGGCTCCGGAGCATTTTTCGGCTCGGGGAGCTTCTTTGCCTTCACGGGCATTTTTATCCTTGCCGGCTCCTCAGCCTCCGGCTCTTCGTCCTCTTCATCGTCGTAGTAAGCGCCTGTGAAGAGCTTGCCGAGCAGTACGAACGGCGAAGCGAGCATTTTCAGGAATTCGATAAGGCTCTTGTTCGTGAGCAGAAGAGCTATCACAAAGAAGAGAATGACCGTGAGTATGCGTGCGCCGAGCTTACCCATCACCGCGAGCAGTATGCCGGATATGGGAAGTCCGGCAAGTCCGCCGCCGCGCAGTTCGGTGCCGTCCTTGTATACGCGGATGATGTTCTCGCCGAAGGTGTGACCGGGTATCTCGCCGACCATGAACACCTGTATCGCCGTGCATATGAGCATCGTCATTACGATACCGAGCAGCGCCTTTCCTGCGACGTTGTCGCGGCTCTTCTCGAGTCCGATGAGGACTGAGGTATATATCAGCACCACCGGCACGAGGAACGCTGAGATACCGAAAAGTCCCAGCATAAATGTATGTACGCCGTGCCAGCCGGCTGTTCCCGGGATAAAGGTCATAAGAGCTATGAGAACTCCCGTTGCGAACAGTATCACCGACCATACGCGGCTGCTTTCGCTGTCAGCAGGCGGCGTACCGCCGCCCGTCTTTTTCTTTTCGAGCTTGCCTCCGGACGCGGACCCCTCATCGCGGAACTCCGAGCCCATAGGTTTTTTCTTCTTTTTTGATGCTGGCATTGCTATCCTCCGTTTTGTTCCGAAAAGGCAGACTTTATCTGTATCGTCCGTCCGTATTCTCTATCATTTCGTAAAGGCTGTCCATAGCGTCACCGAGACTTCCGAGCCTGTCGATAAGTCCGAGCGAGACCGCTCTTTCGCCCTCAACGACAGAGCCGACATCGAGCACGAGCTCCTCCGTGTTCATCATAAGACGGCGGAGCTCAGCCTCGGGAATGCGGCTGTTGCGCGTGACGAAATCGACTATCCTGTCCTGCATCTTGTCGAAATAAGCGAGGGTCTGCGGAACTCCGAGCACTGTGCCGTTCATCCTGACGGGGTGGATAGTCATCGAAGCCGACGGCACGATGAACGACCTCTTCGCACTCACTGCGAGCGGTACTCCGATAGAGTGCCCTCCCCCGACGACGAGCGAAACCGTAGGCGTTTTCATTCCTGCGATGAGCTCGGCGATAGCGAGCCCGGCTTCGACGTCTCCGCCGACTGTGTTGAGGATTATCATAAGCCCCTCAACGCTCCTGTCCTGCTCAACAGCAACAAGTGCCGGAATGATATGCTCATATCGCGTGGTCTTGTTCTGCTCGGCGAGGACATAGTGTCCCTCGATCTGCCCGATAATGGTCAGGCAGTGGATAAGATGCTTGGTATTCTGACCTCCGTCATCAGCGGCGGAGGGCGATAATTTTTCATTTTCCATACAACACGCTCCGATAATAGTCTATGCGGATATTATCTCCGGCGTGCGGCAGATTATACATTATTATTATATTACATTCCAGCCATAAAGTCAATACGCGCAAACATTTATTTCGCAGGTCGGCTGACAAAAAAAGACCGCCGTCATTGCTGACAGCGGTCTGTATGGGGTCAGTTTTCCTTTACCCAGTCTTCCATTATCATTTCTCCGCCTGTTGAGAGATAGCTGTAGTACGCGAGTATCCTTGAAGCGTCCTTTGAATCTATCTTTCCGTCGAAGTTTACATCGCCGTTAGCCTTCTGCTGATCGTTGAAGGTCTCGGGCTTGCCTGTTGAAAGGAGAGCGTACTCAACGAGCACCTTTGAAGCGTCCTTGGCGTCAACAACGCCGTCAAGGTTAGCGTCGCCGAGCTTGCCGGCTGCCTGGGTGGATTCGGTAACTACGAGCTTGTTTGTACTTTCGATAACGGGAGTCATCTCATTTCCGGCGCTGTCAGCTACCCACGCATTAACTGCGGAGAAGGTATATGTCCCGAGAGCGTAGTCAGCCGGCACCTTGAATGTGAGCTTTGCGATAGTATCGCCTTTGGCAATACCGAGCGAACTGCCCTTCGGCTGTGCAGAAGCGAGCTCTGCGGTCTCTTTGTTGAATACAAGTTCACCGCCGTTCCAAGTGGAAACGCCGTTCATTCCGAGGCACTCTATACCCTCCGGCATATTCAGCTTTATCTGGAATCCGGTCATCTCGCCGATATCGTCTCCGCCGGCAACGACAGCGACCTCGAATTCCTTGCCGGGAGCAACTAATTCGTTTTCCGGCTCCAGCTTGAAGGACATCTGCTTCTTAACAGGTACAGAGCCGTCGTTTACAGTTATGGAAGCATCCATGAGCTCGAGAAGCAGTTCGTTTCCGTCAGGGTCGCAGGCATACGGGAAGTGGGCGTCGGGGATAAATGAGTACGAATCGCCGTTTTTAGCGTTCTCCGGTACGGTGAAGGTGTAGGTCGCAGCGACCATTGACTGTCCGCGATCAAGTGTTGTTCCGCCGTTTTCGATCACGACAGCGATCTCGCCGGTTTCGGGATTAACAGCGACCGGCTTGCCGAAATATGTGGCTATACCGTTGGAAGTAAGACCCGAGGGAGTGGGGACACTCAGCTGGAAACCGCCAAGGGTCACGGCGTCGAAGCCAATGTTGTTGAGCTTTATGTCGATGTTTACTGTCTCGCCTGGCTTTACGTACCGTGTTTCCGGGTTGAAAACGATATCAACGAAAGCATCTGCTGTAAGGACATTTGCAGCCGGAAGAGCGCCAGTGCCCAGAACGCATACAGCCGACATTGCGGAAGCGAGTAATCTTTTCATCTTCATTTGTAATTCCTCCTTTGAAGGTATCTTTATTTCACCGTCACAAAGGGCGGTCAATATACTTATACTCCATTATATCATACAGGCTCTCATTTGTCAATTATTTTGAATGAAAAGGTGCATTTCTGTTTATTATGCCCCATATCTGCCGCATTCGTGTCACCTGTCCCCTGCGGCCGGCAT
>Ga0310697_10005052_pt1 | contig 12829 bp, 12 predicted proteins | sample 172DNAGHGlowgp2_FD_203883 | JGI IMG/M metagenome (GOLD analysis project Ga0310697, IMG submission 203883) | Sheep rumen microbial communities from Palmerston North, Manawatu-Wanganui, New Zealand - 1728 DNA GHGlow gp2 (v2) (version 2) | ecosystem: Host-associated > Mammals > Digestive system >...
AAAAAACGACAGTAAGCAATACCTACTTCTGATTAACCTGCTTATGCAGGACTTTTCAGGTGCGCAATGCTTAAAACCTCGTTTTTAGGTATTGCGTACTTCGTTTTTTATCTCTAATTTTGCACCCGAAATCGTTGACGAAATCACAGGTATAAAATTCATAAAGTATTTGTTTAGTTTAGTGAGATGGCTGGCTGTGATGGTCAGCCACCTTTTTAAAAGCCATCGAATGCTACCATTATTGGCGTAAAGGCATAAAAAAAGTATATTTGCAACCGAGTTGCGGAATATTTTTCGTACCTTTGCAGCATGGTTATGGATTTACAGGGTTTCCTCACATCGCTTCTGAACGTCGTCTGCGAGATGGCTCCTTACCTGCTATTGGGATTCTTCATCGCAGGAGTGCTGCACGTATTCGTACCGCAGAAGTTCTATGCCAATTATCTTTCGAGAAACAATAAGCTGTCCGTAGTTTGGGCGGCGCTGCTGGGCATACCCCTGCCGCTGTGTTCATGTGGAGTCATCCCCACCGCTATAGGACTCAGGAACGAGAAGGCTTCGAAGGGCGCCATTGCCTCGTTTCTCATCGCCACGCCACAGACAGGCATCGACTCCATCTTGGCTACGTTCTCGCTGATGGGACTGGGCTTTGCTATTATCCGTCCTACGGCGGCACTTATCACTGGTGTTTGTGGTGGACTGCTGGTAAACCGTTTGGTTCGTGAAGATGACGTGAAGGAGGATGTGTCCGCTGCATGCCAAGTAGAAAGCGGAAACAGGATTTGGCGTGTATTGAAGTATGCCTATTATGATATGCTTCGCGACATAGGCCTGCGACTGCTTATCGGACTTGTTGTTGCGGCATTGATTCAGGTGGCTGTGCCTGATGAGTTTTTCCTCTCCTTCGGCAGTCAGCCGTTGCTACAGATGCTGGTGATACTGGTCATCGCTGTGCCGATGTATATCTGTTCGACAGGTAGCATCCCCGTAGCTGCAGCACTGATGATGAAGGGACTATCGCCAGGAGCGGCACTGGTGATGTTGATGGCCGGGCCTGCGGTAAATCTCGCCTCTATCCTCGTGGTTCATAAGTCGATGGGGCGTCGCTTTACATCGATTTATCTGATGACCATTGTTGGTTTCGCAGTTCTATTCGGCCTGCTGCTCAATGCTACGGGAATCGACTTCTCCGTCGCTGCCCAAGATGCGTGCTGCATGAGCACATCCGCCTTGCCCAGTCCGTTGGCTTTGCCTTCGTCCGTCACGACTCTGCCATCATCGAGCGAGCTCGGATGGCTCTCGCTGTTCCGTCCGTTCAAGATTATTTGCGCCACAGTATTAACCCTATTAATAGTATTTGCTCTTATGATGAAGTTTTTCAGCAAGTTTACAGACAAAAAGCCGTTAGGCCCCGATGTGACAGTCTATCGTGTTGAGGATATGCATTGCAGCCATTGCGAGGCTGCCGTAGTCCGTGCCGTCGAGGATCTGCCTGGCGTAGAGAAAGCCAAGGCCAGCGCCTCTGCCAACACCCTCACCATCAAAGGCTCCGCTACCGAAGAGGTCATCCGTGCTGCAGTTGAGGGTATCGGCTATACGTTTAAGGGACGGAGCAGCGAGAGCCGTTAAGCTCGTTTAAACGGCCGAGTCAGCTAAGGGAAAAACGCATCCTATGACAAATCTCACTCATCATCCTCGACAAGAAGTATGTCGACAAGACAAACCTGAAGGCATGCGCTCGCATCTGTCGAAGACTGCGATGCTGGCCCTCGCTGTCACCATCCACAACCTGCCAGAAGGAATGGCCGTCGGCGTAGTGTCCGCAGGCGCCATGTTCTACGTCGTGGTCGAGGAACTCATCCCTGAAACCTCCAGCGGTCAGCACTCCAACCTCAGCACCATCGGCTTTGCCATTGGCTTCGTCCTGATGATGGTACTCGATGTGGTAATGGGATAAACGAAAGAGCCGAGCAGCGCTGCGATGTTTCACTTAAACGTCGAAAGACGTGGGGGTAAACGTCGAAGGTGATTTGGAAGCAGAAGAAATTGTTCATACCTTTGCACTGTCAAAAGACGAAAACAAGTACAAAGCCGCAATTAAGCGAGCAAAGAGCCGAATGTAATTCGAGCTATTTCGAGCGAAAGCGGTTTCGAGCGAAGCTCAAATGACAGTAACATAGTATTAACAATAAAAAATTAAAAAGGTATGAAAAAGATGTTTTTCGCCCTCGTGGCAATGGTGATGATGACAATGAGTGCTAACGCTCAGAGTATTGACAACAACAGTAAGCTGACCTTCGACCGTCTGGCAAGCTATCTGGAACTAAGGGTAAACCAGATTGAACCGGTGAAGACTGCTATGGCCCAATTCGAGAGTTCAATGCAAGCGTACTATCAGTTACAGAACACCTCGAAAGGCGGAGAGGCTTGGGAGAAGATTCAGGCTCGTCACAAGGCAACAATGAAGAATGTTCTTGACAAGAAACAGTACGACAAGTACATTGCTATGCTCGACCTGACAGTCAAGAACACCGCAGACCGCATGATGGATCAGCAGCAGTTGGCCAGCAAATAAAACTACTGGATAATACATACTAAAGTATTAATTATCTCTTCCGCATAGAGATTATGCGGAAGAGATTTTGTTTTTTCAATAATTATTCGTAACTTTTTCGCAAGCGAAGAAGTTACTTTCACTCGGAAATGAAAAGAAAAACGAGTTTTCCCTTTGCATTTCGCTCACTTATTCGTAACTTTGCAGACGATGAAGAAGATACAGATAAAAGATGTATGGCTGTTTGTGGCACAGGTACTACTGTTGTCGCTGGTGCTGTTGTCACCGGGACTTATCAACTATGTAACAACCAACGATGCGGTAATGGCATGGGATTCGCTATGGATTTCCGCTTTCTGGCTGGCACCTGCTGTAGTGGTCTATCTGCTCAACTTCTATTTTTGCGTGCCCATGCTATGGTTCCGACACCGCTACTGGCTGTTTGGAATTGCCAATTTGGTATTGATATTGTTATGCAATTCCCATCTGCTTTTTAAGAATATCAGCAGCTTGCCTGATATCTATCGTGCTGGTTATTCCTCGTTCCAGATTATTGCTTTGCTTGTCAATCTGATGGCAATCGGCATTGCCCTAAGCATCCGTTACGTAATGCGACAGGGGGAAAAGAAGCAGAAGGAGGTAGAGGCAGAACTGGCCTGGCTGAAGAATCAGATCAATCCGCATTTCCTCTTCAACACCCTCAACAACATCTCCAGCCTGACGCAGATTGATGCTGACAAAGCCCAAGATACGGTGATGCAACTGAGCGACCTGCTGCGCTATGCGATGTATGAGACCAACAAACCGAAAGTGCCGTTGGAGGGCGAGGTGGAGTTTATGCGCAACTACATCGAGCTGATGAAACTCCGTTGTAATGAGATGACCAGAGTCAACTGCCAATGGCAAATAGCCAATAGCCAAATGCTAATTGCACCCTTGCTCTTCATCTCCCTCATCGAGAATGCCTTCAAGCATGGCATGAATAGCAATGCACCTGCAACCATCGATATCAGTCTGACGCAGAAAGACGGTACACTCGTCTTCAATTGCGACAATACTAACAACCCCAAGCCCACCAAGGACCGCAGCGGTTCTGGCATCGGACTGGAGAACACCCGTCGCCGCCTCAATCTCCTCTATCAGGGTCACTATCAATGGGAGCAAACCATTACGCCAGAGAACATCTATCACGTCAAAATCACCCTTCAGCTATGAGACCAATAACCTGTATCATCGTCGACGACGAGCCTTTGGCCGTCCGCCTCTTGGAGTCATACGTCGAAAAGACTCCAGACCTCCAGTTGCTGGCCTCCTTTACTGACTCCATCACAGCCATCAACGCCATCAAGGCACAGAAGCCCGACCTGCTGTTCCTTGACATCCAGATGCCGAATATCGACGGGATGGAGCTAGCCCATAGTCTGCCCGAAGAGACACGTGTTGTCTTCACCACCGCTTTCAAGGAATATGCCTTCGAGAGTTACGAGGTAAATGCCCTCGACTTCTTGTTGAAACCCATCCGCTATAACAAGTTCCTCGCAGCTATCGAGAAAGCCAGGAAGGTATTCCAGCAGCAGCCTACCCAGCCACAACAGCCTGTCGTTCAACCCCAGCAGCCCACTACTGTTTTCATCCGCGTCGATGGCGAATGGCGCAACGTACCCATCGACCAGATTACCTACGTCAATGGCATGAAGGATTACGTGCTGTTCTATCTCGACAATGAGTCCAAGGCGCTGATTACCCACCTGACGATGAAAGCCGTAGAGGATATGCTGCCCAAGGACCGTTTCCTTCGCATCCACCGCTCCTACATCATTGCCGTCGACAAGATACAGAAGGTTGACCGCAACGATTGTGTCTATATCGGCAAGGAAATCATCCATATCCCTGACGGCTACCTGCAGACCTTCCGCCAGTTCCTCGAAACTCGCTCAATAGAAAAAAGATAGCTTGCCATTTCCCAATAAAGCAGAATACAAAAATTATACGATTATGAAGAAGTACATGAAGATTTCAGCCCTTGTGCTGGCTGGCGCACTGCTCATGGCGAGTATCCCGGCAATGGCCCAGAGCCAACAGGAAAAGATGAATCAGTTTATCGACCGACTGATGGCCAAGATGACAGTGGAGGAGAAAATCGGTCAGTTGAACCTGATGCCTGCGCAGACCATCACCACAGGTGCGGAGAAGGACAGTCCGCTGCTAAAACTGGCTGCTGAGGGGAAACTGGGAGCCATCCTCAACATGAAGGGCTACAAGGACATCCGTGAGGCTCAGGAAACGGCGGTAAAGAAAAGTCGCTTAGGCATCCCCCTGTTGATGGGACTCGACGTGATACACGGCTATGAGACCGTCTTCCCCATCCCATTGGCACAATCGTGCAGCTGGGACTTGGAGGCTATTGAGCAAGGCGCAAGGATTGCCGCCAAGGAGGCTACCGCCGACGGCATCTGCTGGGCGTTCAGTCCGATGGTGGACATAGCCCTTGACGCACGCTGGGGACGCATAGCAGAAGGCAACGGCGAGGATCCTTGGTTGGGGTCGAGAATCGCTGAAGCAATGGTGCGTGGTCTGCAGGGCAACTATGGCAAGGAGAACATGATGGCCTGCGTGAAGCACTATGCCCTCTATGGCGGTGCCGAGGCCGGACGCGACTATAACACCGTGGACATGAGCCACATCAGGATGTACAACCAGTTCTTGCCACCCTACGAAGCTGCTGCCAAGGCTGGGGCAGGCTCGTTTATGAGTTCGTTTAATGTAGTGGATTACATGCCTGCCACAGCCAATGGGTGGCTGTTGACAGACGTACTGCGTAAACAATGGCAATGGAACGGCTTTGTCACCACCGACTACGGGTCTATTGGCGAGATGATCAAGCACGGACTGGGCGATCTCCAGCAAGTCTCAGCCATGGCATTGAAAGCCGGTACAGATATGGACATGTGCGCTGAGGGATTCATCAACACGTTAGCCCAATCGCTGAAAGAGGGAAAGGTGACGATGCAGGACATTGACATTGCTTGCCGTCGCGTGTTGGAGGCAAAATACAAGTTGGGGCTCTTCGACGATCCCTATCGTTTCCTCGACCCCAAGCGCCGCGCCAGTGACATCCTGACGCCAGCACACCGCAAGGCTGCCCGCGACATGGCTGCCAAGACCTTCGTGTTGCTGAAAAACGAAGGAAAGCTGCTGCCACTGAAGAAACAGGGCAAGATAGCCTTGATAGGTCCGATGGCTGATAACCGGACGAATCTGGCAGGAGCATGGGCTCCTACTGCCGTGCCTGACAAATACATCACCTTGAAGGAAGCCATGGAGCTGGCGCTGAAAGGCAAGGCCGAACTGACTTACGCCCAAGGCTGCAACTTCACCAACGATGAGACATTGCAAACGGTGGGTGGTTTCTATAACCAGACGCCATTCAAGGATGCCGCCAAGTTGAAGCAGGAGGCTGTCACCATAGCAAAAGAGGCCGATGTCATTGTCTGCGCCATGGGTGAGGAGGCCGAGATGAGTGGTGAATGCAGCAGCCGTGCCAGCCTGGAGCTATTCGACGTGCAGAAAGGATTGTTGGAAGAACTACTGAAACTCGGCAAGCCTATCGTATTGCTCAATTTTGCCGGTCGTCCTACGGTAATGACCTGGGAGCAGGCACATATCCCTGCCATCCTCAATGTGTGGTTCGGAGGCAGTGAAGTCGGTGATGCCATCTGCGACATCATCTTCGGCGACAAGGTACCCAGCGGAAAACTGACCGTCTCGATGCCGCAGACTACAGGACAGGAGCCACTCTATTACAACCATTTGCCCACGGGCCGTCCTGTTGAAGAGGGCGCGGAATCGTTTGTAAAATTCGCCAGCAACTATTTGGACGTACGCAATGATCCGCTCTATCCTTTTGGCTACGGTCTGAGCTACACCACCTTCAGCTATAGCGACATCAGTCTTAACGGGCGCACGGCATCCGTCACCGTAACGAACACTGGCGACTATGACGGCGATGAGATTGTTCAATTGTATATCCACGATGTGGTGGCAAGCATCTCGCGTCCTGTGAAGGAGTTGAAGGGCTTCCAGCGTATCCACCTGAAGAAGGGCGAAAGCCAGGAGGTGAAGTTTGAAATCACAGATGATCTATTGAAGTTCTACAACGCCCGTCTCGACTATGTGCTGGAGCCAGGTGACTTTGAAGTGATGATAGGCCCAGACAGCCGTCTGAAGAATCTGAAGAAAACCATATTGACCATCAAGGATCAGCATCTGGTGTATTCTTTCCCCGAGTAAGGCCTTTGCCGCAACTTTTCGCTGAATGATTCGGGGCGTTCGTTGAAGTTATTTGGCGAAAACCCCGATAATCTTTACCTTTGCAACATCATTAAAATATTAGGCGATATGAAGAAGATTTTATGGTTACTGACAATGATGGTGGGGACGCTGACGGCGCAGGCTGGGGAGTATACCTACCTGACTTTTGAGACGACGGACGGGGCGAAGGCTTCGGTATCCGTCGAAGGACTGACGCTGAGCATCAGCGGAACCACTCTGACAGCGGGAACGCAGACGTTCACGCTCTCGAACTTGAGCAAGATGTATTTCTCGAACACCGATGAGAGTTCGACGACAGGAATAAGTGAAGAGTTAAGAGTGAATAGTGAAGAATATGCTACCGCTACTTTTTACGACCTGCATGGAAAAGTGGTCGATAGATCACAGCTATCCAAGGGCGTGTATATCGTGAAGACAAAGAGTAAAACTTATAAAATGGTGGTAAGATGAGACGGATCGTATTATCAATGATAGTCCTCGTGCTGACGATAGCAGCAGGGGCTCAGACGCTGAACGTCAAGGTGGGCAGCGTGACCTATCAGTTCCCCGCCTCGCAGACGGGCGATATGACCTATGCCAATGGCGAGACGGTTACCATCATGGGCAAGACCTTTACGCTCGCCGACATCACAGCAATGACGGTGGACGACAGCAAGGTCACCGACGGCACGATAGGCGTCAGTTACGACGGCTCGACGGCAGCGGTGACGGTGGCCGGCAACGTGGCGCAGTACGTCACGCCGACTGTCAGTGGGGCGCATGTATCGATAGCCCAGAGCGACGACCTGGCCGAGGAAATCACCTACACGCTAAACGGCACGACGGCGGACGGCGAGTTCTATATGTCGGGCTCGTACAAGGCGACGATAGAGCTGAACGGTCTGACGCTGACCAATGCGACACCGGTGTATAGCGGTGCCGCTGTACATATCGAGAACGGCAAACGCATCAAGGTAAAGATTGTTACAGGAACGACCAACACGCTCAGCGACGCTTCGACTGGTTCGCAGAAGGGCTGTCTCTATATCAAGGGGCATGCCGAGTTTGCGCAGAAGGGGACGCTGAACGTCGTTGGCAACGTGAAGCACGGCATCAAGACGGGCGAGTACTTCACCATCAAGAACGCCACCATCAACGTGACTTCGGCTGTGGGCGACGGCATCAACTGTGCCGAGTACTTCCTCATGGAGAGCGGTACGATTAACATAAGCGGTACGCAGGACGACGGTATCCAGTGCGACATCGACGGCGACGCCTCGACGGGCGAGACCACTGACCACGAGGACGAGGACAGCGGCAATGTCTATATCGAGGGTGGCAAGATCAACATCACCATCACGGCTGACGCCGCCAAGGGCATCAAGGGCGAGGGCGACATGCGCATCAGCGACGGCGACATCACCGTGAAGACCACGGGCGGCGGCGTTTGGGACAGCACGAAGGTGAAGACCAAGGCCTCGGCTTGTCTGGGTGCCGACGGCAACATGACCATCAGCGGCGGCACGCTCAGTCTAACCAGCACAGGTGCCGGCGGCAAGGGCATCAACGGTGACGGAACATTTACTGCTACGGGCGGCATCATCATCGTCAAGACCAGCGGCAATGCCGTGGTGGCATCGTCGAACGGCACGCTATCTACCGTCAGCAATTCGCATCAGCTCGATAACTACGACAGCGACTACAAGTCGTCGCCCAAGGGCATCAAGATTGACGGGGCTATCACGATTAGCGACAATGCCGCTATCTTCGTCACCACGACCGGTGCTGGCGGCGAGGGCATCGAGAGCAAGACCAGTATCGACATCACGGGCGGACAGGTGACGGTGAACGCCTCGGACGATGCCATCAACGCCTCGTATAACGACGACACCAAGAGCCTGAGCAATGCCGGCGGCCTAACCATCTCGGGCGGCTACGTCTACGCCCGCTCTACCGGCAACGACGGCATCGACGCCAACGGCAACGTATATATTAAAGGTGGCGTAATCTATGCCATCGGTACATCAGCACCCGAGGTGGCCATCGATGCCAATAGCGAGGAGCAGAAGAAGCTCTACGTCACTGGCGGCACCATCATCGCCATCGGCGGACTGGAGAATGGTGCACAGCTCACGCAGGCGTGCTATTCCGCAAGTTCGTGGAACAAGAACACGTGGTATGCAATGACTGTCGGCAACGAGACTTTTGTCTTTAAGACCCCATCCAGTGGCGGCAACACGCTCGTCGTCAGCGGCGCTTCGCAGCCCACGCTCATGAGCGGCGTCACCGTCAGCGGCGGCACCAGCATCTTCGACGGAGTAGGCTATACTGGCGCCACCTTCACCGGCGGCACCAGCGTCAACCTCTCGTCCTATACAGGAGGCGGCGGTGGCCCTGGAGGCGGTCCCGGCGGCGGTCCAGGCGGACATTGAGCATCAAATGTAAGCAAATAGGCATCATTATAACTCGTCAAAGTCGATGATGGCCTTGCGCCATTCGTCGGAAAACGGTATGGACTGCTTCTGCTCCAGGTCATACAGCACCAATATCGACAGGCAGCGGCTCTTCACCTCCTGCGTATCGGTGTCAAAGATTTCCTGTTCCAAATGGAAGCTCTTGTTACCGAGCTTGACAGTACGGGTGCGGACAGCAATCCTGTCAGAGCCTTTTATCTGGGCAAAGAACTCCACTTCTATCTTCACTACGAAGATAGCATACTGATCCCAGTCGAAGCCTTTGCATACGGTGGAAACATAGTCAGTCTTACCCGAGTCGTAGAACTGAAAATATATGGTGTTGTTCACGTGCCCGAACTTGTCAACGTCGTTGAAACGTATCTGCAGCGGCACCACATTATGAAACTCGTTATTTCTTTCTTCTGTCATTTTGTTGAATTCTACATTATCACTTCTTGGCAGTCAGTAGCGCGGCTATCATCCAGCCGAAAAGTCTCTTACTCATCATTTCGGCTGCAAAGATAATACAAATAACTTGAATAATTGATAACAAAAGAAAAAAACGTTATTTTTCTTTGTATTTCGCTCGGTTTGCACTATCTTTGTGGCCAAATTCGGATAGACAATGGCAATAGAAGGTGCAATATTCAGGCGTACAGAGCTACTTCTTGGCAACGACGCGATGGAACGGATAGCCCAGAAACGGGTGATTCTCTTCGGCGTGGGCGGTGTCGGTTCCTGGTGCGCTGAGAGTCTGGTGCGCAGCGGCATCCGGCAGTTGACAATTGTAGACTCTGACCGCGTGTGTATCACGAATATCAACCGTCAGCTGATGGCAACAACGAAGACCGTGGGACAGGTGAAGGTAGAGGCACTGAAAGAGCGCCTGCTCAGCATCAATCCCGCTGCGGACATTACGGCCCTGCAGCAAATCTTCACAGAGGAGAGTGCTCCCGAATTCCATTTGGAGGACTACGACTACATCATCGATGCCATCGACTCGCTGAAAGACAAGGCGGCACTTATTCTGTTGGCTTGTCAGACGAAAGCGAAGTTCTTTTCATCGATGGGTGCTGCTCTGAAACTGGACCCTACACGCATTCAGATTACGGAGTTCTGGAAAGTGAAGGGCGACCCCCTGGCCCGTGCCCTTCGTAACAAGTTTAAGAAAGAAAAGCTGTTCCCCAAGCGCAAGTTCCAGTGTGTATATAGCGACGAACTACTTGAGAATCGTGGTTGCCCGGCAGATGAGGGCGAGGAACCTTCGCCCTTTAACAAACCTCAGACTAACGGTTCACTCGCCCACATCACAGCCATCTTCGGATTTATGTTGGCAGGTCTGGTCATTCAGGACATCGAGTACGTAAAGGTGAAGTAGGAGAAAAGACTATATCTTACTGCCCGATGGCATGGGAGCCGCCCCACCAGTCACTAATAGGGACGCTGACGGTGGCGAAGACCATGCCGAACGTGTGATTGTTATCCAGCAGATTATGGTAGTTGTAGCCTGCACCGACGGCGACGGACGGCTTGTGACCCCTCTGAGATAAAACGAACACTGGCTACCATGCCTGGCAACAACCTCCGATCACCGTTTGCCACATTAATTCTTATATCGTACGTGTGCGTGAGCGCATCAGCCTGTACGCCCTTCTCAATCCTACCTCCCTGATAACTGCCATTGATGGCCTCTACCGAAATACTTGTTGGCGTAGTGGCATTGATACCACCAATCTCCGCCTCAGGAACAGCCACTTTCACCTTTACCGTTGAGATGTCAAGGATGCTTACAACAGCCTGTGACGGCAGGGCTGTCTCACCTGTGCCAATCAGTTTCTTGCCTATGATACCACCGACTGGAGCCGTCAGCCTACAGTCGGCCAGATTCTTCCGTGCTACCTCCAACTGCGACTTCGCCTGTGCCACCTTGCTCTGGATCTCCACCCACTGCACCTCGGGCAGCGAGCCGTTGTCGTGTAGCATCTTGTAGCGCGCCAATGCGTCGTTGGCCTGCGTCATCTGGGCCTCAGCACCACTCAGCAGATTGCGGGCCTGCGTGTCATCCATCTCAGCTATCAGCTGACCTTTGCTGACGGCCTGACCTTCATTTACCAACATGCGTTTTACCACACCCATGCCCGTAAAGCTCACCGCCGTCGCCTCGCGCTCCTCCACGATGCCCACATACGTCTGGGCATTATCCAACATGCCAGGCGATACCACCTGTGTTTTCACTCTCGTCGGAGCCTTATCGTTCTGCTCCTTCTTCTCACTGCAGCTGACAGCTAACAGCCAACAGCCAATGGCTATGAATATTACCTTTTTCATCATTCAAACGTTTGATTTGGGTACAAAATTAGTTAAAAATCTGCGGTCATTCGTGTTCGATTTCTCCTCATTCTTTATCAATTTAGCAAGAAGATTCCAAAACAAACACAAATAATGTCAAATAAAACATGAAATATAAGGAATTATGCGTAAATTTGCAACATGAAACAACAGGAAGTGATTACATTACAGACATTGGCCGACAATGAGGATCTCCAGATTGGCTATTCCGACAACGACATTGTGGTTGTCGACAGTATCCAGAAGTTTACAGAGGCCAATACCGCCCACGTGGCCATGAATGCCATCGTCATTTGTACCGACGGAAAAGTACAGGCTCAGATGAATGGCATGAGGATGGAACTGCATAAAAACCAAGTGGCCATTGTTCCGCAGAACGTCACGGTAACCGATGTGATGATTAGTCCAGACTTCAACTTGAAGGCCATGTTCCTCACCAACCGCATCTTACAGAGCTTTTTGCGCGAAAAGATGAACATCTGGAACGATATGATGTACATCCATCGTCATCATGTGGTAACAATGGACGAAGACGAGATACTTTTCTATACCCATTTTTACGACATGCTGACACTGGCCATCGCCAAAGGTAAGGACAATCCGCTGCACACCGATGTTATCCAGTCTCTGCTCCGCTCAGCCATCCTTGCCCTTTGTGGAGCCATGAACCAAATGCTGTCATCCGATGCCCGCCCGTCAACAGGCAAAGGCTACTTCCAGCGGTTCCTCGACCTGCTGCATTCCAGTGAAGTAAAGCGCCATACAGTAGAAGCCTACGCCAGCGAGCTCTGTATCTCGCCCAAATACTTCACGGCTGTCTGCAAGAAGAACTCTGGCAAGACCGCCAACGAGTGGATTACAGAAAAGGTGCTGGAGGACATCCGCTACTACCTGCGCCAAACCGACCTCAGTATCAAGCAGATTTGCGACCGTCTCGCATTTCCCAACCCCTCCTTCTTCGGAAAGTACGTCAAGGACCACTTCGGCATGACGCCAATGGAATTCAGAAGAACGTGATGGCGAGAGGACATTGAGTACGTGAAGGTGAAATCTAAAACTTATATTCGACAAAAGCCTCCATAGCCTCGTAGCAGGCCAGTCCCAGGTCGTCGTATTGCTTGGCGGTAGCGCGGTTGCGGTCTTCGGCACGTTGCCAGAA
>Ga0310697_10005054_pt1 | contig 12827 bp, 2 predicted proteins | sample 172DNAGHGlowgp2_FD_203883 | JGI IMG/M metagenome (GOLD analysis project Ga0310697, IMG submission 203883) | Sheep rumen microbial communities from Palmerston North, Manawatu-Wanganui, New Zealand - 1728 DNA GHGlow gp2 (v2) (version 2) | ecosystem: Host-associated > Mammals > Digestive system >...
CAGACCACCAATGTCGGTATCGAGAATCATCTCCTCAACAGCATCTCTCTCTACCCGAACCCTGCCAACGACGTTGTCAATGTACAATGTACAATGAACAATGTACAATTGGAGGGTATCGAGGTAATTGATGTGTACGGAAAGGTTGTCCGCACCGTTGTAGGGGCGAATAATTATTCGCCCATCCGCATCAACGTCAGCGGTCTCGCCAACGGCATGTATTTCGTGCGCGTGACCACGGATGAGGGCACGGTGACGAAGACGTTCATCAAACAATAATGCAGAATGCATAATGCATAATTAATTAACGGGTATCGGCGATTGTGTCGGTACCCGTTTTCTTTGAGTGGCAAACCAAGGCCGTCCGAGCATTCGGACGGCCTTTTTTCAACAAGTTATCAACAATCGGGTTTTAATAAGAAAATATTGTACCTTTGCAGCTCGATTTAAAATAGGGATTTTTTTGATTAACAAACAATATTATTCACAAAATCAAAACAGTATGAAAAAGTTACTACGATTTTTGATGCTTGCGGTATTGTTTTTACCGTTCGCATTGCAGGCGCAGAACACGCAGACCTTTGATTTTGAGGACAATGCGATTCCTGCGGACTGGACAAATGACGCCACCCATCCCTGGGTGGTGACAAGCACGTCGCAAGGAAATGGACACAGCGGCACTTACTGCATCATGAGTGGTAATGCCGGTGTTTCATCCTCGACCTCTACCATCTCGGCTACATTCGCGTTTATCGGCGAAGGCTCTATCAGCTTCCTTGCCGGTATTTACGGCGAAGGCACTTCCTCCGTTTGGGACAAGTGTATTTTCAAGATTGATGGCGAGCAGCAGTTCTCATACGGCGCACTCGCCACTTGGGCAACCTATTCCTTTGATCTGGAAGCCGGAATTCACACGTTCGAGTGGTCTTACTCGAAAGACGGTTCCGTGAACCCGACCGGCGATGCATTCTATCTCGACAACATTGTGGTTGATTTGGGTGTTGCCACTTCCTGTCACAAACCCCTTGCTATCGCAGTGGGTGAGATTTCTGACAACTCTATAGACATCACATGGACTCCTGGCGGCGATGAATCCGCATGGTCTGTCTCTCTCTACGATGAAAACAACGACCTCCTCCCGGGTTATCCCGATAATGCAAGCGTTGCAGAATATTCTTTTTCTGGCCTGGATGCCAACACTACTTATAAGATTGGTGTTAAAGCTGACTGTGGCGGTGAACTTTCCGCCGAGCGCACCATTCTCGCACATACGGCATGCCAAGCTGTCTCTGACTTCCCTTGGGTTGAGGATTTTGAGAGCTACAATTCCAGCTCCGACGGAGTCACCCTTAACGATCCGTGTTGGGTGAACGAACACATTTCCGGTAGCGGTACCTACTTCTTCGAGGTGTATTCCGGCACTTCCGCCACAGGCGGAAATTCCTCCAACATGCTCCGTCTGCGCGCTATGTCCAGCGGCACCATGACAAAACTTGTTCTTCCCTTGATGGATCTTCCGGAAAACTATGCTTTCTCTCTTGATGTTTACCGAAATTCCAGTACGACAAACTACGGTGAAGGTGTGAGGGTGTATGCCAGCACCAACGGCCAAATCGACGGAGCCACCGAATTAGCCTTTATCAGCCGCAGCTACACTACCGGTGACGGCAACAATATCCCAGCTGAATACGAAGAGGGATGGTACACCTATACGCTGCCTATCGGAATAAGCGGTAGCTGCTACATCATTCTGCGCGGCGAAAGCCTGTATGGTAGTCCCACCTATATGGACAATTTTGTTGTTGATGCAGCTCCCACCTGCCTTCCTGTCAGTGCTTTGACTGTTGATGCCACTACCAACAATAGTATTACCTTGAGCTGGGCTGATGAAATTAACACCAATGCCTCCTACATTATCTATAATATGGCTGACACTTCCGTTATTGCTGACGGTATCTCAGAACTAACCTATATGGTTGACAACCTCACTGCCAACACCGCTTATTCTTTCGGTGTTACCGCTGACTGTGGTGCCGATGACCTTTCAGCAATCCGTATTGTCAACAGCCGTACCGCCTGTGATGCCATTTCAGAACTGCCCTACAACATGGGATTTGAAGAAAACGAAATTTTAGGTACCTCTAATGCTGACGCATTCCCCTTCTGCTGGACTCGCATTAACAACCTGACATCTGGCTACACCTACTACCCCTATAGTTCAACATCTTCTTCCCACTCCGGTGACCGCAAGCTCTATTTCTACGCTTCCAGCTATGCTACATACGCCGACACTACAGGGTTTGTGATGCCTGAACTTGATGTGACCACCTACCCGATGAACGCCAACCGCGTGACATTCTGGGCCAAGGTGACAAGTACAACCGACTACTCTGTTCAAGTCGGTACAATGACCGATCCTAACGATATGTCAACATTCACGTTGATAGAGACTGTTACTGTCACAGGCACCGATTATACAAAATACGCTGTCTCTTTAGCCGAGGCTGATGCTAACGATGCTTACGTCGCTTTCATTGTTCCCAGAGTTTATGCGACGATGTATATGGATGACGTGACCCTTGAGCTGATTCCCTCCTGTCCTGACATCACCGGTCTTACCGTGACCGCTGTCACCAACAGCACCATGACTCTTGCATGGAATGCTGTTGAGGGAGCAAATGGCTACACCATCTACAATTCCGTTGGTGAGGTGGTTGGCACCGCTGATGATACCACCTATACTGTTGAGAATCTCAATGCCAGCTCCAACTACACCTTTGGCGTGCAGGCCAACTGCAGCGCTGGCGAGGGATCTATATCTACCGTCAGCGGCCGCACTGCCTGTGGAGTCGCATCCTTCCCCTGGAGTGAGAATTTTAACGACTGGACAACCAAGTCGGAATGCTGGTCCTTCTTGAGCGGTGCGCTCAGCAGCACCCCCACATCCAGCACTTCTGCATGGACGCTCAACACCAGCTATGGCGACTACATCACCATCGACGGCAAGGCCTTGACGATGAACCTCTATAGCACCAACCGCTACTGGGCCGTCACTCCGCCCGTTGAAATCATGAGCGACGATGCCGTACTGAGTGTCGATGTTGCCGTGTCCGCGTGGAGTGCAGCTGCACCCAACTATGACAACAACGACACGCTGGCTTTCCTCATTAGCACCGATAATGGCGCCACTTTCTCCATACTGCAGGTGCTTGGCGGTGCCCAGCTCAACACTCTTGGCAACACTTACACCACCATTATGTCCCCGGTCACCGGCTACAACGGCCAAGTGGCACGGTTCGCCATCTACGGTGGTAGCATTAGCGGCACAAGCCCTTACGACAACCGCATCGCTATTGATAATGTGGTGGTGGGCGAGACTCCCGCTTGTATGCCTGTTGTCAACTTGACGGTAAGCAACATTACCTCTACCGGCGCAACCCTGACTTGGGAAGGCAATGCTGACGGCTATACCATATATAATATGGCCGACACCACTGTTGACCAGTATGCTACCGACACTATCGCTGATATCTATGCCTTAGACCCCAATACCCATTACACCTTCGGTGTGACCGCTAACTGTGGCAGCGACGAGAGCGATTTCCGTGTCGTGTCCTTCACCACGTTGGTTTCCTGTCCTGCTCCCAGCGATCTTACCGCTTTGCTCACTCCCGGTGACGGCACTATAGCCACCTTGACATGGCATGAAATCGGTGACGCTCAGGCTTGGCAAATTTGCATCAACGGGGACACAACTGATCTCATTGATGTCACTGACACCACCTACGATTTCACTGACCTTATACCCGAGACTGCGTACACAGCAAAGGTGCGCGCATACTGTTCTGACGATGACCAGAGTGTATGGAGCAACACCATCACCTTCACCCCGACCGATTCTTATTCGGTTACCGTGAACGAAGGCACCACCACGAACTCCTACGTTCCAGTCTATGGTTTCTGGGTTGACAATATCACCAAGAGCCAATTCATCATTCCCGCTGCTGACCTCGCCGCTATGCAGATGGGTACACTGAACAAACTCACCTTCTACGCCAGCGATGCAAATGTCAGCTGGGGTGCTGCCACGTTCGATGTCTATTTGACCGAAACCAGCGCAACCACCTTGTCCGATCTTGCCGATTACAGCACCATGACGCAGGTGTATGCCGGCAGCCTTTCTATCGTTGACAATAAGATGGAAGTGACTTTCACCAATCCTTACCTCTATATGGGTGGTAACCTTATGGTTGGTTTCTTGCAAACTGTTTCAGGTACCTACAGCAGTTGTAGCTGGTATGGTGTTGACGCTCCGGGTGCTTCAATGGGCGGTTATGGCACCGGCATTGCGCAACGCGACTTCCTGCCCAAAACCACTATCGGATTCACGCCGGGAGAAGGTGATATCTGCTTTCCTGTGACGGGTCTTACCGTTGACAGTGTCACCGCTACCAGCGTTATCCTCTCCTGGAGCGATGAAAACAATAGTGGCGCCACCTATACTATTTATAATATGGCTGATTCTTCTATTATTGCCAGCGGCTTAAGCGACTTTGAATATGAGATTACCGATCTCACCAGTAGTACAAGCTACACCTTTGGCGTGGCTGCTAATTGCTCGGCTGCCGAAGAATCATTTATCATTGCCATCAATGCCACCACCGACTGTGAAGGCGGCAGTTGCCAAATCACTATAGTGGGCGCGGATTCTTACGGTGACGGTTGGAATGGCAATGGAATCGTCATTTCTCAAAATGGCGTCACTCTTGGTACATTCACCATTACGTCTGGAGACAGTCAGACAGAGTCCTTCTCCGTGTGCAGCGGCACACCTGTGACCTTTAGCTGGGTGACTGGCAGCTATGCTTCTGAAACCAGTTTCGAAATTCTCAATTTCTTCAACTATCCTCTCTATTCTGCAAACGGCGGTTCTCTTTCCAATGGCGTTTTCTTCACTGTTGACAACGCCTGCACGAGTTGTGTACCTGTAGCTGATTTAACTGTTGATTCCGTCACCTCCAACAGCGTAACCATTAGCTGGACCGGCACCGCAGAAAGTTATGATGTATATAATGGTGAAACATTAGTTGGAAACACATTCGATACCACCTACACGTTCACTAATTTGTCCTCATCCTCTAGCTATGTGTTCGGTGTGATTGCCAACTGTTCAGATGGCGAAACCTCAATGATGATGACGATCGCTTCATCCACCGAATGTGGACTTATTGAGGAGTTCCCGTACGTTCAGGGTTTTGCCAGTGAACCTGCTTGTTGGACCATGCTTGACGCAGACGGCGATGGTCAATGTTGGTACCTCTATGGAGGTGCTGTCCAATCTGCCTCTTACAGCGGTGCTGCACTTACCCCTGACAACTGGCTGATTTCCCCGCAGTTCTCTATCCCTGCCACGGGCAACTATGAGGTCACATGGGCTGCCACGGCTCAAGACCAAAGCTGGCCTGCTGAACACTACGGTGTGTTCATTTCCACCACGGGTCATGAGGACACTGCCGATTTTACCATGATTCAGGAGTGGACCTTGGGCACTGGTGTTTTCAATCCGGTCATTGACCTGAGCGCATATTCAGGACAGAATATCTATATCGCACTGCGTCACTTTAACTGTACCGACCAATTCCGTCTCTCCATCGATGAATTCATTGTCCGCGAGCAGGCTGGTGCCAACCAAGTGACCATCAATGTGGGTCAAAATAACCCGGCTTACGGCACTGTCTCAGGTGCAGGCATCTATAACATCGGCGACGATGTTACCGTGAGTGCTACTGCAGCCGCCGGCTATACTTTCTCCAAATGGGTTGACGAGACCAACAGTGTTATAAGCACCGACAATCCTTACACCTTTGTCGCTGCCACAGACCTTACCTTGAAAGCCATATTCCTTAATAGTGAAGGAGAAACCTACACCATCACCGTCCAGGTGAATGACAGCACCATGGGTACAGCTACAGGCGGCGGCACATACACTGCCGGTGAGCAGATTACCTTAACAGCCACCCCGTTCTCTGGATACAATTTCGTGAACTGGACTCAGGTGTCAGGTTTCGGTACCAATGTGATTGGTACAGATCCGGAAGTCATCATTTCAGTGACTGGAGACAAGACGTTTGTTGCCAACTTTGAATCATCCGGTCCTGTCACCCCGACTGATCCTACCGTGACCACCGCTGCTGCTTCTGATATCGCGCAAACGACTGCCACGCTGAATGGTACCATCACGAACCCCGACAATGTGACCATCACGGCCAAAGGCTTCGAATGGAAGACCACTGTTGGCGGCACCTACGCTCCTGTGACGGTGACGGGCAACAACCTCACTTACAACCTCACCAACCTCACCCCCAACACGGGTTACACCTACAAGGCGTTCATCACCTTCAACGGTACCACCGTCTATGGCAACGAGATGACCTTCACCACACTGCCTGAAGACACTCCCGAACCGTGTGATGTTCCCACCAACCTGCACACCACTGACATCCAGAACGAGGCCATCGCCATCGCTTGGGACGCCAACGCCAACGTGAGCAGCTGGAACATCCGTTACAGCACGGTGGGCGGCACCTGGAACACCGCTACCTCCAACACCAACAGCTACACCATCACCGGTCTCACGGGGCTTACCGACTATGAGATCCAGGTGCAGGCCAACTGCGGCAACGGCAATCTCAGCGAATGGAGCGGCTCCATCACGGCGCAGACCACCAATGTCGGTATCGAGGAGCATCTCCTCAACAGCATCTCGCTCTACCCGAACCCCGCCAACGACGTTGTCAATGTACAATGTACAATGAACAATGTACAATTGGAGGGTATCGAGGTATTTGATGTGTACGGAAAGGTTGTCCGCACCATTGTAGGGGCGAATAATTATTCGCCCATGCCCATCCGCATCAACGTCTCCGGTCTCGCCAACGGCATGTATTTCGTGTGCGTGACTACGGATGAGGGAACGGTGACGAAGACGTTCATCAAACAATAATGCATAATGCATAATGCATAATTAATTAACGGGTATCGGCGATTGTGTCGGTACCCGTTTTCTTTGAGTGGCAAACCAAGGCCGTCCGAGTGTTCGGGCGGCCTTTTTTTTATACAACAAAATAAAAATTATGTAATCTATGGAAAAATTTGTACCTTTGCTCCTTGTATTATGAAGTTAATCTTATCATTAATAAAATCCGATTAATATGAAGAAATTATTCATTTTCAATCTATTATGCTTTTTATTAGCATTTGGATTCATGCCTGGCGCACAAGCGCAATACGACCCGTGCGCCATTTCCACGCTACCTTACACGGAGGATTTCGAATCCGCCTCTTCGGGTGTGCCTACTTGCTACAATCTTAATCCGTTAGGAATTTACCAGGCAAACGGCATGTTGCAACCCTATATTAACACATATCAGCCACATACAGGGTCCAATGCACTCCGCGCCTTCAACAACTCCTACACAGACACAGCAGCTCAAGTACCCACCCTCATTTTACCCCCACTTGACGAATCTTTCGCCATGTCGGATGTGGTGATGGAATTCTGGGCCCAAACTATTTGGAACACAAGTCCCTACTTTGTAGTAGGCGTAATGGAAGATCCGTACGACCTGTCCACTTTCACGGCGGTGCAGACTGTCAATTCCACAGCATCTGACGTTTACGCGAAATACACGGTCTATTTCTCTGATTACACCGGTTCCGGGCACTACATTGCCATCAAATTTGCAAACACCCCGGGCGTTTTCGGCAGTATGGTGGTGGATGACATCACCTTGGACTTGGCCGGATTGTGTTCACCTGTGCTGAACCTCGCCGTGAACAACATCTATGGTGCTGACGTCACCATCAACTGGTCGCCCAATGCGTTGGGTGGTGCCAGCATGTATAATACAAGACTGGTCAATCTCGATGATGAATCTGAAATTTACGCCAACACTTACGACACTTTCTACACCTTCTCAGGTCTCTCCTACTCCACCAACTACCGCGCCTTCGTGACGGCGGTTTGTCTTAACGGTCAAGAGAGCACCGCCGACTCTGTGGACTTTTCCACAAGCGCCGCTTCTGTGACATTCCCCTATTTCGAAGACTTCGAGGGTGACACCACCGACTTCCTGCCTATGTACAGCTTTTCAGGCAGTGGCCCCAACCAGTGGGTATATGGCTCCGCCGCCGGGCTTCCGGGAGAGGACAACCCAACAGAAACCGGACATTCGCTCTATATCTCTCCTGACAGCGGCGCCACCAACGTCTATGCAAACACTGTTTCCAACGCTTACGCTGTTTTCAACATCGCCTTCCCTGAAAACGAGGCCATTGAATACCACCTCTCTTTCGACTACAGGGTGGAAGGCGAGGCCAGTGATTGGATGGAATACGACTATCTGAAAGTGTATATGCTGGACGCCGGCGTGGCTATTCCTTCGAACGGAGAGCCCTCCGGCACCGCCCTGCTGCACAATTTGGGCGAGGTCGCCAATCACCCCAACTGGACAAACTTCGACGTGATCCTGAACAATGTCGCCGGCTCCTCTAAACAAATTGTGTTCTACTGGTATAACAACGGATGGAACCTTTACGGTGACAACCATCTGGCCGCCGCGGTGGACAACATTTCCATTTCGGGCAACTCCTGCGGGCAACCCAGTGGTCTTACGGCAACGGACATCTCGACCGACGGGGCCACGTTGAGCTGGAACGAATTTGGCTACGCCACCAATTGGACTGTGTTTTACCGTGCAACAGAAGGCAACAATGAATACACTGAAATCAGCGTGAGCGGCACGCCTTCCACCACGCTCACAGGTCTGACCTCCAACACTGAATACGAATTCTACGTGGTGGCCGACTGCGGTGGTGAATTATCCAACCCTTCTGTTACCGCCACATTCCGCACCGATTGCGGATCCATCACTGCGCTTCCTTTCACCGAATCCTTTGAAGGCGGATTATACAGCAGCAGCCAAAACACCTTCATTGCATGCTGGAACCGTCTCACCTCTGACAACAACCATTTCGCATACATCGGCGAAGGTTCCTGGTACGCTCACGGCGGCGACCATTACTTGGACTTCCACTACACTCCGAACTGCTTTGACATCGCCATCATGCCGGAGTTGGGTGAGGACATCGACGCCAGCGACCTGTTAGTGACGTTCTACGCATGCCACACCAATTATGGCTACGCCACGCTCGGCACCCTGGAAATCGGCGTGATGAGCAATCCTAACGACACTTCCTCCTTCGTGGTGGTCGATACCATCAACATTTCAGAACTGAATGGCTATACCTACGCCATGCAAGTCGTTTCTTTGATCAACTACAGTGGAAACGGGAAATACATCGCTTTCCGAGTCTCCAACTGTGATGGCTGCGGCTACTACATTGACGACATTCTTCTGGAGCAACGTCCCGCCTGTATGGCACCTATGAATCTCAGCGCCACGAATGTTACCGACGAGAGTGTGACGCTTACTTGGGACGAACTTGGTGACGCTACCGCATGGAACATCCAATATGGCCCTGTTGGTTTCACCGTTGGACAAGGAGGCGTTACTGTCAACGCCGATGCCACCACCTTCACGGTGACGGGCTTGGCCAACCTGGAATCCTACGATTTCTACGTACAGGCCAACTGCGGCGATTCGCAGAGTGAATGGACCGGTCCTCTCTTCGTCGCCACCGGTGTCATGAACATGGGTGTCACCGGAAGCGACACACTGACCACCTGTGCCGCCATTATCAGTGACAATGGCGGTGTCAACGGCGACTACAGCACCAACTGCGACTACTTTGTGGTAATCAATCCCGCCACGGAAGGCAGCGGACTGCAGATCACGGGCACCTGCGACCTGAGCGAGGGTTCTTACGGCTATGGTGAATCCCACCTCTACTTCCACGAAGGGGCTGGCACTGACGGCACTCTGATTGCCAACTACACTGGTGTAAACAACAACATTGCCGTGGCCTCCTCCGGTCCCATCACCGTACATTTCACATCCTCATACTACTCGGGTGCCGGCTTCGTACTGAATGTGGCTTGCGCCACTTGTACGCCTCCGTCCAACTTGTCCATTGGTGATTTAACCCCGAACTCGGCCACCGTTTCTTGGGAAGGCAACTCGGATCAATTCACCGTGTATCTTATTGGAAATGACACTCTTACTGTTAACACATCCTACACATCTTATTCTTTCAACGGCTTAAGCAGCAACACCACCTATAGTGTGAAAGTGCGTTCCCTGTGCGGTTCTGATTCCTCCCTGCTTTCCCCTGCGTTGGTCTTTACCACTCCGTGTGACGCTATTACCATCACGGCTGATGACCCGTGGACGGAAGACTTTGAAAGCTATACCGGCAGCGGCAACCAACCGTTCCAATGCTGGGCAAGACCTGTGGTGGACAACATCTACGACGCCCCGTTCGTCTATTGCGGTTACGGGCCTTCCTGCCACTCCGGTTTGAACTCTGCCGAGCTGAAAGGTTCCAGCGAGATGCTGGTGCTTCCATTGTTTACCAATAACGTGCATGAGCTACGCCTCTCCTTCTGGGCCACTTCAACAGATCCTTTTTCCGGCATACTCGAAATCGGTGTCATCAACAACGAGATGGATCCCAACAGTTTTGAGCTTCTAGGCACGGCGGGAACACCCGGGCCGCGTGGCGCCGAGACCGCAGGCAACGGCAACTACATGGGACCGTTTGACTTTGGCAATGCAGCCATGGCCAACGGCAGAATCGCCTTGCGCTACAACAACAGTGCTTCCTATTCCTCATGGAATCTGGATGACTTTGTGGTGGAGTTGGCTCCCGACTGCCCCGTGCCCACCGACCTCACCGTCTCCAATGTCACCGCATCTGAAGCCACTGTCACTTGGAGTGCCGAAACGAGTGCTACCGCCTGGTCGCTCCAATACAAAGCTGACGGTGCCAACTGGGGATCTGAAATCCTTTGCATAGCCCCCACATTCGAACTCACCTACCTCGCGCCCGTCACCACCTATCAAGTGCGCGTGAAATCGATTTGTGACAGCTTGAATGAAAGCGCCTGGTCCACCACCGTCTCTTTCACCACCGAATCCTCCGTGGTAATCGTGGAGCCCACCGTGGAAACCTCTGCTGCATCCGACATCACTCCGAATTCTGCCACACTGAACGCCACCATCACGAATATGGGCAACCAAGCCATTATCGCCCGCGGCTTCCAATGGAAACTCTCCACCGCAGACACTTACACGGACATCGCCGGCTTCGGCACGGGCAACACCTTCTCCACGACCCTCACCGAACTGACCGCCAGCACAGACTACACGTTCAGAGCATACGTTTCTACTATCAATGGCACGCAGTACGGCGAGCCGATGACCTTCACCACGTTGCCGGAAGACACTCCCGAACCGTGTGAAGCACCGACGAACCTTCGCGAGACTGGCGAAATCATCGACAAGTCCATCGGATACCTCTTTGTGGTATGGGACGATCACGCAAATGCTTCCCAATGGAATCTGCAATACAAGTTATCCAGCGAAAATAACTGGACCAATGTAGTGGTAACCGGAAATCCGACCTACACATTCGAGAATTTAGAAGCATATTCTGAGTATAATCTCCGTGTGCAGGCCATCTGCGATGAAAACAACCTCAGCGAATGGTCCAATGTTTTGACCGCCACCGCCCAGGGTGTCGGCATCAACGACTACCTGCTCAACAGCATCACCCTCTACCCGAACCCTGCCAACGACATTGTCAATGTAAAATGTACAACGAACAATGTGCAATTGGAGGGTATCGAGGTAATTGACGTTTATGGTAAAATCATCACCACCGTAGGGACGCGATTCATCGCGTCCGCCCAATCCACCGCGTCCGCCCCGATCCAAATCAACGTCTCCGGTCTCGCCAACGGCATGTATTTCGTGCGCGTGACCACGGATGAGGGAACGGTGACGAAAACGTTCATCAAACAATAATTCATAATTCATAATGCATAATTAAAGGCCGTTGCCGTTATGGCGACGGCCTTTTTTCGATGAGAAAAAAAACTAAATTTTTTCGTTGTACCATATCAAAAAAAGTGTATTTTTGCAGCCGCAAATGAGGGGACGTTAGCCCAGTCGGTTTAGAGCGCTGCCTTCACACGGCAGAGGTCACTGGTTCGAGTCCAGTACGTCCCACAAAAAGAGCAGATATCCGTGATATCTGCTCTTTTTTTCATCGTCCTTTACGTCCTTCATCGCTTTTCACACAACATAACCGATAAATTCTTATCTTTGCCGTTTGAAATCCTTCGCAAGGAATCTAACACCTTAATAAAAGAATGATCCAAAAATCGCAATTAGTATCCCAAGACCCCTATCTGAAGCCGTTCCGCACCGCCTTGCAGAAACGGATGGAACGAGCATACATTCGTGAGCTGCAACTCACTGACGGCGACCGCACGCTGCAAGACACCGCCAACGGCCATCTCTACTATGGATTGCATAAGACAGAGAACGGTTGGGTGTTCCGCGAGAAAGCCCCCAACGCCACCGCCGTCTATCTCTACGGCGACTTCTCCCAGTGGAAAATCCTCCCCTCTTTCGCGCTCATGCCCATAGGCAACGGCGACTGGGAAATCGAACTGCCCGATTTCGCCCTGCAGAACGAGATGCTCTACAAGCTCTGGATGGTTTGGCCGTCCGGCGCCGACGAACGCCTGCCCGCCTATTGTCAACGGGTAGTACAAGACGAGGTAACGAAGGTGTTCTGCGCACAAGTCTGGGAACCAACGGCTTATGAGTGGAAAAACACCATCCCGCCGAAGCCCGGTC
>Ga0310697_10005057_pt1 | contig 12824 bp, 8 predicted proteins | sample 172DNAGHGlowgp2_FD_203883 | JGI IMG/M metagenome (GOLD analysis project Ga0310697, IMG submission 203883) | Sheep rumen microbial communities from Palmerston North, Manawatu-Wanganui, New Zealand - 1728 DNA GHGlow gp2 (v2) (version 2) | ecosystem: Host-associated > Mammals > Digestive system >...
AGCGCGGCCCCCTCTTGGAGGTCATCCAGCGCGACCGTGCCAAGGACCTCGTCATGGGCTACTCGCTACACGGCATTCACAAGGACGAGCTGGAGATGACGCTGGGCGGTTTCCCCATTAAGCGTGAAGGCTCGCAGGGGCAGAACAAGACCTATCTGATTGCGTTGAAGCTGGCGCAGTTCGATTTCCTCAAGCGCACAGGCAGCCAGACAACACCGCTGTTGCTGCTCGACGACATCTTTGACAAACTCGACGCCAGTAGGGTAGAGCAGATTGTGCGCCTCGTCTCAGGCGACAGCTTCGGGCAGATATTCATCACTGACACCAATCGCGACCACCTCGACCAGATCTTGGCGCAGATGGACAGCGACTATAAATTGTTTCACGTTAGTCAGGGGAGGATAGAGGAATGAGGAAGCAGAAAGCAGAGTCCGTGGGACTGATTGTCAGACAGTTCCTGCGCGAAGAAGGATTGGAAACGCCGTACAATGAGTACCGGCTCATAGAGTCGTGGCCCGAGGTCATGGGGCCCGGCATAGCACGCCATACCTCCGACCTGCAAATCCGCAACCGTGTCCTCTATGTCCATCTCACCAGCTCCGTACTGCGTGCCGAGCTGATGGCCGGCCGCGCCATGCTTGTCCGTCGCCTCAACGAGCACGTCGGTGCCCAGGTCATCGAGCGGATAGTGCTGAGATAATCAAGAAACTAATTAAAGAAACTATCAAATAGAAACATTCTTTTTATCAACTAACTACAAACTTTATTAACTATGAGAAAAAGACTACACTTTTTTGCAGCAGCCCTGCTGATGTCGTTGGCAGGTTTTGCTCAGGACGAGGTTACAACACCCGTCCACACCAAGGCCCTCAACTCAGTTATCGCGGATGCTGAGGCCATCATGGCAAGTGAAGACTACACCGAAGGCAAAGACGCATTGCAGGGAGCGATTGAAACCGCAAAAAGCGGAATAGAAGACCTGGCAGATGACGGTGCTGTTCGCACAACTATAGTCTCATTGCAGGAGGCCATTGACCAGTTCCTTGCGGACAACGAGACCGCAGGGCGCATTGCCGATGCTACGGCAAAGGTGGCTAACCCATCCTTTGACAAGGATAATAACGAGTCTAAAACCATTACCGGTTGGGTAGTGACCAATTTCAAACAGAATCGTCGCTCTGTCGCCTATGTTAGCACCAGCTCGACAACAATTACAAATTTTGTGGAACAATGGAAAGCTAATGGTTCTTTGGAAGGTAGTGGCGATATACACCAGGTGCTCAGCGGTCTGCCCGCAGGCCATTATCGTCTGACAGCTGATATCTTGACTGTCAGTCAGAAGACAGCAGATATTGTGGATCTGGAAGGCGTTCAGTTATATGCCAACGAGATTATTCGTGAAATAGGTCTCTCAGATACACTCTCTGCTTCGAAAGCTGTCAACTATGGTATTGACGTAGTAATTGCTGAAGGCGAGGATTTGACCATCGGTTTCCGCTTTGAAAACACCAATATCAACTGGCTCGGATGGGACAACATCAAGCTCTCCTTCATCGGTGATGCCGAAGCTTATCAGGCACAGCTGGATGCTGAACTGCTGGCAGAAGCCAAAGCTACGCTCACAGCCAATATCGAAGCTGCCAAGGCGTTGATGGACGCCAACCACCCCCTGTATAACGAGGAGTTGACTTCTGCTATCGATGCAGCCACCGCAGCGTTAGAGTACGAATCCATTGAAGAGGTAGAGTCTGCCATTGATGATTTGGCGAAGGAAGTGAAACTATTTAATGACTTTAATAAGTCTTATGTCAATTTCGTCGCTGCTATCGAAAAGGCTCAGGCCCTGCTGGCAGATGAGTCCTATGCCTTAGGCCGCACGGAGTTCGAAGCTGCCATCTCCGCTGCGCAGGCTGCATTACCGGAAGGCGTGCAGTACCCTGTGGGTAGCGCAGAGAATTTCTATAAAGATGCACGCGCCACACTGGAAGTGGCACAGAGCCAGTTCCTCGTAGCCAACGCCAGCTATCAACATCCCGCCAACGTGATTACCAACGGCGGAATGTCCAGCACGGATGGATGGGATATACTCGTCCCGGGAGCTAACCCGGGCCTTCATATCAACGCAAGTGGCAAAGTGGATAACTTCTCCAAACCTTTCATGGAGTGTTGGGTCAACAACACCAACTATGGTCAGGAGAACTATGCCAAGCAGACAATAGATGTACTGCCCGATGGCGCTCAACTACCCGCAGGTTACTATGTCCTGAAAGCTGTCTGCATGGCCACACGTCAGGATCAGCCTTCCTTGGAAGTGAGCGGTGTTACACTGCGCATTGGTGACGAGAGCGTGAATGTACACACTGCCAATGGCGTAGCTAACATCTATACGATCGGTTACGAGCAGGCAACAGCAGGTGATCCCATCACCTTCGGACTCTTCATCGACGCAGAGACCGATGCCAACTGGATAGCATGGGATGAAGTGGAACTGCAATATGTTGGCGACAAGGATGCATATCTGGCCGAATACACCAAGGCCATACTGGGCGAAAGCCTTTCTAATTTGCAGGCCGAGGTAGATAAAGTGCAACAGATGCTGACTACTGTGGACGTCACAGAAGCAAATCTCGATGATCTCAATTCCGCTCTTGAGAATGCTCAGGATTTGCTCGACAATCCCCTGTCGGCAACCATCGAGGACCTCGAAGATGCACTCGATTATCTGGTGGAGAGCCAAGAGAGCTTCTCTCTCAGTGGTGCCAAGCCCATCAACGGCAACTTCTTTGACTTCACATCGTTAATTACGAATCCGAACTTCGACATCGCTGATGCATCTGGATGGCAAACGGCAGAGCCGACAGCAGAGGATGGAATGGTACTTCCCAGCGGCACAGACTGCGTCTATTGGTGGTTCGGCGGTAGTACAACGATGAGTTTACTGCAGGATTTCCAGCAGACCATTACAAATATGCCCGCAGGTAACTATCTCCTTGATGTCAATGCATCAATCCGTCTGGACATGACCTATTCCACCAGTGGCTACACAGAAGAGAACAAGTACAAAAACTACACCCGTTGTCAGGTGTATGCCAACGAAGAAACCGCCGACGTCCATCCCTTCTTCTATGAAGATGAGGCCAAAGGACTCACCCTCGAGAGCATGTTGGCCATGACAAACGACTACGACTATCGCCACGGCAAAGGTACGCTGATTAATGATATGTTGAAGGCCTCAGGGCTCTTCCACGTACTGGTCCCCTTCACACTTGAAGAACGCGGCGACATCACCATGGGCTTCCTCGTAGAACTGCCTAAGCGGAATGGTCAGATGCCTTTCATTGACAGTTTCGCATTGACCTTCTATGGCGACCAGGATGTTGCTGAAGCTACAGGCATCAAGACAATTCGCAATGCACAAGGCACCATTCAAAAGGCCGATGCGGCCATCTATAACCTCGCAGGCCAACGCCTGCTGAAGTTGCAGAAGGGCATCAATATTGTGAACGGTAAAAAGGTGGTGGTGAAGTAAACCCATACACAGCATTCCCGTGTCCTATGCATGGGAAACCAATAAGAGCGCGGGCCTCCGATTGGAAGTCCGCGCTCTTAATTGAAGAAGAGTAAGGTCCGCCAAAAACAAGTTCATCCCGTCTGTTGGATAAAGATGGGGTAAGGAGACGATTAGTGGTCAGGCGATGACGGCGTGCACGGTGAGGTCGTGGGGCTCGGTGGGGAGGTCGGCAAGGAGCTGGAAGGGCCAGCAGAGGCCGATGAGGTAGGGGGAAGGCTCACCCCCTGGCCTCCTTAACCCCGTCGGCATAGGAGTTATGCCTCCCCTCATAGGGCGCGGATGGCCCAAGGGCAATCCTCTTAAGGCCCTCTTCGCTTTCAAAGAGGGGGAGGGGGAAGAGGAGAGGGATTGGGGGAAATGGGCGAGGAGGCGGTCGTAGTAGCCGCGGCCACGGCCGAGACGACGGCCGTCGGGGGTGAAGGCGACACCGGGGATGACGGCGAGGTCGATGGCGGCATAGTCGGTGATGGGGGCTCCCGTGGGCTCTAAGATGTGGAAGGCACCTTCGCGGAGGGCGTCGGGAGTGGGCAGGAAGCGGAGCTCGAGGTCGTCGCCCACGACAACGGGCAGCAGGACGCGCTTGCCTGCGGACAGGGCTTCGGTGATGAGGTCGTGTGTCGCGACCTCATCGGGCAGGGAGTGGTAGAGGAGGACGGTGTGGGCGTGCTGCCATTGTGGGGTGGCCACGAGCTTGGCAGTCACCTGGCGCGACAGCAGTGCCCGCTCCTCTGCTGAGCAGGCTGCCTTGCGGCGACGAATCTCCTGTCGGACTTCAGACTTGGTCATGTGAACACTCTTCTTTCTCACAACGAATTTCACGAATTATACGAATTCTTCTTTGCAAATAGCAACACAACGACAGAATATAATTCGTGTAATTCGTGTAATTCGTTGTCTTAAAAATTATTCCTCGCTGGGCAGCGTAGGCACGGATTCGCCTGCTTCGAAGAGCCGCATTGAGCGTTGGATGACTTCGTCCGTCTTGCTGAGATACTGCAGTCGCCACTGTTGGTCTTGGGCGTTGTAGATGATGTTCGAGAAGAGCGAGCGCTCAAAGAGGGGCGCGCTGCGCTGCAGCATCAGGTTGCGGCGCTTGAGTCCGTGTTCCTCGCCGTAGCGTGCAAACTTCTCCAGCAGGTTCTGGCGCTTGAGCCAGCTTTCCATCTCGGTGACGTTCTTCATGCGCTGGAGCTGAGCGCGGTTCTGGTCGTTGAAGAGGTAGGCGTATTGAATCACGAGGCCGCTGAACAGCGCTTCCTTGTAGTAGCTTGTGTAGAGTGTCGTGTCCTCGGGCACGAAGATGTCGGGCATAATACCGCCGCCGCCATAGACGGTGCGTCCGATGCGCGTCTTGTACTCGGGGCCGTCCTGGTGGATGCTGTCGGCGGAGAAGAACTCGCCGCGCTCGTAGCGGGCCATCAGGTCGTTCTCATACTCCTCGCCCTTGCCTTTTTCGTAGGGCTTCTGAATGCAGCGGCCCGAGGGCGTGTAGTAGCGTGCTACGGTGAGGCGCACGACACTGCCGTCCTTGAACTCAATGGGTTGCTGCACAAGGCCTTTGCCGAACGAACGGCGACCGATGATCGTGCCGCGGTCGTTGTCCTGAATGGCGCCGGCGAAGATCTCCGAGGCGGAGGCCGAGCCCTCGTCCACCAGCACAATCAGCGGCAGATGCTGGAAGGTGCCGCGGCCGTCGGTGCGGTATTCCTCGCGCGGCGACTTGCGGCCTTCGGTATAGACCACCAGCTGTCCGCCCGGCAGGAACTCGTTGACCATCATGATGGCCGTCTGCATATAGCCGCCGCGGTTGCCGCGCAGATCGATGACGAGGTTTTTCATGCCCCGTACATTGAGTTGCGCCAGTGCCGTCAGCATTTCGGGATAGGTGTTCTCGCCGAAGCTCTCGATGGAGATGTAGCCTGTATGTTTGTCGAGCATGAAGTAGCTGTCCACGCTCTCCACAGGCACCTCGCCGCGCACGACGGTGATGGTCAGCGGTTTCTTATGCCCGTGACGCACGATGGTGAGCTTCACCTTCGAGTCCTTGGGGCCACGCAGGCGCTTCATGATGTCGCGGTTCTCCATGCCGATGAGTGTGCTGTCGTCGGCAGCGATGATTCGGTCTCCAGCCAGTACGCCGACTTTCTCCGACGGGCCGCCCTTGATGACGTTCATCACATTGACGGTGTCCTTCTGCACGGTGAAGCGCACGCCGATGCCTGAGAAGCTGCCTTTGAGTTCCTCTGTACTCTCCTCGGCGTCCGAAGCGCTAATGTAGCTGGAGTGGGGGTCGAGCTCCGAGAGGATCGTGGGCATCGCCTCCTCGACGAGGTCGTTGACGTTGATGGTATCGACATAGTTGTTGTCGATGATCTGCAACAGGTAGTTCAGCTTGTTGCTACCCGTGTTGATGATATTCAGTCGGTTGCCCGAGAAGTGGTTGGCATAGAACAGGCCGATGCCAATGCCAAGGATGACAGCGATGGCCAACAACAGCGGGACGAGACGTGACTTGGTGTTCATTTCTTGAAAAGTGAAAAATGAAGGAATGAAAAGTGAAAAATATGATTTTCCTTGAACTCTTGAACCTTTGAACTCTTTAACCGCTAACCGTTAAACGTACCCCTCTATCGGCAAGTGCTCGACATCGATGCCGGCACGCTGGAGCAGGTCGATGCCGTCGTGCAAGCGGTAGTCGCGGGCATAGACCACGCGGCGGATGCCGGATTGGATGATGAGCTTCGAGCACTCGATGCAGGGCGAGTCCGTCACATAGAGCGTGGCGCCCTCAGAGTTGTTGCCCGAGCGGGCGATTTTCGTGATGGCATTGGCTTCGGCGTGAAGGACATAGGGCTTGGTGACGCCGTCCTCCTCACACACGTTCTCGAAGCCCGAGGGTGTGCCGTTGTAGCCGTCGCTGATGATCATCTTATCCTTGACAATCAGCGCGCCCACTTGTCTGCGGACACAGTAGCTGTTCTCGCTCCAGATGCGAGCCATGCGCAGATAGCGCTTATCTAAGATAGACCCACCCCTGGCCCCTCCCGTTAGGGAGGGGGAAGGCTGGTGTGTTGTATGGTCTTTATTATCCATGTTGGTTAAATTGTTTTCTATGAATAAATGAATAAAGGTGTTTATCTTCCACTCCGCAGGCACTCCCCTCCATTACGGGAGGGGTCGGGGGTGGGTCTTTTTATTCCATTCCGCTTGAGGAGCGCATTAATGGTCGGCTCCTGGCCGCGGAAGCGTTTGTAAAGGGTCATGGGGTGCTCGGTGCCGCCTCGCGAGAGGATGCAGTCGCGGAAGCGCTGGGCGGTCTCGCGGTTGAAGATGCCGTCGTGCTTGAAGACCGAGAAGGCGTCGGCATCGAGCACCTCGGCCCATTTGTAGCTGTAGTAGCCGGCTGCATAGCCGCCCGACATGATATGGCTGAACTGCACCGTCATGCAGGTGCCGGGTACCTTGTCGAACAGCAGTGCACACTTCCACGCCTCGCGCTCAAAGGCCTGGACGTCAGCCGTGAAGGGCTCCGTGAGCGTGTAGTAAGCCATATCCAGCAGCCCGAAGCTCACCTGGCGGATGCAGGCGTAGGCCACGTTGAAGTTGCGGCTGTCGATGATGCGTTGTATCAGGTCGGCGGGCATCGGCTCGCCTGTCTCGTAGTGGGCGGCGAAGGTGTTCAGGAAGTCGGGCTCGACGGCGAAGTTCTCCATCAGCTGCGAGGGCAGCTCCACGAAGTCCCAATAGACGCTGGTGCCCGAGAGGCTGGCGAAGCGCGTGTTGGCGAAGATGCCGTGCAGCGCGTGCCCGAACTCGTGCAGGAAGGTCTCTACCTCGCCCAGCGTCAGCAGGGCGGGCTTCGTCTCGGTGGGCTTGGTGAAGTTCATCACCAGCGAGACATGCGGGCGGCTGTTCTTCCACAGCGACGGGTCTTTCGGGTCGGGGCAGTTGTCTTCGGGCCCAATCCATTGCTCTTTGAAGCTGGTCATCCAGGCGCCGCTCTGCTTGCCCTTGCGGGGGAAGAAGTCGGTGTAGAGGACAGCCAGGAAGCTGCCGTCCTGATCCAGAACCTCGTAGGCCTGCACGTCAGGGTGATAGACGGGGATGTCCTTGTTCTCTCGGAAGGTGATGCCGTAGAGGCGCGTGGCGAGGCCGAAGACACCTTCCTTCACGCGCGAGAGCTGCAGATAGGGGCGTGTCATCTCGGCATCGATATTGAAGCGCTCCATCTTCAGCTTGTGGCCGTAGTAGGAGAAATCCCAGGGCTTCAGCTCGAAGTCTGCGCCTTCCAGCTTGCGCGCAATGGCTTCTATCTCAGCCACTTCCTTGCGTGCGGGCTCCATGTAGGCTTCCAGAAGCTGGTCCAGCAGGCGATAGACATTGTCGGCCGTTTCAGCCATCCGCTCCTTGAGCACATAGTCGGCAAAGGTCTTGTAGCCCAGCAGCTGTGCGTGCTCGCGGCGCAGGTTCACGAGCTGTCGGACGATTGCCTCGTTGCTGAGTTCGCCGTCGCCCACGCAAAGCGTGTTCTTGGCCATATACATCTGGCGGCGCAGCTCGCGGTTGTCGGCGTAGGTCAGGAAGGGACCGTACGACGGAGCGTGGAGCGTGAAGAGCCAGCCCTCCTTGCCGTTTTCCTTGGCAGCCAGGGCGGCGGCATCACGTGCGGAGTCAGGGAGTCCGGCGAGGTCGGCATCGTCGGTGATATGGAGCTGATAGGCGTTGGTGGCCTTCAGGTTGTTCTGCGAGAACTGCAGCGTTAGGAGTGCCATCTGCTGGTTCATCTCGCGCAGACGCGCCTGACCCGCCTCGTCCAATGCGGCACCGGCACGGATGAAGCCCTCGTAGGACTTCTCCAGCAGCATCTGCTCTTCGGGGGTGAGGGGGCGGGCTGGTTCAGGGTTTATGGTTAAGGGTTCAGGGTTTATGGTTGAGGGTTTATGGTATTGTTCATAAACAGCCTGAATCCGCTGGAAGTAGCGCTTGTTGAAGAGGATGTTGTTGGCGTGCTCGGTGAGGATAGGGGAGAGCTTCTGCGCCAGCGCGTCCATCTCGTCGTTGGTCTCGGCCGAGAGCAGGTTGAAGAACACTTTCGTGACGCGCTCCAGCATGTCGTCGGGCGTGGTCACGGCCACCGTGTTGTCGAAGGTCGGCGGCTCTGGATTGTCGGTGATGCGCTGGATGAACGCATCGTCCTGCCGGATGCCTTCGAGGATGGCAGGCTCATAGTCCTCCAACTGTATTCTGTCGAATGGTGCCGTATTGTGCGGTGTGCCGTAGTTTTTGTTAAAGAGTGGATTATCTCTCATTGGTTAAAGTGTTTCTTTGATGATGTTCTCGAAGGTGGGGACGTGAATCATGCGACGATTCATTTGCAGCAGCCCCTTCTCTTCCAGTCTGTGTAGCGCCCTGGAGATATAGCGCGAATCCTCGCCCAGATAGGCACCCAGGGTTGACAGGGAGATGCGGAATAGCTTGTAGCCCGCAGGACGTTGCACATGGTTTCGCATGAAATGTACGATGCGCCCCTCCAGCGTCTGCGGGGCTGGCATCCATTGCAGCTGTCGCTGTCGGGCGACGAGGGCGGAGAGCGTGTTGAGGACGTTGATGCGGAAGACCTCGAAATAGCTCGTCAGCGCGGCCATCGTTCGCTTGTCCACCCGCATGAGCCGCACGGTGGTGTCGGCATAGGCGGTGTAGGGATAGACGCGTGTGCTGCCGTAGAGCACCTCCAAACCCAGTAGGGTGGGTACAGGCAGCACCTCCTCCACATTCCACATGCGGTCGGCGGCCGTGGTGGTGCAGCGGACTGTGCCGCCCAGGATGAAGATGACCTCATTGCACAAGTCATCCTGTTGCACAAACTGGGTCTCGGGCATCAGCGTCTCGAACCTGAGACGTGTGGATTCCAGGATGCGCGTCAGGTCGTCGGGGCTCAGTCCTTGAAACAGGGGCAGCGACAGCACGGTATCAAACATTGTTTGCGCCATCAGACTCGCGAATGAGTGTGCAAAAGTACAACGAATACACTTCAAATGCAAAAAAATATGCACCTTTTGACCTAATTTTACTGCTTTCTGCGGCTGAATGGCAAAAACTCCGTACCTTTGTCGCGTAAAATGTAGCAAAACAATAGAACTATGAAGCATATCTACTTACTGATAACTTGCCTGTTGGGAAGCCTCTGCGCCCCCATAAGCGTGTATGCCGGAGAGGAAGAGGAGCAGGAGGACTCCATCTTCGTGGAGAAGAAGGACGGCTCGCTCGACATCTTCCCTGCCTCGGCGGTAGCCGAGGAAACCATCGACGAGGCGTATCTCAAGGTGGTAACCATCGGCGGCTCGGAGTTCATCTACCCCCTCTCGGAGCTTAACACCTACGACCACCAGATGCAGTTGAACCGCCCGACCATCACCTCGTTCAAGTTCAACAACAAATTCAACCACCAGCTGTTCTCCGACGTGCTGTGTGACATCACCCCCGACAACCAGATCAACGGCACTTCGCAGGTGGCTGCCTTCACCCATTGGCTGACGCCTTCCTTCAAGCGCTCCGATGCTCGTGCCGAGGTCTATCTCAACGATGAGGAGCGCCTCTACAGCAAGGTGAGCCGTGTGAAGATGGGCGCCCAGGAGCGCCTCACGATTGCCTACCCTGGCATCAGGATCCTGAAGAACACGCTCGTGAGCCCTGCCGAGGAAGGCAAGGAGGAATGGAAACTGACGGAGATTCCCCTGACGGCCGACAAGCTCAGCACCAATGCACCGGCTAATCAGGCGGATCAAGTCCTGGGGATGGCTGTTGATGGCAATTACAGCACTTTTTTCCATTCCACGTGGGGAACCGGAGAATATACACCGTTGGATTTGGGTGACTTCCCATATATTGACGTGAGATTGCCGGAACCTGTTTATAACATCTCCTATGCCATAACGAATCGTGCTGACAACAATCGTTCTCCTATCGTTCTCAGTTTGTGGGTCAGTTATGATAACGGAGCTTCGTGGCAAGAGGTACAACGCAACTTGGAAGGGGATTTGGATACAAGCTTGGGAGCAACAAATACCTCGCCGGTTGTGGAGTTGGAGAAGCCCTGTTCTCTTTTCCGCATCGAACTGTTGAAGGCCAGCTACAAAAACTACTTCTGCGTGGCCGAGTTGAAGATGTTCTCATGTGAGCTCGAGAAGACCGAGGGCACCACCGCCGTCTATGCCGACACGATGGTGCCCTACGGCACGGAATACCAACTCAACCTCGACTGGGCACAGGCCACTGGAGTGCCCAAGGTGTATATCAACATCGACGGTGGCGGCCTGGTGAGCAGCAAGTCATACTACCTCGACGCCACCATCCGCCTCGACGGTGCCGGCATGTACCCCGACTTCCCTGAGACCGCCGTGCAGATCCGTGGTCGCGGCAACAGCAGCTGGAGCACTACGCCCGAGTCCAAGAACCCCTATCGCCTGAAGTTCGAAGAGAAGCAGAAGCCCTTCGGCCTCAAGAAAGGTAAGAGCTGGGTGCTCCTCGCCAACCGTCAGTCGGGCTCCATGACCAGCAACGCCATCGGCATGTATGCCGCAGGACTCATCGGCGCTGACGGCGCCAACCATATCGTTCCCGTGGAACTCTACATGAACGGAGATTATTGGGGCAGCTACAACTTCACGGAAAAGACAGGCTTCTCCAACAACAGCATCGACCTCGACGACGAGACGAAGGCTTGCTTCTTAGAGTTGGATACCTATGATGATGAGACACGCTATTGGTCTTATGCTACCATCAATGGTACTAAGGTTGGTATCCCTGTGAAGATCAAGGAACCGGAAGTCTTCAATCCCACTCAGATAAACCCCGAGGAAAGTGAGGACATCAAGACCCTCATCAAGTCATATAGCGACATTACGACACGCTTCCAAGAGTTCGTGTGGATGGTGGAGGACCAGCAGGACATCTCCTCTGTCGTGGATGTCGAGTCGCTGGCGCGCTTCCTCGTCGCCAACGAGCTGATCATCAACTATGAGCTGATGCACCCCAAGAGCACCTTCCTCTACCACGAGGACGTCTATGATGAAGATTCCAAGTTCAAGTGGGGACCCGTCTGGGACCTCGACTGGAGCTACGGCTACGAATATGGCAACCGCACCTACTTCCAGAGCGGTGCCACCGATAACTATTTCACGCGCTCGTCCATGGAGGCTTCTGCCTTCTGGAAACGCCTGCGCCAATGCGGCGAGCCCCTCGACCGTGCCATGTACAAGTACTGGTCACGCTTTATCCGCCTCTATCTCAACGAGCTCATCGACTACTGCGACGACTACTACAACTTCGCCCAGCCCTCGCTGGAGAATAACAACAACCACGTCTATTACAGCGACTGGGACTACGCCAACTACGCCACTGCTACCACCAATGCCAAGCGTTGGCTCCAGCAGCGCGCCACAGCCATCTTCAATCAGCTGACGCCCTACGAGCTCACCGACGAAGAGATCATGGGCATTCCCGAGACACCCGAGGATCAGCCCGGCGACGACCCCTATTTCACCGACGGCATCGCCGCACCCTCCACAGCCACCGTCTTTGAGGTCTATGACATGCGCGGCCTCCGCCTCAAGCAGCGCGCCACCTACAATACCTGGCGCAACGGCCTCACCCCCGGCATCTACATCGTCAACGGCCGCAAAGTCCTCGTGAAATAACTTGCCAGCACCTCAGCATAGAAGGCCACCCCTCGGTGGCCTTTTTTGTTACGACGCGTCCCTACGAGCGTTACGACGCGTCGTAACAGCCATCACGACGCGTCCCTCCAACGAGTCCCACGCATGGAACACGCCAGAAGACCGCACTCTTTCGGCCTGAAGACCGCGGTCTTCAGCCCATAAGACCGTGGTCTTCCAACTGGACCACCACGGTGGAACACTCAACGCAGTGCGGTGCAAACGCAATTGTACCGCGGTACGTTAGCCGTTGCAGTGCGGTGTAATCATGGTCTCAAAACGAACGCATGATAGCCTCTATGAGACTCGTCCGCTATGCTTTTGCGATACCCAAGGGCTCACAAAAGCCGCATTTGGCAACAGAAGTTGTAGTATTTGTTGTCCAAATACATGAAGTGAACATCGCATAAGTGTGCAGAAAGTGCAGGAAAAGCCATCGAAACGAGCGGTTCGCGCAGGTTCTGAGGGGCCTTTTAGAGGAGTAAATTCGCGATTTTAGAACCTTTCCCAGCTCTGGACATCGCAGTAGAGTCGTTTAA
>Ga0310697_10005059_pt1 | contig 12821 bp, 8 predicted proteins | sample 172DNAGHGlowgp2_FD_203883 | JGI IMG/M metagenome (GOLD analysis project Ga0310697, IMG submission 203883) | Sheep rumen microbial communities from Palmerston North, Manawatu-Wanganui, New Zealand - 1728 DNA GHGlow gp2 (v2) (version 2) | ecosystem: Host-associated > Mammals > Digestive system >...
AGTTTTTATAATTGCGCCCTTGGCGCCAATTTATGAACTGATAACTCATAACTGATAACTGACAACTCGTCTTTACTTCCGGTCCACCACTTTAAAAAAACAGCTTCTCGCGCCCGTATGGCAGGCAACCTGCGGGCCCTGCATACGCACCTTGAACAGGAGAGCGTCGGAGTCGCAGTCGGCGGCCCATTCCACGACGGTCATCACGTTTCCGCTGGTGTCGCCCTTGTGCCAGTATTCCTTGCGGCTACGGCTCCAGAACACCATCTCGCCGCATTCGTGGGTGCGGCGGAGGGCTTCCTCGTTCATCCAGGCCATCATCAGTACGTCGCCCTTGTCGGCATCCTGTACAATCGCCGGAGCAAGTGCAACCCCGTCCACGACCACTTCAAACTTAATTTCTTTGATTAAATCTTCAAATTTCATAACTAGTTAGCAGTTCTTGTTTATTAAAGGAGATTCCCGCCTTCGCGGGAATGACATTTTATTCCCAAAATCCGAACTCTGAAATCCGAATTCCGAATTATCCTCTCACCTGCCCATTCCCGCGTAAAACCCACTTGTAGGTGCAGAGGCTTTCCACGCCCATGGGGCCACGGGCATGCAGCTTGTCGGTAGAAATGCCCACTTCGGCGCCGAGACCGTATTCGCCTCCGTCTGCAAAGCGGGTGCTGGCGTTCACCATCACGCTGCTGCTGTCCACGTTGGCGACAAAGTAATCCTGCACGCTTGCGTCTTCGGCGACCACCGCTTCGGTGTGGCGGCTGCTGTTCTTTTCAATGTGGTCGCAGGCTTCGGCCACGTTGTCCACGAACTTGACGCTTGCCTTGAGGGCCAGGTATTCGTGGTGGTAATTGCTGTCGTCGCCGATGTCCTTGATACGGCTGTCGTGACTCTGAGCGTCCTTGTTTCCGAAGAGTTCCACACCACGGTCGGCGAGGCAGTCCAATAATTTCTTGACGGTTGCCGCGTCGATATGGCGGTCGATAATCACGCATTCCATGGCGTTGCACACGCCGGTGCGCTGCGTTTTGGCGTTAATCAGGATGTTCACCGCCTTGTCCATGTCGGCTGACTTGTCCACATACACGTGGCAGATGCCGTTGAAGTGCTTGATGACGGGAATCTTGCTCTGTTCCACCACGGCGCGGATCAGGCGTTCGCCACCGCGGGGGATTACCAGGTCGATGCAGTCGCTACGCTGCAACAGCATGCCCACCAGGTCGTGGCTGGTTTCGGTCACGAGCTGCACGGCGTCTTCGTCAATGCCGTTTTCGGCGAGGGCTTTGTGGAAAATCCCGGCGAGGCACTTGGCGGAATTCAGCGATTCCTTGCCGCCGCGCAAAATCACTGCGTTGCCCGCCTTGAAGCAGAGGCAGGCACCGTCGATGGTCACGTTCGGGCGGCTTTCGAAAATGAAAAATACGGAGCCGATGGGTACTGCCACGCGGCTAATCTTGATGCCGTTCTTCAGTTCCCGGCTTTCCAGTACCCGGTTCAGAGGGTCGGTAAAGGCGGCGATTTCTTCGGCGCCCTTGGCCATGGCCTCGATGCGGGCGTCGTTCAATGTCAAACGGTCCATCTTGGCGTCGTCCAGCTTTCCGGCGGCGGCTTCCAGGTCCATCTTGTTGGCGGCCAGGATTTCCGGCTTGTGTTCCCGGAGCAACTTTGCTACCAGGTTCAGCACGGCACTCCGCTTTTCGCCGGAGAGGGTGCGCAGGTTCTTGCTTGCTTTTTTGGCGTTTTTCGCCAAAAGGTCGGAATATTCGTCCAAGTTGGAATAATTTTTAGTCATGTTTTTAATATAGAAACTTGCTTTTTCACAAAAAGAAGTGTATTTTCAAAATACAGGTTTGTTTTTACCCTCGACATTGAGTGGTAGTCTAGGGTATCGGACTTGGGTGTAAGAGCCCGGCGTTCAACGTCGGGTTTCTTTTTTTATATCTTTATACCGTAAAATAAAGAACGGTAAGTAATGAACATTTACAGTTGGAACGTCAACGGAATCCGTTCAGCCCTCAAGAAAGGGCTGGAAAACTGGTTTCACGAGACCAATCCCGATATCCTGTGCCTCCAGGAAGTCCGCGCCGAGACAGACCAGATTCCGGAATCCATGGCCAAGCCCGAGGGCTACTTTGCCTACTGGAACCCCTGCCAGCGCAAAAAGGGCTACAGCGGGGTAGGCGTGCTTACGAAAATCGAACCCGACGCGGTGAACTACGGCTTTGACATCGAAGAATTCGACGTGGAGGGCCGCGTGCTGCAGCTGGTGTTCCCGGACTGGGTGCTCAACAGCATCTACTTCCCTAATGGCGGCTCCGGCGACGACCGCCTGGATTACAAGCTCCGTTTTTACGACGCCTTTTTGGAAAATTCCGAGCGCTGGATTGCCGACGGCAAGCACGTGCTTACGGTGGGCGACTACAACACCTGCCACAAGGAAATAGACATTGCCCGTCCCAAGGAAAACGAGAACGTGAGCGGTTTCTTGCCTGTGGAACGCGCCTGGATGGACAAGTACGTGGAACACGGCTTCGTGGACTCCTTCCGCAACCTGCACCCGGATACACGGGACGTTTACTCCTGGTGGTCCAACCGCTTTGGCGCCCGGGGCAGGAACGTGGGTTGGCGTCTGGACTATGCCTTTGTAGATGAGGCCCTGATGCCCAACGTGGTCCGTTCCGAAATCCACACGACAGTCATGGGCTCGGACCATTGCCCCATCAGCATCGAGCTGGAACCGCCCTTCGCTCCGCTGCCTATAAAGTCCGCAACTGCCGAAGCAGAAGTCCAATAGAAAAAAGTCGCCCTTTCGAGCGACTTTACTTTTAACTTGTTTGCGACAATTACGAGTGCAGGTATTCCACGATGGCGTCGTGGATGGTGGTGAACACTTCCCGCAGTTCCTCTTCGTCTTCTTCCAGGAGCGTCACGCGGAAGCCCTTGAGGTCGGTACAGAAGCTCGTGCTCGGCACCACGCAGATTCCCTTCGCGCCCAGCAGGTAGTACACGAAGCGGTAGTCCAGGTTCGTGGTCTTGCTGCACCATTCTTCCACCTTCTTCTTGATAATCGGGTTGTCGATTTTCAGCGTCTGGTGGCTGTTGAGTGTCCCTTCACGGAAGATGATGGTGTTGTAGAACGCGCCGTAGGTGGGGTTGAAGTAGAGTTCTGGAATGTCCGAAAGGATTTCGTTGATGATGGCGCTACGGCGGCCAATCTTCTCGTTCAGCGCGGTGCGGTGCTCGATAAAGCGCGGATCGCCAAGAACGCGGGGAATTGTCATCTGGGGGAGTGTGGTGGAGCAGACTTCCACCATCTTGGCGTTGTCAATAGCGCGGCAGAAGGCGTCGAACTGTTCATCCTTGTCCCGGTTGTAGTATTCGGCCCAGCCGCAGCGAGCGCCCGGCCAAGGGTATTCCTTCGAAATGCCCTTGAGCGCGATGCCCGGAACGTCGCCGATGTATTCGGCAAGCGCATAGGCGTGGGCGCCATTGTAGGTAATCTTGTTGTAGATTTCGTCGCAGATGATGAACAGGTTGTAGCGCTTGGCGATATCCACAATCTTCTTGAGGATATCCAGCGGGTAGACCATGCCGGTCGGGTTGTCCGGGTTCAGCACCAGGATGCCCGCGATGCTCGGGTTGTATTTCACCTTGTTTTCCAGTTCTTCCAGGTCCGGGTACCAGTGGTTTTCGGGCTGGAGGCTGTAGGTGATGGGGGCCGTGTGAGCATGTGCCGCTTCGGCGGAACTGTGGGTGCTGTAGGCCGGAGCAGGTCCAATAATGCGGGTGTTCATGGAGAGCAGCCCGTAGATGGTGGCGATGGCGTCGCCCAGGCCGTTGAAGAACAGGATGTCGTCGACGTTGATCTGTGCGCCGCCGAGCTTGTTGTTCTCCTTCACCAGGAATTCGCGGGTTTCCAGCATGCCCTTGGAGGGGCAGTAGCCGTAGCTGCGGTTCGTCTTGACTAGGTCGACCACGATGTCCTTAATCCAGTCGGGCAACTGGCATTTCTTTTCGATGGGGTCTCCGATGTTTTCCCAGTGGATGGGGAGACCCAGGGCCTTGAGCTGGTTTGCCTTCTTCACGATCTCGCGGATTTCGTAAGAGAGTTCCTTGGCACCTTCGCTCAAAAGTCTTCTGCGCATTTTATGCTCCTATATAGGTATCGTAAATTCTCAAATTTTACTGCGTAATTATAGAATAAAATGACCTGCTGCAAATGCTTATGCTGCCATGGACTGTCCAAAAAACTAGTTCGTGCGCCGAAACCGGTTTTCTTCTAACTTGTTGCCAGTCAAGGAGATACCTTTTTTTGATGGTGCTGCTTGTTGTTGAGCTACAGTGATAGGGATGCTTTTTTATTGACTTTGGACTTCCATTAATATAAATTAATCGGAAATATCCACCCCAAAAGAGGAGTCTCCATGAAATTCCCTGTCATAGGCTTGATGTTTTCTTCGTTGTTTCTTGGCCTCTCCTGGTCACACCCTCTAGTGGAATTTGACAAGGATACCCTTGTCATTGATGACTTTGAAGATGAAAACTATACCTCCAATTTGGGACCGTGGACCTTTGCAAAAGACAATTGGGAAATGTCGGACTTCAGCAAGTCCATCGTATGGTCGGAGGAGCGGCAGTCTAAGGTCTTGAAAATAGACTTTAGCTTTCTGAAGGAGTACGATTGGGAAAATGCCGAAGATGAATGGGCGTGGATAGAGGCTCGGGCCGTACTTAGCCCAGACCATAGCCCGGTAGATCTGTCCAATTGTACCGAAATCCTTTTTGATTACAAATTGGTTGGAGATTTTTACTATTGGGGATATAGCAGTAGCGACTTTAGATTCCGTGTCCAGGGTGATGAAGATCACGCAGACGTGAATGCGGATTACCATTTTGCAAGGTTTTACGATTCGGATGAATGGGAAATGGCCCATTTTGTATGGCGTGATTTTGAACAGGAAGGCTGGGGCCCTTCTGTAGACGTGTCAACTGTCCAGAAACACATGGTGGCGTTCAGCTGGTTCTGGCATTCCGGTGAAATTGTAGACGGATCGCTGGAAATAGACAACATAAGGTGCGTCAATACCCCCATCCATACAGTGAAGTTTTACAAGGGTGAAGAACTGCTGAAGGAGGAAACTTATATTCACGGAGAATGGCCCTCTTATAGCGATGATTATTTTTCAACGGATGCCTATGATTACCGTATTAGAGGTTGGAATCCCTCTCTCTCGAAGGTAACCGAGGACATTTCCTACTATGCCGTTGTTGACAGCACGATAAGGACATATACGGTCACTTTCTACGATGCCGACGAAGATTACGTCTATAGCCAGGAAATACCGTACGGTACAACACCGGATTATTATGGTATCTTGCCAAGCAAGTTGGCTACTGAATCTGAAACCTACACTTTCAAGGGGTGGGGAAAACAGGTCTGCGAAGAGGATGGCTGGTACAACTGCCATATTGAACCCACTGGTATCGAACCTGTGACGGGGGAGGTAGACTACTATCCGATTTTTGATTCGGAAACCAGAAAATATACGGTGAAATTTGTTGATTATGACGGAACCCTTATTAGCAAGAATTCTTATGACTATGGTACCGAAGTCGATGATATCGTGCTTCCGGCGGAGCCTTCAAGGCCGTCGGCTGGCGGGATTGACTACACCTTTGACCAATGGTTCCCGTACCTAAGGACGGTGACGGAGGATGTAGTCTATGTGGCCGCTTACCAGTCTTCTGCCGAAGATGAAGACATGAAGCGTATTGTGATGTATGTCAATGGGGATAGCGTTCTTCAAGTGGACGAGCTTTCTCTCGATGCGGAGTATCAGTATAGGGGCGAAGAACCTACCAGGGAAGCTTCCGTTGACCAATATTATTCTTTTGCAGGTTGGGATGACGATACCTATTGGACCTCTGGCGGAGCATATACGATAAACGAGGCCTGGTTTTATCGCGATACCAGAAAATACTGGATTGTTTTCTTGGAAGAAGATGGAACTGTGATAGACTCGGTGCAATATTACTATGGGGAAAGTATTAGTGATGGCGACCTGAAAAGTAAGGCTTCGACAGACGACAACTATGAACTGAAACAATGGATGCCTGCCCTCGGGCGTGTGCTTGGACGTATGGAGTATACGGCTTCTTATCGTTATAGGGTGTCTTTTGTTACGGACAATGGTGATACCTTGTATTCGGACTATTACGATTTGGGTGAAGTTCCTAGCTATATGTGGGACAATCCTGAGAAATTGCCTTCTGCAGATTATACTTATGAATTTATCGGATGGGATCATGATTTTGTAGAGGTGACCGCCCCTGTGACCTATACCGCTTTGTTCAGGGCTATTCCTTTGCCGAAGGATTATGTGCTTGAAGTCGCCGATGGGGGGACGTATGTCTTTGAAGATTTTGAAGACGACACCGACGAAAATATGGCTAATTCCCTTGGTGGCTCTTGGGATGTGTTCGATGATAGAGAAGATGGTTACGGTTCTACGATATCCAAGTATATTACGGGAGGACCTGGCGAAAAGCATTTGTCTGCCTCCTACTATCTAGATAGGTGGACCGGGATAACTATGGATATGCTTGCCAGTGGTGGCAATGTGGATTTTTCCCGTTGTGGCGCAATCCAGTACGATTACAGAGGGGCTAGCCATTCGTTTAGGGTGGAAAGTATATACGATAATGATTATCAGCATTATTCCATAACGAACGGCCAAAGTGATGACTGGACTACAGCTACCGCATATTGGAATAACATGGATGGCTACGTGCCCGTCTCTGTTTCGACGGCTCAACAGCATATAGTCAAGTTTACTTGGCAGTTTGAGGATATGCGTTATGGGATTCTTGAAATTGATAATGTAAAATGTATCAACTTGCCGAAACACACCGTTGAATTCTATGATGATGGTGAGCTGGTTGAAAGCAGGGAGTTTACACAGGGTGAAATTCCCTGGACGCGTGTCGACCTGAACCGGAAAGCCTATGAAAAATCGAATGAACAGTATAGCTATTCCTTTGTAGGGTGGACGCCGGAGATTGCTCCTGTGACGGGAGACATTCGCTATGACGCCGTATATGACAAGACCACTAATGAGTACGACATTACCTTTGAATCAGAAGAGGGCGAGGATCTTTACTGGGCCACTTTGCCCTATGGGACGGTACCGGTATATTATGGGGTTGAACCGACAAAGGATCCAGACGAATACTGTAATTCTTACGGGTTCGTCAAGTGGTATGCCTCAGATGATTATGGTAGAGAAGTCGATATTGGTCCGGTTACTAGGGATCGGTATTACTATCCCAAGTTCGAGTGTACGGATTACGTTACCTTCACGATTACATTCAAGGATGATGATGGCACAATCTTGGAACAAAAGAATGTCAGGTATGACGAATGGTTTACTTATACCACTCCGGTAAAGCCTTCAACGGCTGAATACAGTTACGATTTTGACTATTGGGAGCCAGATTTTGAATCGTATGCCTATGAAGACAAGGTTTATACGGCGCACTATGAAAGATGGACCCGTACATATTGTGTTTACTTTATGGACTATGGTGGTGATTACTTACAAGATGGCTGTTATGATTATGGGACTCCCTTAAGTGAAATAAATGTACCCGATATCCCAGAACATGATGGGTACGAGTTTACGGGTTGGTCTACCGCCCTTACAGACGAGAACGTTGTAACGGGTGACATGACTATCATGGCAACATACAAGAACGTAGGTAATAGCCTGTATACGGTTACCTTTATGAACGGAACGTCTGTTCTTTGGTTTGATGAGGTTGCTCCTGGGGAAACGCCCGAGTATAGAGGTATGGATCCGTCCCATGAACCAGATGAACAATATACCTATGAATGGATTGGTTGGGATAAGACGGTGGGGCCCGTTACCGAAGCTACCGTGTATTATGCCCAGTTCAAGGCGACAGAGCGGGAGTACAACATTGTGTTCAAGAATAGTGACGGCTCGGTCTTGAGTGAAGGGACTTACAAGTTCGGCGATGTCGTATCGGATGTTCCTGCCGAAAGTGATGTTTATAGCGGGAACCCCAATGACTACCGCTTCTACGGATGGCGTACAGAGTATTGGGCTCGCGGTGTCCAGCGGGTGACTGGCAATGAAACTTACTATCCTGACATAGAATTCCTGATAAGCTTCTACGACGAGAATGGAGCTTTGTTGGATAGTAGATATTACAGCTATGGTGAAGATCCTCAGTTTAATGGAAGTACTCCGTCGAAGGAATCTACGGCTCAGTATGATTATACCTGGGATAATACCTGGTCTCCCGTACTTGCCGAGGTGACGGGGCCTGCGAATTATGTTGCGGCATTTAATACTGAGCTTCGCAAGTACTCTGTTACCTTCAAGGATGAAGACGGCTCGGTTCTCAAGGAAGCTGTCCAGTATGCTTATGGAACTGCCGCTTCTGGCATAGAATTCCCTGCCGAGCCCACAAAGGCGCCAACACAGTCTCAGACGTTCACCTTTGCCGGCTGGAACTTTGTACCGGTGACCAAGGATACCGTCTATGTTGCGGCGTATAATGCGTCTCCGAGAAAGTACAATGTCACCTTCTACGATGAAGACGGCGTAAGTGTCTTGAAGGCTGCGGTTGCCTATGATTATGGCACCGAGGTCTCGGGTATAGTCGTACCTACAGCTCCGGCAAAGTCCGGCTTCAAGTTTGTCGGCTGGAATCCGGAACTGTCCGAAGTTACCGGCAATGTTGGGTACAAGGCCGTGTATGTCGAAGATGCTAAGATAGTGGTGACATGGCGTAATGCCGATGGAACTCTGCTTGACCAGGAATTCTACAGTAAGGGTGTCGTGCCGACATACAAGGGCTTGACTCCTGTGTTAGAATCTACGGCGCAATACGACTTTACGTTTGCAAGCTGGTCGCCGGCTATAACCGCCGCCACGGCAGATGTGGAATATACGGCCAGCTATACGGAAAGTGTCCGTAGTTATACCGTCAAGTTTGAAAATTATGACGGCTCGGCACTTGCTGAATACACCCTTGAATATGGAACGGCTGCCGAGAATATCGAACTGCCGACGGCGACGAAGCCATCGACAGAAACAGTGGTGTATACCTTTGTCGGTTGGAATCCCTCTGTTGAAGACGTGACGGGTGATGCTACCTACAAGGCTCTATTTGCAAGTTCTGCTAGGACTTATACGGTAACCTTCAGGAATGGCGATGGTTCTATTCAGGATGTTGAAAATTACCACTATAATGACGTTGTTGATTTGTGGCGATATGGACCTGACAGCTTGACGGATGGTTGTATATTCGAGTTCACCAGATGGATTACCGATTCTGAATGGGGAAGTGTTGTCAAGGGCGATATGGAATTCAGGGCGGCCTACAACAAGGAATGCCAAGTTCGGAAATACCAGGCCAATTTCTATGACCCACTACGGGATGAATGGGAATATCGCGAATATGGTTATGGTACGCCTGCTGGCAATATGTCCGTTCCGAAGTTTGCAGATTACGAAGAGGATGGCTGTGTGTACACGCATGTCGGGTGGAATCCCGCTCTGGCAGATGTGACGGGTGACAAAGCCTACACGGCCGTGTACGAGCCATCTTGTGAGGAATCTAGCAGCTCCGAGGAATCTAGTAGTTCCGAGGAATCTAGTAGCTCCGAAGCGGTTGAGGTGTCTAGCTCTAGTGCGACGACAGTCTCCAGCAGCTCCGAGACGCCTGTGGTGTCCAGCTCTAGTGCGACGATAGCCTCCAGCAGCTCTGAAACGCCTGTGGTGTCTAGTTCTAGTGCGACGATAGCCTCCAGCAGTTCCGAAACACCTGTGGTGTCCAGCTCTAGTGTGACGATTGCCTCCAGCGGTTCTGAAAAGCCCAGCAGTTCTGACTCTCCGGCATCGAGCTCTGCAAGGCGGCCCAGGTCTAGCTCCAGTAGCGAACCCGCCCCCGAATCATCGAGCAGTGCAGAGCCTTCTACATCGTCTAGTGCAAGTCCGTCTCTTGTGCTTGACAATGCGAACGGCTTCTTCAAGCTCAGCTTTAACCGTAACACCCTTACGGTTGCCCTCGAAAGGCCGTCAGATGTCCAGATACAGGTCTTTAGCCTGACGGGACAGCTGCTGGAAAGCTTCGATGAATACGTGGCTGGATCCAAGGATTTTGATATGAACCGATTGACTCAAGGTAATTACATTGTCAGGATCATTGGTAGGAATATGTCCAAGACGGTTCGTATCATGGTCAGATAAAAAGTCTAAAAGCTATATCGAAACAATCCCGGCGCAAAAGCCGGGATTTTCTATATTCGCGTTATGCCCCACGGAACAATATACGACCCCATCCGCAAGAAGGATGTGCCCGACACGCCCGAAGAACGGGTGCGTCAGGCGACGGTCCGTTTTTTGCTGGACGAGGTGAAGGTCCCTGCCCACTTGATTACGGTGGAGTTCGGCCTGAGTTCCGTGGACCCCAAGACGGATGACCGGGTGGACATCGTGGTGCACGATTTCCGTAACGGGAACGACCAGGCGAAACCCTGGCTTCTGGTGGAGTGCAAGGCTCCCGGCGAATACACCTGGGAGGCTTTGCAGGTTCAGCTGAACAAGTACCTGCAGGTACTCACGCCCAAGTTTGTGATGCTTTCGCTGGGCGACTGTGAGCGTTTTTTCGAAATGGACGCCGCCACCAAGAGATTTGTTAAGGTTGAGCGGCTTCCTGAATTCCGTTAGGCGGGTATTCGAAGGAGCGGCGTTCCGCAATCCACTTGCGCACGGCTTCGACCGCACGGGCGCCTAGAATCTCTTTCTTGTTCTTTTTCTTGAGGCCTTCGTGGTGGGGGAGTAGCCCGAAGTTGAAGTTCATGGGTTGGAAATTTTCGTTTTCCTCTACCAGGCGGTTCATGAGGGACCCGATGCAACTCTCGTCGGGGAGCGGGTCGCTGTGCCCGTGCAGAATGGTCTGGGCCATGTTCCAGGCGGCATACCATCCGGTAGCCACCGCCTCAGTGTAGCCTTCGCTTCCGGTGATTTGCCCGGCGAACCAGGTGGGCGGAATGCCCTTGGCACAGGGGAGGTCCGGCCGCAATCTTAAAGTGGCATCCAAAAACTTGGGCGATTCGATGAAGGTGTTCCGGTGCATGCAGCCCAGGCGTGCAAATTTTGCATTGCGCAAGGCCGGCACCATGGTGAAGATTTCTTTTTGCGTGCCCCACTTGAGGCGGGTCTGGAAACCCACCATGTTAAAGAGGGTCTTTTGCTTGTTTTCGGCCCGGAGCTGTATTACCGCGTACCACAAATGCCCATTGTTGCCGAGTCCGAGGCCGATGGGGCGCATGGGCCCGTGACGGAGGGTTTCGTAGCCGCGGCGGGCCATTTCTTCGACAGGCAGGCAGCCTTCGAACAGTTCGTTCTTTTCGAAGGGGCGGGGCTCCACGGCTTCGGCCTCGCACAGTTTACGGACAAACTCCGTATAGGTTTCCTTGTCCAGGGGGCAGTTGATAAAGTCGGCCGTCTCGCCCTTTTCCCAGCGGTTCATATAGAAGGCGTGGTCAAAGTCGATGCTGTCGGTCTCTACCACAGGGGCGATGGCGTCGAAGAAATGGAGGCGCTCGCTACCCAGCCGCTTGAAGATATCGTCGGCGAGCGCGTCGCTGGCCAGCGGCCCCGCCGCGACTAAGGTCGGGCAGTCGCCTTCGAGGCTGGTGACTTCTTCGCGGTGGAGCGTGATGTTGGGAGATTCTGCAATCTTCTTTTCCACCGATTCGCTGAAAATGTCCCGGTTCACGGTGAGGGAATCCCCTGCGGGAACGGCGGCTTCGCGGGCGGAGTCCAAAAGGAAACTCCCCAGCATGGTGAGTTCCTGCTTTAAAAGCCCGTGTGCCGATGTGACGCCCAGCGCCTTGAAACTGTTGGAGCAGACGAGTTGCGCCAGGTGGCCGTCCTTGTGGGCGGGAGTCTGCTTGACCGGACGCATTTCGTACAGGTCCACCTTGAAACCGCGGCTCGCCAGCTGCAAAGCCGCCTCGCAACCTGCGAGACCACCACCGATTACGCGTACACGTTGAGGCTTTGAGGTCGGGGCTTCGCCCCTTTGAGTAATGAGGTCGCTCATTTCATTCGCTTTCAGGTTTTGTGTTGCTAGATTCGGGGTTTTAGGGGTGTCCCCTGGAGAAGGGGTAGCGAGCTACGAAGTGCGAGCGAGGGGAAAACTTGCCCCTCTTTACTCAGACCTCAGAGGGAGCATCGCGACCGAGCTCAAACCTCACACCTAGTTCGTCACCACTTTGCGGTAGCTCTTCGCGTTGCCGATCCAGAGCTTCACAAGCAATTCCTCGAGCGATGCTGTCGATACCAGATCCGGGTCGGCGTCCTGGATCTCGTCAGAAATCAGGTTGGCCTGCGTCAAGTTCAACATGCCGTAATATATGGCTTCCATGAGCTGCGAGGCGAATTTCGGAGAGATGTTCGCGACGTAGTCCATGTCGTTCAAGGGCGGCAGCTGGTTCTTGTCCGGGCTGAACTGGTCCAGGTTGTCCATAGTCCACATGTCGGCAGCCTTGCCCAGATCGGGCGAGGGGGCGACCTTCAGGAGCTTTTCCTGGTACGCCTTCCATTCGGCGTCGGTCGTCTTGCCTGCCTTGCGGACGGACTTCAGGAAGGACAGGACCGCATAGTAGAGGTCCTTTTCCCGCTGGTTCGTTTCTTTCTGCGTCACCGGAGCCATGGCAGTCCTTAGTGGCGGAAGTGCCTCATGCCGGTGAACACCATGGCCACGCCAAGCTTGTCGCA
>Ga0310697_10005060_pt1 | contig 12820 bp, 11 predicted proteins | sample 172DNAGHGlowgp2_FD_203883 | JGI IMG/M metagenome (GOLD analysis project Ga0310697, IMG submission 203883) | Sheep rumen microbial communities from Palmerston North, Manawatu-Wanganui, New Zealand - 1728 DNA GHGlow gp2 (v2) (version 2) | ecosystem: Host-associated > Mammals > Digestive system >...
GTCGGCGTTGCGGTCGGTTTTACGGACGTCGTCGGCGTCGGGTCGTCGCCGTCTTCATAGGTGAAATCGAACGTCGCGTCCGATTCGATCGCGTTGCCGTCCGCGTCATAGAGCGTCGCCCCGCGGTAGTAGAATTTCAGCACGTCCACATAGGAGTAGCCTTTTTTGACCATCTGCCCCGCGCCCCGGTGCGAAAGCCCCGCGCGGTGACCGCTGTTCACGCCCCAGACGAGCTTCCACTCGTTCTTCTGCGTGCGCACCGCAAAGCAGACCGAGCCCGAAGCGTTCGCAGCAGCCGCCGCTTTGACCTCGTCGGGCGTGCAGGAGAAGCTGACCTGCTTCTGTTTGCCGGCGCTGTCTTTGACCGTCAGCTTCCAGTCGTACCGTTTCTGCGGCGCAAGCGTGCTCGGATAGCGCGCGGTCCCGGACGGATTCTCCGGATCGTAGACGCCGGTGAGCTGATCCACCGAAACGATCTCCTTCGCGTTCGCTTTCTCCAGCAGAAACGCATAGAGCGCGGCGTCGATGTTCTTCGGCGTTTTTCCGTCGACCGTCAGCACGACGTTTTTGGAGGAGCCCGCAAGGTCGAACGGATCGTACCCGAACCAGTACGCGCCGTCGTTCGCGGTGCCGCCCCAGCGGATGCGCGGCGTGATCGCCTGTCCGCCGTTCGCGGTGCTGTAGTAGGTCTTGACCGTCTTGCCGTTATAGCGCAGCGTCTGCGTCCAGACCGCGTCGACGGCGGCGATCGTGTTCCGGTCCTCCACCACATAGCCGTAATAAAGCTGTGAGGCGGTGGTGTCGTATACGTCGAAATACTTGCTCTTTCTCGCTTCGACCTCGGCAAGCGCAAAGCCTTTCGCGCAGATCGCCTCCGTTTTCAGAAGGTCCGGCTTCGACGAATCGGACATCTCGCCGCTGACCACGCCGTAGAGATAGTTTTTCATATCCACATAGTTGATCAGCCGCAGCGTGCCGCCGTCGTTGTAGAAAACGAAATCCCCGTAATACTTGCGCGTGCCGTGCTTCGGATTGTCGAACGAGAGGATCGTGGACGTCTCGGTGCCGATGCGTTTCAGGCGCGTCACGGTATCCGTCGTTTTCAGCACGCCCGCAGTCGAATGGGACACGGTGATCACGCCGTTTTGGATCTTCGCAGTCACCGTTCCGCCGGAAACGGTTTTATTGCCCACGGCATACTTGCCGACGAGCTTGACCGTAAGCGTGTCCGCGCCGTTCGTGGAGAGCAGCACGCGAACGACGGTTTCGTCCTCCGCGGCCGTCGTCGTTCCGATCGCGATCGGCAGCATGAGCAGACACAGCAGCAGGCAAAGCATGCGTTTCACGGGCGCGTCCTCCTTTTCCGGTTTTTGTTCCCTTCCGTTATATCACAGATCCGACAAAAAACAAACGCCCGCAGGCGTTTGTTGAAACATTATTTACAAGGATGACGCATCTTTGTTGCATTTCTGGAAAAATCAGGGAACCGGCGCGTAAATGCGCATCACAGCCTCCGCCGCTTTCCTTCCGTCGACCGCCGCGCTGACGATGCCGCCGGCATACCCCGCGCCTTCGCCGATCGGGTACAGGCCTTTGTGCGATACGGATTCCATGGCGGTATCGCGCAGGATCCGAAGCGGAGACGACGTGCGGCTTTCGACCGCGGTCAGCACCGCGTCCTCCATATCATAGCCCTTGAGCTGCCGCCCGAACGCTTTGAGCCCGTCGCGGATGCCTGCCGTCACGAAATCCGGGAGGCAGTCCGAAAGCCTTGTATAACGCACGCCGGGACGATACGTCGGCGTGACCGCGCAGGAAGGCTTCGGCGTCTCGTTTCGCAGAAACGCGCCGACCGTAGACGCCGGCGCCGTGCCGTCCCCGCCGCCGAGGAGAAAGGCGTCCCGTTCGAGCTTGTCCAGATACCGGAGCCCGTCCAGCGGATGCGTGCCGAAATCCTCCGGCGTGATCTGTACGACGACCGCCGCGTTGGCATTCTTTCCGTCGCGCGCAAAATTGCTCATGCCGTTTACCACGACCTGCTCCCTGCCGCTTGCGCTTGCCACGACCTGTCCGCCGGGGCACATGCAGAACGTGTACACGCCGCGTTCGCCGCTTCTTGCGGTCAGGCGGTACTCCGCCGCGCCGAGCCGCGGATGGTTCGCCATCGGTCCGTACTGGCTTTCGTTGATCAGGCTTTGCGGATGCTCGGCGCGTACGCCGATCGCAAACGCCTTCGGCGCCATTGCGACGCCCTTCAGGAACAGCATGCGCGCGGTGTCCCTTGCGCCGTGACCGATCGCAAGCAGCAGCGCGGCGCAGGGCTCCCATTCTCTGCGGTCGCCTTCGCAGACGCACGCCGCCGTGATCCTTCCGTCGACCGTCCGGACGTCCTCAAGCCGTGCGGAGAAACGCACCTCGCCGCCCGCGGCTTCGATCCTTCTTCTGAGATCTCCGACCACGGTCCGGAGCCTGTCAGTCCCGATGTGCGGCTTCGCAAGATACGCGATCTCCTCCGGCGCGCCGCTTTTGATCAGCTCGCTGAGAACGCCGTCGATATGCGGGTCGCGGATGCGCGTCGTGAGCTTGCCGTCGGAAAACGTGCCCGCGCCGCCCTCGCCGAACGCGACGTTGCTGTCGGGATCCGGTTCGCGGATGCTGCCGGACCAGTACGTTTCCACGTCCTTCACGCGTTCCCCGATCGGCCGCCCGCGCTCGATCACGAGCGGTCTGTAGCCGTTTTCGGCAAGCGTCAGCGCCGCAAACAGACCTGCGGGACCGAGTCCCACGACAATGATCCGCCCCTCCGGTTGCTTCGTACCGAAGGCGAACGGCTCCGATTCGGTTTCGGAAACCGGTTCCGCCCGAAGCCTCGGATCGTGCAGAACACGCTTTGCCGCGGTGTCGGTCAGCGTCAGCTCCGCGTGGATGCAGTAAAAAATGTCCTGCTTTTTACGCGCGTCCAGCGCCTGCCGCACGATGCGCAGCTTCAGGAGCGCGTCCTTCGGGATCCCGAGCTTTTTACAGCACGAAGCGGCGAACGAATCGTCCGTCGCATCGAGCTCTTTTCTTAAATTCTGCAGATAAACCGTTTTCATGCGAAGGGTTCATCAGTGTGCCGTATCGTTCTGCACGGCGTTCAGGACGACCTCGACCGTATTCTCCTCCAGTTCGATCAGATAGGTCAGACCTTCCTTGGTGACGAACGTGATCCGGATCGTCGGTTCGCCGTCCTCGCTCTGTTCCTGTACAAGATAGCTCTCGATATGCATGTCGATCCCCTTGCACCGGAGCGTAAACGGAATGCGCTGCTTTCCCTCTCCGTGATACTTGAGGTCTACGCTCGCCGTGAACCAGTTCTGGTTGAAGACCTGCATCGTATCGGCAAGTCCGGAGACCTTGATGCGGATCGATTCCGTTTTGTCCGTCAGCGTAATGCCGGCGTCCGTATCGGAATACTTGACCGGAATTTCAAACTCCTGATCGCTGACCTGACGCTTTGTGACCGTGACCTCGACGTTCGTCGATTCCTGATCGGCCTTGATCCTGACGTCTTCCGGGATCACAAGCGCCACCGGGATCGTCCGATCGCTCTCGCCCGAGCGCGGCGTGATCGTCTCCGTTTCGATCTTCGTGATCTTCGCAAGCTCCGCCGCGTCGCCGTAAATGCGGACCATGGTCGGCTGTCCCTTCTCGATCGTGCAGGAATACTCGTACACGTCGGTGTCGATCGCGTTTTCGGACACATCCAGCACGATCGGGACTTCCTTATACCGGCGGATCTCGATCCCCTCCACGGTCACCTTCGCATCCTTTGTGATGCTGCTTTCGATGACCTTACCGTTTGCGTCCTTGAACGTGACCGGCAAAATCACGGAATACACGCCCGGGACCTTTGACAGATCGTCGTTGTCGAACGAGGACAGATCGATCGTGACCTCGGCGCTGGAGATACGCTCGATGTCGGATTTCAGACCGGTGACCGACGGAATGGTGACCTTTTTCGGCGGAACGCACTCGAAATACTCCGGAAGCGTGTCGTTCGTCTTCACGATCTCCGGAAGCTTGCCCTCCGTACGAACGGTTGCGGTGAGCTTGTCGCTGCTCTTGACGCGTTCAAACGTCAGTTTGGCGCTTCCGGACGAGACGTCTTTCAGTACGCCGTAATCCGGAATGCTGGTGATGATGGAGATCTCGACCGTCTTGCGGTCCGGATCCTGATCCGTGAGCGAAACGGAGCCGAGGTCCACATAGCACTTCACGCGCTGTTTGTCCAGCATGCTGTGCATATCGATCCCCGCTTCGATGCTGACGTCGACCGCCGACGGCTCGATCTTGACGACCTCCCATTCCTTCAGCCGGTTCTCGTTCAGATACTCGATATTGACGTCGTACACGCGCTTGACGTATTTCGGCTTTTCCTCGGAAAGCACGTAGCCCCAGAGCAGAAGCGCAAATACCAGCGCAATGATCTTCAGCGGAATATTCTTGGTAAAAACGTTCTTGAAAAATGTTCCGAGCGCGGAGAAAAACTTTTGCCGTTTTGTCATGTTACGCCTCCGCCTCCTTTTTCTTCTTCTTCCACGGAAGCACAAAGCCCGTGTCGCCCATCAGCAGGCTTTCGAGCACGTTGGTCAGCGCTTTGTCATCCAGATAGCGGATCAGCTTGCCCTCGCGCGCAACGGAGATCGCGCCGGTCTCCTCGGATACGACGATGACGACGCAGTCCGACGCGGAGGAAACGCCGAGCGCCGCGCGGTGACGGGTTCCGAGCTCGCGCGCGACCTTGGTATCGTCGGACAGCGGCAGCAGACAGCTCGCGGCGACCACGGTCGTGCCGCGGACCACAACGGCGCCGTCGTGCAGCGGCGTGTTCGGTTCAAAGATGTTCTCGATCAGCGCGCCGGAGATCTCCGCGTTCAGCGGAATACCGGTTGCCGCGATATCGCCGAGCCCGGACCTGCGTTCAAACACGAGCAGCGCGCCGACGCGGCGCTGGGACAGATGCAGGATCGAACGCTTCAGATCCAGGATGAGCCGGTGAGAGCCGGTGCTGTCCGTCCCGCCCAACAGCTTGGACAGACGGTTCGAGCCGATTTTGCTGAGCATTCTCCGGATCTCCGGTGTGAAAAGGATGAACAGGATGATGAAAATCGAGCCGCCGGCAAGCGTGCTGTTCAGCACCCAGTAGATCGTCCACAGGTTCAGCACGCGCGCCAAAACGGAGAATAAGAACAAAAGTCCGATTCCCTTCATGACCTGGAATGCGCGCGTTTCCCTCGTCCATTCCAGAATTTTATACAGGAAGATGGTAATGATCAGCACGTCGAAAATAAAGCTTGCAAGACCGCTCGGGGTCTTGATCGCGCTGAAGATGGTGTTTAACAATTTGAGCAGATCCAACTTCCCGATCACCTCTCTTTCATGCGTAACGCACAAGCGCCGCAGAATATTTCAGCAACTATAGTATACCATCAATGTGTCATAAATGTCACGAAATAATTACAAATTCCGGCGAATTTGTTCCGCATTTTTCATCAGGTACAAATAGATCGCCGCGGCGGCGCAAAGAAGCGCGCCCGCGATCGCCGGCGTGAGCCATCTGATCCCGGTGAGAAGCGCCGGAAGCACGGAAATCGCCACCTGTCCGATCCCGGCAAGGAGCACGATGAGCACGGAGCCGCTCTGCTTCACGACCTCGGTATCCGTATTCCAATCAAGCCGCGGCATCTTTGCATTCACGTACAAACCGAACACCGTCGTAAACAGCAGCGACGCGATCGGCATCAGCACGATCCCGAGGATGTCCGCCGCGGTCAGGATCCCGCGGTAAAAGACCGCGAGCAGCGTGATCGCGATCAGCAGCGACGGTCCCACCAGCACGAGATTCATGAGAAGCTTTGCGGACAGCCACAGCTTCGCCCGCACCGGCAGCGTCTTTGCGATCCAGATCTCCTTCCCCTCCATCGAGATCGCGCAGGACGTCGTCGGAGAGATCGTCGCGCAGAAGATCAGAATGCCCGTGATCATCGCCGCCGCGTATCCGCTCACGGACGCCGCAAGGAAGAACGTGGAGAGCGTCCCGGACAGCGCCGCGCCTGCGACGCCGATCACGACGATCAGGATCGAACCGATGATCGTGTTGATGACCCATGCCGTGCTGTTGAAAAAGCGCTTCCGCTCGATCGTGAACAGCGCCTTCAGCGCGCCGCTGCTTCTGAGCGTTCCGAGCTTGTAGTTCTTTACATGGTATCCGGCGCTGAGCCGGTCGTGCAGCGGCAGGAACGTCCGGTTCAGGATCAGCACGAACAGCGCGCACAAGGCGGCGGAGCCTGCGATGAACAGCAGCGCAAGCGGAAAGCTGCCCGTCGCGCCCTTTGCGAACCATTGCGCAGGCGGATACAGCCGTGATGTGATCGCCGCCGTCTTTTCCGGCGCATTGAGAAAGCTGTTGCTCAACTGCGGAAGCATGTACGCGAAAATGATGAATCCCATCAGAAGGATCATCTTGATCGTCGACGTGATGCCCTTTTTATACTTGCTTTTTGCGAACGCGGCGGAAAGCAGCAGGTCCGCGCCGCTTCCGATCACGACCGGAACGACCGGCAGGAACAGAAGCAAGATCAGAAAGACCGGATAAAACCACCAGACCGGCGCGCACAGGATCGCGTAGATCACACCGCACGGCAGAAGATATGCCGCGCAGTACAGCGCCTCCACGGAATACAGCGCCAGAAAACGCGCAAGCACGATCAGCGTGATCGGGATCGGCATCCCCATCAGCGTGTCGAAATCCGCAAAGGCGGACAGCGTCGCGCTGCCCTGCGCAAACGCCATCGCGAGCGCAAACAGGCTCGCCAGCGTCGCGATCATCAAAAACGGAATCGCAGGATCGACGCCGGCGCTGATCATCCGATAGGAGGTCATGCCGGACATGCCGCCGTAGACTACGATAATGATCACGATCGCAACGACGCCCATCACGGCGTTTCTCCGTTCCCTGCCGTCGTTGGAATGCCGCATCACCGAAAAGCGGAAGATGCTGTTCAGATACAGTTTGACGAGTGTTATGAATGCTTTCATTCGTCCGTCAGCTCCAGAAACAGTTCTTCAAGGGAATTGTCGCCCCGTACCTCGTCCATGAGCCCCGCCTTGATCAGCTTGCCGTTTTTGATGATGGCGATCTTGTTGCAGAGCTTTTCCGCAACTTCCAGAACATGCGTGCTGAAAAAGATCGCGCTGCCCTGCTCCACCATCTCGTGCATGATGCCCTTCAGCGTGTGCGCCGCTTTCGGGTCAAGCCCGACGAACGGTTCGTCGAGCATGAGAAGCTTGGGCTGCTGGACCAGCGCGCCGATCAGGGCGAGCTTCTGGCACATGCCGTGCGAATAGGAGCTGACCAGATCGCCGAGCTTGGATTCGATCTCGAACAGCTGCGCATACTTTTGGATCCGTTCGCGGCGCGTCGCTTCGTCGATGCCGTAGATATCGCAGAGAAAATTCAGATACCCGGTCCCCGTCAGGAACGTGTAGAGATCCGGATTGTCCGGAATATAGCGCATGATGCGTTTCGCCGCCATCGGATCCTTTTTGATGTCGATCCCGTCGATGAGGATCTCGCCTTCCTCGAACGGCAGAATGCCCGAGATGCACTTGAGCGTGGTCGTTTTGCCCGCGCCGTTGTGTCCGATAAAGCCGTAGATATCGCCCGCCTCGACCGTGAGGCTCAGCCCGTCGACCGCGCGCGGTCCGTTTCCGTAGCTCTTGACCAGATTTCTGATTTCCAGCATCGTTTACTCCTCCGGTTTTTCGCGATACAGCACAAGCTTCCTGCCGATGCACTGAATGACCTCGGCGCCCGTCGCCGCAGCAAGCTGCTCCGCCGCTTCCTTTGCCGAAAGCTCGCTCGTTTCGAGCACGGAGAGCTTGATGAGCTCGCGTTTTTTGAGCGCGGCGTCGACCGCCTCCACGAGCGTCTCCGTGATATTCTCCTTGCCGATCTGGAAGATCGCGGTAAGCTGGTTTGCCTGTTTGCGCAGTTCCGCGCGTTCCTTTCCTGTCATGGTGTTCCCCTTTCTCAGTCCGTAAAATCAAATTCCCATTCGCCGAGCCGGATCGTATCGCCGTCCTTCGCGCCCATTTCGCGAAGCGCGGATATGATGCCCGTTTTGATCAGAAGCTGCTGGAAGCGGCGCATCGAAACGTCGTCCTCCGGATCCGTCGTGTCGAGGATGCGTTCGACGTCGCCGCCCTCGACCACATACACGCCCGCGTCGTCGCGGTGCACCGTAAAGCCCTTTTCGTACTGCGCGCCGGTCAGAAGCTCCGTCTCGTCATAGACCCGCACCGGCGGAAGCGCATCGAGCAGCTTCACGATGCAGTCGAGCATCGGCTCAAAGCCCGTGACCGTCGCGGCCGATACGGCAAACACCGGGATCCCCTGCGGCTCCAGCGTTTCTTTGATGCGGTCGAAGTTCTCCTCCGCGCCGGGAATGTCCATCTTGTTGCAGACGACGATCTGCGGCAGCGCCGCAAGCGCGTCGGAGAATTTCCTGAGCTCCGCGTTGATCTTTTCGTAGTCGTCCAGCGGATCGCGCATTTCGCTGCCGGACGCGTCCAGCACATGCACGAGGATGCGCGTGCGCTCGATGTGCCGCAAAAAATCGTGTCCGAGCCCCGCACCCTCCGCGGCGCCTTCGATCAGTCCCGGGATGTCCGCCATCACGAACGAGCGGTCATAGCGCGTCGCCACGCCGAGATTCGGCGACAGCGTCGTGAAATGGTACGCCGCGATCTTCGGCTTCGCGCTCGTCAGTACGGAAAGGATCGTGGACTTGCCGACCGACGGAAGTCCGATGATCCCGACGTCCGCGATCGTCTTGAGCTCCAGCTCGACCTGCCGTTCCTCGGTTTTGACGCCGTTCTGCGCAAAGCGCGGCGCCTGCTTGGTCGCGGTCGCAAAGCGCGCGTTGCCCTTGCCGCCCCTGCCGCCGTACAGCACGATGCGGGTCTTGTCCGGTTCGCTCATGTCCGCGACGATGCTGCCGGTCTCGATGTCGCGTACGACCGTGCCGACCGGCACTTTGATCACGAGATCCTCGCCGTCTTTGCCTCTCTGCAGCTCGGCGCGTCCCTGCTCGCCGTCCTGCGCCCGGAAGTGCCGGTAGCGCTTGAAATCCAGCAGCGTGGACTGCTGCGGATCCGCGACGAACACAATGTTGCCGCCCCTGCCGCCGTCGCCGCCGGAGGGACCGCCCTTCATCACGTATTTTTCACGGTGGAACGCGGCGCATCCGTCGCCGCCGTTGCCCGCTTTGATGTAGATCGTTGCCTTATCAATGAACTGCATGTTCGCAAATCTCCTTTAGCGGGCAGGCGGGGCATTTCGGACGCTGCGCCGCGCAGACCTGCCTGCCGTGATAGATGAGCCAATGATGCGCGTCGCCCCAGTCCTGCTCGGGAATGTGCGCCATCAGCTGCTGTTCGGTTTTTTCCACGTCCTTTGCCTCGGTCAGTCCGATGCGGTTCGCCACGCGGAACACATGCGTATCGACCGCGATCGCGGGAATCCGGAACGCGTTGGACAGAACGACGTTCGCGGTCTTTCTCCCGACGCCGGGAAGCGTTACGAGCTCCTCGCGCGTTCTCGGCACCTCGCCGCCGTACCGTTCCACGAGGATGCGGCTCATCTCCAGGATGTGCATCCCCTTCATGCGGTAGAAGCCGCAGCTTTTGATGTACGGTTCAAGCGTCTCGAAATCGAGCGCCGCGAACGCCTCCGGCGTGTTGTATTTCGGAAACAGGACCGCCGTGCATTTGTTCACCTGCTTGTCCGTGCACTGCGCAGACAGCATGGTCGCGACGAGCAGTTCAAACGGAGAGGAAAAATGCAGTGCGGGCTTTGCGTCCGGATATGTTTTCTTCAGAATGCCGAGCGCCTCGGCGCGTTTTGCTTCACTTAACACGGGCAGCCTCCAATGCATAGGTCGCCGCGACCGCGCCGTCGGCGCAGGCGGTCACGACCTGCCGTAACGGGGTATTCCGCACATCGCCCGCAGCGAATACGCCGGGGATGCTCGTCTGCATCTTTTCGTCGGTGATCACGCTGCCGTTTTCCGCAAGCGCGAGCCGATCCCCGAACAGCTCTGTCCGCGGCACGACGCCGACCGCAACGAACGCGCCGTCGGTCGAAAGCTCGGAAACCTCGCCGGTCACGCGGTTTTTGAGCCGTACGCCGGACAGCTTTCCTTCGCCGAGAAACGCTTCCGGCACGCTGTTCCAGATAAACGTGATGTTCTCCGTTTTCAGTGCGGCGTCTTTCAGAATCGCGCTTGCGCGGAGCGTGTCGCGCCGGTGCACGACGTACACCTGTTTGCAGAGCTTCGCCAGATACAGCGCGTCGGAGATTGCCGTGTCGCCGCCGCCGATGACCGTCGCCGTGCGGTTTTTATAGAACGCGCCGTCGCAGGTCGCGCAGTAGGAAACGCCGTGACCGGTCAGTTCCTTTTCGCCTGGGATGCCGAGCGTTCTGGGCGAAGCGCCGGTACAAAGGATCACGGTCTTTGCTTCGACGCGCGCGCCGTTGAAGACGAAATGCTTCGGATCCTCGTCGAGCACGAGCTTTGAAACCGCGCCGTATTCGATCTTCAGCCCGAACGCCGCCGCGTGCTCCTCGAACCGCGCCGCAAGCGCGTACCCGTCCGGTCCGTCCGACACGCCCGGGTAATTGTCGATCCGATGCGTTTTCACGATCTGCCCGCCCGCGAACATTTCCTCGTAAAGACAGACGTTTCCGCCGCCGCGCACGGCGTACAGTCCCGCCGTCAGTCCCGCGGGTCCGCCGCCGATGATGGCGATATCCAGCATGTTCTTTTCCTCGTTTCCGTAAAATCTCACAAATACAGTATATCGGTTTTCCGTCCTGAGGTCAAGGGAATCCGTCCGACAAAAGCCCCTTTTTCACCGAAGTTTTCAACAAGTTTGCAAATGCAAAAGCCGCCGCTTTCCGCGACGGCTTTCCGATTCGGCGTTTACTGTTTTTTCTTCTTTGCGGGCCGGACGGACCATACCTGCAGAAGGATCGCCGCGACAAATCCGACGAGCGGCAGCGGCAGGAACAGATATCCCTTGACGAACAGACTGTCCTCCGTTTGTTCCTGCGGCAAAATCCCAAACTGCGCGAGAACCAGTATCGCAAGATAGATGAGCGCCGTGATAAGCGTGATCAGCGCAGCGACGGTCAGCATGGTTTTACGTTTCATGTTTTTGTCCTCCTGTCAGTCCACCACAGCGAGAATGTCGCCGATCACGCGGACATTGTGTCCGAAAAGCCGATTGTTCCAGTACATGCTGATGGATCTGCCGCCGTCCAAATTGTACGCAGCCTTCATGCCGAGCGACGCGCAGAGCTCCGACAGTTCGGAAAGCGTCAATCCGCCTGCCTTGCCGTTGCCGGCATTTTTATTGTTGATGTCAATCTGCGCATAACTGCCGAGAACGCTGATAAACGCATAGTGTCCGGGTTCATAATAGCCGAATGCCGAGCGCGGATTGGGTTCCACCAACGTGGAGTTGAACGTCGTCTTCGCGTTTCCGTTCGCATCGAGGAGCGCCGGTCCGAAATAGAACGAATGATACGGATAGTTTGCAAGGATCTCCTCGTTGTCGATCTTGTCCTGCTTGCAGTCAAAGCAGCGCACCGTACCGTCCTGATAGATCACGCAAAGGTCGGAATACTTGCACGGGTTGTTGCGGATCAGCATGCCGTTGCGGATAATCAGGCCCTTGCCGTTTGCATTGTTTGCAAAGTAGTCGGAACTGATCGCAATCAGCACCGGGCTGTTTTCAACGAACTCACGCATCAGCTTTGCGTTTCCCTGATCGTTCTCATACAGGGTCGTCAGCTTTTCGATGTCGCGCACATATATGTCGGCAATCTGATACTCCTGCTTGCCTTTTTGATAATGGTACAGCTCGATCGCGGTCTTCTGCCCGGCGTAGGTGTAGATCAGCGTCTTTTCGGTGCCGTCCGCAAGCGTTTCGCTCGTATTCGGTTCGGTGATCACCGGCTCGCCTTCGGAGAACTTCTCTTTGAACTTGTCTCCGAGAAGACCCGGGATCGGCGTCGGCTCCGGCGTCGGCGCCTCGGTCAGCTCGGGCGTCGGCGTCTCGGGTCTGGGCGTTTCGCCCGGCGCGACGGTCCCCTGCCCGCTCTGCTCGGGCGTGGCTTCCGCGGTCGGTTCCGGCGTCGGCGCAGCAGTCGGCTCCGGCGTCGGCACGCGCGTCGCGATCGCGACCGGCGCGCTCTCCTGCGGTCTCAGCCATTTTACCCAGCCGAACGCGCGCGCGTTGACGGTCATCGCAAACAAGCCCGCAAGAACGATATCGATCACAAGGATCCAGATCAGGCGTTTCTTCTGAAAGCGCTTCGGCTTTGCGCCGCCCGCCGCAAAGAGCAGCAGATAGAAAAGCGCCGTCAGAAGCATCAGAACCGGGATCACGAAATGCAGGTATTTCGTAAGGAAGAAGTCCGAACGCACCACAAAGTTAAACCCCGGATTGAAGTGATCCAGAATGAAAAAGACGATGTAGTTTGCCGAAAGGATCGCGGTCAGATTTGCCAGAATCGTCGCGATCACGCGAAGCGCCGAAAAGCGCGGTTCCCCGTTTTTGTTCATCACATGCTCCTATCGTTTTATACCCGGACGTTCGTCCGGCAATCGGTTGTTTCTTTTTGGGTCTTGTGCACTATACCATATCGACCGATCGTTTTCAACCCTTTCCGTCAAAAATCGTCAGATCCGGTACAGCACCCATCTGAGCA
>Ga0310697_10005061_pt1 | contig 12817 bp, 10 predicted proteins | sample 172DNAGHGlowgp2_FD_203883 | JGI IMG/M metagenome (GOLD analysis project Ga0310697, IMG submission 203883) | Sheep rumen microbial communities from Palmerston North, Manawatu-Wanganui, New Zealand - 1728 DNA GHGlow gp2 (v2) (version 2) | ecosystem: Host-associated > Mammals > Digestive system >...
TCAACCATTTTGCAAATGCTTGATTTAGAGCGCGCTAAATAAAAAAGTCAAAAATATTTTGCCTTTTATTTGGATTTCAACTGGGAATTCCGATTTATCTGTAAGGCAAAGATAACATATCTATATCATCTCACATATCTAGCACACCTATTAGAATAGGATTCTCTGCAGTTCATATCCTAACAACTATTATTAATCAAAAATAGGAACTTTAACATGAATCGTCAACTCCTTCTCTATACTGCCACCGTTAAACAAGAAACTGACGGGAATAAAAGCATTGAACAATTCCACAACTGCTCGCAAACTTCTGTATTTTAAAACTATCCCCGATAAATTTGAGAAATCAGAGATGTCCACTTGATATACTCCATCTTCCAATGATGAAGCCTCATTAAACTCACCTGAGCCATCAATTACACCCAATTTCAAAAAGACATCAGGCGTCACATCAGAAATCAGACCCCTCATAGTCGCGTCTGCAATATATATGTTATCACGCTCTGCCCGTCCTAAATCTATGCGCATTGTTGTGAAATTACCCACCGTAGAAACAATGAAATCTGACAGGCTCACATTCCATTCATCTGGATCATCCGTAATATCCACATCCCTTAACTCAACGGCTGGAATGTCTGTAGAAGTTGAAGCAGAAACAGTTATCGAACATGTCGCTTTCTTTCCGCCATCATTAGTCGTCACCGTGATTGTGGCAGATCCTTCTGACTTGGCTGTCACGACACCTGAAGAAGATACGGTTGCTACAGACGTATTGCTCGATGACCAAGTTACAGCTTTATTTGTGGCATTAGAAGGGGAAACAGTGGCAGTCAATGTCTGAGTATCACCAATCGCCATAGACAACGATGATTTGTTAAGACTCACTCCTGCAACTGAGACAGATGAACTTGATGAATCAAGCATGAAACGGACATGGAAACCAGCATTCCCCGATGGAATCTCGCAATTACCATAGAAGGTATCCACCCGGATGTTCCCATAAACCATTTTATTTTGGTCAGTTTCAGATGCGCTCCAAAGATTAAGTAACGTACTCGCAACGGAGTCTTCGGCTCGATTAAAAACTAAAACACCGTCAGAATCCAAAGTCGCAATCGTATTATTGTTATTGTATTTTAGCACCGTTATAGTTGAACCATTGTACGATACACGCTGGGTATTGTCATAAGATCCGGCGTAAAGAATATCGCTTCCTTCCCAGAAGTTCGTACATAATTGCATTCCATTGATGGTAGGTTGTTCATCGGCGAAACAATAATAGTAATTACCTCCCAGCCCAGATAATGATTCATAGACCGGGTCAGAAAAAGATGACAGGTTAAGAGAGGGTTTCCCACCTTGGAAATAGCTATTCAAATTGACTTCATAACTGGAGGTAGAACTGGGAGATATAACCATTCGAGCAGTATTAAGCCCCTCCTGATCAATGTCACTATACCACTTGCTGGAAATCTTGTTCCAACCGAAATCAAACCTAGCGGCAGCGGCGACATCAGCATACATCTCGAGATAGACGATATCATAGGCTCCATTTTCGAAGCGGAAGAATACAGACTTTCTTTTGCCCTGACCTAAATCCATAGGACTGACGGTCCAAGTGAAAACATTATTGGCACCTGCACTATAGACGACGTTACCATAGTTGACTTCTCTCTTTAGTTTTGGATCATTGTAGACAAGCTCGACTATTTCGCCAACTGTGGCATCAGCAATTTTGATAAGTCCTACTGTTCCGGCTGCATTTACATTCTCATAACCATATATGCCGGTGAGCTTGTAGTTGGCGATGAACTCGGCATAGTCAACTTTGAGATTCTCTAGCACGAAGTAGGTGAAGTCGCTCCGTTTAGCCTTAAGGGCAAAAGCCTCGCAGATGTAAGGGACTTTGCCAATATATGGATACTGTAAGAACCTTACTGTTTCTTCCTTAGGTGAAACAGTAACTGAACATGTCGCTGTCTTTCCCCCATCACTAGTCTTTACTGTGATGGTTGCCGATCCAACTGCCTTGGCAGTTACAACACCTGATGAGGAAACAGTTGCAACTGACGTATTGCTTGACGACCATGTCACAGTTTTATTTGTCGCATTCGAAGGGGAGACAGTTGCAGTTAAAGTCTGAGTATCACCTACTGTCATGGATAAGGACGTTTTATTCAAAGTCACCCCGGTGACAGAGACGGTGGCAGCAGAAACAGTTACTGAGCAGGTTGCTTTCTTACCTCCATCATTCGTCGTTACGGTGATTGTTGCTGTACCGGCAGCCTTGGCAGTAACTACGCCTGAAGACGATACCGTCGCAACTGTGGTATTGTTGGATGACCAAGATACTGCTTTATTTGTCGCATTATAAGGAGTAATAGTAGCTGACAAAGTCTGGGTTTCTCCTACAGTCATTGACAACGATGTCTTATCCAAACTTACTCCAGTGACTGAAACAGTGGCATTGCTGACCGTCACAGTACATTTGGCAGTCTTTCCTCCATCATTGGTCTTGACAGTAATAATGGCTGATCCAGCTGCATTAGCTAATAAAACACCTAAAGAGGTAACTGACACTACAGATGTGTTGCTAGACGACCAAGTCACAGTTTTATTCGTTGCATTGGAGGGACTGACAGTAGCGTATAACCTCTGTGTTTCACCTACTATCATTGATAATGAGGTGTTATTCAAACTTACTCCGGTAACTGAGACGGTCTTAGATTGCACTGCCACAGAACATGTTGCGGTTTTTCCGCCATCGCTTGTCTTTACCGTTATAGTAGCTGTCCCGGCTGCTTTAGCCGTAACAACACCACTAGACGAGACAGTAGCGACGGAAGAATTGCTGGTAGACCACGATATAGACTTATTCGTCGCGTTAGATGGAATAATCGTTGCCGTGAGGGTTTGAGTGTCACCGACTGTCATAGACAGAGCGGTTTTGTCAAGGCTCACACCTGTTACGGCTATCGTCTTTGCCTTAACCGTTACTGCACAAGTTGCGGTCTTACCTCCATCTGTCGTTTTAACAGTAATTGTTGCATTGCCAGCAGCCTTTCCTGTTACAACACCAGTAGATGAAACTGTAGCCACTGAAGAATTACTGGAAGACCAAGTGACAGACTTATCTGTTGCATTAATAGGAGACACGGTTGCCGTTAATGCCTGGGAATCTCCCTCTGTTATAGTCAGACTCGAATAATCGAGGCTGACACCAGTAACGGATATCACCTTAGGCTTGACCGTTACGACACAGGTCGCCGTTCTATTGCCGTCTTCCGTTGTGACTGTTATAGTAGCAGTCCCCGCAGAAACAGCATTAACAGTTCCAGAACTGCTTACTGTTGCAACAGAAGTAGAACTGGATTTCCATGTAACATCCTTTATTGATGCGTTCGAAGGGGAAATACTATATGATAACTGAGCATTCTCTCCTTCTGTCAGGGTGAGTTCCTTCTGAGAAAGTGAAACCGATTGGACAGCGATAAACTTTCCTTTCTTTCCCTCCTGGGACACCGTTACATCTATCGTTTCCGACTTAGACTTAAAAACGGCCACACCTTCTCTATCATACTCATTATTAGCTGGAGCGGAAAAGGTTACTGCCCATTCAAAGATGGAAGATGTTTGATTAATGGACAGGATGCTTAGCCAATCCGGCTTACTGGCGACATCCCATACATTACCACTACGAACAGTTAATTGACGAGAATTTCCATCCACAGAGAAGACCATCTCACTAACATTCACACTCATCTTGTCGGGCGGAGTCTCTTCTTGAAAATCCGTGCACGAAAAGACAGCGATTAAACCTGTTAGTATAAAAATGAATCTGACTATCTTTTTCATACGCGAATCTAATTAAAACGACCAACCAATTCCCACCATCGGTACGATTCCACCGGGTAGGGTCTGCCTAGGTGAAGGGAACTCATAGACAGATCCAGCTGTTGAAACCAATAAGGATTCACTGAGCTTCACAACTGGATAATACTTGGCTCCTATCTCAAGACAAAAATGTGTCCCCGATATGAAAGTAAGTCCAACTCCGGCACAAAGACCGTTGGTTACCGACCTATCATCCTCAGTTGATTTGCAAGAAAAATAGCCAATGCCAGCCTTGGGGTATAGCCCATCAGCAGCTCGGATTACAATGTCCGCATCAACACCAAACAAAGATGCTGACGGTATTCCTGGGCATAAGTAAAACCCCATCTCTGCACCTATTCGACTCCCTCCTAAATCATACACACCCGCGTTTAGTCCTGGAGCTATAGTCTGCGCAAATTGTTTCATGTCAAGAATAGAAACTCCGGCTTTTAAGACAATCCTAGGACTATAAATACCCGCATTGATAAAGGGGCCAGATGCTTCGGGAATGCTGGGGAAAGGATTAAAAGTATTCTCTTGTTCAACAGCGAGATCGGACTCTTGGACAATACTCTCAACCAAATCATTATCCTGAGGAGGCACAACTATGGCTACAGTATCTTCGATTGGAGCCTCTGGGATTTCTTTAATAATAAGAGGCGTTTCAACAATGGTCAACTCTTCCTGTATGCTTTTCGCCTTGGAATCATCAGGGTTGATTGACAAAAGACAGTTTGCGGCCTCGAGAGCCTCATCTCTTTTTCCCTCTGCATACAGGGCATCCATTTCCTTAGCCAGTTGAGCGCACTGCTCAGCCTTTTTCTGAAGCGATTCTGCGTCCCTAGTACCAAAAAAGACATAATGCCACGTACACAGTTGTATTGTACGCTCATAATTACCCTCTCTAAATGTGGCATTAGCATCGGGAAGAATCTCGCTTTCGTGAGTATTATAATACGATTGATTCTTTTCCTGGGCGAAGAGAGTAAAGGAAAGAAAACAGAGAAACAGTGTCAAACACAATCTATGGATAAAAGACTTCATAGTTTTATACTAATACAGAGAAAAATGGACTCAATGTATTGTAACCATAATAACCTGTTATATCGAAGGATAGACAAAGATAATTATTTATTGGCTTATTATCTATATCGCTAAAACAGTGTAAACATGTCTGTAACTCTATTCTAAGATGTACACAAGACTGAGTGATACTTGATCAAGAGAGAGGAAAGCCTTATTGATTGAATCTTCCAGCACGAAATGCTTTTCAGTGCTACTATAGCGACAGTATTGTTTAAACAACCCACCCCATCCGCCAGCACCGACCTCTAATTTGAAACGATCTGAGAGTCTAAAAGTGTAACCTAGGGACAATCCACTTCCATATCCATCCTTTCCTTCCACAAGAGCTGCCCGAAGAATGCCAGCGTTGGAAAAGGACGCCATATACTGAGCCTTCAACGACAGCCAAAAACCAGTGTATATGGTTCTAGGCCAGTAGCGGAATCCGAAGTAAACGGTCTTCTGCTGGTTGCGGTAAACTGCGTCGGGTTTGTGGGTAGTGAATTCCCAGGGATTATAGCGGCAGCCCGCAGTCATGGAAAAGTGTTGGGACAAGGATAATCCAGCTTCAACGTTAATGGTACCGAGAGCGGCCCAATCCAACAAATTAGTCTGAATTGCCCAAATCTTGGAAGGGTTATTGTTAAGTATTCTCTGCTCATGAATGGGGTGAAACCAATTAGGGGCAGATTCTATTGGGGATATCTGTTTGGAAATGGAATCCTTTGTTATGGCAAGCTCCTCAATTGATAATGCAGAAACTTCCGCCGTATCAGAAACTATAGGAATCTCGAGTTTCGACTGTCCTTCCAAAACCCTTTTAGCTGCTCTATCATTTGGATTAGTAGACAATAGTAACTCTGCTTTTTTTTTAGCCTCTTCAATCCTACCTGAGTCCTTTAACTCAACCAGCTCTTTTAGCAATTCTGAGCATCGATTAGCCTTCTCCTTAAGGCCATCTGCATCATGGCTGCCAACAATGATATAATACCAATTACAAAGCTCTACAGTACGCTCATAGTCTCCATTCTTAAACGACGTGTTGGCATCAGGAAGGATCTCGTTTTCGTGAGTGTTATAATAATACTGTGTCTTCTCCTGAGCAAGGAGAGTCAGAGAAAGCAATCCGAGAAAGAGTGTCAAGCATAACCTTTGAACAATTCTAGTCATAATAAAACCGTGTTTACGACACAAGGCTAAAAAGCCAAACCTATAGAAAGCCCAGGAAGAATACCCACCACTAAATCTCCCTCTTCAAATCCAAGCATAAATGTACTTAACTCAACACAAAAATGCTTGCCTATCATACAAGTCAATCCTGGTCCAGCGAGCATCTCGTCAACACCGTTTTCCATTAAAAAGCCTAACTCAATTTTGGGATAGAACCTTTTTGATGCCCTAAATACAACAGAACTAGTTAGTATTACAAAAGGATCAACTTCAGCGACATAAATAGCCCCAACATCTACACCACATCGACTTCCACCTATGTCATATATGCCTAAACTCCCCTGATAGGCTAGAACTTCATTGGCTAGAACTATAAAACCAGACATCGCTCCAGCTTTGACTACAAAGCGGTTTCGTAGAGGGCTATTCTTGCCTAATGTCGCCGTATTGTTTGATGACTTTGATTTAACTGGGACTTGCTCTGCAATTTCTACGGGCTGCTCCCCCAATACAGAGCCTTCATTTATGTTCCCTTCTTCGACAGGCAAAACTAGTTCGGGCTCTGCCATAGTCGTGATCGAGACTGTGTCAACGAGGGAATCATATAGCATTTCTCGAACCACGTTTGCCAGTGAAGCAGTATCCTTTTCTACAGATGCAGGCTCAGGTGTGGGCATAGAAATATCATACACCTCTTGGGCTAGAGCATCCTTCGGATTGATTGACAGCAAACTCTTGGCAACTTTACGCGCTTCGTCAAGCTTCCCCGCGTCTCGTAACGATTCCATTTCCTTCTTCAAAGATGCGCAGCGCTCAGCCTTTTCCCTAAGACTGTCAGCAAAATGGTTCCCTATAATAATGTAATGCCATTTGCACAACTCCACGGCGCGTTCATAATCACCCTTATTGAACGAAGACTGGGCATCTTGAATAATCTCATTCTCGTGACTATTATAGTAGGCTTGTGTTTTCTCTTGAGCTAGGAGAGTCAGAGAAAGCAATCCGAGAAAGAGTGTCAAGCATACCCTTTGAAGAATTCTTGTCATAATTAAAACCGTGTTTACGACAAAATGCTAAAAAGTCAAACCAAGTTTAATGGATGGGACTAGGAAGGCCTGGGTCAAATCATCCAAAAAGTGCTTTGCACTGATTTCTATAGCGAAACAATGCGATATGATGAATGTTGATCCTAACCCAAGGGACATGCCATCGAAGCCACTGCTATCAGTAAAAAAACCTAACTCTGCTTTAGTATAAAAAGACCTGTTTAGTCTATAAACAAACGCTGTATTAATAGAAGTCTCATCTCGGTCATACGACTCAAAGCCAATTTCACCGCCAATGCGAGTGCCATCAATATCATATACTCCAATGCTAAAGGAGGGGATTATGCCATAACGGTATCGTCCAGGTTGTCCCGATCCATAAACTACGGAATTCTTTCTTTCTGAACGGAACACAGAAATCCCACCTTTTGCCACAACACGATTTCGCAGTGACTTCTTGTCAGTAGAAGTAACTTCTTTTTTCGAAGTTTCAGAATTGGACTTATACGTCTCCTTATTTTGCACGGGATGTTCTTCTATAACAGAGTTACTGACAATGCTCCCATTATCCATTTGCAATCTAGAAATGGACTCCTCATCTTTTAATCTATCAACAGTATCTGCTGGCTGCTCAGATAATTGCTTTGGGACAAGCTTTGAAAGTGACGAAATCCCTGACTTAGGAGGGTCAGATAGTTGGGATATTTCTTTGGCACGAGAGTCTGAAGGATTAAGGGAAAGGATTGTAGTGGCAATTTCTCGTGCTTCTCCTATTCTCCCTGCGAAGCTTAATGACTCCATCTCCTTACTAAGTGAAGTACATCTCTCAGCTTTCTCTCTAAGACTATCCGAAGAATGGTTGCCAACTATAATATAGTACCATTTACAGAGCTCTATTGCTCGCTCATAATTCCCTTCACGGAAAGAGGCATTTGCATCAGGGAGGATTTCATTCTCGTGTGAATTATAATAATACTGCGTCTTCTCCTGAGCAAACATGACAGGAGATAAAAGAGCTACTAAACAACAAACACACAGTTTATTAATGACGGATTCCATCACCTATTAACTTCCATTTGACGACGCCAACGTTCGGCATCCGGTCTGTAAGAATTAACTTGATTTGTAAGAGAAGCATTCTCTCGTTGTAGAGAAGTAATCTGATTTTGAAGGTTTGTAATCTGCGTCGCCTGGGTCCTATTCCTTTGAGTCAGATCTTCTATCTGTTTTTGTTGATTAGTCCTACTCTGCGTCGAAGATGATACCTGACCCCTCATATCTTCAAGCTGCTTTTGCAGGGAATTATTCCTTGTCGTCAAAGACTTGACCTCGTTTTGTAGAGACTCTATACGAGAATTATCAACAGGGGCTGGCGTTACAGTATGCTTCTTCTGATAAAGAGCGACTCCAGCAATAATGAGCGCACCGATAAACAATGCAAGCGTCACAGAGAATAAATACCAATTACTCTTCGAAGGAGCAGGAGATCTGACCGGTCTAGGTGTTGTGATTGCCTGAACAGGTATAACAGTGACGTCTTCATCCTCAGAAGAAACATCCTCCGGAAACAAGTGCAAGAAATCATTAATATCCTGAGGACGGTCCTTTCTTCGCGGTTGCATTGATTTCTCTATGGCATACTTGGTTCCCTCACTGATATCTGGGGGAAAAGCGGGTAATCCCATATCCATAACAGAAGATGCATCAGGAGGAGTAATGCCAACAACGAGATTGTACAGTGTTGCTCCGAGCGAGTAAATATCCGTCGCGGGAGAAAGCGAGGAAACCGTTGCATTTACCTGCTCTAGCGGAGCAAAACCACGGCTGAACCCAATAAGGGATGAAGTCGTAGTAGTATCATTTTGATTGTCAACATACTTAGAAACGCCGAAATCAATTAACACGGCTCTGTCTCGGTCATCAAAAAGAATGTTGGCTGGCTTTATATCCAAATGAAGCAAACCATTAGAATGTATGGCCTTTAATGCGTCTGCAACGTCTTGGATAATTGATAGGGCTTGGCTTTCCTGCATAGGTGCATGCCGAATCCTATCAGCAAGGGAACCACCATCGAGATACTTCATGACATAATACGATGTTCCGTTCTCATCGAAAATATCAATGATGCTGACAATGTGATCATTATTCAATGACGCTATCTTCCGCGCTTCTGCCTTGAACTTCTTCAGGCACTTGGAAACAAGTTCCCTGTTATCTGTCACGGGAACACTGACCTTTGAAGTTGTAGCATCACGTTGACAAGAGCCCTTCAGAAAGAACTCCTTGACAGCCACCTTCATGCCAAGTCCGGTTTGTTCGGCAAGATATGTGATTCCGAAGCCACCTTGGCCCAAAACCCTTATAATCCTGTATTTGCCCCCCTGCAGAGTGGCACCGGAAGGAAGGATAGAAGAAACGTCGCTCATGATTAGTGGTTAGATTGCTCAAAAATAGCAAATTAAAAAGCTATTACAAAACCTTGCAAGAGACCGGTCCTCATCTTTGAACCGGTCTCTTGCAAGAAAAGACGGGTCAACTAAACAAATGCGGTAGGTTCGCCGCTGTCGGTCACGTCTTGAGTATCATCCATCGAGTTCACATAAGAGGGGTCAGCATAATTCCTAAGGTCGTCCATTGTGATTCCGGAATCAGTCGCATCAAAGACCTCATCGTGGTCGAGTTGAGTGTTGTCATTCGTGTCAATCAAGACTGTATCAACCATCTCGTCACCATCGGTATCAGCAAAAACTGCAGCGTGATCATTAATAGTACCAACACCAGCCTGGACCATAGTTCCATACGGAGTCTCGACCTCTCCAACGCCCAAAATATGAACATCAATGTCCTCAAGGTCCTCAGAAGCATCAGCTATTGTGGTATCATCGACTTTGTCGCTCTCCTCCGGAGCAGGAATAATCTCCGGCTCATTCTCTGTGGGAGTATAAGGCTCTGCATGAACCTGGGAAAGAATATCCTTGCTATGTGCCATACGATCTTCGTCGCTCATCGCTAGCCACTCAGGATCATCAGCACGATAGGTGCCATATACACGACCATGCCAGACAAAGGCACCACCTGCGCCAACTTCCTTACGTGCCGCACCAAAAGCCTCGCTGAACGTCATGTCGTCATCGACAGAATGAGCCTCCAGGATTTCGGCCGAAGTGCTGGTAGAAAGGGCCTCATTCATAGTCTCAACTTCTTCCTCAGTGGGAGACGAATTGGCTATAGCCTCGACACCAATGGTACTCCCTGCTCCGATAAGAATACCGGGAACTCCACCGACAAGGACGCTCTGCCAGAAAGGAGACAACCCCTTTTTCTGGTTTTCAAGGTTAGACTTTACAGCAGTAGACTCAGTCATCACGTCGTTGAAATCATTTGTTTTCATAATTGTTGTTTTTTATGTGTTTAACTTTGTTTCTGAGAGCAAAGGTATAGCCCATTATCCATACCTGAAAGCTTTTTTTGTTTTACTCCACGAAATGGTAGGATTTAAGGATGAACTATCATTTAAGGAAAGTGAGGCTACAAGAATAATAGAAGAAATAGGCAGTGAGAATAAGCAGGACTGCCACGACTAAAATGATGGCCCACGTCATAAAACGACGTCTCTTCCTGAAAGGCTTGCCTGTTGAAGTGACATCTTCCGGATCTTCTGCCCCATCATAACCTATCGAAATAATTCTGATAAGATATGCGGAATGATTGTCACGGTTATCTTTGGTTGCCCCTCTAAGTATCTCTATTTTCTTGGGATCGGTCTGAGGAAGGGCAAGGATGTTTATCAACTCGCGGTCTTCCATCTCTTCCAACATTCCATCGCTGCACATATATATATAGTCTCCGGCCTTAATATCGGACAGCTCAAAACAGTCTGCCAAAGTGCGATTCTCCTGATGTGGTTGCATCGCCCTAGTTATAACATTCTTTTGATGAGATGTCTTGGCCTCCTCAATAGTCATCTCACCTAAGTCAACCAAGTTGTTAATTAAAGAATGATCGTGGGTAACATGAAGGATCTTTTTCTCAGAAGGGCGGATGTGGTATATCCTGCTATCACCAATATGGGCAGTGAAGCAACCTTTCTCATGGAACTTTACGAAAGTCAAAGTGGTCCCCATCTTTTTCTCATCACCGGTATCATGCGCATCAAGGGCATCGTATGCAGCATTAAGTGCTGCATTGAAACTCTTTTCATCAAAAGATCCGTCTTCTCGAGAATTATTAACTATAAACTGGGATAATGCAGTACAGACTGTTTGTGATGCCAGCTCTCCAGCGTCATGTCCCCCCATACCATCACAAAGGATGAAAAGATCACCACTCGAAGGCTTATCCGAGAAAGGAGGATATATGCTGTCCTCCTGATTAGTCCTTTGCCCCAACTCATATAAGGAGTACGCGATTACGGTATAGTTCATACACTACTTAAATTTCAGTTTCATCATTAACAGGTGTCCCGACAAAAACCAGTTGGGTGTCGCTCAACTTAATGACATCGCCATGCCTTAAACCTACCTTATCACCTTCTCCCAATTTAACTCCATTAATAATGGTGGGATTATGGTTCTTGGCGTTAGATGCATAGACATGATAATGCCCGTCACGACCAGCCATCACCTCGATGCACAGGTGCTCTCTACTCATTCCCTGGTCTGTCGTCTCAATGGGGATATCAGCCTTAGGGGTGCTCCTGTGCGGCTTTCTACCGACAATCTGTCTCCCTTCACGCAAAGGATAACGACGATAGGTCATTCTATCCATGAGATATCCGACAGAATCATTTCGCATAATACCTATCTGAGTATCATCACTTTCAGAAGGAACTGGTGCAGAAATAGGAACTACTCGCTTGAAGTCGACGAATTTATTCCTTTGCTGGCAGTTAGGACACTTCACACTCTTTCGCTCATTGGCAGGATCATCCAATGCCTCCAATACTGCCCCACATACAGGGCACTTTATTCGGATCTTTTCCATAACTCTTCTGTTGATCTGGAACAAATATAGAAAACCCTCTTTCGTCAGTAAACAGTTTGCTCGTTTATTACACGAAATAAGGGGTTTTAAGGATGAAACGATCCATCATTAATCTGTAAACTTTGACTTACAGTAAGGGCAGGATCTACTTTTCGTAAGTTCCTTGTAAGGAAGATTACCTAAGAAATGATTACAAAGCGGATTAGGACATACGTATTTTTCACGGAAACTATCTTCCAACTCCCGAGTCCTCAGCGGAATTATAGTAGCATTGCGGTATCGAATAACGGCAAAGGCAAGGGCAAATACAGCAGCAAGGATAACCGCCCAGGTTCGGACATCCTGGTTCTGGAAGAAAACAGCAGCACCAATGGAAATCATTGACAGAACACCTGGCAAAGCGCTAAGCGCATTAAGCTTTCCCTGTTTGACCTGCATATCAAACTTCTCCTGTTGATACCAATCATAGACGGCCTCCAAATGCTTAATAGAAAAAGACTGCTTCGAAGACAAAGACTTAATGATAGTATCCATATCCAGACGGTATTTGGATGGGCCAAGCTCAATACTATCCGACGGACTTACTCCAGTCTTTCTCTTACAATCTGCGCCATTAATGTAGATAAAGTTGTTTTCTGTCAAGTCTTCCACTGTCATCTGGGCATCCTCCCCTATAA
>Ga0310697_10005063_pt1 | contig 12812 bp, 8 predicted proteins | sample 172DNAGHGlowgp2_FD_203883 | JGI IMG/M metagenome (GOLD analysis project Ga0310697, IMG submission 203883) | Sheep rumen microbial communities from Palmerston North, Manawatu-Wanganui, New Zealand - 1728 DNA GHGlow gp2 (v2) (version 2) | ecosystem: Host-associated > Mammals > Digestive system >...
ACGCAGGTGCTGGATCTCCTGTTCAGCTGAGGGAGTGGCGGATGGCAACGAATACAGTCAAAAAACCGGTGAGCCATGGCGTGGCCAAGGTGCCGGTCGTCATGCAGATGGAGGCGCTCGAATGCGGCGCGGCCTCTCTTGCCATGGTGATGGCCTATTACGACAAGTGGGTGCCGCTGGAGCAGGTGCGCCTGGACTGCGGCGTCTCCCGTGACGGGTCGAGCGCCAAGAACATCCTGATTGCCGCGCGCAGCTACGGCTTTGAGGCCCAGGGCTACCGGTGCGAGGTTTCCTCCCTCAAGGAGGAGATCCTGCTGCCCTGCATCATCCACTGGAACTTCAACCACTTTGTCGTGCTTGACGGCTTCAAGGGCAACCACGCCTACATAAACGACCCCGCCCGGGGCGAGGTCAAGGTGACCATGGAGGACTTTGACGCGGCCTTTACGGGTGTCTGCCTCCAGATCACGCCCGGCCCCGAATTTAAGCCCGGCGGCAAGCCCAAGAGCACCCTCGAATTTGCCCGCAAGCGCCTCAAGGGCGCGGGCGCGGCGGTGGCCTTCGTGCTGCTGAGCACCGTGATCGGCTACCTCTTCGGCATCATCAACCCCATTTTCAGCCGCTTCTTCATGGACCGCCTCCTGACCGGCGAGAACCGGGAGCTGCTGATGCCCTTCATCGCCCTCATGTCGGTGATGGCCCTGGCCCAGGTGGTTGTCGCCTGGGTGCAGGCGATCTACTCCCGCAAGATCGACGGCAAGATGAGCGTCGTCGGCAGCAGCGAGTATATGTGGAAGATCCTGCGCATGCCGATGGAGTTTTTCTCCCAGCGCATGGCGGGCGACATCCTCCAGCGCCAGAACACCAACGCCACCATCGCCGGCACCCTCGTCAACACCTTCACGCCGCTGCTGCTCAACACGATCATGATGTTCTTCTATCTTGTGGTCATGATCAAGCTCAGCCCCCTGCTCACGCTGGTGGGCATCGTGACCATCGTGCTGAACCTGCTGGTCTCCCGCATCATCTCCAAACAGCGCGTGAACATCACCCGCGTGCAGATGCGCGACTCCGGCAAGCTCGCCTCCGCCACGGTCTCCGGCATCCAGATGGTCGAGACCATCAAGGCCAGCGGCGCCGAGAACGGCTACTTCCAGAAATGGGCGGGCTACCAGGCCTCGGTCAACACCCAGAAGGTGAAGTTTGCCAAGCTCAACCAGTACCTGGGCGCGATCCCCGCGACCCTCTCCACCATCGCAAACTCCGCCGTCATCGTCATCGGCGTGTGGCTCACAATGCAGGGGCGCTTCACCCTGGGCGCGATCCTGACCTTCCAGGGTTTCCTGTCCTCGTTCATGGCCCCCGCCATGACGCTTGTCACCGCGGGTCAGACCATCCAGGAGATGCGCACCGACATGGAGCGTGTCGAGGACGTGATGCAGTATCCGGCAGACCCCACCTTCAGCGACACCCCGCTGGAGGACGATGCCGACTACTCCAAGCTCTCCGGCGCGGTGGAGCTGAAGGACGTGTGCTTCGGCTACTCCCGCCTTGGAAAGCCCCTCATCGAGAACTTCTCCATGTCCATGAAACCCGGCAGCCGCGTCGCCTTCGTCGGCAGCTCCGGCTGCGGCAAGTCCACGCTCTCCAAGCTCATCTCCGGCCTCTATCAGCCCTGGAGCGGGGAAATCCTCTTTGACGGCAAGCCCATCAGCCAGATCGACCGCAGTGTCTTCACCGGCTCTGTCGCGGTCGTCGACCAGGACATCGTCCTCTTTGAGGACACCATCGCCAACAACATCAAGATGTGGGATGACTCCATCGAGGACTTTGAAATGATCCTCGCCGCGCGTGACGCCCAGATCTATAACGACATCATGGCCCGCGACGGCGGCTTCTACGGCATGCTCGCCGAAGGCGGCAAGGATCTGTCCGGCGGCCAGCGCCAGCGTATCGAGATTGCCCGCGTCCTGGCCCAGGACCCGTCCATCATCATCATGGACGAGGCTACCTCCGCTCTCGACGCCAAGACCGAGTATGAGCTGGTCAAGGCGGTCAAGGATCGCGGCATCACCTGCATCGTCATTGCGCACCGTCTTTCCACCATCCGTGACTGCGATGAGATCATCGTCCTTGACAAGGGCAAGGTGGTCGAGCGCGGCACACACGATGAGCTCTACGCCAAAGGCGGCTATTATACAGAGCTCATATCCAGCGATTAAGGGGGTGGATTCATGGGATGGTTTGACGAACAAATCAGAGAACGCAAACAAAACGATCAGGAAGTCTTTGAAGAATCCATCTTCCGCATGGCCTCCGTGGTGCTGGGCAAGAGCCGCGCAGGCGCGCTCAATGACGAGCGCATCGTCACCAAGGCAGCCATTGACGACATTCTGAAATACTACCACTTTAAGCCCGTGGAGATCCCCGGCTCGGTCCAAGACGCCGACGAGGCCCTGGAATACTGCCTGCGGCCCCACGGCATCATGCGCCGCAACGTCAAGCTCGAGGAAAACTGGTATGACGACGCCTTCGGCCCGATGATCGCCTTCCGCAAGGAGGACAATCTGCCCGTGGCCCTGATGCCGAAGCCGGTGATCGGCTACTGGTTCCGCGACCCGGTGAGCGGCGAGAAGAAGACGCTCAATAAGAAAACAGCCGCGCAGTTCGACCAGGAGGCGATCTGCTTCTACCGCCCGCTGCCGCTCAAAAAGCTCGGCATACCGGATCTGCTGCGTTATCTCGCGGACTGCCTGGACCTCGGCGACTATGTGTGGCTGATCGTCCTGACCCTGATGGTGACGGGCTTCGGCATGGTGCTCACGCCCATCAACCGCGTGCTCACCGGCTTTGTGCTTGACAGCGGCAGCAGGACGCTGCTGATCGGCACGGCGGTCTTCATGCTCACGGCGATCATTGCCAGCCAGCTCATGACCATCGCGCGCGAGCTGATGATGAACCGCATTGAGATCAAGACCTCCCTTGCGGTGGAGGCGTCGATCATGATGCGTATTATGAACCTGCCCGCAAACTTCTTCCGGCAGTTCTCCTCCGGCGAACTCTCCAGCCGCTCCGGCGCTGTGGGCCAGCTTTGCACGCTCCTGCTCGGCAGCGTCTTCTCCGGCGGCCTTACCTCGCTTGCAAGCCTGCTGTATGTAACGCAGATCTTCCGCTACGCCCCGGCCCTTGTGACCCCGGCCATCGTCATCATCCTGGCGAGCCTTGCGGTGAGTCTCGGCGCCTCCTTCATGCAGATGAGCGTCAGCAAGAAGATGATGGAGCTTGGCGCCAAGCAGAACGGCATCACCTTCGCCCTGATTTCGGGCGTGCAGAAGGTGAAGCTCGCGGGCGCGGAGAAGCGCGCCTTTGCCCGCTGGGCCGACGCCTATTCCCAGGCGGCGGAGTATACCTACAACCCGCCCCTCTTCCTGAAGGTCAACGGGGCGATCAACACCGCCATCAGTCTTGTCGGCACGATCGTGCTGTTCTATCTCGCGGTGGAGACCCGCGTCAGCGGCTCGGAGTACATCGCCTTCAACGCGGCCTACGGCATGGTCTCGGCGGCCTTCACGTCGCTGACGAGCGTGGCCCTCTCGGTCGCGCAGATCAAGCCCATCCTTGAGATGGCCGAGCCCATCCTCAAGACCGAGCCGGAATCGAGCGAGAACAAGACCATGGTCACCTCCCTCAACGGCGGCATCGAGCTCTCCAACGTCTACTTCCGCTACACGGACACCATGCCCTATGTGGTGGACGGGATGAGTCTCAAGATCCGCTCCGGCGAATATATCGCCATTGTCGGCAAGACCGGCTGCGGCAAATCCACGTTGGTGCGCCTGCTGCTGGGCTTTGAGACGCCGGAGAAGGGTGCCGTCTATTATGACGGCAAGGACCTCACGAAGCTCGATCTGCGCTCCCTGCGCCGCAGGATCGGCGTCGTCACGCAGGACGGCAGTCTCTTCCAGGGGGATATCTATTCCAACATCGTCATCTCCGCGCCCCAGCTCACCCTGCAGGATGCCTGGCAGGCGGCGGAAATGGCCGGCATTGCCGACGATATCCGCGCCATGCCCATGGGCATGCAGACCATCATCTCCGAGGGCGCGGGCGGCATCTCCGGCGGACAGAAGCAGCGCCTCATGATTGCGCGCGCCGTGGCCCCGAAGCCGAAGATCCTGATCTTCGACGAGGCGACCTCCGCCCTGGATAACCGCACACAGAAGCAGGTGTCGGACGCGCTGGACAATCTCAAGTGCACCCGCATCGTCATTGCCCACCGCCTCTCGACCATCAAAAACTGCGACCGCATCCTGGTGCTTGACAAGGGCCGCATCCTGGAGGACGGCACCTATGACGAGCTGATCGAGAAGAACGGCTTCTTTGCCGAGCTTGTCGCGCGCCAGCGCCTGGACACGCCCGCCGAGGCGAAATGATTTCTTTCTTATGGAGGGAAACATGGCAGAAATCGAAGAAAAGAAAACGGTAAACAGCGTCAGCGTCGATGACAGCGCGCTCGACAGGGTCAGCGGCGGCACGAGCCTTTATGACGAGGCCAGCGGACTTGAACGCGATTCCTGGTTTGTAAACCTTGTGTCGAAGCTGACGCAGAACGACGAGAAGCCGACCCAGGCGCAGAGTGCCCAGAATAACTCCGTGCCGCTGTCGACCTTCATCGTCGGCGAATACAGCAGCCTTTCGGAACAGTAAGACGAACGGGCGCGTTACAAAATGCCTTCCGGTTTGTCATCCTGAGGAACGAAGTGACGAAGGATCTTTCTTTTGAAGGTTTTTCAAGCTTTCCGGTAAAGATCCTTCGCTTGCGCTCAGGATGACACGCATTCTGTAACGCGCCCCAATTCTTAGGAGGGGGGGACACACTCGCGGGATATGCTGAAAGTCAACAGTCTGAAAAAGAAGCCGAAGGTCTATAACATCGCCGTGCTCAGTGTTCTCACGCTGATCGCGCTGGCGCTGCTGTCCCGCGCGGACGAGACGCGGCGGCTTTTATGGGGAAACCTCATCCTCACGCTCTATTTTGCCCTCGTGATCGCCTGTCTCCTGCGCGCGTTTTTAAGACAGCTGCGCTATAACCCCTATTCCTACAACACGATCCTGTACCCGGGCTTTGCTCTCTTCGTGCTCTTTCTCTTTATCACGCACCTGACCATCACGGTGCGCTGCTTCCGCAACCCGGGGGGTTACCGCTCGCTGCAGGTGCTCTTCACCCTGCTGCACTCGGCGAAAAACTACATGCTCATGACCATGCCGCTGCTGCTGGCCTTTTCCGCGGCGCTCTTTGTGTCCAACATCTCGCTCATTCGACATGAAGGGCCTCGCTTTGTAAACATCCTCGGCATGATCCTCGCGTTTCTCATCGTGGCCGGGGCCGGGCTCATCGCCTCGCTCGACTATCACAGCGCGGTCTCCGGGCGGGGCAGCCTCGCGGAAAACCTGGTGGTGAACCTGCTTGCCGCGTTCTATCTGTACTTTGAGTGCATGATCATCGGCTCGATTATCGCAGACACCCTGGCGGCACGCTATGTGCCGGAGCCGGACAAGGACTGGCTCATTGTTCTCGGCTGCGGATTGAAAAAAGACGGGACGCCGACGCCGCTTCTCCGGGGCCGCCTGGATCTCGCGCTGGGCTTTGACGAGCGGCAGCGCAGAGAGACCGGAAAGACGGCGCGCTTTGTCGTCTCCGGCGGACAGGGCCCGGACGAGGCGCAGTCCGAGGCCGCGTCGATGCGCGACTATCTGCTCTCAAAGGGCATCCCGGACGAGCGCGTGATCGTCGAGGACAAGTCCACGGACACGGCGGAGAACATGCGCTTTTCCAAGCAGAAGATCGAAGAAGCGGGCGGCGGGGGAGAGATCGCCTTTTTCACGACAAATTATCACGTCTTCCGCGCGGGCCTCAAGGCAAGGCGCGTGAAGATGCGCGCCGTGGGCATGGGCGCGCCGACCAAGTGGTATTTCTGGCCGAACGCCGCCGTGCGGGAGTTTGTGGGTCTTCTCACGGAGCACCGTCTGAAGCAGGGCCTGCTGCTCACCGGCCTTGCAGCGGTGTACACCATTCTGACCGTCATCGTCTACGCATAACCCGATACCCGTAATTCTTTTATCATCAGGAGGAAATGAAAATGTTCAAAACCAAGGACACCATGTCAAAGACCATCAAGGCGGCGATCCTGGACATGATCCCCATCGGGGAAACGGGCCGCAAGATCATCGGCAAGCTGCTGGAGCCGAAAAACCTCAAGCGCCTTGCCATCGTCGGGGCCATCGGCTCCGTGATCGTATGGCTGATCGGAAGGGCGCTGCGCTCAAGCATGCTGCGCATGGAGATCCGGGGAGAGCTCAAAAAGCAGCTCGAACCGGTGTACGAGAAGCTGGAGGAGCTGGAGGAGCAGAACGCGGAGCTCCTGCGCCAGAACGAGGAGCTGCAGAGCGGCCTCGAGGAGCTTGCCAACGCCTGACAGAGATAAAGGAAAAAGACAGCGGATTCGCGCGTTTTGCACGAATCCGCTGTCTTTTGTGCTTTTATGTTCTTACTTTGCTTCCGCGGCCTCAACCGGGACGGGCACGGCGGATGCCTTTTTCTTCTTGCCGAGCATGCGCGTGAGCACACCGAGGGCGAGGGGAACCGTCACCACGGAGGCGGCAAACTTGAGGCCGGGGATAAGACTCACGATGCGCCAGACCAGAATGCCGATGGGAAGCTCCGCAAAGTAGTTGAGCGGGCGCTTGAGCAGTCTGCGCCAGATCAGCACGCCGAGGAAGAAACCGAGGAAAACGGGCGCCGCGACGATGGCGGCAATGTAGAGGAAGAGCAGCACAAGCGCGGGGCGCATGCCGATACCGGTGAGCATCAGGATGATGACCGCGATGGGCAGGGCCAGCAGCACGGCAAAGCCGATGCCGAACACGGCGGCGTACTTGCCGAAATCAGCGCCGGTGTAGTCCCGGTCGAGCTTCTCCCACAGCGGGGTGAGCCAGAGCAGCGCAAAGGCCACCAGAACCAGGCCGACATAGGTGCAGATCCAGCCCTTTACCCTGCCGAAGGCGGAGGGACGGGAGGACTGAGAGGACTGAGAGGACTGCGTGGGCTGCGGTGCCTCGGTGCTCTCTGCGGCCGCGGGGGACGCGGCAGGGGCAGCGGGCTGCGCGGATTCGGAAGACCCGACAGGCTGCGCGGATGCGGCGGGCTGTTCGTTCACGGCATTCACGGGTGAACCCTCGCTGCCATCGGCGTATGGGGAGGCCGCGGCGAGGATGTCGGCGGGGCCGGTGATCTTTGCGCCGCTGTTGTAGCGCAGGGTGCCGCCGATTTTGGCGTTGTCCGCGATCTGGATCTCGTCGGCCTTGAGCAGTACGTTTCCGCCGATCTCGCCGGAGATATAGACGGATTTGCCGCCGAAGTAGAGGTCGCGCTTGACGCTGCCGCTGAAGTTCAGGCGATTGCCGAAGGCGAGCAGGTCACGCCCGACACTGCCGGAGGCACCGAGGTTTGTGCCGGCGACAAAGGCATCGCGGCTGCACGTGCCGTTGAGCGCCACGTTGTTGCCCGCGAGGAAGGCATATTCGCTGCTGCCGCCGGCACTGACCGAGGCGCCTGCGGAAAAGAGGATGCCGCGCACATCCGCGCTGCTGACGGGGTTGCGGCCCGCCAAGAGCACGGTGGCGTCATGCTCACCGGCAAAGGGCGCGTCGTCCGTGGCAAACTCCACGGCGGCGAAGGCTGCCGGGGAGAGGGACAGCAGCAGGATCAGAACCAGCAGGAGCGAGAGAAAACGATTCATCTTCATGGGAAAACCTCCTTCAGAGAAAGTGGAAAGTGAAAAGTGAGGATACACAGTGCCCGCCGCGCAATGATAACCATCTCGCAGCGATACCTTACGCCGCGCTTTTCTGCTGTGTTGACAGGATACCTATATAATATAGATACCCGGCAGATTTTATTTGAATCTAACACACAAAAGAAACCTTGTCAATAAAAACCAGTGCCCCGGCTACGGCGGCAGAAAGAGAAAAAAAGAAACGCTTTTTAGGCTGGACAGGGGAGGCGGCTTGTGATACAATCACTTATGTAAATCATATTATGGGGTGTTATGTTTGCATGCCAGCCTCTGCCGTTTCTTAGCTTTTCTTAAGAATGGCAGTCTGTTTGCAGAAATGACATAATTTGTGTGTTATAATACCCTTCAGTCAATTCATTGCATTTGCAATAAAGGAGATGTACATATGAAAAACAGGAGCGTCGTCCATGTTCTGAGCGTTTTGCTGCTTGTTGTGCTGATGTGCGGGATCATTCCGGCCGCCTATGCCGATGGGGGGAACCATCACGGCATGGATCATGGCCGGGCAGACCCCTATGCCACACCCGTGACCGACAGCGCGGCAGCCGCTGTGACCTCACGGGAGCAGCTGCTTGTCGATTATATTACCTGCATCATGGCCGCTGACAAGGCACAGAGCCGTGACACGCTGGAGGCCGCCCTTGCCGAGGCCGAGGGGCTTTGGTATGCCTATGCCGACATGCTGCGCGCCCAGTATCCCGAGGAAGCGGCTGTCGCTGCCGCGGCAGAGGATATCTATTACACGGAGCCTGCCGTTGTCGCTGCTGCCGCGGAGGAAGACCCCGAGTTCATGCGCCAGCAGCTGCTGACCTATTTCCTGCTGTACCTGGATGTGGCGGAAAAGGAACAGGATGTCGCCGCAAGAAAGGCGCTTCTTGCGGAAGCCGAGGAGCTTTGGGATGTCTACATGGAACTGGTGCTCGCCTCCGGCGACCCCTATGCCGTGCCGACAGAGCAGGCCGCAGTAGAGGAGATGAACCCTGTCAAGCTGCGCCAGCAGGCATTGACTTATTATCTGCTCTACCTTGAAGCCGCCGAGAAGGCCACGGATTCGGCTGTAAAGGCTGAGCTTTCTGCCGAGGCAGAGGCGCTTTGGGACACTTACATGGGCCTCGTGTATGATGAGGAGAAGCCGATGATGAACGCGGCCCTGATTGAGGAGGATCCCGAGTTCATGCGCGAGGAGCTGCTGACCTACTATCTGCTGTTCCTCAACGCCGCCAAGCACGAGCGTGACACCTACGCAAGAGAGGAACTGTTTGCCGAAGCGGAGGAGCTTTGGAATGTCTACATGAACATGGTGCTCACCGCCGAGGAGATGGAGACCGCTGCCGAGGCTGAGATCATGGAGCGTGATCCCGTTGAGCTGCGCGAAGAGCTGCTGACCTACTACCTGCTGTACGCGAACGCGGCGGAGAAGGCGAGCGATCCCGCTGTCAAGGCACAGCTTGCCGCCGATGCGGAGGATCTGTGGAACACGTATATCTACACCATTTTCTTCATGATCGACCCGACCATGAATCAGCCCGCCGCAGAGGCTGAGGCCGATATGTATCTGGACGATGCCGCAGCCGACATTTACCTGACCGAAGAGCAGAACGCCGCCCTGAAGGAACTCAACAACGAGATGGCGGACATGGTTGCAGAGCTGTTCGTCGGCGAGAGTGCGGCGCAGCCTGTGATCGGCATCCCCAACCCCTGGACCGCGACCTTCTCTCTGGAAGAGGCTGAGAAGATCTCCGGCATCGAGTTGCAGCTGCCCGCCGCCATGCCGCGCGGCTTTGTGCTGGATGGCTACCGCGCCATGAACGGCACGATCGAGGCCGACTACACCAACGGGGAAGATGTGCTGGTACTGCGCGCCTCCGTGGATGAGGAGGGCTACTATCTCTCCGGCGATTACAACACTTACTCGAGACAGTGGAACGAAAACGTCAAGGGCCTGCGCGTTGAATGCCTGGGCGACGGCAATGCGGCCAATGTCGCCTGCTATGTGCGCGGCAATGTTGCCTTCGCGCTGACCACCGCCATCGGCAGAGAGGGCGCCGGCCTGACTGCGGATGAGCTTTATACCATCGTGCTCGGCACCCAGGCCGAGCCTGTCGCCGAGCCTGCCTCTGCCGGAATCATCGGCAGCGCGGACGAGCCGACGGAAATCCTTGTCACCGAAGAGCAGCCGCAGGAAGCGGTAGAAGCTGTTGAAGCCGCACCCGCGGAGGACAACGGCGACTATGTGATCCACTATGTCTACAGCTACACCGACGAAAACGGCACCCATGAAGAGACCGGTACCTGGAACCTGCCGCTCAATGAGGTCTGCTCCTTTGACATGCAGACCCTGATCAATGAGCTGATGAACGGCAGCCAGGAGCATTTTACCGCCCCCGCAGTTCCCGAGACTCCCGCAGTTCCCGAGACTCCCGCGGAGCCTGAGACTCCCGCGGAGCCTGAGACTCCCGCAGAGCCTGAGACTTCCGCAGAGCCCGAAGCCCCCGCAGAACCCGAAGCAGCCGCAGAGCCTGCCGTCGTGACGAGCACGGACTACGCGCTTGTGATCAGCGACCCTTTTGCTGTGGATGCAGATGGCAAGCCCGTCCGTCTTGTCCGCATCGGTGAGACCAACATGGGTGACCTCTGCGCTGACGCCTACCGCGTACAGGGCGGGGCCGATATCGGCATCGTGGATTCCGGCGCGATCTGCGCCAACATCAATCCCGGCGAGATCAGCGAGAGTGATATCAAGGCAATCCTCCCCTACGGCGATGAGCTTTGCGTGATTGAGGTCAGCGGCCAGCAGATCCTGGACGCGCTGGAGTGGGGCAGCAGAGCGGTGCCGCACGAATTCGGCGGCTTTCTGCAGGTCTCCGGCCTGAGCTATGAGATCCATGATTATATTGAAAGCGGCTGCCTCATTGATGAGAAGGAGCAGTTTGCCGGTGTCGCCGGTGAGCGCCGCGTGAAGAACGTCATGGTCGGCCAGGAGCCCCTGGATCCCGCCGCGACCTACACGGTTGCCGGCCCCAACTTCCTCCTGCTGGATAACGGCGCCGGGAACACAGCCTTCAATGGCGCGAGAATCCTGAAGGATCATATCAAGGCGGATACCCAGGTTCTGATTGACTATCTGATCGACAATCTCAACGGTGTGATCGGCGCGGAGTATGCCGATCCCTACGGCCAGGGCCGCATTGTGGTCTTTGAGGTTGCCCCCGCCGTCAGCGCGCATGAAGCCGCCCCGGCGCAGGCCGCGGCCCAGCCCCAGAAGGCGCCCGACATGATGCCAAAGACCGTTAAAAAGTAAAAGGAACAACAAAAGGCGCTGTCCCGGTATAGCGGGACAGCGCCATTATTATACGCATTTTACTTGAGTGAAACGGCCTTTCTCGCGGCGGCGAGGATGTCGTCCATGGTCATGCCCATGATTTCACGCAGATAGGGGAGTCTGCCAACCTCACCGAAGCGGTCGGGCACGCCGACGCCGACGGCGGGGATCTTCTCCTCGGAGAGTGCTTCGAGCACGGCGGAGTGCAGGCCGCCGATGATGTTGTGGTTGTCGATGTTCAGCACGGCCCCGGTCTTGCGCGCGGCGGCAATGACGCCCTCGCGGTCGATGGGCTTGATGGTGTGCACGTTCACAACTTCGCACTCAATGCCCTCGTTCTTCAGGATCTCGGCCGCGTCCAGCGCGTCCTTGGTCATGAAGCCGGACACAAAGATCGCGAGATCCCGGCCCTCGCGCATGGTATCGACCTTGAAAAGGTCAAATTTGTAGTCTTCGGGGAAAATGTCGGGCAGCACCTTGCGGAAAAGGCGCATATATACGGGCCCCTCATACGCGCTGATCACGGGCATTGCCGCGCGAAGCTGCACGGTGTCGGCAGGCTCGACAATCACGATATTCGGCACGGAGCGCAGAACGCCGATATCCTCCATGCTCATGTGGGTGCCGCCGTTGAGCTGGGCCGTGATGCCGGGGTCGGAGCCCACGATCTTCACGTTCTGCTTGGCGTAGCAGATGGAAATGGCGATCTGGTCACAGTTGCGGCGCGTGACAAAGGGCGTGAAGGACTCAATCCAGGGCTTGAAGCCGTAGCTTGCGAGGCCCGCCGCGATGCAGGCCATGTTCTGTTCGGCAATGCCGCAGTTGTACATCTGCTTCGGGAAGCGGTCATAGAGCTTGCGGGTGCCGTGGGAGCCGGCAAGGTCGGCGTCGAGCACGATGACGCGGGGGTCGTTTTCCATCATCTCCGCCAGACATGCGGCGTAAACCTGTCTCATTTCCATCTCTTATTCCCCCCTGATCTCCGCGATTGCGGCCTTCACCTGTTCGGCATTGAGATTGGTGCTGTGGCTGCCGACCTTGAGATCGGCGATCCATTGGACTCCGCAGCCCTTGAGGGTGTGCAGGATCACCATGGTGGGTCTGCCGCTGCCGATGCCGAGTTTGGCGTGCTTGACGGCGGCGGAGACCTGCTCCACATCGTTGCCGTCCTCCACGTCGATCACGTTCCAGCCGAAGGCGGCCCATTTGTCGCCGAGCGGCGCGAGGTCACAGATATTTTCTATCGCATCGTCGATCTGGTAGCCGTTGTAGTCCGTGAAGGCGATGAGGTTATCGAGCTTCTTCGCCGCGGCGAACATGGCGGCCTCCCAGATCTGGCCCTCCTGGCTCTCACCGTCGCCGATGAGGGTATAGATCGTGGCCCCGTCGTCCAGCAGCTTGGAGCCGAGGGCCGCGCCCAGCGCGCAGGAGAAGCCCTGCCCCAGGGAGCCGGTGGTCATGTCAACGCCGGGGGTATGGTACATGTCGCAGTGGCTGGGCAGGTCAGAGCCGTCGTCGTTGAGTGTGAGGAGCTTCTCGCGGTCAAAGTAGCCGCGGTTTGCCAGCGCCGCGTAAATCGCGGGACCTGCGTGGCCTTTGGAGCAGATAAAGCGGTCGCGTCCGGGCATTGTCGA
>Ga0310697_10005064_pt1 | contig 12811 bp, 7 predicted proteins | sample 172DNAGHGlowgp2_FD_203883 | JGI IMG/M metagenome (GOLD analysis project Ga0310697, IMG submission 203883) | Sheep rumen microbial communities from Palmerston North, Manawatu-Wanganui, New Zealand - 1728 DNA GHGlow gp2 (v2) (version 2) | ecosystem: Host-associated > Mammals > Digestive system >...
ACCAAAACCTTCAAGGATTTCTCGGCCGACCTCTATCGTGACATCTCAGAGGCCCATCGTGTGGACATTATCCGCAACGGCCAGCCTATGAGCATCACTCTTCCTGGCGATCTTAACCTGTTGGGCATGATTAAGGCTGACCCTTCGTTCGTGCGTCCTCTACTCCCTGCACAGGTTGACAGTATTCTGCCAGGCTCGCCAGCAGCAGGAATCGGCATGCAGAAAGGCGACCGTATTCTCGCTCTTAACGATGCCCCCATCGATTCATACAATGAGTTTATCGACCAGCTGGGCCGTCGTCGCGACATGCTGCTCACTGCTCAGACGCAGGCTGACTCGCTGAAAGCACGTACTGTGGTTATTGCTTTTGGCAACGACACCCGCACGGATACGGCCTCTGTCACGCTCACTCCTGAACTCAAGCTTGGCTTTGTCGTCAAGAGCATTGCCGACATCTACAAGCCCATTACTACCGAATACGGATTCTTCGAGAGCATTCCTGCAGGCATCAAGTATGGTTGGCACGTGCTGGCATCTTATGTCGACGACATGAAGTATGTCTTCTCTGCGGAAGGAGCCAAGTCGCTGGGTGGTTTCGGAGCCATCGGCAGCTTGTTCCCGCCCATGTGGGACTGGTATATGTTCTGGAAGATGACTGCATTCCTTAGCATCATCCTTGCCTTCATGAACATCCTGCCCATTCCCGCCCTCGACGGTGGACATGTATTGTTCCTTCTCTACGAGATGATCACCCGCCGCAAACCCTCTGAGAACTTTATGATTAAGGCAGAATACGTTGGCTTTGGCATTCTTATTCTCCTAATGGTCTTCGCCAATCTCAACGACATTCTGCGCTGGCTCGGATATATGTAATATGATTGGACGTCGATTAGCAATCGCTGTGCTGCTGGCTACCGTTTCCTATATTGCAAAGGGACGGGACTACAACATCATGGACTATGGTGCAAAGGCAGATACAACGATGCTTTCAACGACTGCATTGCAACGAGCTATCGACGACTGCTCTGCGGCAGGAGGCGGCAGGGTAATCGTTCCAACTGGAAACTTCAAAACAGGCAGCATCAGGCTGAAGTCGAATGTGCATCTCTTTCTGGAGCATGGAGCAACGCTCTATGGTAGTACAAATCTGAAAGACTACACTCCCATGAAGTCGGACTACGTATCGTTGCGCACCCAGACTACGACCATACAATTGATCTATGCCGATGGTGTAAAGAATGTGGTAATAGACGGCTACGGTACTATTGACGGACGTGGGCGGGCATTCAAGAAACTCTCGTGGAACGACGAGGGAATCACACGTCCCCACCTCATCCGATTCATCCAGAGCGAGGACATCACCATTAAGAATGTTACACTGAAGAATTCTGGTTGTTGGATGCAACACTATCTAGCCTGCGACAGGCTAAAAATAGAAGGTATCAAAGTTGTGAACCGCAACAACTATAATAATGATGCACTGGATCTTGACGGCTGTCATGATGTGGTCGTACAAGGCATCATAGCAGACTCTGACGACGACGGCATCACGCTGAAATCTACATCGCCCAGACTTTGCGAAAACATCCGCATCACCGATTGTGTGGTATCAAGTCATTGCAACGCCGTAAAACTGGGCACAGAGACAAATGGTGGATTCCGCAACATCAACATCTCGGGCATTGTAGTAAAGCCTAGCAGCGACCAACAAGAGAAATTCTTCGGACAATGGATAGGAACATCGGCTATCTCGCTTGAAATCGTTGATGGCGGTACGATGGAAAATGTCAACGTGTCTGACTTTACAATTGAGGGTACTGAGTCGCCTATCTTCATCCGATTAGGTAATCGCGGACGAGGCTACAAGCTTAGAAGCGAGCAAAAAGCACTAAGTGGAAATGGTAATGACGACACGATAGCCGAATTAATCCCCATTGACCACGTGGGACAGATTGAAAGCATTCGCATAAACAACATTCAAGTACACAACGCAGGGGCTATAGGCTGTTCGATAACTGGTCTGCCTGGCCATCCTATTCGTAACGTGTGGCTGTCGAACATATCGATTCACCACAAGGGTGGCGTTAAAACGGAGGACCTCAAAATCATCAACGACACCATTAACGACGAGAAAGAGAAGGAGTATCCCGAAGCTACCATGTGGGGCAACCTGCCAGCCAAAGGTTTTTTCGTTCGTCACGCGCGCAATATCAAATTCAACAACGTCAACATCAGGACAGAGAAGCCTGATGTACGACCTGACTTTGTAAATATCGATACAGAGGGCTGGGGAGACCAAGGTGACGGAACGTACATTAATCCCGTTATCAATGCCGATTTCTCTGACCCAGACGTCATCCGAGTAGGACGAAAATACTATATGGTAGCGTCAGACTTCCATTTTATGGGCATGCAGGTTATGGAGTCGGAAGATATGGTCAACTGGCGCTATATCAGTCAGATATATAACAAAATTGACGAACCCGGATGGGACCAGAACCAACACTATGCCGGAGGGTCGTGGGCACCTGCTATCCGATACCACAACGGATTTTTCTATGTCTATTTCTGTACCCCCGATGAAGGATTGTATATGAGTACTGCCCAAGATCCACATGGGCCCTGGGCACCACTACATCTGGTGAAACGCGTGAAGAAATGGGAAGACCCCTGTCCTTTCTGGGACGATAACGGAGAGGCCTATCTGGGTCGCAGCCGTCATGGGGCAGGTCCCATCATTGTGCACAAGATGTCGCCCGACGGCAAACAACTACTTGATGAGGGTGTGACTGTCTATGAAGGTCCCATTGCCGAAGGAACGAAATTCATGAAACGCAACGGCTGGTACTATCTGATTATCCCTGAGGGAGGCGTAGGCACGGGATGGCAGACGGTGCTGCGAGCCAAGAACATCTACGGTCCCTACGAACGGAAAATCGTGTTGGAAAAAGGCTCCACGAAAGTGAACGGTCCTCATCAGGGTGCTTTGGTTGATGCACCTAACGGCAGTTGGTGGTTCTATCATTTCCAAGAGACGCCCGTACTGGGACGTGTCGTACACCTGCAACCCGTCCGATGGCAGGACGACTGGCCACTGATGGGAGTAGACTACGACGGCAACGGTATCGGAGAACCCGTCCACACGTGGCAGAAGCCCATCGTGCAAGCATCCGACGACTACCTGTTGCAGACTGACGATGACTTCGCAGGGCCAGCTTTAGGACTACAATGGCAGTGGAACCACAACCCCAAAGAAAGCCATTGGACGCTGAATGAACGAAAAGATTGGCTGACCCTGAAAGCACAGCCTGCCGATAGTCTGAAAGCAAGCAGGAACATGCTTACGCAGAAAGTGATTGGCTATCAGAGCGAGAGCACTACCCTATTGACCGCCCAAGGCGACTGTTATGCAGGACTTTTCTGTTCTGGAAAAGCGTTTTACGGCATTGGACTCTGCAAGGAAGGAATCTTCATGGAATCACACGGTAAACGCAAGATAGTGGCTAAAGGGAAATACAACCGTCTTTGGTTACGCGTCAGCAACGACTGCACTACAAACAAACATCAATTCTCCTATAGTACTGACGGTCAGCACTTTGTCAACGCAGCAGACACTTTCCCCATGCGTTCAGGCTATTGGAAAGGCATCCGTGTGGGACTATTCTGTTATGGAAACAACGGTAAGGCTCAGTTCGACTGGTTTACACAGAAACATCAATGAGAAGTCAGTTGCCAAGCAACGCCAATCATGACATTAAAATAATTCTTAATATGCCTGAGACTGATATCTGAGGCTATTCCCAACTCTACACGAGGATGGACTTGGTAGGAAATAGTCCACGACGCCCACGGCTGCAATTTCTCATCTTCATCTGGACCATAGTAATAATTATCCTCCTCCAATGTCAAGACAAGTTTGTCAGACAATTTAAAGTCAAGATAGGCTCCCCAAAAGGTTGTCGGGCGAGGTGTGTCATCCCAAATAATCGCACCCATATATCCCAGGTCACACCACGATGTGAGCTGGTTGCGGAAGATGAGATCTAACTGAAAACCGAAATTATCGGGCAGATACGAAAAGTTCTCACCGCCAGGGAAGTAGAGTAAGCCTCGCATGGCTATGGAGGGCACTGCTTTCCAGCCGTCAAAAAGCTTGGTCTTAAAACCGACAGCCAAGTCAGCAAGACCCGTATAGTTATTGCCTTCGTCAGTAGTATGAAGCCAAGCACCTTGCAACATGAGTTCCGTATCCTTGCGAATGCCATAGCGCAGGACAGAGACGTTGGGCGACCAGGTATCGGCCTCGATGCCAAACATCGTGGTATGCTCGTAGAATGCATAGGTTTCCCATTGCAAACGCCCTTTGGGAAGAATGTCTGTTCCTGTGATGCCACCGAAAAGGTCGGAGGTAAATTCCTCCGTTTCAGTTTCCTGTGCCAACAGACATGCAGGCATCAGGGCAATCATCAAGAACAATTGTCGCACTCTGCGCATTAAAATAATTATATATTAGCAAAAAATGACTTTGCTACGCGAACATTCTGTACCATCAGAGCGAACGATACGCACACAGTATTCATTGTCACCCGTCTGTTCCCGATAAAAGCTAAGCTGATCACCGCCATGAGCCTCGGCAACGTAGGCAATTTCGAAGCGACGAATATTGTGGTCACGATACCAATCAAGTGGCCATAGGTCAAGCACATGCTCAATATACTTGACGCTATTGATATGGCCATTGATATCGACATCATTATAATATGTATTAATGGTGCGAATGAGCTGGGCTTCTTCGGACATCTTCACACGTCCACCTTTATCGATGGGACATTCCTTGTCCTTCACAATCCAATTGTTGATGGCACCGTTATCAATGGCAAAGAGATCTGTTGGCTGACGACTCTCTGTGTCAATCATCGCCCAGATGCTGCGCCCGTAGCCATAAGTGTATCCATCATTCCCAACAACAGCAAAGTTACGTGAAGTAAAATAGCGCATAGCCGACTCAACCCAAGTCTCAACATTAAACTTGGTGTACTGCTGGGGCATTTCGTTCATCTCAATAGCCAAACGCGAAAGTACCCATGAACGTTTTATCGTCATCAGATACTTCATGCCAAAACCACGGGCAGAAGAATGGAAATCAGCCGCGTTAAGCATGTGATTACCGAGATGGCCCATAAAAAGCCGTCCGCTAAAGTCACAATGGAACGGCTCTGCCATAAATTCGTAACATCCTATCTTGTCCATTTTCTCCATTACCATTAACTATAAGCCGTAACTGCATTAATGATGCTGTTCACGTTCCTCTAAGAATTCGCTGACCTGTTCCTGCTTAGCACGCGTCACAGCAATACGACCTGAACGAGTGTATTGTAATACGCAGTCGAACTCGTTGAGCGCATAAAAGAGATTCAGAATGTCCTCCGTCTTTCCATTCTTCATTACCACTGTATAAGTGGGATTAACCTCCATAATGGAAGCTTCATGACGACGAATAGTACGTGAAATCTCAGGACACTGTAAGACCTTTTCTGTTGATAGCTTATAGAGTCCTGACTCACGGATAAACAACTGATCATCAGTAAAATAGTTAGCCTTGACCACATCTATCTTTTTCTCAATCTGACGAGTGATCTTTTCTATTTGGTCAGCATCGCTCCATGCTGTGATAGTGTATTTATGCACTCCCTCAATACTGGATGCAGAAACGTTCAGGCTTTCAATGTTCACCTGTCGACGTGTAAATACAGCAGTAATCTGATTCAGAATACCAGCAATGTTCTCTGAATAAACCAGCAGCGTATATAGTTTCTTGTTCTCTTCCATATTATTATGCATTATGCATTATTAATTATGCATTAAATTTCGAGCATCATATCATTGACATTCATACCCGGAGGAGTCATAGGCAACACATTGTCCTCTTCAAGAATTGCACACTCTAAGATGAAGGGACCTTTCGTGGTAATCATCTTTTCCACAGCCTGACGCAAATCATTACGGTCTGTTACTGCCATATAGGGAATGCCATAACCTTGCGCAATCAGTTCATAGTTGGGGTTCATCATCTTAGTAAAAGACTTACGACGCATCCAGAACATATCCTGCCACTGGCGTACATTACCCAAGTAGTGGTTATTCAACAGAATCATCTTGACGGGAGCTTGCTGTTCCATGATAGTACCTAACTCCTCGATACACATCTGGAAACCACCATCACCCATAAAACAGCATACCGTACGGTCTGTTGCAAACGTAGCACCAATAGCTGCAGGCATACCGTAACCCATCGTTCCCAAGCCTCCACTGGTGCAGATGCTGCGTTTCTCAGGATATTTGAAATAGCGAGTAGCAAACAGCTGGTTCTGTCCCACATCGGTCACAAGAACAGTACCACGGGGAGCCTGCTCAGCAACGGCATTCACCACCTCACCCATCAGCAACGGGCCTTCCTTCGGATGGATGGCCGGCTCTATCACTTTCTCACGCTCCTTCTGGTCGAGTTCCTTGAACGACTCACGCCATTCGCTGTGCTTCGTCTCATTCACCAAAGCAGTAAGCGCAGGAAGCGACACCTTACAGTCGGCTATTAAAGCTACATTAGTCTTGACATTCTTGTCAATCTCGCTTCGATCGATATCTAAATGAATAATCTTTGCCTGCTTGGCATAGGTCTGCAGATTACCCGTCACACGGTCACTGAAACGCATACCAATGGCAATCAACACGTCGCACTCCTGTTCTTTCAAGTTGACGGCATAGTTGCCGTGCATACCCAACATTCCAACATTCAACGGATGGTCGGATGGCAGAGCCGAGAGTCCCAGCATGGTGCGTCCAGCAGGAATATCGGCCTTCTCCAAGAAGGTCTTCAGTTCTTCTTGGGCATTACCCAGTTCTACGCCCTGACCAACAAGAGCCAGAGGTTTCTTAGCGTTGTTAATCAGTTCAGCTGCTTGACGGACAGCCTCAGCGTCGAGCTTCGGATAGGGAACATAAGAGCGCACAAAATCAACCTTCTTGGGTTCCCAATCAATTTCTTCGACCTGTGCATTGCGAGGGAAGTCAAGCACCACAGGGCCAGGACGACCACTGCGGGCAATATAGAATGCACGGCTCACAGCCCATGCCACATCCTCGGCATGGCGTATCTGGTACGACCACTTCGAGATAGGCTGCGCCACACCCACAAGGTCGACCTCCTGGAAGGCATCGGTTCCTAAGGCGCCGATAGCCACCTGACCGGCAATTACCACCATCGGTGTAGAGTCCATCATGGCATCAGCCACACCGGTCAACGTATTCGTAGCACCAGGGCCACTGGTCACTAAGGCTACGCCTACCTCACCACTCACACGGGCATAGCCCTCTGCAGCATGGGTCGCTCCTTGCTCATGACGCACAAGAATATGGTCGAAACACTTTTTCTCTCCTCGGGTATAGTCAAACAGCGCATCATAGACGGGCATAATGGCTCCACCGGGATAACCGAAAATAGTTTTTACCCCTTCAGCCTGCAAGGCTCGCATCAGCGCTTTTGCACCTGTTATTCTGTCTCTCATCTTTTCTTATTTCTAGTATTTCTAGATTATCAAGTATTTCTAGTCAATAATCCTAATTCCTCCCTTATCGGCCGAGCTCACACTCTGTGCATAAGCTCTCAGCGCCTTGCTAACCACGCGGTTGCGCTTCAGCGGCTGCTGGGGACGTGCCGCAAGCTCTTCATCGCTCAGCTTGACATTAATCGAGCGACTCGGAATATCAATCACGATGATGTCACCATCCTTAATCTTACCGATATTGCCACCATTCGCTGCCTCGGGCGAGATATGTCCGATACTCAGTCCACTGGTTCCTCCCGAGAAACGTCCATCCGTAATCAGCGCACACTCCTTACCCATGTGCATCGACTTGATATAACTCGTGGGATAAAGCATCTCCTGCATACCAGGACCGCCCTTCGGACCCTCGTGGGTAATCACCACACAGTCGCCTTTCTTCACCTTGCCTCCCAGGATACCCTCACAAGCATCTTCCTGTGAGTCAAAGACCACGGCCGGTCCCTCGAAATGCCACAAAGCCTCATCGACACCTGCGGTCTTCACCACACAACCGTCCTGGGCAATATTACCAAAGAGTACAGCCAGTCCACCGTCCTTCGTATAGGCATGTTCCAAATCACGGATACATCCCTCAGCACGGTCGGTATCCAGACTCTCCCACTCTTCCGACTGGGAACCCATCTTCGTCGAGAAACGGTTACCAGGAGCACTGTAATAAATTTTTATTTTATCCGTCTCTTCTTCCTTGCCTCTTCCTACTGTCTTACTACCCTCTTCCTTCTGTCTTGCTACGATTTCCGCAGTAATGTCATAACCTTTTATCGCTTCGGCCAAAGTCATGCCATCTACACGGATCGCAGAGCCGTCAATCAGACCGCCCTTCGAGAGTTCATTCAAGATACCCAAAATACCACCTGCACGTCCACACTCCTGTACACTGTATTTCTGTGTGTTAGGTGCAAGTTTGCAAAGACAAGGCACCTTACGGCTCAAGGCATCGATATCCTTCATCGTAAAGTCTGCACCTGCCTCCTGAGCCACAGCCAACAGATGGAGCACGGTATTCGTACTTCCGCCCATCGCAATATCCAGCGCCATGGCATTCATAAAGGCCTTGCGAGTAGCAATGTTGCGAGGCAATACGCTCTCATCACCGTCCTCGTAATAGGCAAAGGCATTCTTCACCACCTGGCGTGCAGCAGCCTTAAACAACTCAACACGATTGGTATGGGTAGCCAAAATGGTACCATTACCTGGCAACGACAGGCCAATGGCCTCCGTCAGTGAGTTCATTGAATTGGCGGTAAACATACCAGAGCAGGAACCACATCCGGGACAAGCACAGGCCTCGAGTTCCTTCATCTCTTCATCACTCACCGTAGGATCAGCGCCCTTGACCATCGCCGTAATCAGGTCGGCATTCTCACCGCGCCACTTACCAGCCTCCATCGGACCGCCGGAACAGAAGACCGTCGGGATGTTCAGTCGCATCGACGCCATCAGCATACCCGGCGTCACCTTATCACAGTTAGAGATACAAATCATCGCATCGGCCTTATGGGCATTCACCATATACTCTACCGAGTCAGCGATAATATCACGCGAAGGTAATGAATACAACATACCGTCATGACCCATGGCGATACCATCATCAATGGCGATGGTATTAAACTCAGCGGCATAACAGCCCATCTTCTCAATCTCTTCGCGCACAATCTGTCCGATCTCATGCAGATGGGTATGTCCTGGTACAAACTGGGTGAAAGAGTTCACAATGGCAATAATCGGTTTACCAAACTGCTCATGTTTCATACCCGTTGCTACCCAAAGGGCACGGGCTCCAGCCATACGTCTGCCTTCTGTGCATACCGCACTACGCAGTGGATGTTTGTATTCTTTCATATTTGTTTAGTCTTACTATACGTTTTAGCTTGCAAAATTACGCTTTTTCTGCCTAATTGCCAAATTTTGAAGCCGATAATCACCATTTTGCCCGTTTTTCTTGCCATCCAGTATACAAAGAGCTGTTTCTCAGAACTAAAGGTTGGGCAGATGGAACTGATAGTTATGTTCAAATACTTCCTTTACCGTATTGATTTCCAAAAACTTCGTGGCACCACCGGCTCCGATATTACCACTCAGATAGGCAATCTTGTCGTCAAGTTCCACATAGCCTTTCTGGCGCAGCATGCGCACCGCTGCCAAGAACAGCTTTTCGCTGCCTATATGTTCCTTCTGATAGACGGGAATAACACCATACGAAAGATTCAGCAGACGCTGCAATTTATCATTATAGCAGATAGCCAAGACCGGGTGTGGACCACGAAAAGCTGCCAACGAACGAGCTGTAGTACCCGTTGTAGAGTCGGTGATAATGCCCTTTACTCCAAGGCGTTCCGTAGCCTCAATGGCAGAATGAGCCATAAACTCTCGGATGTCACAATTTTCGGAGAGTTTAATGTCGATATGACTCTTGGCTCTGTCCCGTTCAGCCTGTTCGGCTATAGCAGCCATCGTTTGTACAGCCTCCACAGGATACTTGCCGCTGGCAGTCTCACCAGAGAGCATCAATGCGTCCGTACTCGAATAGATAGCATTGGCAATGTCAGTCACCTCTGCGCGAGTAGGACGGGGATTGTTAATCATCGTGTGCAACATTTGCGTAGCCACAATGACCGGTTTCTTCTTCTCTACACACTTACGGATAATCTGGCGCTGAATACCAGGAATACGCTCAATGGGAACCTCAATACCTAAATCACCGCGGGCAATCATGATACCATATGATGCATCAATAATCTCATCAATATTATCGACGCCCTCCTGATTCTCAATCTTCGAAATAATCTTGATATCGCTATTGAAAGCGTCAAGAATAGCCTGTACTGCACGAACATCAGCTGCCGAGCGCACAAAACTGTGGGCAATGAAGTCAATGTCCTGATTGATGGCCAACATGATGTTCTTTCGGTCACGTTCTGTTAGTGTGGGTAATGCGATGTGAACGCCAGGCACATTGACACTCTTGTGAGAACCCAACACGCCATCGTTCATTACTTGTGCGATAACAGCAGGTCCGTTGATACCAATCACCTTCATATCGAGCGCTCCATCGTCGAACAGCACATGGTCACCTTCGTGAATATCTGCCGCAAAGTTGTTATACGACAGATTGATGATGTCATGAGTGGTATCCATTTCCGGACGACCGAAAATCTTCACCACGTCACCTATCTTATACTCGATAGGGGATTCGCACCCTGTAGTACGTACCTCAGGGCCTTTTGTATCAATCAGAATACCAATATGCCGGCTTACTTCTCGCACATTCTTGATGATGGTCTTGATGCCGTCCTCTGAAGCATGGGCTGTGTTCATACGCACCACATTCATTCCCGCATTAAACAAAGAACGGATGAAATCCGCATCACATCGGCGATCACTAATAGAAGCTACTATTTTTGTTTGTTTCATAAAAAATTTATATGCTATAATACATGGTTATTTGCTTGTTGCGCTTTGCCGGGATGTCTCGGTGAAAGCGTCCATAATGGCTGTGGGCTGATTGTTTTGGAAGGCCCCCAGTTTATAGAATCTGTCAGTTTCCGGTGCCCAATAGAACACACCCTGGCAATGGCCACCCACTTGATTTTTGGCCATATCAATGATGGCAGCAATGATTTCTTTGCCCTCCACAGGCTTACTGGCCTCCGTACCCGTTTCTACAACCAACATGGGCTTATGGTATTTCTCCCACAGACGATTAATGTTAGCAGTGGCCTTCTCCACGGTCTCCTGCCACGACTGGGTGTGCTTGCCACGAATATCCCAGTAGGGATAGACGCTCAGACCTATCATATCGTAACGCGCCTTGTATTTCTCCAATCCGTCAAAGATGAAATCATAACGTTTGGGATCGAAAGCACCATCCAGATGAACGATAACCTCTGCTTGCGGAAACACCTCTTTGACAGCCGCATAGCCGGCATCCGTCAAACCGGCATACTGGTCCATGTGTTCCTGTGCACGTCCCATGGGCCATAGGAATCCGTTAGTGGTCTCATTGCCTACTTGTACCCATCGCACGTCTACCCCAGCCTGCTTAATAGCTTGCAGCACATCGCGCGTATGGTCAGCTAAAGCTTGCTTCATCTGCTGATAATTCATTTCCTTCCACGCAGCAGGGATATTCTGCTGTCCAGGATCGGCCCACCAGTCGCTATAGTGAAAGTCAATCATCAACGCCATATTCCACTGCTTAGCTCGCAGGGCCATCTTCACAACATCATCTTTGTTGCATAGTCCACCCTTGGGATTTACCCACACACGCAGGCGGACTGCATTGAGTCCCAGTTCGTGCATCAGTTCCGTACACTCACGAGGCTCACCTTTTGTATTGCGCAACTGCACACCACGGGCCTCCAAGTCAGTGGTGCCACTAATATCTGCGCCCAACCAGAACGTAGACGTTTCTGCTGTTTGCGTGTCAATAGTCAATACTGCGGGCTTCAGTCTACCCTTCTGGTCTTTTATCGTCAGCGTGGCTTGTCCAGCCTTCGTCGTAGGACGCAGGATAACCACCAATTCTCCGTTAAACAGTTTCATTCGAGGTTGCTTGAATGATTCCAGCGACGTGGCATCACCATTGCAAGCGGCCTCGAAACGAGCCTCACCAGTCACGCTGAATGTCAGTTGTTCCTGACACGTCGGAACAGGTACACCATTCTTATCCTCCACCGCCACGCGGACATAGATCAAGTCCTCACCGTCGGCCTTGTGTTCACGAGTCTCAGTCTGTGCTACCAGCTTGACAGGTTTTCCTGCTGTCCGACGCACATCTTCTCCAATTTTGTTGCCTTGCTCGTCGTATGCCACCACACGGATTTCTCCCGGCTCATATTTCACATCGTTCCAACGCAGGCGATAGCGGTCCAGGCGCTCTGCCTTATTCTTACGAACACGACCCTGACTCTTGCCATTGACAAACAGTTCGCCCTCTACACCATCGGTGTAGCAATAGACTGGCGTCACCTGTCCTTTGCGGCCAGGCCACGTCCAATGAGGCAACAGATGAACGGTATGTTCCTCCTTGTTCCATTTGCTCTTGTAGAGATAATAGCGGTCCTTGGGCAGTCCGGCCAAATCGCAGATACCAAAGTAGCTGCTGCGCGACGGCCAGTATTCATCATAGGGTGTCGGCTCGCCCAGATAGTCATAGCCTGTCCACACGAATTCACCTATCACCC
>Ga0310697_10005066_pt1 | contig 12809 bp, 13 predicted proteins | sample 172DNAGHGlowgp2_FD_203883 | JGI IMG/M metagenome (GOLD analysis project Ga0310697, IMG submission 203883) | Sheep rumen microbial communities from Palmerston North, Manawatu-Wanganui, New Zealand - 1728 DNA GHGlow gp2 (v2) (version 2) | ecosystem: Host-associated > Mammals > Digestive system >...
ACTAGATTCCCAGCATGACTTCGATACCGAACTGGAAGTAGAGTCCCATGCCCTTCGCCATAAACGGTTTCAGGTCATATCCATTCTGCGTATTCTTGTCGGAATCCTGTACAACCCACGAACGTTCGCGTGCATTCTCAGAACCCAGGAAGCGCAGTGCATCCACATCGAGGTTCGCGAACAAGTTATCCACTTCCAGATAGAATCTCGACTTGCGGAACCATCCCTTCTCGCGGATGATATCGAGGTTCACGCGAATATCCGTGCGGAACATGTCGGTAAATTCCTCAAGATCGCGCAAGCGGCGCGTGCCATTGTACCGGACGGTCTCCTTGCCCTGCATTTCGGCATAGGACGGCGTAATGTTGTAGTAGTAGAGCGGCCTGTGCAAGGCGGCATGGTGCGTAAGGATAATCGAGAACAGGGAATCCTTGCGCGGGTAGTAACGGAAATGCGATATGATATCGAGTCTGGAATTCGCTTCCCACGGGAGAGAGCCCTCGTCGAGTTCGTATTCACCATACACGGAACTGATATTCGTAGACATCGCAAAATGATGCCAGGTTTTCCATTCCACTTTCGCATTTGCACCGAGCACCCAGGCATAATCCACAGGAGTAATATCCTTGTACTGCGCATAGGCCTTCGGCATCGGGAGCAAGGGATCGAAATAATAGCGACCAAATCCGCTCGCCTGGGCTACCAGGAACTTGGAATTAAAGCCAAGGCCAAGCTTTGCAGATGCTCCAGTTTCCAGACGCCCGCTCAGGTCGCCATCATCGTAGAAATGCTTCCAGTCGCTACGGTAGGCAGCATTACCAAAGACTCGCCAATAGGAAGAATCCTTCTCGGTCAGATTCTTCTCGAAATCGATAGAAGCCGTCGGCCTTGCATTATGGTCCACGGCATCGGCAATCGCGCCGAGCGAGAATATCGCCTGCGAATAGTCGTTCTTCCAGTTGAACCGGCTCGTTCCCGAAAGCACGCCCGTCTGGTAGTCGCTAGACTGCGTGCCACCAAAGTCCGGATAATTGCGTTCGACCAGGTGATGCTCGTAAAGCAGGGCTCCGCTCACGTCCGACCCGAGAAGTTTCATCTTGAAATTCTTGTCGGCACCCGCGCTGAACGTGGAATGAATTTCTTCGTAGGCATCGATAAATGCCGAAGCCTCCCTCGACATGGCGTTGCTGCGGAAACCAGTCGTATCCTGAAGTGTGTCGCTCAGGTACTGGCGTACATAGCCTGCATGCAAGCTTGTCCCGAACTTCGAGGCATATTCCGCACCAATAACCAAGTAGTTCTGGCTCCCCCTGATGATATCGACCGAGTTGACCTCGTCGTAAGAAGTCATCGTATCCTGGCTTATGGAATATTCATCCGTGCTATAAAGGGAGCGCAGGGCCCATGTATTGCCCATACTGTCGGAACCATTCAGCTGGGCATAGAAGTCCATCGCAGACAGGTCGAAGGGGTCCGAAGACTTTACACGACAATCCGACGTACATTCGCCGTCGCGCTTGCGGAATTCCGTAAAGAACTTCTCGCCCAGGTTCTTGAGCATGTCACCATCAAGTCTGCGGAAGGCGAAGCGGAAACTATCCCAGAACAGGAACGGCGCATCGAACTGGATTTCTTGCACCGTAAGGCCCATAGCGCCCTTGAGGCCCCATTCTCCCTTTGTCTGTTCGGGCATGTACTGCACCGAAGTCGCAAGTCCCTGGCCTATCGGACCAGTCCCGTAATGGTCATGAATTTCTATCCCGCTCAGAATATGCGGATTCACAACCGAGAGGTTTCCAGGAAAGCCGACATCGAGATGGCGCATGTTCGGAATGCGCAGGCGCCCGAGGTGATAGGCCACGTCACCTGCACGCGACCCCTCGTAATAGAGAGCATTGCTAAAATCCTTCTGGCCCGAAATTCCGGGCACCTGGCTCAAGTGTTCCGTGAGGTCAAAGCGCATGCCCGCCGCATCTTCCAGTTTGTCCACCGACACCTTGCGGTCAGGTTCCCACTTCACGGGTTCTCCCCCGCCGACAATCGTGCTGGCACCGAGGTCCCGCAGGTTAGATGAAAGCGTCACGACCATATCCAGCAAGTCGGCAAAATCCTGCAAGTCAACATATACACTGTCGAATCCTTCTTTCTGGAACACGAGCGACGCATTCCTGGAATCGACCGTAAGTTCAAAGCGGCCATCCGAAGATGTCTTGCCCAACTTCTTGCCGGAGCGGTATGTAATCTGCACATCGTCGAGAGGCAGATCCGACCCCGATTCAAGAACAACACCCACAATCGGGGTTGGAGTCGCGGAATAGGCAAGCGCGGCAAGGAAAAGAGCCAGTACAATCAGGAGGCTAAATCTCATATTCCACAAATTAGAATTTTCACAAGCGCGACAACCACATTCCCTCCACACAGAACCGCCATATTTTATATTTTCTTCAGTATGCTAGACATCTTTCTGGTTCAAATGGAAGTCGCCGCAAACGACAAGGCAAAAAACTTCGCGAAAGTCGAAGCTCTCGTACGCGATATCCGGAAAAAGGCCGACGACCCGGTCAAGGGGCTAATCGTACTATCCGAGATGTTCGCCACAGGCTACCTTCCGCTCCACCCGGAAAAGGCTGCAGAAAATTTTTCGACATCGGCTGCCGGCGAAACGGCACAGTTCCTGCACGGGCTTGCACAGCAGACCGGATGCATCGTGATGGGGTCCGGAATTTCAAGCTCCGGCACAGGCTTGCTCACAAACCACACCAGCGTGTACACCGCAGAAAGCGACATTGAATTCGCGCGCTACGACAAGCGCAAGCCCTTCTTTATGGAGCAAGGGAAATTCACCGGCGGGAGCGACGTTAGTTTGTTCAAAATAAATGAATGGCAAGTTGCACCGACCGTATGTTTCGACCTGCGATTCCCTGAACTCTACAGGGATGCAGTAAAGCTCGGCGCCAACCTCTTTACCGTGCAGGCCGCATGGCCAGCAAAGCGCATCGCGCACTGGAATGCGCTACTCAAGGCGCGCGCCATAGAGAACCAGGCTTACGTCGCCGGAGTCAACTGCATTTCTAGCGACAGAAACTACACAGGTAATTCACAAATAGTTAACCCTCTCGGCGAAATCATCGCAGAGGCGCAAGGGAACGAGGAATGCATCATTTCTGCGCGAATTGACGCAGAATTCGCGGAAAATTATCGCAAGGAATTCCCCGTTCTCGCAGGAATCTGACGTCAGCACTAGTGACTCACATCACACCAATAATCCATGTGGAAATAATCCCTCATGGAATACTTTTTGTGTAACTCCTTATTGTTCAAAGCAATACTGACATCATCACTTAAACTCACGTGTGAGCAATAATACAAGTCAAAAAAAACACCCCAAAAACGCCCTCCCTTTTTCATAAAAAAAAACTATGTTTTTGATATCGAAATAATGTTCAACACCCCTCCAAGAGGTTCCTATGACAACACCCGACATGAATAAGATGAATTATGCTAGGGCCCTCATCAAGGCGGGAATCACCCGTGATCTGGTACTGAGAATTACAGCCATCTCTAATTACCAGTACACGCAGATCCAACGCGAAGTTCTTGCCGCATAGTCCAAGCACAATGCCGCTTATTCTTACCATTCCAGCGCAGCCCGCAACCCAGATGATGGAGAGGCAGGCTGCGCTTTTTGCATGCTATAAAGATGGCTCGCTGCTCCTGGATTCGACGGACTACAAGAAGCCCGCAAGATTCATGTTGACGCAGGCAGATAAATTCCCGTGGGACCAGTTCATCGAGAAGATGCTTTACATGTGGCAACTCGGCAACTACCGCGATTTACCACCGCAGTTTAGGCCCCAAAAGCGTATCCCGCAGTTCGTGCTCGACGGACTCATGGCAGAACCGACCAACAACAAGCTGAAGGTGCTCGCGGCGTTGCGTCAGCAGGGATACTTCCCCACGTTGCCATCGCACAAATAAAAAGTTTTTATACGGGGTAAAATGCTGCGGGGCATATAAGAAGCAACAAACTGCTTTTTTATATGCCCCGTTTCATTTGCTTATTGCTATAATTTTGCATATGGACGATATGCAAGGCATTTCCAGCAAGCGCTGGTTCATGGGCAAGGGCGCAAAGATTGATTCCGTTTCGGAAGAGACCCGCGCATCTATCGCCGGATGCGCCATCTCGATCGTCCGCGTAACATTTAATGCCAGCGAAAACCGCGCACCCGATTTCTACGCCCTCATCGAAGACGAATGCCGCATCGGGAACATGCTCGAAAAGGCGTTTTCTGCGCCAGAAAAAAGCTACGCGGCAAGTTCCGGGAAAATCGTCTTCAAGCGCGGTCACGATTTTACAGCAAAGACTCAGCATGGCGACCTGCAAAAAAGCCTTTCGGCAATCCGCCCGCTCGATGCTGAGCAGAGCAATTCCGCATTCGCAAGCGACCGCCTGTTCTTCAAGCTCTACCGCAGGCTGCAAGCGGGCGCCCACCCTGAAGTAGAAACCCTTGAGCACCTAGAAAAAGAAGGCCTTGCCGCCATACCGCATTTCTATGGTTCGTGCAAGTACATCGATGATTCCGGCAATGAATATGCACTGGGAATTCTCGAGGAGCGACTCACATGCACGCAAGACGCGTGGGCGTTCTTTACACAGGGCAAGCAAGACCAGGAATCGCTCACGCCGGCAGCGTTCGGCCTGGGCGAAGCGACGGCAGAAATGCACCGCGCATTGAAAGGCCTTACAGGAACGCAGCCGCAAGCCCCCGACATCCCGTTCGACAAGCTGGAACGGCTCCTGCACAATGCAATAGGCGCCGGAACTCCCGCAGGCAACGAGACGCGCGCGCTTTTAGCAAGCGTCGCAGAAAAACTTCCGCGCCTCCGCGAGATTGCGGCAAAATCATTCGACAGTACAAAAGACACGCTGTTCGCCCCGCAGCGCATCCACGGGGATTATCACCTGGGGCAGGTGCTGGTTTCTGCGCCGTCCTCCACTGAAAAAAATGCTCAGGTATTCAAGATTCTCGATTTCGAGGGAGAGCCCTCCCGCAGTCTCGAGTACCGCAGGGCGATGCGTTCCCCCGCAGTCGACATTGCGGGAATGTTGCGCAGTTTCCAGTATGCAGGCGCCACCGCAGCCTACGACAGCGCCACCTGCGAACGCGCGTTTCTCGAAGGCTACGCGCAAGCCGCCCACATCGATGCCGCAGCCCTCGAAACCGCCTGCGCGCCCTACGTGCTTGCGAAGGCCGTTTACGAGGCCTGCTACGAACTGGAATTCCGCCCCGGCTGGTTCCACATCCCGGCCCGCGCGCTGCTCAATTATCTATATTTGCAACCGCTATGACAGTCGAAGAAATGGAAAAGTCGCTCCGCGACGAGGCAAAAGCCCTAGTCGAAAAAGAACCGCTCTCCAAGCTGATGCTCGAAGAACAGGTACTCAGCCGCAAAGACTTTGCGGACATGCTCGGCGTGACTCTCGCCTGTCAGCTGGCCGGTGAAGTTATTGACCGCGACGAACTGGAAAAGATGTTCCGCGAGATTTACGCCAAGTACCCGGACCTTCTACTCTGGGCCGCAAAGGACATCAAGGCTACCGTTCTCCGCGACCCCGCCTGCACCAGCTACCTCGAGCCGCTCCTGCTGTTCAAGGGTTTCCAGGGTTTGCAGGCATACCGCGTGGCTCACGCCCTCTGGACGGAAAACCGCCCCTTCCCCGCCAAGATGCTCCAGAACATCATCAGCCGCAAGTTCGGCATGGACATCCACCCGGCCGCAAAGATCGGGCACGGTCTCCTGATTGACCACGCGACAAACATCGTCATTGGCGAAACTGCCGTCGTCGGCAACAACGTGAGTTTCTTGCACGGCGTGACACTCGGCGGTACCGGTAATGAAGTCGGCGACCGTCACCCGAAAATCGGCAACGGCGTGATGCTCGGTGCACACGCCCAGCTGCTCGGCAACATCCACATCGGCGACTGCGCGAAGATTGGTGCCGGAGCGGTTGTGCTCTGCGATGTGCCGCCGCACACGACCTACGCAGGCGTCCCCGCCGTCGAAGTCGGACACCCGACCGACGACATGCCCAGTTTCAACATGCAGCAGGACTTCACGCGCGACTGCGACTAGCCCGTTTGCCCGCGCAACTGAGGCCGCATGAAAAAATCCGACAAAATCAAGTTCATCGGCGATAAACTAGACGAGTTGTTCCCCGACCCGCCCATACCGCTCGACTACACCAGCCCCTTCACGTTGCTCGTAGCCGTCGTGCTGAGTGCGCAGTGTACCGACATTCGCGTAAACCAGGTAACGAAAGTCCTGTACAAGAAGGCGAAAACGCCCGCTGCCATGGTCAAGCTTGGGGTCGAAAACATCGCCGAAATCATCAAGCCGTGCGGATTCTTCAACACGAAAAGCAAGAACATCTATAACCTGTCGAAAACGCTAGTCGAGAAATACGACAGCGAAGTCCCGCACACCTTCGAGGAACTGGAAGCCCTCCCCGGCGTGGGCCACAAGACGGCAAGCGTCATGATGATTCACGCCTTCAAGACACCCGCCTTCCCCGTCGACACGCACATCCACAGACTTGCAAAGCGCTGGGGACTATCGGACGGCAGTTCCGTCGAACAGACCGAAGCCGACCTCAAGAAAATCTTCCCCAAGGAAGAATGGGAAAAGCGCCACCTGCAGATTATCTACTTCGGGCGCACGTACTGCAAGGCAATGGGCCACAAACCCGAAAACTGCCCCATCTGTAAAGTGGTTGGCTGTAAATAATTCTAGCCGTTATTCTTCAGCAGTTCCTCGAAGTAGACAATCGTCTTCTCGAGGCCCTGGCGCAACGGGATTGTCGGTTCCCAGCCAAGCGCGGACTTTGCCAAGTCAATATTCGGGCGGCGCATCTTCGGATCGTCACCCGGAAGCGGCTTGTACACAATCTTGCTCTTGGAACCCGTCAGGTCAAGCACTTCCTTCGCGAGTTCGAGCATCGTGAATTCACCGGGGTTACCGATGTTCACCGGGCCAATAATCTTGTCCTGGTTCATCATGCGCACGAAACCTTCGATAAGGTCGTCCACATAGCAGAAACTGCGCGTCTGACTGCCGTCACCGTAAATCGTGAGATCTTCACCCTTGAGCGCCTGCACGATGAAGTTCGATACCACGCGGCCATCGTTGGGCAACATGCGCGGGCCGTACGTATTGAAAATACGCACGATGCGAATGTCCACATTGTTCTGCCTGTGGTAATCCATGAAGAGCGTCTCGGCGACGCGCTTGCCTTCGTCATAGCAGCTGCGGATTCCGATGGGGTTCACGTTTCCCCAGTAGTCTTCTGTTTGCGGGTGCACCGCCGGGTCACCGTAGACTTCGCTGGTAGAGGCCTGCAGAATACGCGCCTTCACACGCTTGGCCATGCCAAGCATGTTGATGGCTCCCATCACGCTCGTCTTGATGGTCTTCACCGGATTAAACTGGTAATGGATGGGGCTTGCGGGGCACGCGAGGTTAAAGATGCGGTCCACTTCCAAAAGGATAGGTTCCGTCACGTCGTGGCGGATGAGCTCAAAGCGCCTGTTATCGCGCAGGTGCGCGACGTTCGCCATGCGGCCAGTAAAATAGTTGTCAAGACAGATGACTTCGTGGCCATCGTCCAAAAGCCTTTCACACAGGTGGCTACCCAAAAAGCCAGCACCACCAGTTACCAAACAGCGCATAGATTCTCCAAATCAATAAACGTACAAACTACAAATCAATCATCCGGTGCAGATGCGCCCACCGCCTGTTCCAGCGTGGTAAGGCCCTGCAGAGCCTTGTTGATGCCATCCATACGCAGCGTAATCATGTCGCATTCCTTCATGGCGCAACGCTTGATTTCGTCACCGGAGGCACGCTTGATAACCAGGTTGCGCACGGATTCGTTCGGCACGAGGAACTCGTAGATACCGCAACGACCCTTGTAGCCCGAGCCATCGCACTTGTCGCAGCCCTTGCCGTGGTAGAACTGCATATCCGGAGATAGGTGCAGTTCATCGCGCAGGGATTCGGAAATTTCCACAGGCTCCTTGCAGTACTTGCAGATGCGGCGCACAAGGCGCTGTGCAAGGATACCCTTGATAGCGGTAGACACAAGGAACGGTTCCAGGCCCATTTCCAGCAAACGCGGGAACGAACCGGCAGCGTCGTTCGTATGCAACGTACTGAAGACCAAGTGACCCGTCAATGCGGCTTCGATAGCCATGGACGACGTCTCCTGGTCACGCATTTCACCGATCATGATAACATCCGGGTCCTGACGGAGCAGGGCGCGAATGCCCGCCGCGAAGGTAAAGCCTGCGGCATTGTTAATTTGTCCTTGGTTAACGCCATCGATGTTCAATTCCACCGGGTCTTCCATGGTAGAAATGTTAATCGTGGAATCAAGAATCTCGCGAATGGAGGCATAAAGCGTAGTAGACTTACCGGAACCAGTCGGGCCGGTCACCAGCACAATGCCGTTAGGAGCGTTAATCGCATCGAGGAACTGCTTGAACACGCGCGGGTCAAAGCCCATGTCCTTCAGCGGGAACTGGCCGGAGTTCGGGTCCAAGATACGCATAACGATCTTTTCGCAAACGCCGCGCTTACGCAGAGAAATCGGGAACGAGCTCACACGAAGGTCAACTTCAGAACCCTTGTAGCGCACCGTGAAACGGCCGTCCAAAGGTTTACGCTTTTCGGCGATGTCCATCTTCGAAAGGAGCTTGATACGCGAAAGAATCTGCGGCATAAGGCGCGCAGGGATAGGCGCCATCACCTGCAGGTCACCATCAATACGGTAGCGGAGCTTGAGGAACGTTTCTTGCGGCTCCAGGTGAATATCAGATGCATGGCGTGCAATGGCTTCGTGAATAAGCGTAGTCACGATCTTCACAACCGCGCGGCCTTCTTCGTCACTCAGTTCAGGTTCGTCGTTACCGCCCTGACCGCGTTCCACGGTCTCGAGTTCTTCGCCGTCCTTGCTTTCGCTGATAAGTTCTGCCAGGGATTCTTCTTGCGGGCCGTGGCCTGCATAAACACGCTCGATAGTCTTCAGGACATCTGCCTCGGACGCCATCACGACATCCACGTCCATCTTGACCTTGAACTTGACTATCTGGATAACGCGCATGTTGGTCGGGTCGGTCATCGCAAGCGTCAGGGACTCGCGAACCGTCTTGCGGTCATCCTCGGACTTCGAGACGAACAGCGGTACCACCTTGTACTGCTTGCACATTTCTTCGGGCAGGTAGGTGTAGGCGTCGTTGTCGATGGAGAAGTTCTCGAGCTTTACGTACGGGACTTCGAACTGGCGGGAAAGGATTTCGACAAGCCGTTCCTCGGGCATGTAGCCCAGTTCCACCAGCGTACGGCCAAGACGCTTGCCCGTAGTCTTCTGCGTTTCGAGAGCCTTGTCCAGTTGCTCCTGCTTAATGTAGCCCTGCGCAAGCAGCATTTCGCCAATGCGCATCTTGGTGGCCGACTGCATCTGTACACCAAGAATGCTGGTGAGCGTATCTTCGGAAACCATCTGCAGGCGGACAAGCACCTTCGCAAGCGAAAGACCCGTACGCTTGTGTTCCGAAATGGCATGGGCCAACCGGTCTTCGTCAAGAACATGCTGACGGAGCAGGAGTTCGCCTAAGTTCATTTTCACATTACTTATCATAAATGAGACCAAGCCTGTGCTTTAACAAACCTATTTTCCCCATCAGAGCAGCGCATACGGACACCCGAACCATCTACTACGGTCCCAATCCTGAACACGCCACCCGAAAGGGCGTCATCTCTTGGAAATATATCATTTTTGACAGATACGGTGAAAAGAAGTTCGTATTCTTCGCCGCCATTTAACGCAAATTCAAGAGGGTCAAGGTCATAGCGCGCAGATAGGCGCAAAACCTCGGGGTCGACCGGGATATAGCGTTCCTCAATCTCGATTCCCACGCCCGACGAAAGGGCCAGGTGGTTGAGTTCCGAGGAAAGACCGTCGCTTATGTCCATGCAGGCCCCGCGCACGCCCATTTCTACGAGCTTTGCACCACAATTTTCGTCTATCGAGGGGGCCAGGTGGTAATTGACGAGCGTCGGGAATTCATCCTTCGCCTCCGGGTGGTTCATCAGGAGCCAGAGCCCCGCGGCAGACTTCCCGAGAGTGCCTGCGACAAACACACCGTCGCCAACCTTGGCACCGGAGCGGAGCAGGGGGCTTCCCTTATCCGAAATTCCCAACAACGTTGTACTCAGCATTCCACAATCCGCCGAAACGGTATCGCCACCAATCAGCGCAATCCCGCGCCTCGCAAAGCCCTCGGCCACGGCATCGCCGATACGCTTTCGCGTCTGGGCATCCCACGACTTGTTGATGCAGATTCCCGAAAGGGCAAGCTTCGCAGTCCCGCCCATCGAGGATATATCCGAGACATTCGAGACAATGTGCTTTTCGACAGCCTGTTCCGGAGTGGACCAGTCCATGCGGAAATGCGTCCCTTCGACCGACAGGTCCTTCGTCACGAGCCACCCGTCGAATATGGCGCAGTCGTCCCCGGCAGGGAGCCACGACCTCGAAGCAGGCGAAACAGGCTCCATCGGCGAAGCCTTTTTTAGCATGGAATCAATGAATTTGAACTCGGCCAGATCAGGGAACATACCACAAATTTAAATAACTCGCAAGACCCCTAAAAAAACAACTTGGCGACAAACGGTGGATAAGTTGGCGATAATTATGGGGTAGAAAATAATTTTTCAAAATAGGGCAAAAAATCTATTCACAGCCCGTAATAAATACCTATCTTTTAGGCCATGGGACACATTTTCTTCATTTCGCCGTCTTCCCCGGGGAGCCTTGACAGGATGAGCCAGTGGACTCTCCAGTGGCTTTTGGAGAACGACATGGCGGAAGATTGCACGATGTACACCTGCAATTCCGTGGAAGAAGCCACCGGAATCCTCGAAACGGCGCTCATCGTCGGCGAAACACCGTCCCTCATCATTTTCGACCATGCGGACCGCCCCACCGAAGTGAACATCGAGTTCAGCAAGAGGCTCCACAGCAGCATTCCCGAATCGTGGATTGTCGAAATCGTCCCGGATTCCATGCCCATCCAGAAGGATAGCGACAACAGCCTCTACTGGATACGCCGTCCGCTCGACGAAGACGAATGGCGCGAGACCCTCGAACAGGTGCTCCGCAAGACCCCGACCCCGCAGTGGGCCAACGACTAATTCGCTCTAAATACTAAATTCTACTCATGATTAAAGGTGTAAGCTACTTTGGCGTACGCTCGCCCAAGCATGTTTTGGCCGACATGGCCAACATCAAGGCGGCGGGTTTCAATGCGGTTCTCCATACCTGGAGCGAAGAAGACCAGCAATACTACTACGGCACCATGAAAGGTATCGTGGATGCCTCTGCGGACATGGGCCTCAAGGTCTACGTGAACCCGTGGGGTGTAGGCCGCGTATTTGGCGGCGAGGCGTATTCGGAACTCACCGCAAGGAACCACGACATGTGCCAGGTGGCGCTCGACGGCAATCCCAAAGTGGCCGCCTGCCCGAACCATCCGGAGTTCCGCGCCTACATGCACAAGTGGATTGAAACCGTATGTGCGACGAAGGTCGACACGATTTTCTGGGACGAACCGCACTTCTATTTCGAGAAGGGAGGACTCCAGAACTGGAGTTGCCGCTGTGAAAAGTGCCGTGCGCAGTTTAAAACTCAATTCGGGTACGAGATGCCCGCCGAACTCACCGAAGACGTGTTGAAGTTCCGCGAGGATTCGCTTATCGACTTCCTGAAAGAAATGACCGAAGATGTTCACGCCCGCGGCAAGCGCAACTGCGTGTGCATGCTCCCGCCGTGGTTCCCCGCGGGGCTCGACGACTGGGGCCGCGTCGCAGGCCTTGCAAGTGTCGATGAAGTCGCAAGCGATCCGTACTGGGAACGCGGAGCGACCGAGGAATGGGTGCGCGAGAAGTATGCGGGAACCGCCAAGAAGCTCGTGGATGTCGCGGCCCGCTACGGGAAGGCCGTGCAGATGTGGGTGAAGGCCTACCAGATAGAGGCGGGCCGCGAGAACGACCTCGCCATCGCTGTCGAGGAAAGTCGCGCAGCCGGCATAGACAACATTTTCGCCTGGAGTTACCGCGGCACCGAAACGCTCACCTGGCTAAAAAGCGACAACCCGGACGAAGTCGCCCGGGTGTTCAGAAACGCATTGCGCTAGTTACTTCATCACGCGTACCGTCGTGGAGCCGTTTTTCGACTTCACGTAGTAGGAGCCTCCCGTCTTGACGAGGGCGCGGACCTTCTGCGACACATCCTGTGCACTTGCCGCATCGATGCGGCCCACGTGCGAGCCAAGCATGTCAAACACGTCGTAGGTAACAGGGCTTCCCGATACCGCAAGTTTTGCCCGAACTGGCGTCGTACCATCAATAAATTCAAGCCAGTCCAGATTCACGTAGTTGCCCGTAATCAGGAGTTTCAGCACGTGCTTTCCGGCTTCGAGATTCACGCTGCCGAGCGGGAGGTCTTCGTAAACGCTCCAGTCCTCGCCCGTCTTGGGGACTGTCGTCGCAGGCACGATTTCCTTGTCGTCCACAAACAAACTAAATCCCGATGTCTCGGAACCCGAGGCCACATGCGCGGTAAGTTTGAACTCGCCCGCCGCAGCCACATCCACGGTGTATTCCAGCCATTCGCCTTCCTGCGTGTAACCGATAGCATAGTTGTCGCCACCTGTATAAATATCTACGCCATCCTTGCGGTACTCCCC
>Ga0310697_10005069_pt1 | contig 12807 bp, 16 predicted proteins | sample 172DNAGHGlowgp2_FD_203883 | JGI IMG/M metagenome (GOLD analysis project Ga0310697, IMG submission 203883) | Sheep rumen microbial communities from Palmerston North, Manawatu-Wanganui, New Zealand - 1728 DNA GHGlow gp2 (v2) (version 2) | ecosystem: Host-associated > Mammals > Digestive system >...
GTGTAAATGGGAGATTACAAATGAGGGACTTTTATATTACATTGCCAATATAGCCCTCATAGTCGTATCTGTAAACGCATGCCAGATCTTCAAATCAACAGGCTTGTAATCATCAAACAACTGTTTCACAAATTCTATCTCAAACACCAAACGGAAATCATTCGGGTCATTGTCTGGTTGACCTTCCTTGCGAGTGCCCACACGCGCTATCTTAATCAAGTACAAATCTCGTATTCCCTTATTCTTTACATATGGCATGAAGTAGTATAGTTTGTTGAGTGCCACCGTTGCAGGGAATCGCTTGCCTGTATAATACACTTTTGCAGTGCGGTCAAGGTATTGCTCGATGTTGTCGTTCTTCACCAGAGAAATCAATACATTCTTGTCCTTCCTCAATGATGTGTATTCAACATCTTGGCTTTCAGCAACAATAGAATTATTGACGATTTCATCGGGATATTGTTCCAGCAACTTGAAAAAGTCAAGTTGTTGGACACGTGGAGCAGCAACTTTCTTTATCTTGCTGCGTTCTTCCAATCGTATGCCATGCGCCTCCAATGTCCTTCTTATCTGCATGGCAACATGGTAGGCGAGATTGACAGGCACCGCATTCCCAATCATCTTATAGCCATCATTCACATCTTCATAAATGAACTTGAAATCATCTGGAAATGTTTGTATTCTTGCCACTTCACGCACTGTCATTCTTCTGTAAAGATGCTCTTGCCCTGGCACAAAGATATGGTGCTCAGAATCAATCTTCTGCATCTTCGGAGCTTGTGGGTGCAACTGACATTGCCGACCGCTTGCCTGTACGGTGAAGCCCTGCTCATCCCAACTGCGCACACGGTTGCGAGACATAAAGATAGAAGAATAACCACTTACATAATACTCATGATTAGGCACGGCACAGGCTTTCCCATTCGTGTGGTTGTGTGCCCGTGCAGGGATGGCAGAATCCTGCAAATCAGCTATTGCATCACGCAAAGTGAGCCTTGGTTCCACAGGAGCGGGGTATTTGAAATCATGGATGTTCAAATCCTTTCGGAATCCAATGAAGAAAATGCGGTCTCTGTCCTCTGGCACTTCGTAATCACGAGCATTCAGCATTTTCAAATTGACATCATAGCCAGCCTCCTCAAACGAGGACAAAAAAGCCTCCACTGCTTTTTTATGACGAGGTGCCAACATGCCCGACACATTCTCCGCTACAAAGAATAATGGACGGACACTCTTTAAGATGCGGATATACTCATTGAACAACTGACCACGAGGGTCTTCAATGCCACGTTTAGCACCTCCCTCGCTCCACGATTGGCAAGGTGGTCCCCCGATGATTCCCTCGACATTCTCAGGGAACACCTCAGTTCTGATTTTTCGGATATCACCCTCTATCAAATGCACATCAGGAAAGTTGGCTCGATACGTGGGGCAAATATGCGGGTCGTACTCATTTGCCACTGCTGTAACAAACCCCGCATTATGAAAGCCACGGTCAAGCCCTCCCGCTCCACTAAACAAACTGATGAGTGCCATATTTTCTATTGAAAGAGGTGTTGAGTGAATAAAACAGGGGGATTGCCAAGCAGCTTGATGTCGAACTTTAATGACCGCTCCACCATCGTACTTGCGTTATGCAATCTGAACGAGATTTCCCATCCACCATCCAAAATCATATTAAGTGTTGTGTCCGAGTCTTGTTTCATCTCGAACTCAACGATTCTTGTAGGCAAATTAATCTTTGGTGTCGTGTATCGAGCCTTCACACCATTCACAGTCTTGTTCAATTCACCATTGATGTTAAAGGCTTTCACCACCACCAGATGGTGGGCATCATCCTTGATAATCTTGTAAAAGGGGTGATTACCTATCAGATATTCCACCAACCGGGCAGGAACGGAAGCATCCCCCTCTGCTAATCTCAGCATCTCGACACGGAACGCCTGCAACAATGGAATGTATACTTTTTCACGCTTGGCACTTCCCAAATCGTCCCATTTCAGATTTTGGGAAACACACTCCTCAATATATTCAAAGACAGGTTTTATGCTGTCCCAATAGCCCTGTGAACAAGGGACATCCAGCCACACCTTTCCGAAATCCAAAGTCCTACCCAATCTGGAATGCTTCACTGCATCATTGTTATTCTTTGCAGAAAACCCAATTTCCCATTGAGGACGCACACGACTGAACACCACATCACGCACATCACCATTCTCCCCCTCTTGATCTTTCTGCAAATAGATGCTCAGCACATCCGAGTCGTTCTTCTGTGCCATCAGCCCTGGCTCAATCTTCGTCATCGTGTCAATCGTCTCGCTGGCAGCCCTGTCGAATTTTTGTCTTTCTTTTTCATCAAAGCCCTCATAGTACCCTCTCGCCTGCACACACGCCTCATTCTCAACCAGCACGGCATTTACCCCCTGCTGATTAATGTGCTCGCAATACACCTTGGCGATGGCGTATTCAAAAGCCTTTCCATTCTTAACTTGTTTCCCTTGCGCCATACATGTTTCAGGTTTTGTTTTGCAAAGATACAACATTCTCCTCACTTATCCAACATCACCCTCTCAATTTTTTTCACATTCATCTTTGAGGTGAAGAATTCGCACCTCAAACCACCAAATAAACCCCGTCATATTTTTACCCTGAAAAAGTTTCAAAGCGTGAATTTTGAGAATTGTGAATTTGGGGAATGAGCAAGTTGGTTTGGGGGATTACTAATAGGGGGAGTACTGTAATAAATATTATTTATAATATATTTATTATTATAATTATTATATATTTATTATGCACTCCTACGCCTATACACAAAATTCCCGAAATTCACAATTCACAAAATACACACTATTGGAAACGGCATAGTGTGACTTCCATAAAGAAACGTGCGACACTTCCGCAAGGACGCGCGTGTGTTGCCTGCAAAGACACCAACGCATGCGAAAGACACCTGCCAAAATGCCCGAAAATGGCTACCAGTAGCCAAAAAAATTGATAAGTGGCTACAAACTTGCACCAGCCTTTGTTATGTCGTAACTTTGCATCAGATTCAGTTGAAAACAAAAACAAAAACTAAAATGAAATCTATCTACAATTTGACTTATCGTATCTTTAGCACGCTTGGCTTGCCAAGAATTTACAATGGACATTTTATTTGTGATTCTGAAATTCTTTGTGCCTTTGTGGCTGGCATCAATATTTTCATTTATCATTTAGCGCGGTGCAGTATGCGCAAATCATCAAATTGTAAATGAGATTGCGTGGATATGTTAACGGATTGTGAAAAATTTAAGAATCAGTCTTAAGCGGTGTTAACACTTTTAGGGTATTTGTTAAACTAAATCAAACAGAGGGAAAAATAGAGGAAAAATGTTTTGTGGTAACGTCAAAATGTCGTTATTTTGCGCTCAAATTTGAGAATTAATTAACATAAAAATAAATCGAAGATGAAACAGACTACAAAAAGATTCTACGGCACACTTGTTGGTGTAGCCTTCCTTTCAGGATTGACGGGGGCTTTTGCTTATTCCCTCTCGCAGAAGTCAGTGGACAAGATTTTGCCTTCTTTCTCTTTCACAGAACCGAAGAAGGCTCAGGAACCAGTCGGCAATTTGATGACACTATCCACAGCGTCAGCTCCAGCCGTACAGCCAGTGGACTTGACAGAAGCTGCTGAGAAAGCCTGCAATGCTGTTGTTTACATCAAGGTGGTGCAGAAAGGCAGAAAACAGACCATTGAATATCGTGACCCGTTTGAGGATTTCTTTGGCGATTTCTTCGGACGTGGCGGTGGCGGCACTCAGCGCCGTCAGGTGGAAACTCCTAAGCGTGAAGCTGCCGGCTCTGGCGTGATCATCTCTGAGGACGGCTATATCGTGACGAACAACCACGTGGTGGAAGATGCTGACGACATCACCATCACCCTCAACGACAACCGTGAGTTCAAGGCTCGTGTCATTGGATTAGACGCTGATTCAGACTTGGCACTTTTGAAGATTGACGCTTCTGGTCTTCCAGCCATCGTGATTGGTGACTCTGAACAATTGAAGGTGGGCGAATGGGTGCTCGCAGTTGGCAATCCATTCAATCTCACGTCAACCGTGACTGCAGGTATCGTGTCAGCCAAGGCTCGTAACATTGGTGCGCACAAGAACGGCATCGAGTCGTTCATCCAGACAGATGCTGCCATCAATCAGGGCAACTCTGGTGGTGCATTGGTGAACACACGTGGTGAGCTGGTGGGTATCAATGCCATGCTTTACTCTCAGACAGGTTCTTTCACGGGTTATGGTTTTGCCATCCCGACCACCATCATGAAGAAGGTGGTGAATGACTTGCAGGCATACGGAACCGTGCAGCGTGCAATGATTGGCATCAGCGGTATGACTCTCCACGAATACATCGATGCCAAGAAGCATGACGACGAGAAGTTCACGGCTGATTTCGGCACAGTGGATGGTGTTTATGTGGCAGAAGTGGTTGACGATGGTGCTGCATCTGAAGGAGGCATCAAGAGCGGCGACGTGATTGTGTCGATAGATGGCAAGAAAGTGACGAAGATGTCAGAACTGCAGGAAGCCACCACCAAATATCATCCTGGTGACAAGGCACAGATTGGCTACATTCGCGACAAGAAGGAGAAGACCACAACCATCACCTTCCGCAATGCGAAGGGCAACACCAATGTCATCAAGACACAAAAGGTGGATGCACTGGGTGCTGAATTCAAGGAACTGACCGAGAGTCAGCAGAAGACCTTGCACCTCACATACGGTGTGCAGGTGACAAACCTCAAGAGCGGCTATCTGAAAGACGCTGGTGTGCCAGATGGATTCATCATCTTGAAGGCAAACAACCAGAACATCAAGTCTGCCGCAGATATGGAATCTGTCTTCAAATCAGCACAGGCAAGCGATGAGCAAACCCTCTGGATATGGGGTAAGACTCCTGCCGGCAGAGCCATGTCATTTGCGATATACCTCGGTGAATAAACCGCTGAAATGTTAAAAAACGAGGGATTTGATAAAAAAAATTGTCAAATCCCTTGTTTTTATTTTTATAATGCATTACCTTTGCGATGTAGAAAACAACGAAAGCTGTCCGTTTAGGTAAGAGAACCGAGCAATAAAGGGCTGCTGAGTTAACATACAGCCGGGGTTAAGGATCGATCGGGATACTCATCAAATTATACTTTGAAACCGAGATGATTTTACCGTTCCAATGGCGGGCCACAACCCAGAAGTCGCCATGTCATCGAGCATGGGGTTTCGGCGTCTGGAAACCATAGAGTCGGTGGATTACAAAGGGCGGTAAATACTCAAATCTTATCACGTCGGAGTTTCATCACATCTCCTCCCGGCTATTTATAAAGGGTGGACTTATTGATATAGGTCCACCCTTTACAAGGAAAGTTGCCGGAGTGGTCGAACGGGCCGCACTCGAAATGCGGTGAACGGGTAACTGTTCCGGGGGTTCGAATCCCTCACTTTCCGCGAAAGGGGTTGCAAAAGCAATCCCTTTTTTGTTTGATTTTGAGGTATTTAGGTGTTTAAGTGATTAAAAATCAGTAGGGTTCAAAAATGGACACTAACGTCATATATGTAGTATTATATACACATCATATACCTATTATATACACTAATTCTCTACCAATGGTTTTTTGATTCTCTACCCATCCTAAAAAAATACCGATTATCAGTAAACAATTAAAAAAAACAAGACAATTATGAAAGTACCGAGCATTAAACTCGTTTTTGACCGGAAGAAGGTCGCAACACATATCAAGGAGGCATCTGTGGAATTTCTTATTTGCCACGAATACAAGAAGAAGTACATCGCAACTGGTGTACGTCTGCATGATAAGGAATGGAAACCCGACCTGCATGTGGTAGGTCGTGTGGATGCTCCTGAACTGAATGAACTGCTGAACAAGCAGATTAGGAATGTTCGTGAGGTCATTAACAGGATGATGGATGAAGGGAACATCAATATAGACGAGATTCCTTCACGCTTGCTGATGCTGAACAGGGATGGAATGTCATTCATGGATTTTTGCGAGGAACGTGTTGCGATAAGGCAGCACGGATTGAAAGAGGATAGTGCGGAGAGATATGACAGATTCATGCGATTCTTTAAGAAATGGGGCAAAATCGTTTATTTCGCTGATGTGACGGACAAGAACGTGATTTTGATGGATGAGGCTCTATCCGAGAAGAAGATGACCGCATACAGCCGTTGGCATAATTATCACCGATTCCTTAATTCCTTTATCATTGATGCCGTGAATGAAGGGAGGTTATCGAGGAATCCTTACAAATGGGTTTCAATCACCAGAAAGCAGGAGAAGAAGACATTGGACAAGTTCTTGACGAAGAAGGAGGTGGAGCGATTGAAGAAATTGCCGTTAAACGGGCATTTGGAGCGTGTCAGAGACCTTTTCATCTTTCAGGTGTACACTTGCCTTGCCTATGTTGATTTAGCCTCATTTGACGCAAATAAGATTGAAGAGGTGAACGGAAGGAAGATGTATGTGGGGAATCGTGGCAAGACTGGTCAGGAGTTTTCGTTCTTGTTGCTTGAACCTGCCGTGAAGGTGCTTGAAAAATATGGTGGGGCTTTGCCGATAATAACAAACCAAAAGTATAACGATTATTTGAAGGTTTTGGCTGCAAGGGCGAAGATAAACAAGCCATTGAGTTCCCATTATGCACGCCACACTGGAGCAACCTTGCTTTTGAACGCTGGTGTGGATATGGAGGTGGTGGCAAAGATTTTAGGTCATTCTTCTACAAGGATAACCAGACAAGTTTATGCGAAACTGCTTGACAGCACGGTGGCTGATGCGATGGAGAAGGCTGGGATTTAGAGGTAATAGACAAATTTCAACTGCTCGCCATCCCGAATATGAATGATGCCAGGGTATTGCTTTTGCAAGAAATCCCATGCTCTTGTTCCGTGACGATGCCACATGCTTACTGGATGAACGCGCTCGCCATCTGCAAGTTGGTAGAAGTCGGCTTTAAGGCGGTCAATTAACTTATAGTTGGCTGCCTTATATATTGTCCCTTTGTTTCCTGCCGTTGTATCGGCATAACTGATTAGCACTTTCACTTCTGGGTGTGCCGCTCTCATGTATCGGTGGAATAGGCTCAACACAATGGTTTCGCTGAATTTTGGCATATCATCGGATAACCACATTCTATCAAATTCCCTCACTTGCTCTGGCTTGTAATCACCCTTTATCTTCGGTCTGATGCCATATCCGCATTGCAGTGCACCATTCACTTTTCCATTATACAGGACAAGAAGGCTTACAAACGAGTTTTTTGTGACTTTTCGTGAATAGTGATGTTTGACTATCACATTGTCCGCCTCTGCTTTTTCGCATACAACAATCTTAACACCCTTTTCTGGTGCTTCGTAGCCAATTACCCCCATAAGGTCATATATGGGAAATTTCTTTATTCGCTTTCTTGCCATCACAATTTATACGGCTTAAAACCGTATCGTTCTTGAATAAGTGTATTCAGCCATTCAGGAAACTCCCCATCGTGGGCGTCGGTGTAGTCGGTCAGTTCCTTTGTGTATTCCTGAACAAGCAGTACAAAGTCCATATTTGGTGTTTCGCCTCCTTGAATGTGGTATAGTTCCTGTAAGTGTTCAAGTTCGCATTTCAGTCGTGGAGAAAGGCTTACTCGTTCATCACCACCTTGCAGTCCGACCCAAGCCATAACTCTTGCACCTACATCCATTGGCACGATAGCCATATCCATTTGTCTGCATGCTGCATACATTGCTTTCCTGAAATCTTCCATAGTTGATATTATTATTAAATTCGCTCTGTCTTGTTATTTTTGCGTTTTCACCTTTTGCAAATCGCATAACGCTTGCACGTATAGCAAATGATGATACACCATCTTTAAGTTTGTCAAGGTACTTATTTACCGCATTTGCGACTATGATTTCTGCTCGTTCTTGGCATAAGCCATACACATCAATAAAATGGTACACAAGCGACTTTTCGACTTTATGTAAGTAGTCAAGTATTGGTTGTACATCGCCATCGTAGTAACGCTCTATCAATTTCATGTTCTCTTTTATTTGTTCCATGCGTTCTGCATTACGCTTTCTTGCAGCATTACTTTTTTTTAAGACCATTGACCTGTCAAGCACAACAAGTTTCCCATTTTCCATACTAATACAGATGTCGCTTGGAATTTTTAGCATGTCAAGGTGATTGATTGCGCAGTACATCATTCTGTAAAGCGTAGTACCGATAGTCTGTCCGTTGACTTTGATAGTAAATGACTTGTACTTTGTACGCATCTTTACTTCTCTCAGCCTGCCGTATCTCATCGTGTAAATTACGCCGTTTACCACATCAACTTGGTAGTTCGGTATATCAGGAACTTGTAATAGTTTCATTGTTATACGTGTTTTTTATTTTATCAAGAATTATTTTAGGTGGCACTTCCCACCATTTGCTTTCAAAGTTCAAATCGTGCAAGTTGAGGTATTGTGTCTTGTCAGACGGGGCGCGTATATAGCGGTCGTATTTTGTCATATGAGATATAATCATATAGATACTAAACATCAAACCTTCGCAAACATCGGCAACAAATACGTCACCATCTTTGTTTTCCGCATAAATGTAATAACAAGGTTCTTCAAGTCCAGTTCTTGTTACTTCAATCTTTACGTTGCGGTCATATCCGAATGTACACAGCAACAACATCAATACGTCTTTTCCAGTCATAGTTTGTATTCGTTTTTTAATTTCAACTCATAATATTTCTTAACCAAATCTACATAATTAGGCAACCAACTTGCGAGTATTTCTACGTCTTGTTCGTTGGTTATTATCGCAAGTACCCACCATTCCGCTCCATCTTCACTATTTTTGTCTTGTTTAATAGCCATGATACAACCATAGCCATCTTCTTTTGATAAGCAAATCTCAAAGCCGTTATCAATGCTATACTTGCATAAGTCACTTGCCAATAGTTCTTTTTTGCTATTTACTTCGTAGTAAACATCTTCAAATCCGCTAAAGAAGTTTGGTCTGTATTTCTCTATCTTCATAGTCGTTTTTAGTTATATTATACTATAAATCGCCAAATGCTCGCTTGCTCATATACACTCCTACGAAAAATATCTCAAACTCTTTTATAAGCATAGATTGCAAAATGCCGTCATCTTCTGGAATCATCCTGTGATGAGCGTAGAATAATCTTTCACAGTCGCTCACTTCCTTGCTACGCTCAAAGGTTCTTCCTTCTTTGTCGGTCAATGTGCCGTAGAACTTATCACCACGTCTTTCTATTGTCATAGACTTAATGTGTTCGTCTATGTACTTCTGCATTATTGATTTTGTTTCCATATCCGTTCGTTATTTGTTGTCTTGTTTTCTTAAATAATCAACTATTGCAGCCATCTGGTCAAAAGAAATAGGAACATCTGTTTGAAGAGAGTCTTTAGGTGCGAATTTACCCAAGAATACGGATGGTTCTTGCGAAAACACTTCTTGTGCATCCATTCCCATTATCTCGGCAATTTTATACAATTGCTCTCTTGTCTTTGCTTTTAACATATACCTTCTATTTCACCTCCGTTATTACGTTTCTATTCTCTAAACTTGTTTATAACACATTGAATTTCGTTAGAAAGTAATCCATTTTCTTCAAATGTTTTTTCTATTTCGTCAAGTAGTATATTCATTGTTGCTATGGCTTCGCCTTCATCTATCCACCCATAACAAATTTGCTTAATTGTTTCCATACTTTTTTACTTTATTTCTTGTATTACGTTTCTTTGTTCTACAAAATAAGCCTCCACGCTTTCAAGTTTGCCTTTCTTATCTCGCTTGTGGTTACGGTAGCGCATTGGTGTTCCGTCAAGCCAAAGTTTCATATTGCGCTTGCTTGATGTTATCGTGTCAAGTTCGGCTTTGATGTAAACCTTGTCATCGCTACGATAGTTCTGCATGACGTATGGGATTAAATTCTTAGCCGCCATTAGCGCACCTAATAGGTAAGAGCCATAGTACATAACATTCCGCAAGTTTATCTTGATGTCCTTTTCCACTGCCATCCTGCGTGCCAAAATGTCTTGGGCTTGTTGGATGATTTTATCTTCATGTTCCCTGGTCATATTTTTATGGTGCATTTATGCGCTATAGTTGATATTACTCAAATTCAATTTTTGTCTGCAAATAAGTTTCTGCATACCATTTTTCGTAGGACTTACCGCTTATCCACCAATTGAATATCTTTTCGGCAATCTCGTCCTCGGTAGGCTCGTTTTGCCCCCTATTGCCGTTTAGAGAGGGGGCTATCCGAAAACCCGTCCAGTGGCTGTTGTCGGGACACTGAATCCATCCGCCCATATTCCTGTGTTGGCTTTTCGGTGCCAGGTTCTTTTCGGGGGGGTAATTTCCTCCCGTCGTCGTACTTCCATTGCCAATCGCTGAAACATGGTGTTCCATTCGGATTGGGAGTATCTCGCATTGGTACGTTTGTCTTGTGATTTCCCCCCCCTTACGGATTCTCTTGATGGCGCGAATCCAACCAGATTTCACATAAGGGAAGTCTTTTAGTTCACGGAGTTTCTGCTTGTGTCTTGACATCGGACATAATATGCAACCGATGCGCTTATAGCCTTTGTCGTAGAGTTCGCAATGCTCCACCTGCACCACATTGTTCAAAAACTCCCACACTTCTTTGTCAGTCCATTCAAAGATAGGAGAAATGAGTATGGAGTCCTTGCCATTGATACAGCGTACCTCGTTTTCTTTGTCAGCGGAGAAAAAATCCTCATTGACCTTCTTCCCCTCTTTCTTCATCTTCTTCATCAGCTTCTCTTCCTTTTCCTTGATTTTGGCTTCCTGCCATTGGCGAAACTCATCGAGAGAACCGCTGAATTGCCTGTTGCTCACTTCCACCTCATGACGTTTGGCTCTGCGTGTGCTTTCTTGTTTGCGAATGCCGATGAGTGTCACCTTTCCTGCACCTGCCTGTTCTTTTAGGTCGGCACAGCACCAACGTATGCGCATGGATGGAAGTATGCCTCTGTCCACTGCAAGGTCATAGATGGATTTCTTGGGTGCGTGACATATCACATCAGGGTATTGCCGATGAACAAAACGCACAACCTGTGGAGGGTCAACGGATGTGAAATTGATGTTTGCATTGAACTTCACTCCTGCAAGTTTGGCGATGTGGTATAATGCCTGACTGTCCTTGCCTCCGCTGAATGCCAAAAAATAGCCTCCATCGCTGTCATACCTTAATGCAAGGCTTTCAGCTTTCTGCAATAGTTCGATGCTTTTCTGCATCTTTCTTTGCAGTGGTTTTGATGCTCTTTGCATTGCATCAACCAGTGAGATGTGAATTTGTGAATTTAACATACAGCCTTGTTGCGAAAATGAAATTTTTTCGGGTCAAAAATAATTTATTACATGTTATTTAGGTTTAAACCATTGTTTTAGGTTTTAAACTGCTAACCTTTTTTATCTCTCGGAAGAAGACAATTTCCCCAAAGGCATTGCGACATGCCTCTTGGATTGTCTTCCGACTTCTGCTGAACCCCTCTCAGAGCCCCCGTCTTCGACACAACAGCGAATTGCAAACACTGCTGATACATGTTCTTCCCGATTTGCTTTCGGTCGCCCAAGCGAACATGACATCTTTCGATGCTCCCTCACTTCCCACGTCAGGGCTACTCTCTGGTGGGTTGTTTAACTTATGCCGAGCGCGACTCATGACCTACTTTCAAACACCTTTCAGCCATTTATGACGGACGTGCAAACATAAGCGAGTGAAAAACAAGAAAAGCCAACATTATAAATGAACTATCCCTGTCAAGCAAGTGCAGTACTTAACAGGGAATCATCCAATATAGTGTTGGCGGTTTGCCTTTCCTATTTTCGGTGTGTCCGTTACTTCAAGACTGCACTTCTTGTTTCACGCTGCAAAGTTATACCATCCAAAATCGAAAAATCGCCAAAATGGTAATTTTGTGAAGAAAAGATTGAAAAAAAATTTGTCGGCTTGTTGCGAAGAAGTTTTTGAGCATTGCAAAGAAATCAATTGCACGGATGCGCTGCTTTTCATCGTATTGTTCCGCGAGTTGGTGCGCCCTTTTGAGAAATTCAGAAGGGTCTTTCACTTCTTTGTGCAGTTTCTCCACATCTTCAATGAATTTACTTCTCAGGTTCTCATGCTCAAAAAGGATGATGTCACCGATTTTGTTGATTACGTTGCAAGTTCCCCATAATTTCAAAAGGAGAATGAAACTGATGATTCCGATGATAATAATGATTAGCTCTTCCATAATGTTGGTTTTTAGCGGTTAATAAATTGGTTTATGATGCAAAAATGGTATTTGCCTGTTGCGATACGGATGCAAAGTTAAACAAATTGGCTGAAATATGCCATCGTTTCTTCGGAAAGTTGCCTGATGGGACAAAGAACGTACTTTTGCGCGGTAACATCCACGCCCGAGTGTGCAAGTATGCGTGAAATGGTGTATATGTCACAGCCATGCAGATAAAGAAGCGTTGCGCACGTCCTGCGCCCTGTGTGGGATGATACGAAGGTGTACTTGGGTGCTGTGATTGTTGCACCACGTTTGTAAAGTGTCATTTCTTCGCTGATGCCGCATTCCTTGCAGATGTTGCGGAGGATGGAGTTGAAGGTGTTGTCGCACACTCGTTCCTGATATGCAAGCTTTTCAAGCTCATCGCCGAAAATTTGGTGCGCCCTGTTGCGATAGTCGCCCATGAGGATGCGTCTTGCCACATCTGATAAT
>Ga0310697_10005070_pt1 | contig 12804 bp, 10 predicted proteins | sample 172DNAGHGlowgp2_FD_203883 | JGI IMG/M metagenome (GOLD analysis project Ga0310697, IMG submission 203883) | Sheep rumen microbial communities from Palmerston North, Manawatu-Wanganui, New Zealand - 1728 DNA GHGlow gp2 (v2) (version 2) | ecosystem: Host-associated > Mammals > Digestive system >...
GAAAATTGAAAATTGAGAATTGAGAATTGAAAATTGAAATCCAAGCAATGAAATCATCCAGGTACATAAAAAAAACGGTTAGGCTGATGCTCTGCGTCGGCATCCTTTTCAATTTTCAATTTTCAATTTTCAATTCCATCCACGCCCAGAGCCCGCTGAGCGACAGCGCCACGGCCTACGTGCTCACCTGCGGCCCTGGCAACGACTTCTACACCACCTTCGGCCACAGCGCTATACGCATCTGCGACCCCGCGCGCGGCATCGACCAGGTGTACAACTACGGCACGTTCGATTTCAACACGCCGCACTTCTACTGGAAGTTCATGCGCGGCAGGCTTGACTATCAGCTTGGGCGCACGACGTTCGCGCATTTCATGGCCGAATATGCTGCCGAGGGACGTTCTGTCTCGCAGCAACGTCTCCACTTCGACGCCCGCCAGACGGCGAACCTCTACCTCCTTCTGGAGCAGAACTATAGGCCCGAATACCGCTGCTACCGCTACGATTTCTTCCGCGACAACTGCGCCACGCGCGTGCGCGACATGGTGGCAATGGCCATCGGCAAGGGCGACACCATCCTTGGCTCCGACTGGCAGGCCGAACCCCGCAGCTACCGTCGCCTGGTGAGCGACAACCTCAAAGGCACCCTCGAGTGGTGGCGCCTCGGCATCGACATGCTCTTCGGCCTCCCTGCCGACCATCGCGCCACGGACATGGAGCGCATGTTCCTCCCCCTGGAGATGCGCGACATCTACGCCGCCACCCTCTGGCGCGGCGACTGCGGCAACGCCAATATGGTTACTCCGTCGGAGCAGTTGCTGCCCGAGACGCGCCAACCCCTCGACGCCAGCTTCCCGCCGGTGGTGGCGTTCGCGCTGTTGCTTGTGTTGGTGGTTGTTATGACTTGGAAAGGGTGGTACCGCCCCTGGATGGACCGCGTGCTCTTCGTCCTGGCCGGAGTGGTAGGATTGTTCCTCATCTTCATGTGGGTGGGCACCGACCACTACTGCACCCAGTGGAACCTCAACATCCTCTGGGCCAACCCGCTGCTGATTCTCGTCGCCATCCGCTTGGAGCGCAGCCCCCGGTGGTCGCTATGGCTCATGGTGGGATGCCTCGCCGTGGCGGCAGTATGGACCCTCTGGTGCGGCCTCTCGCCCGCCATCCTGCTTCTCATCCTCACCCTCGCTTTCCGCATCGTCGGTTACCTCCGTCAGAGGTGAAAATGTCAAAAAATAGACCTCAAAGGGCCCTTTTGGACCCTTTTCCTGTTAAATGACGTATTTTCAACCTACTAACACCTTATCATCTCCCACCATGGTGGGAGTTGGGTGGGAGTTGGTAGGGCTATGGTAGGGCTATGGTAGGGCTATGGTAGGGCTATGGTAGGGCTATGGTAGGGCTATGGTAGGGCGAAAAAACGTCAAAAATCACCCTGCGGTTCTTGCGGCGTTTAAACGGCGAGAATTATGTTTTTGGACGGCGAATTATGCGAATTATGCGAAGGCTACGCAGATATATTTACGGCGAATTAAGCGAAGGATACGCAGATATATTTACGGCGAATTACTCGAATTGTGGGCTTGCGCTAGCAAAAATTAGAGTAATTCGCCCAGCATTGACCTGCGTAGCCTTCGCTTAATCCGCTTAATTCGCCGTTATATAAAAAGTAGTTCGCCGTTAAATAAAAAGCAGTTCGCCGTAAAAAAAAATTCGCCGTCAGCCGTTGGCGAGGATTTTGTCGAGGACCATCTGGGGGGTGACGGCGTGGAGGCAGCGGTAGTCGCCGAAGCGGCAGGGGCGGTTGCCGTAGGCGGAGCAGGGCTGGCAGGGGAGGTTGGCACAGAGGGCGTTGGAGCGATTCTGATTGTAAGGGTAGAAGCCAAAGTCGGGATGCGTGGCGCCCCAGATGCTGACCACCGGCACGCCGAGGGCCGAGGCGAAGTGCATGTTGGCGCTGTCCATGGAGACCATGAGACTGAGCGACTTGATGATATCTAGCTCCTCGCGGAAGGACTGTTTGCCGGCCACGGAGGTGACGCCCTCGCAGGGCTCGGCCCACTGCTCGAGGGTGGGGGCCTCGTCCTTGCTGCCGAAGAGGATGACGCTGTAGCCCCGCCCGGCCAGGAGGCCGATGAGTTGCTGCATGAGTTCCGCCGGCCATATCTTGCCCTGGTGCTGCGCGAAGGGGGCGATGCCGATGGTTGTTGGCCTCACCCCAGCCCCTCTCCCAGGGAGAGGGGAGGCTGCCGCAGGTTGTTGATTGTCAGTCCCCTCTCCTTGGGAGAGGGGCAGGGGTGAGGCCAGTGAGGCCGACAGTCCGGCGCGGCGGAAGACGTCGTCGTAGCGTTGGTATTGGGGTTTGCGCGGGGTGGTTTTGAGGTGGTGGAGGAAGAGCCAGCGCGAGAGTTTGCCTTTGCGCAGGGCGCAGAGGCGGAAGTGGAAGTCGAAGAGGTGGCGCAGGCGTAGCAGGGTGAGGGCGAAGCCTACGCGGTTCACCTTGTGGAGGTCGATGACGGTGTCGGCACCGACGGCGTTGAGCACTTGGTATATCTTGATGAAGCTCTGTTTCTTCTTGAGTCCCAGGTATTCCACGTTGGCCATGCCCTCGAACAGGGGCTGCAGCAGCGGCGGGCCGGCGACGGTGAAGCGCAGGTCGGGGTTGGCCGAGGCGTAGCGTTCGACCAGCGGCGCCATGATGGCCACGTCGCCGAGAGCGGAGAGGCGGATGACGAGGACGTTGTGCATCGGTTTCAGTTTTTAGTTTTTAGTTTAAGCATTTCGGTATAGAGCATCTGGTTGCGAGTGCTGAAAACTTAAACTTGAAACTTATGACTTTTTGTACAGCGAGGGGTTAAGGGAGGGGTCGTTGTACATCTTCATCTGGCGGTAGAGCTTCATCTGGCGGCGTCCGGCGGCGAGGTCGTCGAGGAGCTGGTCGATGGCCAGGGTGAGGTCGGCGTGCTGGGTGAGGAGGGTGTCGAGTTTGGCCTGGCATTTGGCGCGGTGCTCGTCGTCGCCGCGGTTGGCCTCGATCTGGAAGTGGTAGACCTTGAGGGCGAGGATGGAGAGGCGGTCGATGGCCCAGGCGGGGGTCTCGGTGTTGAGGCGGGCGTCGGGCTGAGGCTTCACGTCCTTGAACTGGCTGTAGTAGTGGTCGTCGATGCGCTCTACGAGGTCGGTGCGGTGCTGGTTGGATCGGTCGATGCGGCGCTTGAGCTGGAGGGCGTAGACGGGGTCCACATCGTCGGGGCGCACCAGGTCCTCGAGGTGCCACTGCACGGTGTCCACCCACGACTTCTCCCAGAGCACGGCCTCGAAGGTGCCGTCGGGATAGGGGTTGTGCTGCGGGGCGTCGACGTTGTCGGTCTTGTGGTACTCGGCCACCTGCTGAGCGAAGAGGTTATAGAGGTCGTTTGCTTTCATTATGTTGGTTTTTTGTATGTTTTTAAATGTTAAAAATAATGTCCGATGTTGAGGTAGAAATTGAGGCCCGGGGCGAGGGTGGAGTAGCCGAGGTCGGCGGAGATGGGGCCGAGGAAGGAGTTGTAGCAGTAGCCGAGGGAGAAGCCGTAGATTTGGGGCGTAAGCTGGAGCAGGTCCTCGAAATCGGACGACTCGCGTGCCACGGCGGCCCGGAAAATGAGGAATTGGTTTTTGTGGAGGTTGAACTGCAGGCGCAGTTGCGCGGCGACAAACAGGGGGTCGACGTAGGTGAGGCTCCTCACTCCCGGGAAGGCAAGCTGCTGGTCGACAATGTTCTGGTACGACCCAAGGGCGTTGGCAAAAGGATGGGGGATGTCGTCCTGCGCGATGACGAGTCGGCCGAAGAGGCAGGGCGAGAGGGTGAAGGAGGGCGAGAGGGCAAAGGAGTTGCGCCAGATGGTGCGCACCTCGCTGATGCCGGCATTACCCTGGTAGGTCAGCAGGTTGTCGGTGCGGTAGGTGTAGGTGGCGGTAAAGAAGATGCCGCGGGTGGGAGTGTAGAAGTCGTTCTCGGTGTTGAGGGTGGACTCGAAATGGTAGGAGAAGAAACGGGAGTCGTCGACGACAATGGCTGAGCCCGCGGCGGAAAGGATGGGGTCGTAGAAGTCGAAGTAGTCGAAGGTGATGCCAGCGCGCAGTTTGTATTTGCGAAAGCGCGAGTTGATGGGCATCAGGGACAGGCGGTGCTGGTTGTATTTGGAGTTGTAGGTGCGGATGCCGTCGGAGTAGATGTCGATGTCGTTGTGGAAGTAGGTGTAGGAGAGCGAGGGCGAGGTGATGCCGTGGGGATAGAGGTACTGTTCGGCGTGGAACTGTATGCGTTTGCCGAGGCGCAGGTGGGCGTTGACTTCCATGGGTATGCCCCACTGGAAGGGGAAGCGGGCACCGATCTGGAGGGCGCCGGTCTCCTCGTTGTCGAAGCGGAAGGCCACGCCGACAGCGGGGTTGTAGAGCAGGGGGGAGGGCTGGGCGGTGAGCTTGTAGGAGGGCTTGTTTTCTTCGCGGTCGAAGGAGGTGGGGGTGACGCTGCGTTGGGTGTCCCATCGGGGACGTTTCGAGGCGATGTCGTCGCGCAGGGCTAGAAGCTCGTCGCGGTGGCGTGCGGCCTCTTCGGCACCGCGGCGCAGCAGGGTGTCGATGGCGGCGGCCGTGAAGGAGGCGGCGGAGTAGCCGCTGACGTCGACGTGCATCACAATGTCGCTCATCGCGATGTTGTCGTTGTACTTGTTCTTGCAGTTGATGTCGATGACTTGCATCAGGAGGTCGATGGGGCCGGTGACGTCGTCGGCGGTGAGGGTGTCGCCCTGGACGGTGACGCCGATGATGATGTCGGCACCCATCTGGCGGGCGATGTCGGCGGGGTAGTTGTTCCTTAGGCCGCCGTCCACCAGCAGGCGGTTGCCCCAGCGCACGGGCGAGAAGACTCCGGGAATGGACATCGAGGCGCGCATGGCCTGCTTGAGGTAGCCGGAGTGGAAGTCGACCTCGGTGTTGGTGATGACGTCCGTGGCCACGCAGGCAAAGGGGATGGGCAGGGTGTTGAAGTCGATGGAGTCCAGATAGCCCTCGAGGAGGTGGTTGAAGAGGTGGTCCAGGTTGGTGCCGCGGATGAATCCGGCGCCGGAATTGCGGTTGCCTTTTCCAGAGGTGAAGGCGTGCCAGAGGGCGTAGGTGTTCTGCAGATGGCGGGTGTCGATGTCGACGGACTCGGGGTTGATGCGGTCGGAGAGGAGGAAGGTCCAGTCCTGCGAGCGCACCAGCGAGTCCAGCTCGTCGGTGCTCCAGCCCACGGCATAGAGGCCGCCGATGAGCGAACCCATGGAGGTGCCGGTGATGATGTCGATGGGCAGTCCGGCCTCTTCGATGGCGCGCAGGGCGCTGATGTGCGCCACGCCTTTGGCGCCGCCACCGCTGAGCACCACGGCCACCTTGGGCCGTGCAAAGGCGTCGGTCCAGTCCGTCTGGGCGTGGGTCGGCACAATGGTGAGTGTCAGCAGGGAGATTATGAGCAGCAGGTGTTTCATTGTGTAGATAGGGGTTCTCGTATGGTGCGGTGTTTTCTCTTAGTGGGCTGGAGGAGAAAACTCTCTATTTCAAGGTGTTCTTTCAGGCTGACGTGGGTGAGAATGCGTGTGTCGTAGCCCTGATGGGAGACGGCGATATTGTAGTTGCCGGGCAAGACGTTGAGCTCGAAGTTTCCATGGTCGTCGGCCATGGTGGTGGCCACGGTGTCGCCCTTCTCGGTGAGGACACTGATGCGGGCAAAGGGCAGAACGTCCCAACAATTGGGGCAGTCGGCAGATGTGTCCGTCTGGCCTATCTGGCCATAAATAAGGACGTCTTCCGGCCGGTAGAACAGAGTCCAAAGGTAGTCCGCAAGTGAGTCGGGTGTATCGCTGAAGGTCCCGTATTGGTAAACGGAGTCGCCCTCGCGATACTCGAACTGGGTCCAGTTGCCGTCGATGGCGATGCTGGAATCCTTGGGCAGTGATTTGATGGCTGCAGCACTGCGGAGAATGTGTTCATGCTGGCTTTGGGTCAGGGAAAGCGAGGCGATGTCACTGATAGTGTCGTGCCATTCCCCGTCGACTCGAAAGTAGAAAACCCGTTGACGGGTGACCTTTTGGTCCTCGTCGATCCGAAATACCGTGTAGCGGGGTGATGGCATGTGCTCAATCGTCACACTGACGGTCTGTCCCCATGCCAACAAGGGGAGCAGGACGAGAATCGCTATTGGGATGGCTTTCTTCATGATGCAACGGTTTTCGTTTCCACTTGTCCGTAGACGTCTTTCCGGAGCCTCATCCACTGCAGCAGGCCGCGCAGGGTGAGGAAGACCATGAAGGCTGTCCAGAGGATATTGTTCCAGGTGAGGGTGTCGAGGGGGGCGTTGAGGGCTTTCAGACCGTAGTAGACGGCGAAGAAGGCGGCGGTGGCCACGAACATGGCGTTGCGCATGCTTCGGCTGGCGGTGGCTCCGATGAAGATGCCGTCGAAGAGGAAGGCCGCGAAGCCGCACACGGGAACGATGAGCGCCCAGAAGAGGTAGTCGCCGGCGGCGTCGATGACCGTCTGCTGGTCGGTGAAGATGGCCAGGAACCACTCGCCGCCCACGGCGTAGGCTCCGGTGAAGACCACCGTCAGCACCAGTCCCCACACGATGAGCAGCCGCACCGCCGAGCGCAGGTTCTTGGCCTCGCGGGCACCGATGTAGCGGCCCACCAGGCTTTCTCCGGCATAGGCGAAGCCGTCCATGATGTAGCTGAAGAGGGTGAAGAACTGCATCAGCAGGTTGTTCACCGCAAGCACCTCGTCGCTGATGTGGCTGCCGGCTGCGGTGATGAAGGTGAACACCGCGGAAAGGCACACTGTGCGCAGGAAGATGTCGCCGTTCACCTTGAAGAACCTCTTCATTTTGTTCCAGTGCAGCGCATCCTTTATGGTCTTCATCGTTCCACTCTCCACTTTCCACTCTCCACTCTCCGCTTTCCACTTCCTCCGCAGGAAAAAGATGCCCATCGCCAGGCCGGAATACTGTGCCACCACCGTGCCCAGCGCCACGCCCGCAATGTCCCAGTGGAACACCAGGACGAAGAGCAGGGAGAAGATGATGTTGACAATGTTCAGCGCGATGGCTATCCACATGGGGGTCTTGGAATCCTGCATGCCGATAAACCAGCCTTTGATGGCGTAGAGCCCCAGGGTGGCCGGAGCGGCCCAGATGCGCACCTGGAAGTAGGTCAGCGCCATCGCTAGCACCTTGTCGCTGCCTTCGAAGATGACCGGCACCAGCAACCCTATGGGCCACTGCAGCACGATCAGCGCCAGCGCTATGCCCAGCGCAATGGTGCAGGCGCGGACGAGGGTCTTCACCGCCTCGTCCCACCGCCTCGCGCCGTAGGCCTGGGCCGTGATGCCGCTGGTGCCCATGCGCAGAAAACCGAAGTTCCAATAGATGAGGTTGAAGAGCGACGCCCCGATGGCTATAGCCCCCAAACCCTCCTCCGACAGGTGGCCCATAATCGCCGTATCCACCATGCCCAGCAACGGCACAGTGATATTGGTGATGATATTTGGCAACGCCAGTCCAAGAATCCTTCGGTTCATAAAACTACTCACTTAACTCATAACTCATAACTGATCCCGCAGCTTGCGCAGTTCAGCACTTTGCGCGACGACTTGTCGCTCACAAAAACCACGATATGGCTGTTCGCCAGGTTGATATCCTCGGCGGGGGTGAAGCTCAACGTGCCGCGCAGGGCCTCGCCCTCGGCGCCGTTGGCCTCGATGTCGCGTCCCCAGAAGCCTGTGATGACCTTGCGCAGCATGTGGTGGTGCGCATAGTCTTCCTGCATCGACCCGTCGGGCAGCAGTTGCTTGTACTCGAGCGAATCCTCGATAATCGCGGCCGTCAGGGTGACGGTGCCGTCGTATTGCCTGAGGAACTGCATCTCGACCTCGATTTCCACCTTGCCGTTGGCTGCGGCGCTCACTTCGAGGGCCACTGCCGGGGTCTCGTTCAGGGCCGAATTGATGGCGCCGACGATGGTGCTCATGTCGCCAAGGTATTGCGTCGAGCGGTCGCGGTTGATGTAGGCGGCGGGGATGGCGTTGATGCCGAAGTACTGGTCCCAGGCCGTCCCGCCGTCGGTGCGCATGTCAGGCTCGCCGGGGAAGGGCACACCCTGACCCGTAGGGTGGTTGATGGAGACCATCACCACGCGGTCGTTGTGTATCGTTGCCAGTGTCTGGTCTGCCATGGGGCAGTTGCTGCACTTCGGACCGGTGTATTTCTCCACATAGACGCGCTGCACGGGATTGGCAATGCCGCTGCCCGCTGTCCAGTTCACCACGGCGCCGTCGTAGACGGTATACTCGCTGCTGTCGATCTTGTCGCAGGCCGTCATCAGGCCCATCATCCCCATCAAACCGATTATTCCCAGAAATATCTTTTTCATATCCATTTTCTTTTTTAACTCATAACTCATAACTCTTAACTCATAACAGCCTAGAAGCTCGTTGTCAGGCTGAACGTCAGGCCGTTGCTGGCAGGCACCGTGCGGCACACGCCGCCGATGCAGAGCAGGCCTTCGCGCTGTTTGCCGTAGCCCACCTGCAGGCGTGTGGCGCCGCGGGTGTAGCCCACCGAGAGGTTGTAGTAGTTGCCCGTGCCGTCGTTGTAGGCATATTGGTCGCTGGCCGAAAGGAACCAGTGCGTGCCGATGTTCCACTCCACGAGGCCCATCACCCAGTCGCCCGCGCGGCGGTCGCTGTGCTCTGGGGCGGCGGCATCGTAGTGGCTGTCGCTCCCCATCCATTCGGCTTCGAAGCGCAGGGAGTGCTTCTTGTTGACTTTCCATGACACGTCGGCCACCACGATGTTGTTGTGGTGCAGGCTCCCCGGCTCGTTCTCCACCACCGGGTTGAACACCTGGTAGGCATAGGTGACCGTGGCTTTGACGTTCTTGCTGAGTTTCTTGGCCACCTCGACCGACACGTCGCCGTAGAGCGTCTGGCCCAGACCGCCGTTCACCTCGTAGCCGTCGGTGCCGGCGCCGCCGGTGACGGTGGTGTCAAGGCCCATGACGACGGAGCTGTTCACATGCACGTCGGTGCCGTACTGGCCGCCCAACAGGGTGCCTTTCTTGATTTTGTACATCACGTCCGCCTGCAATCCCTGCTCGCCGTTCACCTGCGTGGCGTAGGGGTACATGGAGAGGAAGGCGTAGGTGTGGTTCTTCGTGATGGCGGGCAGGTAGTTGATGTACAGCATCTCGCCGCTCTGCGAGCGCACGCTCTTGAAGCCCATGTTGTCTATCCTTTTCGTCTGCAGGCTGGCGCTGAAGCCACGCTGCGAGTAGGAGAGTCCCAGCAGCAGCGCCTCGCCCGGGCGGTAGATGTATCCGTTCATGGCGCTGGGGTCCTGACCCTTGCGCACGTACTCGGCCTGGAGGCTCCAGTTGCCGTAGCCCAGGTCGGCACGCAGCGAGGCGGCGCCGACGTTGAGCGGCAGGTTGAGCCGCATCTCGGGGTTGGCGGCTGAAGGCACGGTCTCGTCGTCCTCGTACTTGCTGACGAATCCCGCACCCAGGGTGGCGCGGAACTTGCTCTCGCCGATGGCCTTCACCAGGCTGCCCAGGTTCACCTCGGCGTCCACGCCGCGCACCAGGCCGTCGCCGTAGTCCCAGAAGATGCGCTGCTTGCCGGCAAGGGCCTTGAGGGTGATACCGTCGACGGGGCGGTACTGCACGTTCAGGCCGAAGAGCGAATTGTCGAGGCCGAGGTATCGGTCCTCGTAAGCGCGGAGGATCATGCCCGAGCCGAACTGCTCGTAGAAGTTGCCCGCCGTCACACTCAGCCGCTCGCCGTTGTAGGCCACGAAGTAGTTGGCCAGGCCCTGGCCCTTGTAGCGTGCGTCGAAGCCCAGCAGGGGATTCTGGTACATCTCGAAGCGCAGGCCCGCGCTGAAATCGCCGTTCGTGTACAGAATGTCGGCGCGTGCATTCAGCAGCAGCTTCTCCGGCACGTCCTGTGCACCGATGGTGCTGTCCGCACTGCTCATCTGGCCGTCGAGCTGCACATTGCCCGTCACGTGGCCTCCCAGCAGCCCCTGTCCCTGCGCCGTCGCCGCCACAGCCGCGAAGAGCGCCAATGCTAAGATTTTCTTCCTTTTCATAAACCTATCAACTACTGAATGATATATTAAATTAATAATTCAAATAAAATGCAAAGATAACAAAAATTTTTCAATGGACGAAAAAAAACATCCGCCAGACCCTCGCCCGACCCCCTCCGGGAGGGGTCGAAGAGGTACATAATTCGGCATTTCTTATATTGTTCTTATATCGTTCTCATATCGTTCTCATATCGTTCTCATATACTTCTTATATAGGTGATATAAGAAGTATATGAGAAGTATATAGGAACGATATAAGAAGAGCCGAATCGGGTGGCTGTTTGAGGGGGTGCGGAGTCGTAGAGTTGTAGAGTCGTAGAGTTGTAGAGTTGTAGAGACGTAGAGCTGTAGAGAGGTAGAGTTGTAGAGACGTAGAGCTGTAGAGAGGTAGAGTTGTAGAGACGTAGAGCTGTAAAGTTATAAAGTCGTAGAGCTGCAGCGCCTTAAAAATTTACGGCCCTACAGCTCTACGACTTTACGACATTACGACATTACGACTCTATGACTTTACGACTTTATTTGAGCAGTTCGCGGACGTGTTCGATGAGTTCTTCTTCGCCGCCGTCCTGGTAGCCGGTGTGCTGCCAGACGATTTCACCTTTGCCGTTGAGAATGAAGGTGTGGGGGACGTTGACGACGCCCATGGCGCGTTTGAGGTCGGAGTTTTGGTCGAGGTAGATTTCGTAGGGCCAGTCGTTACCTTCGGCGTGGGGTTTGACGCGGTTGGCGGAGCGGGCGTCGTCGATGGAGACGGCGACGAGCTTGACGCCGGTTTCTTCCTGCCATTCTTCGTAGACTTCCTTGATGTTGTTGAGCTCACGGTTGCAGGGCTTGCACCATGTGGCCCAGAAGGACACGATGACGGGGCGGCCGTCGTTCTGGATGACGGAGGAGGGGACGCTCTGTCCGTCGATGGTGCGGAGGATGATGTTCTGCGGCATGGTGGCGTTCTGGGCCATGAGGCCGGTGCCCATGAAGAGGGCGGCGACGAGGGTGAGGAGGATTTTTTTCATGACTGTTTTTTTTATTTTCGGATTGATTGATGCGTTTCTTTAATTAACTCTTAACTCTTAACCCATAACTTTAAATAAGTACGGGCAGGTGGTTTTTTATTGCAGCGAGGGCTGCGGTTTCCTGTTCGATGAGGTTGGCGGTGAGGGGGTTGTCCTCGTGGTCGGCGATGTCGTCGCGGAGTTGGAAGAGGCGTCCGTAGTGGAGGCCGAAGTCGTAGTAGAGGGGGTTGCCGAGGGCGCAGGCGCAGGCGAAGAGGGAGGCGGTTTTGCCGTCGATGATCTTCATGTATAATGAAGAATTAAGAGTGAAGAATGAAGAATCGGCCGATGCAACAGATGATTCTTCATTCTTCATTTTTCGTTCTTCATTCACCTGCAGTTGCAGCAGTTCGGCCTGGACCATGGTGGTGACGGTGCGGTTGACGAGGAGTGCGGCGTCGCGGTCGTCGACTTCGTGGAGGATGGTCATTACCTGCGCCAGGAGATAGTCGCCGGCGAGTACGGCGGCGGTGTTGCCGAAGCGGGCGTTGGCGGAGGGCTGGCCGCGGCGGAGGTCGTCGTGGTCGATGACGTCGTCGTGGAGGAGGGATGCGTTGTGGAGCATCTCGACGGCTACGGCGAGGAGGGTGGTGCGGGGGGTGTCGGCCTGGCCGAGGGTGTCGGCGGCGAGGAGGAGGAGTTGGGGGCGCAGCATTTTGCCCATGCGCGCGGTGATGTGCTGCTCGAGTTGGGCGAGCAGGGAAGTGTCGTCGGTGGGGGAGAGGCGCCGCAGGTATTCGGCGCGGACGTCGTCGAGTCTAGTTTTTAAATTCATTGTAGAGGGTGGAGAGTTTGTTGGTGAGGGGTTTGGAAGCTTTGACGAGTGGGAGGCGCAGGATGTTGGTGATGGAGCCCTGGATTTCGAGGAGGGCTTTGATGCCTGTGGGGTTGCCTTCGTCGAAGATGGCGTTCATCAGGGGGAGCATTTTCATCTGCAGGGGGAGTGCTTTTTTGAGGTCGCCCTTCATGGCGAGGCGCACCATGTCGCTCATCTCCTTGGGGAGGGCGTTGGCGATGACGGAGATGACGCCGTCGGCGCCGAGGGCGAGGAGGGGGTAGGTGAGGGCGTCGTCGCCGGAGATGACGCGGAAGCCCGCGGGGCGCTGGCGGAGGATTTCCATGGCCTGCTGGATATTGCCGGAGGCTTCCTTGATGCCGATGATGTTGGGGCACTCGTTGGCGAGGGTGAGGGTGGTTTCGGCTGCGAGGTTGACGCCTGTGCGGCCGGGGACGTTGTAGATGACGACGGGCACGGGCGAGGCTTCGCTGATGTTGCGGTAGTGCTCGAGGAGGCCGCGCTGGTTGGGCTTGTTGTAGAAGGGGGTGACGGAGAGGATGCCGGAGATGCCGTCGAAGTTGGTGCGGGCGATGGTGTCGGTGAGGTTGAGGGTGTTGTTGCCGCCGAGGCCGAGCATGATGGGGCAGCGTCCGGCGACGGTTTCGACGATGAACTCCTGCACGGCGGAGCGCTCGGAGGGGGTCATGGTGGCGGCTTCGGAGGTGGTGCCGAGGGCGACGATGTAGTCGACGCCGGAGGCTATGATGTGTTCGATGAGGGCTTCGAGTTTGGTGAAGTCGACGGTTTCCTGT